>Ga0335074_10000341_pt1 | contig 69744 bp, 64 predicted proteins | sample Lox_Sample_23_FD_206715 | JGI IMG/M metagenome (GOLD analysis project Ga0335074, IMG submission 206715) | Soil microbial communities from Loxahatchee National Wildlife Refuge, Florida, United States - Lox_Sample_2.3 | ecosystem: Environmental > Terrestrial > Soil > Wetlands | place: USA...
AGCTCAAGTTCTACTTCGCCAAGACCTTGTATGACATGGACATCGCGCAGGACTTCAACGTGTGGGCCAACGATCCCAATGGTCCGAGGGAGATGAACGCGAGCTTCGGCGAATGCGAGGCCGGTCCGGCCAACCCCGTGCTCGGGCCGCTGGCCCAGTATCCGTACGGGACCGAGTTCGGTGATGAGCTCGAGGCGGTCGGCGAGGGCCTGCTCGAGCAGGCGGCGCTCGAGGGCCGCACGCTGTTCACCTCGGCCGGGGACACGGGCTCGGGTTGCCCAGAGGTCGTCGTGCCCGTCCTGGGCGCCGGTAACGGAGTGACGTGGCAGCCGGTCCCGGAGATCGAGTACCCGTGCGCGAGCGACTACGCCGTATGCGTCAGCGGGACCGTGATCGCGGCTAACGGGAGCACGTACCCGAAGTCTGCGCAGGCCTCCTCGATGACGTCGTGGACGTACGGCAGCGGTGGCACGAGCTACTTCATCCCCGCTCCGAGCTGGCAGCAGAAGGTGTCGGCGATCGACTCAGACTGCCTCAGCCAGCCAGACGGAACGCCATACAGCTCAACCACGATCTGCCGCGGCGCGCCCGATGTCGCGAATCTGAGCGGGAACGAGTCCGGCGACGGCTACTTCATCTACATCGACGGTGAGCCGTCCTCGGAAGGCGGTACCAGTCTGTCCAGCCCCCTGACGATGGGCCAGTGGGCCCGGATCCAGTCCTCCGCGTCGGTGGCACGCCAGCATGCCGGCGGGCTCGGTTTCGCCGCCCCGGTGATCTACCAGCAGGCGTCCGACGCCGATACTTGCAACCCCGGTTCGCCCGAGGGCCTGGAGCAGTCAGGGCAGGAGATCACCGGCACGGCTACCCCGTGCTCAAACGACCCTGTCTACGCGCGTGATTTCTACGACATCACGGAGTCCGAGGACGCTGGCGACTACACCAACTTCGCGGGTGCCGGGGCTATCACCGGGACGGGAACGACGAACACAGGCGTTGGCACTGGCAACGGGGTCTACCAGCCCGCTCCGGGCTGGGACTATGCCTCCGGCTGGGGCACGATCAACGTCGCGAACTTCATGCGGGACGTGACCGGCTCGACCGACGCGCCGGACGCGTACGCCGGCGAGGAGCTGCCGGCGATCGACGTGAGCACGGCGAGCATGACCAGCCCGCCGGGCAATGCGACGGATCCGATCGACGTGCAACTTGGTAACGACGAGGGCCTCGACCTGACGGGCGCAACCCTGTCGGCGACACCAGACACGGTCACGGCGACCTGGACGGTCCCGGACCTCAGCGCCGGACCGCCGCCCGACGCCGACGCTGGCGACACTTACTACGTCTACTGGCTCGAGGGCGATGCCGAGTACTACGCCTACGCGAGCGAGTCGCAAGGCACCGACGGCTGGACCTACGGAGATGGGAGCATCGCGAAGGGCACGAACTCCTCGAGCAAGGCGACCGGCAGCGTCAACACGACCACCGGGGTGGTCACAGTCGAGCTGCCGGCGTCCGAGGTCGGCTCGCCGGCCAAGTGCAGCATGCTGTCCGATCCGCAGGCGTACGATCAGCTCGACGCGGGTGTTCCCTCGGTCGACGCGCTCGGGTTCACGACCGACAGCTCCGACGATTTCGTCCCGAACTCCCAGGATGACGGCTGGGCCGAGTCGATTGGCGAGAACGTCGCCGTCGGCGGAACCGCCGCCTGCGGATTGCACGAGGGCTCGTTTGCGGCCGAGGAAGCGTCGAGGATCCCCGGCAGATAGCGGAACGTCGGCCCAGCCGGTTTCGGTCGCTCCTGGAGGAGGGCGTCAAGCATCAGCATCGGAGACGAGCATGACGGCCACGCGCCTGCGGTCACGCCAGACCCGCGGCGCGGGCCGTCGCGCGCCTCCTACGTCGAGGTAGGCATCGTCCGCGACACCACGTCGCTGGCGACCGGCTGGTGCACGACCGGACATGCGAGCGCAACGCACGATCGGGACGCTGAGCGAACAGGATGGGGCAGACATGATGACCGTGTTGGCTATTCGGACTGACGCCCGAGGATCGCCACGAACCGGTCGACCCGGTGCCGCTCGTCCTCGGATAGCGGGCCCGTCGCCTTGACGAGCAACGTCATTGGGCCTCGAGCGCGGGCCCAGAAAACGACCGTCTCGCTGAAGTCCTCGCTCACCCACACGAGCGGAAGCCGATCGGCGTATGCCATCACCGTCTCCTCCTGGCGCTCCGCCGTCTCCTCAAGTCGTACGAGGTGAACAGTGATCAGACCCAGTCTGTGCGTAACGTCGTTGATTGCGGCGAGGCCGCCGCTGTCGGCCAGAAGCGCAATCTCGCCGCCCACGAGCATTTCGGTCACCCACCCGGCCGGTAGACCGACCAGTGCGGATGGCGCACACACCAAGCGAAACCCCGGCTGGGACACGTGTGGGAAGCTAGCGACTTCCAGGCGCAGTCTGTGGTCGTGCTGGCGGACCGTCAGGTGCCGTCCGGATGAGGTCCGACGATCATTCTTGCGGGGGCACCGATCTGAGGCGACGATCGAGCACGAGCTGCCGCAGAAGCGAGTCGCCCGGCCGCGTGCGGTATTGCCGCTCGGGCAGCCACATCGCGGCGAGGTCGCTGCGCTGCGGCGACAGCAGCGAGTATTGGAACTGATACCGCGGCGTGGCCGGCGCCCGACTCCCGAAATGCATGCATGCCGAGGACTCGACGAACAGCACAGTGCCCGTGCGCGCGGTGAACACGTTCACCTCGGCTGGGTCGACGATCCCGGGATGCAGCATGTCGTACGCCGTCGCTCGCGACGCGACCGGCGCGAGGAACCTCGCCGCGGGGGACGGTGCGATCTCGTGCGCCCCGGAGCCGAATACATCATTCACCGCTGTCATCCTCCGGTTGGGTCATACGCGCTCAGCGGCCTGCGTCTCGAATATCGGCCTGACCGATGACCACGTGTGGCCAGCAGACCGCCTGGATGTCGCGCCTCCAGCCGAGCCGGTCGACGAGTAGGACGTAGGGACGGCCGGTTGACGAGCGCGAGAGTGCGCCGACCCCGGCGAGACGACCAACGGCGACCAACGGCGCGAGCACGAGCGACTCGAGCAGGTAGAAGTTCGACTAAACAACTCGACGAGCGACGGGCGAACCTCAGCTCGGCCGACCCTCGGGCTCAGCAGAGCCGACACACACACACACAACAGTCCACGTCACGCGGGAACCCGCGATCCCTCGTGCTATCTCTGCCGGTCCTCTCTTGCTCATGAGAGTGGGTTGGTGCACAGACTGCACGCCGTCGTGTACGCACTCTCGGGGGCCAGCGGCACCTCGAGGAACGAAGCGGCGCTCGCATTGCGCTGGACCTCATAGACGCCCCCGGCCAGGTTCTCCAGCTGTCCCGGGGTGAACGCCAGGTGCGGGGTATCGCTGGTCGTGATCGTCAGCCGCAGCCTGTCTCCGGCCGCGATGTCGGCGAACGTCGGGAACACCTCAATGTCGAACCTCGTCACCTTGCCGATCGGCACCGGCGTCTGAGACGCCTGCGTGTACGGGTGGTAGGGGATCAGCGGGCTCCCATCGGGGGCGAACCACGACAGGCTGTCGTCGAGCGCTCGGAAGGAGCCAAGCAGGGCGCCGGCCGTGATCGGGGTCGAGGAGGCGAGCGACCCGGACGGGATGTCCTCGAGCGTCGCCTCCAGGAACGTGTTGGGCCGGGTCGAGGTGGCGTAGATGGTCGCGTCGATCGGCCCCGCGATCACCTCGTTATTGGCAAACGGAGCGGTCGTGTAGGCGAGCGAACCAGGGCCCACCTGCTTGCCGATGTCATTAGCCCCACACGGCTCATCCGCCTGGCCGGCGTCCTCCGGAGCGATGGCGCCGGCGCCTGCCGCCCACTGCTCGGTCTGCCGGTCGCATGGCTCCGAGGCGCCCGTGAACACCACGGGATCCTCACCACTCGCGCTGGTCGGCTTCGTGGGGCTCAGTGTCCCGTCGTTGGTCGACAGCACTGCGCTCCCACTTCGGCCGGCTCCCAGATACAAGGTGGTGGGCGTCGCGGCCGCGAACGGGTAGGTGCGGGTATCGACGTACTTGCCGGTACCGAGCATGTACACGTGCAGCGGGTCGGTGGTGTTGGTGATGCCGGTGTTCTCACCCTTCAGGAACTGGTCGAACCACTCGAGCTGGAGGTCGTTGTCATCGACCGCGGCCGCTGGCGGGTCGCAGCAGGTGAGGTGGTACCGGGGCTCCATCAGCAGCTGGTAGCGACCGGTCAGGCGCTGGTCCGGCAGCATCGGAGCGCTCACAGGCCGGCCGTCGTACGCGTTCTGCAGTCCCGAGTAGTTGAGAAGCTCGCCGCGCTGGAATAGGTCGTACCAGCCTCCGACCATGAACGCCGGAATGCGGTTGTCGACGATGTCCTGGAGCATCGTCCGCGGGTCACGGGCCATCCAGTACGCCTCGTCGTACCCGTCAGCACCCCCGGTCTCGAGGTTCGCGGTTAGAGCTACCTGGAACGGCCCGAGCCCCCGGACGTGCTGCAGCTCGACCCCCAACGTGTCTGCCGATTCAGGCGAGGTCGCATCGGGGGTCTCCAGCAGCGGATTGCTGAGGTTGTAGGCCGCCATCCCGTCGAGGAAGATCGAGCCAAACTCCACGTCATAGACGCCGCCCATGAACGCCGCGTCGCGGTAGATGTCATCGCCGGCGAGCTCCGGGAAGATCGCCTTCAGGTGCGAGTGCGGCCCAACGGCCGCCGCCGTCAGAAGCTGATTAATCCCGAAATACGACGCGCCGAACAGACCGACGTTGCCGTCCGAGTTGGCCAGGTGTGCGCTCCAGTTCACGAGCGTCGCGCCGTCCGTCGCCTGCACCGGATCGAAAAGGCCGAAATCGCCCTCCGAGTCGCCCGTGCCCCGCACATCGGCGACGACCTCGATGTACCCCCGCTCCACGAAGTACGTGTTCGCGTACGAGTTACCTGCGACCGAGTTGTCAGGGCTGTCCTTGCCATACGGAACCTGCGTCAGCAGCACGGGGAACGGACCCTTCGCGGCCGCGCCCGAAGAGGTGGTCGGGTAGTACTCGTCCACCCGCAGCACCGTCCCGTCGGACATCGTCACGCCGAGGTTTGCGATCTCGCCCACACTGTAGGTCGCCGCCTCGGGCTTCCACTGGGCGGCGGCAGGCGCCACGAATACCAAGGTGCAGGTGCACCACGCGAGCGCCGCGGCGGCGAATCGAATGACTCTCGAGCACCTCGCCGCAGGCCAAGCCGCACGGGCGGGATGCAACGCATTCCTGGTTGCGGCTCCCTGCCCGACCCCCATGATCCGGTCCCTACGAACCTGCACCTTGCCCGCGCCTCCCAACGCCGCTAAAGAACCCGCCGGTGCATAGAAGCAGCTACTTCATGAACTGTCAAGTTCACTGAAGGCTAGAATGGCCCGAGGCATGTCCACGCTGGGGTCACTACCGAAGGGACGCCACGGCCTGAGCCGGGAGGAGGTCGAGACCTCGCAGCGGACTCGGCTGCTGCGAGCCACGGTCGAGCTGGGAACCGAGCATGGGTTCGCGTCGCTGACCCTGACGGATATCGTTCATCGCGCGGGCGTCGCGCGCTCCACGTTCTACGAGTTCTTCGCGGACAAGCAGCAGTGCTTTCTGGAGACGTTCGACTATGCCGCCGAGAGAGTGCTCGAGCACGTGCTCGCGATCGGGCCGCCTCCGGCGGGCGACTTCACATCTCCGGTGCACGCGTACATCGCCAGAGTGCTGGAACTTGCCCTCGAGGAGCCAGGCCTCGTACGGCTGGTCACCGCCGATGCCGAGGCCCTCGGCCCCGCAGCCGCCGAACGTCAGCGGAGCATCAGGAGCCGGCTCGCCGATGGACTCGTCGCCCTGCGCAACTTCCTTCGCCACGACGACCCAAGGCTGGGGCCTATCACCCACGTGCGCGCGCTCGCGATCGTCGGCGCCGTCACCGAGGCGGTGAAGCACACCTTCTATACCGCTGGAATCGAAGGACTGCCGGCACTACAAGCTGAACTCGCCACAATCGTGATCGCACTGCTAGAAGCGCCGCCAGCCTGACCGCAGCCCCGACCGCTGCTCGCAGACATCAGCGGGCCAGCACGCGGGGGCGGCGGGTCGCCAGAGCGGCAATAAGCGCTAGATGGCCGAGTCGAGGATCTCGGCGTGCTCGTCCTCAGGCGGGTAGCCGTAGGCGTAAACCACAAGGTCCTCGGTCCCGTCATTGACCGTCTGCAGGGGCGTCCCAGCGTCGACGTGGATCAGCCCTCCGCGCTGGACCTTGACGCACTGAGGAGGTTCGCCGAGATACATGGTCAGCGTTCCGCTGAGGACGACGAACGTCTCCTCTTGATGAGGATGGCGGTGACGTCGCCCGCGAGCTCCCGGTTCGTATCGCCACACGTTTGCCCGAGTGTGCGCGAAGCCAGCGGTCTCGCTCAGCTCGGCAACGTGGCGCGCCGGCTCGCTCACACCGTGTGGACGTGTGATCCAGTCAAGGCTTTCGGGCGAGACGCGTCGGTACGGCATCGCCCCAAGGTAGCGCCCGGGTGTCCGGCTCTGCCCATCGCCGCGGGCCAAGCGCCTGCCATGACGCCGGTGGAAGGGAGGGAGTGAGGCTGTTCGATGTCTCCGACTTCGCTTGGGGTAAGCTCGGTTTGTGGACGTGATCACCGTAGGCGAGCTCGTGTCGGTGGCCGGTGTCGGCCCGGTTCTCGACGGGATTGTGTTCGACACGCCGAGCAGCTCGAAGGTCGTTGTGGCCGTTGTCGATCCCAAGCGCGGGCCGCTGTTTCGCACGGTCGGCCCGAAGACGCTCACAGCGCGGGAGCAGGAAGGTCGGCATGACCGAGCGCTGCGTCAGCTGATCCGGCGCACGCCGTTGCCTGCTCACGGTGCGGCCCGCGCCGCGTCGGTCAGCGGAAGGGGACGCTCCGGTTTCGAGCGCGGGGCGATGCACCGGACCACCGGGAAGTAGCACCGGGCCGGGTGCCGGGCAAGGACCGAGGGTTGCGCAGATCCTGTGGCGGCCCGGATGGTTGAATGGCTTGAGCGTCATGGAAGGTCTGGTACGCGGAGACGACGGTGTCGTGCGTTGCTGGTGGGCGGATTCGGCGCCGGAGTACCGCATCTACCACGACGCCGAGTGGGGCCTGCCGGTCGCCGACGATGTGCGCCTGTTTGAGAAGCTCAGTCTTGAGGGCTTCCAGGCCGGTCTGTCGTGGCTGACGATTCTGCGCAAGCGGGAGGCTTTTAGGAACGCGTTCGCCGGCTTCGATTTCGAGCGGATCGCGCGCTTCGGTGAGCGTGATGTCGAGCGCCTGCTCGCCGACGCCGGCATTGTGCGCCACCGCGGGAAGATCGAGGCAGTGATCAACAACGCCAGGCGCGCCGTCGAGCTCGTCCGGTCGGAGAGTTCCCTCGCTAGTTACGTGTGGCGGTTCGAGCCGGCGCCACCGACGGGGCGGCGGGACCGCGCAGCGCTGGCAGGGCTGGCCGTCACTCCCGAGTCGAAGGCATTCGCCAAGGACCTCAAGCGGCGCGGATGGCGGTTCGTCGGACCGACCACCGTCTACGCGTTCATGCAGGCGATGGGTCTCGTGAACGATCATCTAGACGGGTGTGAAGCACGCACGCGAGTCGACGATGCCAGGAGCGCGTTCAAGCGCCCTTAGCCGAGGTCATCCACGCTGTGCCGGCAGCGCCGAAGACCTCGCTTGGACCGTGCGATGCGTGCGATCATTGGCGTGGTGAGGCTCCGAGCGCGTCGGCGCAAATCACGGCAGCGCCTGAACAGCGGAGGAACCGGCGGCGGTCGAGCGTCATATCGCGCCGCCTGTGAGAAACTGAACTGATCATGCGTGCGGTCGCGCCCGCAGTGATGGTGGCAGTCGTCTGGCTGGCCCTTGCGGGCTCGGCGCCCGCTTACGAGGGGCAGCGGCATTGCTCCTCGTATCCGACGCCCGGCTCGTTGGCGCCCGCGAATGCCACTGTTCCGGCGGGGGTCATCGCCCGCTACGCGATCCTGCGCCGACCGCAGCGCGTTGCAGACAGACTCACGCTTGACCAGATCAGCGGATCCCTGACAGCCTCGGGAGTGATCACGTCGGGAATCCGCCTCCTCGGCCGCGCGGCCTCCGGCGCCAGGATCTACCTGGTCCCCGCACAGCATCTGCTCGCCTTCCGCATCGCACCGATGCGCTGCCTGCCACCGGATCAGCGCCCACTCGAGCGCGAGTTGCTGCCGCAACTCCACAGCGAGTACCGCCAGCCCGCGCTGTGCCTGGTGATCATCCCCAATCCCGACAACCCCACCTGCGGACGCGCGTTGGGCAACTCCGAGGCGCTGCTATATACGGGCGGCACCCCCGGCTTCGGCTTGGTCCCGAACGGTGCCAGCGCCGTCACCGTCTCCTATGAGCTTGCACCGCCCCGGACGGTCGCCGTACACCACAACTTCTTCGCGATCGTCGACCGAGGACAGCAGGACCCGCCATGCGGTCTGCAGTGGCTCGACCCGACCGGCAACGTGATCAAGACCGTCACGGGCTGCTCTTATCTGTCACTCGAGGTGCCGCCGATGAACGAGTACCGCCAGTATGTGGCGGGCGAACTGACGACGCTGCAGTCGCAGGTGACGGAACTGATCGCGGCGATTGACGCTGGAAGCATCGTGCAGGCACAGGCGGCCTGGCTGACCGCTCACCTGACCTGGCTCGACATCGGTCAGGACGACGGCGCCTACGGCTGTTTCGGAGAGCTGGGCCGCGAGATCGACGGCACCGCCGCGGGGCTTGCGACCGGCACCGCCAGCCCGGACTTCACCGGCTTTCACAAGATCGAACTCGATCTGTGGACCAACGACAACCTCATCGCCGCAGCTACCGACGCTGACAAGCTGCAGTCGCTGGTCGCCGCGCTCGTCAAGATCCCGCTGGCACGGGAGTTGCCTGACACCAAGACCGGCATCGGCAACTGGGTGCTGCGCCCCCACGAGATCCTCGAGGATGCCAACCGCGACACGCTCACCGGGGAGGACGATTACGGGAGTGGCACCGGCCTGGCGTCGGTCACAGCCGACATTGCCGCCACCCGTGAACTCCTGAACCTGCTGGCGCCCGTGATCAACCCGCTGGCGCCACATCTCGTCCACCGCGCCCGCGGCGAGCTCAACATCCTCAGCGCCGCGATCCAGGCCACCCGCTCAGCAGGCGGTGGGTGGGTGGCCATCCAGAACCTGCCGGCCAACCAGCGCGAGCAGATCGACGCCGACACCGGCGCGGCGCTTGAGACACTCGCGCGGATCCCTGACCTGATCACGAGCACCGGCAAGAATGCTCTGCCGACCTGAGCTTGGGTCCCTCCCGTCTACTTCCCCGACTTCGTCACCGTCACGCTCGCCGGCTGACCTGAGATGTCAGGGAACACGTCGAGCCAATGCCTCGTGCCATTGCGATCCATGTAGCCGCGCGTGTTCCGGTCAGGTGTCTTCTGCGGGCGCCCGAGCAGGTTCATCCACTCGTAGGGTCGGATGACGCCCTTGCGCGGCTCCCACACGGCCACCGCAGGCCCGGTCGCCACGAACGTCGTGTCCACCGGAGCCGTGCACTTGATCGTGTCGGTGGTGCCCTGCGGGTTGCGTGACAGCTTGCCACCAGGCAGCACGAAGCGGCCGTCGACGATCGATTCGGGAGGGCCTGTGTGCGCTTGGAGGATCTGCACGAGCGCCGCCCCGATGATGTTGGCGGCGGTGTCGGCGACCGATTCCGAATCATCGGAGTGCGCGCATCCAAAGCGGTCCGTCCCGCTTGCCGTCGGGTTGGTCGTGAGGTGCGTCCCAGGAATTCCGGCATTGTTGCCCTGGGGGAAGATGTAGCCAATCATGTCGTTGTCGAGGCCGTCGAAGAATCGCCACGGCGTGTGCATGTACGGGATCGGCCAGGGCGGCATCGGGTACTGCGGGTAATTCATGTCCTCGGGGCCGACGGGACCGCGCAGGAACGTGAACGGGAACACCTCTCCCGGGACGCCGATGAACTCGGCGTCGCCGATCCGCCAGGCGGCGGCCTGCGACTGGATGTAGTTGCCGGCGGTTGAGCCGTTCGGCGCCGGCGCCACCGCCTCGGAGGGCGAGCAGTCAGAACCGGTGTAGCCCGTGCGCTCGGCGAACACTCCCGCATAGGCCGCGGCCTTGAACAGCGCGTTCTGGACCGGGATGCAGATGTTTTCGGTCTGCGCCCAGATCGTGTTCGTCTTCGACCACGCCGAGCCATGCGACAGCGCGCTCTCGACGGCTCCGGCCAGGTCTTGGCCGAGTGCTCTCGTCTCGCTGTAGTAGCCGAGTGGAACCTCCTTGGCTCCCTTCGGCGGCGTCCACAGGGTCCGGCACCCGGCGGGGTGGTTGGCGACGACGTACTTCTCGGGCGTGCGTGGGATCGCCTCGTTGAACACCTCGGGAATCTCCGAGCTGCCCACCGAGCCCGCCATCTCGATCCCGATCCCGCCGTACTTGGTCTCGAGCGCATGGCGGAACCAATACACCCAATCGGCTGTCACCCACAGGTTCTCCTGGTTGAGCGTGGTGGGCGTGGGGGCGCCGGGGTCGTCCTGGGTGCCGCTGTTGAAGCCCAGTGACTCGTCGTGCTGGCTCACATCCCCGATCGTCGTGATGACGTTGCCGTTCGTTGCGACCGCCTGCAGCACCGGCATCATCTGGTTGTCGATGAATGGGTAGGAGGACCAGCATTGGACCAGGTTGTCCGGCTCCTGCGCCTGCGCGTAGCGGATGTGGGCCGGGCGCATGTTTCGGTAGGCCTGCTCGATGGCCAGGGCCGACTGTTGGACGAGGTAGGTCGCGAAGTACTCGTTGGTCCCCGAGGTCACCGAGTTGACGCCGCCGAGCCCGATCGTGTCGGGTGCGGACTCGTCGTGGGTCGAAGAGATCTGCATGTTGTCGATGTGGATACCGGCGGCGGCGACCGCAGCGCGGATCCTGGCGGAATAGGTGTTGAACAGGCCCTCGTTGTCGACCACCTCCAGTGCGATGGTCTGCTTGCCATTGGAGATCACGACAGCCCGGGCCCCGACGGGGTCGGCAACGTGGTCGTAGAAGCGCGGTGAATTGCCGCCACCGCCGAGTGTGTCACCGTCCCAGCGTCCGTCGTGATTGCAATCGATAAAGGGATCGCCCAGCTCGTAGTAGCCGACGTGATTCTCGTCGATGTATGGCTCCTCGAAAGCGAAGTAGCGCTTGCCGTTGAACTCGCTGTCGAGCGAGGGCTCGCAATCAGCCGGATCGTTCTTGAGCGTCCCCGCCGGGGGCGGCGTGAAACTCTCGACGGCAGCACCGACGTTGAACAGCGCCCCTCGGCTCGGCTTGGCCCGGCGCGGGTTGGGCCGCCTAGCTCCCGCGGACGCCGTCAAGCCGGTGATCGTCAGCGCGACGAGGGCGATCACTACCGCCGCAGTCCGTTTCAGCGCCACTCATCCCTCCTGTCCACCCGCCTCCGCAAGCCGTGGGACTCTATAGGACTGCGAGCGCCAGAACCAGTCACCGCTGAGGGCGACGCCCGACATCTCGGCCCATGTCGATCCCCTGACGCTCGCTTGGCGCCTCCAGCGGCCTATGGTGAGGACGGGCGCGGGGCCGCTGCGGCCCCTATGGGCTCTCGCCCATAGCCTGGTGATCCGACTTGTGGCACGCCGGCTGACCGCGGGCTTGCCCGACTCGTCGCCGCTTCGTGGCGAACCGGCCCATCTGTTGGATCCGGTAGCCCGCGTATCGGTGGTAACCCACAAACTCTTCGGCGTGATTGCCTGCAACTTGTGCGGTAAAGGCCAGATGTCACGGCACATTCATCGTTCTACCTTGAGCTCATGAAGACGGAGAGCGACATCCCAAAAGCCGGCCGTCGGGCTGTAGAGCGGGCTGTCGAGTGTGCGACGTTTTTCAGTGATCTGCGTCGGCGCAACGAGCGTCGGATCAGGCTTGCGACGGTCCTAGAGGGTCACCGCCGACAGCAAGTCACCCGGGTGATGGACGTCGCCCGCCAGCGGAGATTCCGCCAGGGTGGGTGATGGACGGACCTCGCGATGCCGGCGAACTAAACGAGCTGCTGCTGGCAGCGGGTAGTGCGGTTGACCTTGGCCGACGTTTGCTGGTGCATGGACGCTCGCACGTCGGTGGGCTGATAGCCCAGGGTGATCGCGATTATGCGATCCGCGTCGATGTTCAGATCGAGAACGAGATCAAAGCTGCGCTCGGAGAGACGGATGCCGGCATCCCATTTCTCGGCAGAGAGACCGGCGGCAGCCTGGACCGCGGGCGCATGTGGGTGCTCGACCCGATCGACGGCACGACGAACTTCATCAATGGCAGTCCACTGTGCGCTATTTCGCTGGCTTTGCTCGAGGCCGGACAGCCCGTGCTGGGGATCGTTGACATACCGCTCCTCGACGAGCGCTTCGTCGCTCGTGCTGGAGCGGGTGCCTACCTGAACGGTATGCGTCTGCATGCGGCCGATGTGACGCGGGTCGACGATGCTGTGGTGGCAATCGCCGACTTCGCGGCCGCAGACGACCGGGATTGGGAAAATCTCCTCCACATGACCGTCCTGCGCCGAATAGCGCCGCGCGCGCTAGGAGTGCGAGCACACGGCTGTGCTGCGCTTGACCTCGCCTGGGTTGCGGCCGGACGTCTCGGGGCCTCGATCATGCTGTCGAACCGCTCATGGGACGTGAGCGCTGGGGTCTTGCTGGTTCGCGAATCAGGCGGGGAGGTCTACGACCTCGACGGCAGCGATCACGATCTCGACTCGCGCTGCACACTTGCCTCGCTTCCCGGCCTGAAAGCGCACCTGCTGTCGCTGATGCCCTGACCAAACGATCGACGAGGAAACTCGCTCGGCTGGCGGAAACTCGCTCGGCCGGCGTCAATCACCGATCAGATGCCGGCTCAACGCGAGCTGAACGAGTTCAGCTCGCGTTCGCAGTCCGAGCTTGCGATGGAGGCGGGTGCGGTGAGCCTCAACGGTTCGTCTGGAGATGTGAATAAGGCGAGCGATCTCCGCGCTCGTGTAGCCGAGCGCGACCAGGCGCAGGACTTCGATTTCCCGCCGGCTGAGCCCGTCTCCGTTGATGCTCTGTTGGAGTGCCTCGACCCCGGCGGACAAAAGGGGGCTGACGAACTCCTCGCCCTGTGCTGCGCATCGGACCGCGGGCGCCAGTTCGGTATCGGCCCGGTCCTTGAGTACGACGCCCACAGCTCCCGTGTCCAGTGCCCGCTGGACAAACGCGGCACTTCGCTCCATCGTCAATACGACGATCTGGGCATCGGGGAGACGTTCGCGAAGATGGCGGATAGCTTCGATACTCGATCCGCCTGCGAGTTGAAGGTCGAGCACGATCACGTGCGGGAGGTGCCGGTGAGAATGCTTCAGCACGCCCGAGACGTCGCTTGCCTCGACGACCACCTCGATTCCGTCCTCTTTGTCCAGCAGGAGCCGGAGGTTCCTGCGCACGCGTGCGTGGTCGTCGGCCAACAAGACCCGGATGGGGGCGGCAACTACCTCTCCATCAGAGCCCGTCGAGGGATCAGGTGACGGGGCTAATTGAAGATGATTGAGCACGAAACTGACCGTAGTCTCGGGTGCGGCACGGCGTGTCCTGGTAACAGCGCTGAATGGCCGCGGATAAACACGGATCTACGGACGCTCGAAGCCGGTCAGCATCAGCCGCATGGCGTTGCCGGCAATTGAAACTGAGCAGCTGACCAAGCGCTACGGCCACACCCTTGCCCTGGACCGGCTTGATCTACGCATAGAGCCGGGAGAGACCTACGGGTTCCTCGGTCCCAACGGCGCGGGAAAGACCACCACGATTCGCCTGCTGCTCGGGCTGCACCGGCCCACGAGTGGTCGCGCTCAGCTGTTTGGTGTCGATGCGTGGCGCGACCCTGTGGTGGCCCACCGGCGAGTCGCCTATGTCGCCGGCGAGCCGTTTCTGTGGCCCTCGATGACCGGCGCCGAGACGCTGGACTTCCTGGGCCGGCTCCACGGAGGGGTCGACCCGCGCTATCGCGACATGCTGGTGGATCGATTCGCTCTTGACCAGGACAAGAGGGTGCGCGCCCTGTCCAAGGGGAACCGCCAGAAGGTTCAGCTGATCGCTGCGCTGTCCACGCGCGCTGACCTGCTACTGCTCGACGAGCCCACCGCGGGTCTGGATCCGCTGATGGGGAAGGCGTTCGAAGAGTCGATCCGGGAAGCGACGGCGAGGGGGCAGACGGTGTTCCTGTCGTCTCACGTCCTCAGCGAGGTCGAGGCAACTTGCGACCGCGTAGGCATCCTGCGGGAGGGGCGCCTGATCGATGAGGGCTCGCTTCCCGAGTTGCGGCACCTGACGGCGCAGACCCTTGATGTCACGTTCGCTGGCCCGGTCCCAGTTCTGCCGCCTCTTCCAGGGGTTGAGGCCAAGCAGACGGCCCCCGACGCGTTGCGCCTTGAGGTCACCGGCGAGATGGGGCCTGTGCTCTGCGCCCTCGGCTCCGAGCAGGTCGCCGGTTTGATCACCCGCCAACCATCACTCGAGGAGATCTTTCTGCATCACTACGACGGCTCGGCTGGCCATGACCTCGCTTCGAGCGCACGTCGTTAGCTCGGGCTACGCCCGTTCCGCCCGCGGGTCGTCAACCGGCGTCAGGTGGCTGCTGGTGCGCCGGGCTTTGAACGACGCCCGGGTGCGCACGATCGGCTTTGTGGCTCTGTTCGGGCTGACCGCCTACGCCGACACCGCCGCCTACGCCCACGCCTACCCGACGCTGCACAGCCGGATTCTGTTCGCGGACAGCTTTGTCCACAACAAGGCGATCGTGCTGTTCTATGGCAAGGCCTACAACGTTCTCACTGCGGGGGGCTACAGCGCCTGGCGGGTCGGCGGAACGCTGTCGATCCTTGCCGCGATCTTCGGTCTGCTTGGAGCGGTGCGGGTGCTCCGCGCGGAGGAGGATGGTGGGCGCAGCGAACTCGTACTGGCCGGCGCGGTTAGCCGTCGCATGCAGTTCACCTGCGGGCTGACAGCAACGATGACGGGTGCCTTGGCTCTTGGTGTAGCCGAGTTCGCCGGCCTGCGGGCGGGCGGACTCGCGGCTGCCGGATCCGCCTTCCTGGCTCTCTCCAGCGTCATCGCGGTTCCCGTTTTCGCCGGGATCGGAGCAGTGGTCTGCCAGCTGGCTCCCACGCGCCGCATGGCGATTGAGCTCGGGGGAGGGGCGGTGGCCCTCGCGTTCCTGCTTCGCGTGCTCGCCGATACCGTCGGCGGCGCCGGCTGGGTGAGCTGGCTGACACCGTTGGGGTGGGCAGAACAGCTCCGGGCCTTCACCGGCGAGCAGCCGGTGGTCCTGTTGCTCCCCTTGGCGGCCACGGTCGGGCTGATCGTCCTGGCACAGCATCTGAACACCGTCCGTGACATCGGCACCGGGCTGCTCACCTCGCACGACACCGCCGCCCCGCGGTTGCGGTGGCTTGGCAGCACGACGGCGCAGGCGTTTCGGCTCGAGCTGACCAGCCTGATGTGGTGGATCGGCGGAGTCAGCGTATTTGCGTTCATCATCGGTCTGATTGCCAAAACCACCGCTTCCGGCGGCATTCCGCGCCGGCTACAGCAGGAGCTCGCCAGGTTCGGGACTGGTGGGGTGTCGAAGCCAGCGGACTATCTCGGTCTGGTGTTCGTGTCGTTTGTGCTCGTTGTCGCGTTGTTCGCTGTCTCACAGGTTGCGGCGCTGCGCCACGAGGAGTCCGATGAGCGCCTGGAGACTCTCCTGTCCCTGCCGGTCAGCCGGCGCTCGTGGATGAGCGGGCGCCTGGTTCTGGCTGCCACCGCCGCAGCCGCGATCTCGCTGTGCGCCGGATTCTTGAGCTGGGCCGGCGCCACCTCCGGTGGCGCCAACGTGTCGCTTGGCGGGTTGTTGCAAGCCGGAGCCAATTGCCTGGCGATCGGGATCTTGTTCATCGGCATTGCGGCGTTGCTGTTCTCGCTGCTGCCCCGGCGGGGTACCGGGATCGCCTACGGCTTGGTGGTCGTCGCATTCCTGTGGCAGCTGGTTGGCGCGCTCCTGGACGTTCCGCGTTGGGTGCGGGACCTGACGCCATTCGCCCACCTGGGCTTTGCGCCGGCGCAGCCGTTCAGGGCGAGTGACCTGCTGGTTCTCGCCGCGATTGGCCTGGTCAGCGCGGGCGCGGGGATCCGTTACTTTGTCCGACGTGACTTGGTTGGCGCGTGAGGCGCTGATGCTGGCGAGCTGCACTCACGATCCGGACGACCTCCTCGGGCATCTCGGCCACGCGCGACTGGCGGAGGTCGCGGTGGAGGCGACGCTCTCATGAGCCCCCCGCCACGGGACAGTCTGGTTTACCCGCAGGAACGCGAGGCCGACATCGCACTCAGGGACGGCTCTACGGTCCACGTGCGTCCCGTGCGGGCCGAGGACGGCCCGTCCATCCGGGGCTTCATCGAGAAGGTGTCGCAGGCTTCGATCAGGTTTCGCTTCTTTGGAATTCCGAACCTCGACTGGGCGACGAGCTGGTGTGTCGACGTCGACTACGCGGAGAGGTTCGCGCTGATCGCGCAGACTGGCACTCCACCGCAAGTGGTCGCTCACGCCGCCTATGTACGCACGACGGGGGATCGGGCTGAGGTGGCGTTCCTGGTGGCCGACGCCATGCAGGGCCAGGGCATCTCGACGATTCTGCTCGCCCATCTGGCCGAGGTTGCCCAGCGCAACGGAATCTCGACGTTCATCGCCGACGTGCTGCCGACCAACCACCGCATGATCGAGGTGTTCCGGGAGAGCGGCTTTCCGGTCGAGGTGCGCGCCGAGCCCGGGCTGATCAAAGTGGAGCTGCCGACATCTCTATCCCCCGAGGCCGTAGTCCGCTTTGACGAACGCGAGCGGACGGCTGCCGTGGCGGCGGTACGGAGTGTTATCGAACCGCGCTCGGTGGCGGTCATCGGCGCTTCGCGCCGCCGGGGCACGGTGGGCGGCGAGGTGCTGCACAACCTCCTCTCCGCCGAGTTTCAGGGTTCGATCTATGTCGTCAACCCCCGTGCTGACGTGGTCCAAACGCTCCCGGCCTACCGGTCGGTGATCGACATACCTGACAGAGTTGAGCTTGCCGTAGTCGTGGTTCCGGCCGAGCAGGTTGTCTCCGTCGCCCAGGAGTGTGCGACCGCTGGGGTGCGCGCACTGGTGGTGATCTCGTCTGGCTTCGCGGAGACGGGTGCGGCGGGGACACAGCGTCAGCGGGACCTGGTCGCGGTGTGCCGTGAGGCCGGGATCCGGCTCGTCGGTCCGAACTGCCTTGGCGTCCTCAACACCGCGCCGGGGGTGCGACTCAACGCGACCTTTGCACCCCGTGCCGCGCTCCCGGGTCGGGTGGGCTTCATGTCACAGAGTGGCGGCCTCGGAATCGCCATCATCGAGCTTGCCGGCCGACTTGGTCTGGGGCTCTCGTCTTTCGTCTCGGTGGGCAACAAGGCTGATCTTTCGGGCAACGACTTCCTCCGTTATTGGGAAGAGGACCCGGGCACCGACGTCGCCCTCCTGTACCTGGAGTCGTTTGGAAACCCGCGCAAGTTCGCCCGGATCGCTCCCCGGTTCGCTCGGCGCAAGCCGCTGTTGGCGGTCAAGAGCGGACGCTCGGCTGCGGGTGCCCGGGCCACGAGCTCACACACTGGAGCTCTGCTGTCGGCCTCCGACGTGACCGTCGACGCCCTGTTCGAGCAGGCCGGCGTGATCCGTGCGGACTCGCTGCACGAGCTGTTCGGGGTGGCGCAGTTGCTAAGTGCCCAGCCGGTGCCCAGGGGTGACCGGGTGGCGATCGTGACCAATGGGGGCGGGCCGGGAATCATGTGCGCGGATGCGTGCGAGGCCAGCGGCGTTCTCGTTCCGGAGCTCCCTGCCGAGGTCAGGGCCAGGCTCAATGAGTTTCTTCCGCCGGAGGCTTCGGTGCGCAACCCAATCGACATGATCGCCACTGCGACAGCCGAGGACTACCGACGCACGCTGATCGCGCTGATCGAGGCTGACGCGTGCGATGCCATTCTCAGCATCTTCGTCCCGCCGCTTGTCACCGATGCGAGCGATGTTGCCTGCGCCATCTGCGGGGTTGCTGAGAGCCACCCTGTAGTCACGCTCGCGGCCGTGTTCATGAGCGACGCAGGTCCTCCGGCCGAGCTCAGCTCGGAGGTCGCCCAGGTTCCCGGCTACGAGTTTCCGGAGGATGCCGCCCGTGCGATCGCCCTGGCGGCCAAGCACGGCCGGTGGCGAAGCCGTCCCGAGGCCCAACCGGCGACCTTCGCCGACATGCAGACCGAGCGGGGCGCGGCCATCATCAGCCAATGTCTCGCCGCGGGCGCTGGCTGGCTGGCCCCCAGCGACGTGCTCGAACTGCTCTCCTGCTACCGACTGCCCGTGATCCCGACTCGGATCGTGGCCGACGGCGACCAGGCGGTCGCCCTCGCCGCCAAGCTAGGTCAGCCGGTGGCGCTCAAGGCGCAGGCGGAGGGGTTGGTGCATAAATCGGACGCCGGGGCGGTCAAGCTGGGGCTCTCGACGCCGGCTCAGGTACGGGCGGCGGCCAGGGAGATCAAAGCCTCGGTGACGCGAGCGGGTCACCGCCTCGAGGGTCTGCTCGTCCAGCCTATGGCCGGTGCTGGCGTGGAGCTGATCGTTGGGGTGGTCAGCGACCGCAGCTTTGGGCCAGTGGTGGCGTGCGGGGCCGGTGGCACGACCGCGGAGCTGCTGAGGGACGTGGCGGTTCGGATAACCCCGTTGAGCGACCTCGACGCTCGCGAGATGATCCACTCCCTCAAGCTGTTCCCGCTGCTCGACGGTTACCGTGGCGCTGAGCGCTGCAATGTCGGCGCCGTCGAGGACGTGCTGCTGCGCGTGGGCGCGTTGGTCGAGGCCCATCCGGAGATCGTCGAGCTGGACCTCAACCCCGTGGTCGCCTCGCCTGAAGGCGCCACGATCCTCGACGCGCGCGTGCGCATCGAGGTCGCGCCGCCGACCCCCCCGATGCCGTCACTGGGGGCTTAGACAACGATGACAAACCAAGAGTCAGCGGCTCGGCCACCGATCAAGGACTACCCAGTTCGCTTCGCGGTTGACTATCCCGATCGTGCTCTGAACCGGCTCACCAGCGGACTCCGCATCTTCGCCGTCATCCCGATCGCGATCGTGCTCGCGACGATCGGCGGCTACAGCGCGCGCTGGGGCGCAAGCACCACGGGCACCACCGAAGTTGCTGTGGGCGGCACCGGCTTGCTGTTCCTACCACCGCTGTTGATGATCGTGTTCCGGCAGAAATATCCACGGTGGTGGTTTGACTGGAATCAGCAGCTGCTGCGGTTCGCCAACCGCGTCGGCGTGTACCTCGCACTGATGGACGACCGATATCCGTCCACCGACGATGAGCAGGCGGTCCATCTCAACTTTCCCTACCCCGATGCGCGCCAGGAGTTGAATCGCTTGCTGCCCATCGTCAAGTGGTTGCTGGCGATCCCGCACTATGTCGTGCTGTTCTTTCTGTACATCGGTGCGTTCTTCGCCGCGATTTGGGCGTGGTTCGCGATCCTCGTAACGGGTCGCTATCCGCGCGGGATCTTCGACTTCATCGAAGGTGTGATCCGCTGGCACAACCGCGTCGTTGGCTACGCGTTCATCCTCGTGACCGACGAGTACCCGCCGTTCCGGCTAGGGCCATAACGCCCCTCGGGCACGGCGCGCGGTATGACATGGCGTTCAATGAACGTCGCAGGCCCAATGCCTGCTTCCGATCAGCGGTGGCGCAGCGCGAGTGCGGTCTGGACGGACCTGCTCGTGGGCGAATCTCGGGACTGCGTGCGCCGCCCCGGCTTCGTCCTGCTTCGCCAAAATCGCCGTGAGGGTTCACCCGCTGGGGGTCGCCACCGGCATTTTGAAGCCGTGGCCGACGGACGGGAAGCCGCATTTGGTCGCCGCCTGCTTGAACGCGGGCGATTGGACCATCGGCGCGGTCAGCGAGAAGACGCCGTCCGGGCCGCCGAGGATCACCCCCTTCCCCGCGGGGGGAGTGGACGGTGGCGAGGTGCTCGGATCGGGGAACGACCTCAGGCCGTGGGCGCGCATACACGCGGCGATCTTCACACCGTGCTTGAGGCTCGTCGCCGAAACGCCGCCCGGGCCGCCGATCCCTCCAGGCAAAAGCTTCTGACATGCGCTCTGGGCCGAGGCGAACGCGGGCGACTGCGTATTGATCCCCGAACCCGACAACTGCACTCCCGAGCCGCTCGGGTCGGGGAAGTTCGGCACCCCATGCGCCCGCATACAGTCCGCATACTTGATTCCAATCGAAGCCGTCGCGGAAGGCGAGCCACCGCCCAGCTTCTGGGAGGACCCACAAGCGGCCAGGATCACCGCGGAGCCGAGGACCGCGAGAGCGACCAGGAGAACGGCTCGAGGTATCGCGGCGCGCATCGTGAACGGCTTTTAGCCAAACACCGATAACAGCCGGGTAACGATTGGCTGTGGCCCGCTCGGAGTGGCTTGTTGATCGGCCCGCCGAGGCCATGGGTGGTAGGGCTAGCTGTACCACCCGTGACTCCGGTTATCCGGCTGGTGCGAATACCGAGCGGGGTTGAGACTGGGGCTTGTGCTTGAGGTTTCGTCTATCTCGATCGCGCTGCGGTCGCAGCCTTCCGCTGCGCGGCTCTCAGAGGAGGAGTACTGATGCTCAAGGTCATCGTCACTCGAGCTGACGTCACAACCGAAGAGGTCGGCGAAGCGTTGCGTCAGGGGCTAGGGTCCACGCGGCTGTTCCGCGCGGAGGTGACGATCTCGCGGCGCTCGGAGGAGACGGTCCTGCATGTGATCGCGGGCGGATACGGCCTTGTGGTGAGACCCCTCAACAGGTTCTGGATCGCTGAACGGGTACGCCGGGTCCTGCAGACTGCGCCCGGCCTTCGTAGCGGTGCGACTGGTTCGGGTGTGTGATGGCGAGTCGCAACCGGATCGTTGGCGGCGCCGATCCGGGCCAGGCTTCTCCGGATGGACGTCGGGGCCAGCTGGTCGTGCGCGAGGACGGGTACGGGATGAACCACATCGACGAGGCGCAATCTCTGCCAGCTGCTCGCGCCGTCGAGCTGACGAAGTCCTATGGCAGTGGTGGTGCGGAGGTTCGCGCGCTGGCCGGCCTGACCCTCGAGTTTGCGCGGGCGCGTTTCACCGCTGTGATGGGGCCGTCGGGCTCAGGCAAGTCAACGCTGATGCACTGCATGGCGGGGCTCGACGCGCCGACCTCGGGTCGAGCGTTCATCGGCGATCGAGAGATTGGGCGTCTCGATGACGGCGGTCTGACCGACCTGCGGCGGGACCGAATCGGGTTCGTCTTCCAGTCGTTCAATCTGGTGGCGACGCTGACGGCGGCCGAGAACATCACGCTGCCGTGCGATCTGGCGGGGCGGGAGGTCGACCGCGCGTGGTTTGAGCAGCTGGTGGCGCAGCTGGGTGTCGCCGACCGGCTGTCGCACCGCCCGAGCGAGCTTTCCGGCGGCCAGCAGCAGCGGATCGCCTGCGCCCGGGCGCTGATCAGCCGGCCCGAGCTGATCTTCGCGGACGAACCGACCGGAAACCTGGACTCGCGCGCGTCCGCCGAGGTGCTGGCGTTCCTGCGTAGCGCCGTCAGTGACCACGGCCAGTCGATCGTGATGGTCACCCACGAGCCGCAGGCCGCGGCGTACTCCGATCGGGTCGTGTTCCTCGCCGATGGAGCGCTGGTCGGAGAGCTGCTCTCGCCGACCGCCGACACGGTGCTGGAGCAGATGCGAAAGCTCGGGAGCTGAGATGCGAAAGGTCGCCGTAAAGGGCCTGCTTGCCCGCAAGCTTCGCCTGGCGCTGACCGCAATGGCGATCGTGCTCGGGGTGACGTTCGTGACCGGCACGCTCGTGCTCGGCGACACGCTGAATCACACCTTCAACGATCTGATCGGCACCGCCTATGAGCACATCAGCTTCGAGATCCGAGGCAAGGCCGCGTTCGCCAACGACAGCGTCGCCGACGTCAACGGCACCGCCAACCGCAAGCCGATCCCACAGTTGATCGCCACCGCCGTCAGCCGCCTGCCGGGAGTCGCCTACGTCCACGGGTCGGTCGAGGGCTACGCCCAGTTCCTCGCACGCAACGGAGACGCGATCGGCGGCGGGGGCAGCTCGACGCTGGGATTCTCGTTCGACCCAAACCAGCAGCTCTCCCCCTACCGGTTGGTCGAGGGCCGGGCCCCGAGCGGCCCGGACGACGTGGTGATGGACAAGGCGACGGCGACGAAGTACGACTTCGCGGTCGGAGACCGGGTGCTGATCAACCTGCCCGACCGGCCGCAGCGGTTCACGATCACAGGGATCGTGACCTTCGGCTCCGACAACAACCTCGCGGGGGTCACGCTTGCCGGCTTCTCACTGCCGACGGCCCAGGCCGTGTTGAACTCCCGCGGGTACTTCGACACGGAGGCATCGGCGTGATCGCGGTGCAGATGCGTAAGGACGCCTGCGATCGCTCCGGGCTTGGCCGCAACGACGTCGGGGATCGGGATCGCGCCGGCTCGCTCCCCCAGCCACGCGAACACGGCGCTCCCGTCCTGGAGTGGGTCGATCACTACCCGCTCGCGTCGGACCTCAAGCTCCACGCCAGCCCAGCCAAGCCACCTGATGCGCATCCCACCTCCATCGATCGATGACAAACAGAACGATCGTCCGCAATCCGGTTGGCCGATCGGCTCGGCATGAGCAAGAGCGGGCTGGTGGGACGCTTCGGCTCCAAGGAGCAGCTGCAGCTCGCCACGCTCGATCAAGCCGCCGACATCCGCGCTCGCTGCAACGGGCCCGGCGAGCAATGGCCGCCGTGCTCGACCACTGACCACAACCGCGCGAAATTCGCGCTCAGCACAGCGACGCGGCCCGACTGCAAACCCGGCCACACCGACGGTCCGGGAGCTGGCGAGTGACTCCGAACCGGCAGGCTTTCCTGCCTCATGGGGCCGTGCGCCCGCCACGCTTGCGATCGCCGGTCGGGACCCCCTTTTGATGTTCGGACGTGCCTGCCAGCACGCGAGTCGGTGGTCCCCCTTCGCGCGCGGAAACCAGAAGCTCGGAGCCGGCAGGCGCAAAAGGTCTTTGTTCTTCAGATCTCTTCAGGTTCCATCTCGATTGCCCCGCACGGGCACTCCTGCGCGCACAGGCCGCATCCCTTGCAGAAGTCGTAGTCGAACTCGTAGGCGTAGGAGCCGGTCGGCTCGAGCTTGATCACGGCATTGTCGGGACAAACTCCGTAGCAGTTGTCGCAGGCAAAGCAGCTCCCGCACGACATGCAGCGCCGGGCTTCGAACAGCGCGCTGTCCTCGTCGAGCCCGAGCACGACCTCGTCGAACGTGGAGGAGCGGCGCACCGCATCAAGACGCGGGCGGATCGTCTGTGGCGCGTCGGCGTAGTACCAGGGGTTTAGCTTGTCGAAGCCGGCGAGCTCGAGCTCAGTTGCTCCTCTGTAGCGTGCGCCTCGCAGCCAGGCGTCGATGTGGCGGGCAGCGAGCTTGCCGTGTCCGATCGCGACCGTGACCGTGCGCTCCGCAGGCACCATGTCGCCGCCGGCGAAGATGCCCTCGTGGCCGGTCATCATGTTTGGGGCGACCTTGACCACGCCGTCCTGCACCTCGATGCCCGGGACTGCGTCGAGCAGTGAAAGGTCGGTCTCTTGGCCGAGGGCTAGCACGAGCGAGTCAGCCTCGAGTTCTTCGAGTTCGCCAGTCGGTTGGGGGAACCCGGTCTCGTCGAGCTCCATCTTTTCCACGACCAGCTTGCCCGGGTCGGCGCGCTTGATCGTGGACAGCCACTTCACGAGTACGTCTTCTTCCAGTGCCTCTTGCACTTCCGATTCGTGTGCCGGCATCCGCTCGCGATTGCGGCGGTAGACGATGATCGCCTCCTCCGCACCCAAACGCTTAGCCGTGCGCGCGGCGTCCATCGCGGTGTTGCCACCGCCGTAGACGACCACTCGACGACCCAGCTGCGGGCGCTCGCCATCCTCCATCCCGTGGAGCAGCGAGATGGCGTCGAGGACGTGCGCCGCGCTGCCCGCCGGGATATAGGCGCGCTTGGCCAGCTGCGCCCCGACCGCTAGGAATACGGCGTCGAAATCGCCCGCCTCCTTAGCGGCCAGGGCGTCGGTGACCGGCGAGTTCAGCTCGAGCTCTACCCCGAGGTTGAGGATTCGCTGGATCTCCTGGTCAAGTACGTCGCGTGGGAGCCGATACTTCGGGATCCCGAAGCGCATCATGCCGCCGGCCAGTGGGCCGGCGTCCCTTACGGTCACGTGGTGGCCGAGGCGCGCGAGTTGATACGCGGCGGACAGGCCAGCCGGGCCCGCGCCGACGACGAGTACGCGCCGGCCTGACAGCGCAGCCACCGCTTCGACCCTCCAGCCGCGGCGAATCGCATCGTCTCCGAGGAACCGCTCCACCGAGTTGATCCCGACGGCATCGTCGAGCTGGGCGCGGTTGCACGCCGTCTCGCACGGGTGGTAGCAGACGCGGCCCATCACGGCGGGCAGCGGGTTTTCCTCCATGATCTTCCGCCACGCCTGCTCGTAATCACCATCCTCAGCGTGGTACAGCCAAGCCTGGACATCCTCGCCGGCGGGGCAGCCGTGACCGCACGGTGCTTGGCGGTGGACATAGACGGGCCGCTCGGTCCGCCACGATCCGGTCTTGTTGGCGCGGCTTGTTCCGACATCGAGGGTGATCGCGAACGGCTTGGCGTTCATGAGGCCTCCTCGATCAGCCCGAACCGCGCGATGTTGCGGTCCGCCCGGGCCTGGAGCCGCGCAATCACCTCATCGCGACGAACCGGCGCGAACAGGTGGGCGAAGCGACGCTGAGGCTCCAGGTAGGCCTCGATCGGAAGCCGGTGGCGGATCTTGGTGACGGCGGTGACGTCGCCGCCAGCGCCTTCGAAGACCGGGAAGAAACCGGTTTCGGTGGCGAGGCGGGCGATCTGGATCGATTCGCTCGAGGCAGTTCCCCACCCCAGCGGGCAGGTCACCAGGATGTGGATGTAGCGCGCGCCGTGCAGGGTCATGGCGTACTCGACCTTGGCCTCGAGGTCGTGAAGATCGGCGATCGTGGCCGTAGCGACGTAGGGAATCTCGTGGGCCAAAGCGATCAGCGGGACGAACTTGCCCTGGCCCCAGGGCGCACCCGGCTCTTCCCCTACCGCCTGCGTGGTGGCGGTGCGGGCGCTCGGCGGAGTGGCGGCTGAGCGCTGGACCCCGGTGTTCATGTACCCCTCGTTGTCGTAGCAGATGTAGAGCACGTCGTCGTTTCGCTCAAACATTCCGGACAGGCAAGCGAAGCCGATATCGACGGTGCCGCCATCGCCTCCCTGGCCGACGACTCGGGTATGGGTGTTGCCCTTGGCCTTTAGCGCTGCAGCGATGCCGGTAGAGACCGCGGGGGCGTTGCCGAACAGCGAATGGATCCAGGGGATCTGCCAGGAGCTCTCGGGGTATGGCGTCGAGAACACCTCCAGGCATCCGGTCGCGTTGGCGGCGATCAGGTCACCGCCAGTTGCGCGCATTGCTGCGTCGAGCGCATACCGTGCGCCGAGCACTTCGCCGCACCCCTGACAAGCTCGGTGCCCGCAGGTGATTGCGTTCGAGCGGCCAGTGTCGGCTTGAACCGAGCGCTGGTCCGGTTCGAGCAGGCGGTTGCCGACGACGAAACTGCCCGACTGGTAGTACTTGACCTGCTGGTAGGGCACGGCGTTTACACCGGTCCGGCGGCGACGGCGCCGAGGTCGCGCAGCATGTTCTCGGCGTGCGGGCCGCAGCGGCGACTGGCCAGGGCGCGCTGGATCTCCCGGTCGACTAGGCCGTGGTTGAGATCGACGAAGGTCGTGGCGCCGAGCTGTCCATTCAAAGCGGTTGTGAAGAGCGCATAGAGCGAGCTCCGAGTGATCGGTCGGCCGCCCAGCCCGGCGATGGCTGTATGTATCTTCGCCCCAGTGCCTTCGATCGAGGCGTGCACGTTCTGCGAGACGATCCCGCCGAGACCGACCGACAGCGCCTTCTCGAGCACGACGACCCGGCTCGCCCCCGCCAGAGCGCTGCGGATCTCGGCGGCCGGCCATGGCCGGAAGGTCTTGATGCCAACGCACCCGATCCGATTACCGTCCTTCCGCAACTCATCGATCACGTCCTCGATCGTCCCGATCACCGAGCCCAGCGCGACCACGATCGTCTCGGCATCGTGGCTGCGGTAACGACGCAAGAGCCCTCCGGAGGCCCGGCCGGATTGCTGTTCGTAAGCGGCCGCGATCTCCGGAATCAGATCGAGTGCCTGCATCTGCCGGAGGTGGGCGAGGTACTTGACCTCCGTGAATGCCTCTGGGCCGACCATCGCGCCGATCGTGATCGGATCGCTGGGGTCGAGCAGTTGGCGCGGCTCGTAGGCGGGCAAGATGGCGTCGATCTGGTCTTGCTCGGGAAGCTCGACTCGCTCGAAGGCGTGGGTGAGGATGAACCCGTCCATGCACACCATCACCGGCAGCGACAGCTGCTCGGCCAGCCGGAAGGCCTGAATGTGGACGTCGACTGCTTCCTGGTTGGATTCGACGTAGAGCTGGATCCACCCTGAGTCGCGTTGCGACATCGAGTCCGAGTGGTCGTTCCAGATGTTGATCGGAGCGCCGATCGCACGGTTGGCGACCGTCATCACGATCGGCAGCCCGAGACCGGAGGCGTTGTAGAGCGCTTCGGTCATGTACAGCAGCCCCTGACTGGCGGTGGCCGTGTAGGCCCGGGCTCCGGCGGCGCTCGCACCGATGGCGACCGACATCGCGGCGAACTCGGACTCCACGTTGACGAATTGGCATGACCCCAGACGGCCTGATTTCACGATCGCCGAGAGTCCCTCCACGAGGTGCGTCTGGGGCGAGATCGGATAGGCGCAGATCACCTCCGGCCGGCATCGAGCCACCGTCTCAGCGACCGCCTGCGAGCCTTCCATCTGCCTAAGCATGAGCTGGCTCTCCCATTCGGGCCCGAACCAGAGCGAAGGCGCGGTTGGCCGCGGCCGCGTTCCCTGCACCCACGCTGCCCCCAAAGCGGTCCTGGATCGCCTGGACGACCGCGCCGATCGAGATCGCCGCCGTCAGAGCGGAAAACGCGCCCAGCAACGCCGCGTTGGGGAGCGGCCGGCCCAGCTCCTCGCGAGCCAACTCGGTGGCGGGGACTGCACACAGTCGCTCGGGATTGTGGCGCTGGGCCAGCTCCTGAAGGTTGAGCTCCTCGATGCCGCGAGACGTGTTGATCAGTACGTAGCCGTCCGGCTTCAGGCCGCCGAATACGTCGACCTGGTGCACGAGCGTCGCGTCGACGATGATCAGGGCGTCCGGCGTAGCGATTGGATCGTGGGTCCGGATCGCCCGCTCGCTGATCCGGCAGAAGGAGACCACCGGCGCGCCGGTGCGCTCCGACCCGAAGCTTGGAAACGCCTGGGCGTGCCGTCCCTCCTCGAAGGCCGCCACTGACAGCAGCTCTGCTGCGGTTACCGCTCCCTGGCCGCCACGCCCGTGGATCCTGATCTCGAACACGGTCAGCCTCCGGCGCTGCTCGGTCCGGCCGTCAGCGACCGTCAGCGTGCGTAGGCGCGAGGTCGAGTTCGTCTGGTTCGTCCAACATGGCCAAGACCTTGGTCACGACCAAGCCGAGAGCCGCCACCTCGAGGACCACTGCGGCGCCGACAAGCCACTCCGATGGTGTGAGCGCCAAAAGCATGATGACGCCACATAGCAGTAGGACGGGGCCGCCGAGCCCGTAGATCAGGCGCATGTCGGCACCGATCAGTCGCTCGACACGGGCGTCTAGGGCCGCAAACGGATTCCGCCGGGAGCGGTCCGGGATTACAGAAGTTGTGGCCTGCATTTCCGTCTCCTTCGATGGGTGAGACGAATCTACGTCCAGGCCACAGCCCGTCCATCCGCGGCGCGTGGCACGTGCACTGCGGCTTCACCGCATCCTCACGTAGGCGCTGCCCCGATGGTCGAGACCTTCGTCGACTCTACCTTTCCGACCAAGAGCCAAGAGCCTCAACTCCAAGAGGAACGACATGTTCAAGAACGTGGTGGTTGGAGTCGACGGACGTCAAGGCGGCCGCGACGCGATTGCGCTGGCGCAACACGTCGCCGGCCCCGACGTGCAGGTGACGCTGGTGAACGTCTTCGGTTCGACACTGTTGCCGGGGCGGACAAGCGGGCTGTTCCTCGCCGGCGCATCAGAGGAATCCGAGCGGATACTCGTGCGCGAGCACGAGGATTCCGGTCTCGACGCGGACATGGTCACGATTCTGGACCTTTCCGTCGGATCCGGCCTGCAGAGCGCCGCGGGTCGCAGGCACGCCGATCTCCTCGTCGTCGGGGCAAGCCGACACGGAGCAGTTTCACGCCACCTGCTGGGCGATGACACGGTTTCGACCCTGAGCGGCGCCCCGTGCGCCGTGGCGATCGCTCCCGTCAACTACTCACCGGACTCACAGATCAGGCAGATAGGCGTCGGGTACGACGGGTCTCCCGAGAGTCAGCTAGGGCTTATCGTGGCTCGCTCGCTCGCCGAGCGTCTTCAGGCTTCGGTCGGGGTCCTGGCGGTCGTTGCGATGACGCTGCGGCCATATGCCGAGTCGATCCCGGAGAACTGGTACGAGGAGGCACGCAAAGCTGTAGACGCTGAACGGAAGCGTCTGAGCAAGCTGTCGGTACTCGAGGGCCTCTCTCAGCAGGTCGTCGACGGCGATCCGGCGGACCGCCTCCAGACCTGGAGCGAACAGCTCGATCTGCTGATCGTCGGCTCGCGTAGCCAGGGGCCGATTGGGCGCCTGCTGAGCGGGAGTACCGCCAGGCATCTGGCTCGGACCGCCGGCTGCCCGCTGCTGGTGCTGCCGCGCAGCGCCGAGCTGACCCCATCGATCGGCGATGAGGATCGGGCCCCAGCCCAAGTCTGAAGCCGCCACTGCCACCACGGAGAAGAGCAATGTTCAAGAACGTAATCATCGGAGTGGATGAGCACGAGGGCGGGCGCGATGCGGTTGTCCTCGGTCGAAAGCTGGTCGACGCAGAAGGCGTGCTGACTCTTGTCCACGTGCGTCCCGGCGATCCCCACGTCTGGCGCGGTTCGAGTCCTGCCTACGAGGTCGTGGTGCGCGACGATTCCCAGAAGCTGCTGGAGCAGGTCCGCAACGCCACCGGCGTCGACGCCCGACTCAAAAGCGTGGCGGCGGTTAGTCCTGGCCGCGGGCTGCACGTGATGGCCGAGGCCTCCGGCGCCGATCTGTTGGTAGTGGGGTCATCGCGCCGCAGCCTGCTCGGCCGGGTGATGGTCGGAGACGACACTCGAGCTGCTCTGAACGGAGCTTCGTGTGCCGTGGCGATTGCACCGGCAGGCTATTCGCACGACGGCAAACCGATGCGAGACATCGGAGTTGGCTATGACGGGTCACCTGAGAGCCGGCATGCGATCGAGGTGGGGCGCCAGCTCGCCGGGCAGTTCGGAGCCAAGCTCTTGGCGTTCAAGGCCGTGTCCCTGCCCACCTACGCCTTCAGCGGGGGCTACGTGGCGGTCAATGGGGATCTCATCAACGAGCTCGTCGCCGACGCTCGCAACAGCATGGCCGACCTTGGCGTCGACGCGCAGGCGGGCTATGGCTTCCCCGAGGAGGAGCTTGCCACTTGGAGCGCGCTGCTCGACCTGCTAATCGTCGGCTCACGCGGGTACGGACCCCTTGGCCGCGTGGTTCACGGCAGCACCTCCTTGAGGCTGGCGAAAATGGCTCGGTGTCCGCTGCTGGTGCTGACGCGGACAGCTGACGTCGAATCCTCCGCCAGCATGGCGGAGTCTGATCAGGGCAGTTCGGTCGTGCCGGTCGGCTGACCGCGCCGGAGGCGGGCCAGCGTCTGCCTGGTCACTCTTTCTCGATCAACCCGTGATCCAGCGCATAGCGGACCAACTCCGCACGGGTTCGCAGGCGAAGCTTCTGCTGGATGTGGGAGCGGTGGGTCTCGACCGTGCGCACCGATAGGTAGAGCTGGGAGGCGATATCGCCGTTGGTGTGACCGAGTACCACCAGTCGCAGAACTTCGACCTCGCGATTGGAGAGACCATCGGGTGGTCCGGGAGGTGGCTCTGAGGCCACCCGTGCGCCGAGCCGCGGGTTGAGATAGCTCTGGCCGGCCGCAGCTTCACGGACCGCGTGAACCAGTTCGTCTTGCGCGGCGTCCTTGAGGACGTAGCCCAGGACGCCGTCGGTCAGGGCGCGCCGCGCATACGCCGGCTCATTCTCCATCGTGAGCACGACGATCTGCGTCTCCGGCGACTCGGAGCGCAGATCCGGGATGGCCTCGATGACGGAGCCTCCGGGCATGTTCAGATCGAGCACGAGGACGTCGGGATGATGGCCGCGCACGTACCGGCGAACCGTGTCGATGTCACCGGCCTCGGCGACGACCTCAAAGCCACCGTCGACCTCGAGGACTCGGCGCAGACCTTGGCGGACCATCGGATGGTCGTCGGCCAGGATGACGCGGATCCTCTCGGTGGCTGCCACATCATCTTCTGGGTTCATCGAGACCTCCGATTCGTCGGTATGACTCGCGGGCAGGGCGGCCCCCGGCCGGCGCTCGTGATGATGCTACGCGGGGCGATTGCGACCAACGGCCGTACCCGGCCGCAGTACCGCCTGCGGAGAAACACGTACGCGCGCGGTCAGAGCTCGATCGGCGCGGTGCGTGCGACCCGCCGGCCTGAGACCTGGCGAGCGCGAATCCGCATCCAGTGGGCCTTGAGGCCGGGTGCCCACGGTTTCAGCCCAGTTCGATCGAGGCGGTTAATCTCGATGCTGTTCGTGACCTCTTCGGTCACGCCCACGATGACCACGCTCCAGCCGGTGCAGCTGTCCTCGTCGACCGCGTCGACCTCGAAGGCAGCCTGGGCGGCATGCAGCATCGCGTGGAACTTAGAGCCGGGATCGGTCCGGAACACGACCGACTGTGACGGTTCGTCAAAGACATAGTTGACCGGCCGGATGACCGGGGCCGCGCCAGCCATGTTCACCGCTACCCGGCCGAATGAACCGTCAGCGAGTAGCCGCAAGCACTCGTCTCGTGACAGTTCCTGCAGCTCTGTCGGCAATGTCCTCACTGATCGGACGCTACGTCTTCGACCTCGCCCTGGCATCACTCCTTCACCACGTTCGGGGCCCGTACTTTCCCCCCGCCGCTCCTCGGCGTTGCCCGGCTGACGACGCCTCCAGACCAGCGTAGGTTGGCCCAATGACCACGCACAGCGACACTCACTCGCCGTTTCAGGTAGTCATCGCCGGTGGCGGAGTGGCCGGCTTGGAGGCGGCGCTCGCCCTCCGTCACCTGGCGCCCGACATGGTCGCCGTGACGATGATCGCTCCCAACGAGGAATTCGTCGTGCGGCCGATGACCGTACGCGAGCCCTTCGCCTACTCCGCTGCCGCCCGTTATCCCCTAGCGGACATCGCGCAGGACATTGGAATCGAGCTGAGGCGTGACCGGTTCTCGTGGCTGGAGCCTGCCCGCCGCACGGTTCACACGGATGGAGGTCTACAGCTCACCTATGACGCCCTGCTGCTCGCGCTCGGCGCCCGCCGGTCCGAGAGGCTTCCTCACGCTCTCACTTTGGACGACAGCCGTCTCGACGAGCAGCTCCATGGACTGATCCAGGACCTGGAAGCGGGCTATGTGCACAGTCTGGCCTTCATCGTGCCCTCCGGGAGGGTGTGGCCCCTCCCGATCTACGAGCTGGCGCTTATGAGTGCCGCCCGGGCGTATGACATGGACATCGACGTGGCGATCACCCTTGCGACGCCTGAAAAGGCGCCACTTGAAGTCTTCGGAACCGAGGTGAGCACTGAAGTCGGCCGCCGATTGCAAGCCAGCGGGATCAAAATGATCACCTCAGCCCACTGCGAAGTCCGCCAAAACGGTCATCTCTCGGTCGGTCCGGCTCGTCGCGAGCTGATCGTCGACCGCATGATCGCCCTGCCCGAGCTTTACGGGCCTTCGGGATCTGGCGTCCCACGCAGCACCCACGCGGGCTTCATCTCGGTCGACCCGTACTGTCGAGTGAAAGGACTCGACGGTGTCTATGCGGCCGGGGACGGCACGGACTTCCCGGTCAAGCATGGCGGGATCGCAGCTCAGCAGGCTGACACAGCGGCCGAGTCGATCGCAGCCCTGGCTGGGGCGCCGATCACGCCTGCGCGGTTTGACCCCGTGATCAATGGGATGCTGTTGACCGGAGGCCGCCCGCTCTACCTGAGTGCCCGCCTCGTTGGAGGACGCGGTTTCACCTCCGAGTTCAGCGAGACGCCGCTGTGGTCGCCGCCCACCAAGATCTCGGCCAAGTACCTCGCTGGCTACCTTGAGGCGCGCGAACGTGCGCCCTCACACAGCTGAACACCTCAGCGACGTTCGCTCGATCCGGTGCTGTACTTCCATCATCCCGCAGCCCTCGAGCACGATCCGCGCACCTGGGTAGCCGAGCATCCCGACAGCCCGGCTCGGATCGTGGCAGTCGAGGCGGCGATGGAAAGCGTCGGCTGGCTCGGCTCCGAGCGCCGCGTCGCCCCTGCCGCGAGCGAGAACGAGCTTCGGCTGGTCCACGACGAGCATCTGGTCGATCAGATTCACGGTCTCTGCCGGCGCGGCGGCGGTCGGATCGATGACGATACGTTCGTATCTGACGCCTCCTTCGAGGCAGCCCTACATGCGGCCGGCGGAGCCTGCGCGATGGTTCGGGCTCTCCTAAGCGCCGAGGACCGAGCTGGCTTCTGTGGCCTGCGCCCGGCCGGACATCATGCTGAGCGGTCCCGGGCCATGGGCTTCTGCCTGTTCAACAACGTGGCGATCGCGGCTGAGCTGGCGATTCGAGAGCTGGAGGTCACGCGAGTCTTGATTGTCGACTGGGACGTGCACCACGGAAACGGCACCGCCGAGATATTTCGCCACCGCTCCGACGTGCTGTTCGCCAGCATCCACCAGCAGGGTCTGTACCCCGGCACAGGGGCCGTGAGCGACGCCGGCTCCCTGGCCGGTCTCGGCTACACGATCAACATTCCGGTACCGAAGCGCTCTGGCGAGGAGGTTTGGGTTTCGGCGCTGGAGCATCTGATCATTCCGGCCGCCTTGGAGTTCGAGCCCGAACTCGTCCTGATCTCAGCCGGCTTCGATGCCCATCGGGCTGACCCATTGGGTGAGTGCCTGCTGGACGCAAGTTCGTTCGGACAGATGGCCTGCCACGTACGTGACGTCGCGGCGGCGGTGGGCGCACCAGTGGGAGCTGTGCTCGAGGGTGGCTATGACCCGTCTGCTCTCGCCGAATCCGTGCTAGCGACGATCGAGGCCCTCCAAGGTGATGGCGAGGCCGAGTCGATCGCGCCCGATCCGATCGTCACGCCGCGCGCCGCGTCGCACATCGGGCACTTCTGGTCGCTCTGAGTCTCAGAGCGCCTGGCTTTCAAACGAAAGTACCCGTGTGCTCCGCGGCGAGCCACTGGCGACGGCGCTCTTCGTAGAAGCTGGGAAGCGCGCCGGTCAAGGCTTCGGCTGAGGCCAGGGCGTTCAGGGCAGAACTGTAGTCGCCCCACTTGGCGTCGCACTCGGCCAGTAGCAGCGACAGCTCCACGGCATCTTCGAACTCGGCTTCGTCCAGGGGACGCCCCGGGATCGGATCTCGGTCGCTCAACAGCCTCGAGTCCAGCGGATTCGGACGTGCGGTGGCCAGATAGCGCGACAGGTACCGTCCGGCGATCTTCGCCGGAGGCCACCAGAGTGCGGTGCCGGCCGCCAGTGCGTGATCGCTGTGACCCTTTCGAGCCGGGGCGTCCGTCGCGACGGTCGCCGTGCGCTCCAGCCGGTGGGGTTCGGAACGCAGGTAGAGGGGGGCGCCGCCGGTGAGCAGCAGCCCGCGCAGGACTGGTGAGAACGGCTTGGGTCGAACGTTCGCGCCGACTTCCGCGGCGATGGCTTCTGCCACCGCGTCGGCCTGCTGGGCGGCCAGACCTCCTTGCTTCAGGGGGAACGCCGATGCGTCGCCAGCGACATATACGTCCCGCATGCCTCGCACACGCCCGTATAGGTCCACCGGGATGAAGCCGTCCCGGTCGTGAGGCAGGCCGCGGAGTCCGACCCCCCGAAGCAGCGGCAGGGTGAGCACACGGTCAGCGAACACAGACCCGCTACCGGCGAAAACGAGAGCCCGAGCTCGGACCGCGGCGGGTAGTGACGAGAACCGTGTCCGGATGGCCCGATCGTGCAGCAGGCTAAGGATCGCCTGGCCCGCTTTTGGGCCGAATAGGGCGAGAGGCTCCTCTTCGGGGGAGACCAGGGTTAGCTCGGCCCCGGCGCCGCGTTCACGCAAGTAGGCGGCGGTCAGCAGGGCCAATTCGTAGAGCGGAAGCGACCACATTCGCTCGGCTGGCAGCGCGAAGGCGAGAGAGCGGGCCTCGCCTCGCGTCAGTTCGTCGAGCAAGGCGCGCAGCGCTGGGACGTCCTGGCGGCCGCGGAAGGTCAGCGCACCCGGGAACGGCTCGATCGGATGGGCGCCGGTCGCGACGACGAGGACATCGAACGGGATCCGCTCGCCCGACTTCGTCACGGCGATCTTCCGGGAGGCGACTGATGCCAGAGCGTCGGTGATGATGCGGTCGCCTCCTGCCTCGGTAACCAGTTCTGACAGGTTGTAGGTGCGCGCCTCACCGCGCCCGAACGCCTCCGCCACGGTTACGGGTCGATATACGAACTCATCACTCGGACACAGGAGGGTGATCTCGACCCTGTCACCGGCCAGTGAGCGCAACGCGAGCAGGGTCTCTAGCGCGGCGACACCACCGCCGGCGATCAGGACCTGTCTGGGCTCGCGGGTTGGCACGGGATCAGCATGGCCGCGCCGAGGCGGGCCGACATCGGGCAGCGCCCCGCTGAGGACTGCGGCAGCATCCCGCCCTCACTGCGGGAAAACCCGGGGGTCGGTCCGGTGGGAGTCGTTCATGATCGATCACGGTGAGCAACGTAGACCAAGCCCTCGCGAGCCAGCCGCTTTCTCCCGAGGGGCTGCAGGGCATCGATGCGTGGTGGCGGGCGGCGAACTATTTGTCGGTCGGGCAGATCTACCTGCTGGGCAATCCGCTGCTGCGAGAGCCACTCCAACCGGAGCACGTGAAGCCGCGCCTGCTGGGGCACTGGGGGACCACGCCCGGCCTGAACTTCATCTACGCCCACATGAACCGGGCGATCTGCCGGCGCCTGCTCAACGTCATCTACGTCACCGGGCCGGGGCACGGGGGCCCCGGTCTGGTGGCCAGCGCCTACCTGGATGGCACCTACAGCGAGGTCTATCCCCACATCGGCCGTGACGCGACCGGGGTGCAGCGGCTGTTCCGGCAGTTCTCCTTCCCGGGCGGCATCCCGAGCCACGTGGCGCCCGAGACCCCGGGCTCGATTCACGAGGGCGGTGAGCTCGGTTACAGCCTCCTGCACGCCTACGGAGCCGTGCTCGACAACCCCGATCTGCTGGCCCTGTGCGTCGTGGGCGACGGCGAGGCGGAGACCGGCCCCCTGGCGGCCAGCTGGCATTCCAACAAGTTCCTCAGTCCGGTCACCGACGGCGCTGTGCTTCCGGTCCTGCATCTGAACGGCTACAAGATCGCCAACCCGACGGTGCTCGCCCGCATCCCGCCCGACGAGCTGCGCTCCCTGCTCGAGGGTTATGGCTACGCGCCGCGCTTCGTCGAGGGCTCCGACCCAGAGGTGATGCACCAGCTGATGGCATCGACGCTCGATGACGTGCTCGACGAGATCGCTCGGATCCAGCGGGCGGCCCGCGAGGACGGAGTCTCCGACCGGCCCCGCTGGCCGATGATCGTGCTCCGCACTCCGAAGGGCTGGACCGGTCCCAAGGAGGTGGACGGGCTACCTGCCGAGGGCTCGTTCCGCTCCCACCAGGTGCCCTTAGCGGAGGTGCGCACCAACGCCGGGCACCGCGCCCAGCTGGAGGAGTGGATGCGTTCCTACCGCCCGCATGAGTTGTTCGACGAGCAGGGCGCGGTCCGACCCGAGATCACAGCGCTTGCCCCGCACGGTGTGGCGCGGATGAGCGCCAACCCGCACGCCAACGGCGGCGTCCTGACCCGGCCGCTCGAGCTGCCTGACTTCCGCGACTACGGGGTCGACGTGCCATCTCCCGGTGCCACCGCAAGTGAGGCGACCCGGGTGCTCGGCGCCTGGCTGCGCGACGTCGTCAAAGCCAACCCGGACAACTTCCGGATCGTCGGCCCGGACGAGACGGTCTCCAACCGCCTTGGCTCGGTCCTGGAGGCGACCGAGCGCGTGTGGGAAGCCGAGCGCCTCCCCACCGACGATCACCTGGCCCCGCAAGGCCAGGTGATGGAGGTCCTCTCCGAGCACCTCTGCCACGGATGGCTCGAGGGCTACACGCTGACCGGCCGCCACGGTTTGTTCAACTGTTACGAGGCCTTCATTCACATCATCGACTCGATGTTCAATCAGCACGCCAAGTGGTTGAAGGTCACCCGCGACATCCCTTGGCGCGCGCCGGTGCCCTCGCTCAACTATCTGCTCTCCAGTCACGTCTGGCGCCAGGACCACAACGGCTTCTCCCACCAGGACCCGGGTTTCATCGACCACGTGGTCAACAAGAAGGCCGAGGTCGTTCGCGTCTACCTCCCGCCCGACGCCAACTGCCTGCTTTCGGTGGCCGACCACTGCCTCCGCAGCCGCGACTACGTCAACGTGGTCGTCGCCGGCAAGCAGCCGTCGCTCGACTACCTGAGCATGGAGGACGCGATCGCTCACTGCACCCGGGGAATTGGAATCTGGGAGTGGGCTTCCAACGATGCCGGTCAGGAGCCTGATGTCGTCCTCGGTTGCGCCGGCGACATCCCGACTCTGGAGATCCTTGCCGCCGCGGGGATCCTGCGTGAGCGTCTGCCCGATCTCCGCGTGCGGGTGGTCAACGTGGTCGACCTGATGCGCCTGGAGCCCGACACCGAGCATCCCCACGGCCTGAGTGACTCCGAGTTCGACGCGCTGTTCACCACCGACACGCCGGTCATCTTCGCCTACCACGGTTATCCCTGGTTGATTCACCGTCTCACCTACCGACGCACCAACCATCACAACGTCCATGTCCGCGGCTACAAGGAAGAGGGCACCACGACGACACCGTTCGACATGGTGATGCTGAACGATCTCGACCGGTTCCACCTCGTCATGGACGTGATCGACCGTGTGCCCGGGCTTGGCGAGACGGCCGCCCACGTGCGTCAGGACATGGTCGACGCCCGCTCACGTCACCGCGCCTACACGCGCGAGTTCGGCGACGACTCCCCCGACGTCCGCGACTGGACGTGGCGAGCGTTCTCGTCGTAAACGCCGGCTCGAGCAGCCTCAAGCTCTCGCTGCTGGACGAGTCCTCGGAGGAGCCGATCCTGACCCGAGAGCTCGACGCGCTTCAGGCGAAGATCGACGAGAAGGAGCTCTCGGCCGCGCTGGCTTGTGGGCTCAGCGCGGCCGACTACATCGGTCATCGGGTCGTGCACGGCGGAGAGCATTTCCGGGACGCCGTCCGGATCACTCCCGAGGTCAGAGCGGCGCTCGGGGCTCTGGTCGACCTTGCTCCGCTGCACCAGCCGAAATCGCTGGCGGCGCTCGACGCCGTGTCTCGCGTGCTTCCAGACACGCCGGCGGTGGCGTGCTTTGACACAGCGTTCCACGCCACGCTGCCGGCGGCCGCGTCCACCTACGCGCTACCGGCTCAGTGGCGCGAGCGATGGGGGCTTCGCCGATACGGGTTCCATGGCCTCTCGCATGCCTATATAGCCCGGCGCGTTCCCGAGTTGCTTGGTCGAGACGCCCACTCCCTACGGATCGTCTCGTGTCACCTCGGCTCCGGCGCCTCTTTGTGCGCCATCGCCGGTGGCAGGTCGCGCGACACGACGATGGGGTTCACCCCGCTCGAGGGCCTCGTCATGGCCACCCGATCAGGCTCCGTGGATCCCGGGCTGCTGCTCTGGCTGCTGGAGCGCACCGGCTTGAGCGAGCCGGAGATGGCGGCCGCGCTGGAACACGAGTCCGGGCTGACGGGCCTGGCCGGCACCGGCGACATGCGAAACGTACTGGCACGGCGATCCGCGGGGGACTCGCGGGCCGAGCTCGCACTTGAGGTGTACCTGCACCGCCTGCGGGCGGGCATCGCTGCGATGGCTGCTGCGATCGGCGGCCTCGACGTGCTCGCGTTCACCGGAGGAGTCGGCGAGCACGCAGCCGAGATCCGCGAGGCGACGGTGGACGGACTCGCCTTCCTCGTCACCCCCGAGGTCGAAGTCCTTTGCGTCCCCGCTCGCGAGGACCTCGAGATCGCCCGCCAGACGCGTGCCGTGCTCGGCGCCTTGCCCACGTCCGCACCAGACGACGCCCGGGTGCAGACAGCGTGAGCGGTTTTCGTGCACCCGTAGCGCCGGGGCCCGAGCTCGCAGCGGTCGGTCCGGTCTGCCTCGTGATCATGGACGGGTGGGGGATCGGGCCTGCCGGACGGGGCAACGCGATCGAGCTGGCCCGGACGCCGGTGTTCGATGAACTGCGAGCAACTTATCCCTGCGCGGCGCTCAGTGCCAGCGGCGCCAGTGTAGGGCTGCCCGACGGCCAGATGGGCAACTCCGAGGTCGGGCACCTGACGGTGGGGGCCGGGGCTGTCGTCCGCCAGACCCTGACCATCATCAACGACGCCGTCGCGAGCGGCGAGTTGGCGAGCAACGAGGTCGTGCGGGACGCGCTCACCGCCAGTGACCGTGTCCACCTGATCGGGATGGTCTCCGACGGTGGCGTCCACTCCGGCTTCGAGCACCTGCGGGCGCTGGTGGAGCTGGCCGGCGAAATGCGGGTCCCCGATCTGGTTCTCCACTGCTTCACCGACGGCCGCGACACCTCGCCCACCTCCGGTGAGGGCTTTCTGCGCACGCTGGAGGAGTGGTGCGACCACGCCGGCGCCGGTCGTGTGGCCAGCGTCGTCGGACGCTACTGGGCGATGGACCGCGATCGTCGCTGGGAGCGAATCCAAGCGGCCTACGACCTACTGGTCCTCGGCCGAGCCGACCACGCCGTCGGGGGTGGCCCGCAGGCCGCCCGCGACGCCTACGCTCGCGGCGAGACGGACGAGTTCATCGTCGCCACGCTCGTCGGCGATGAGGGTCGGATCCGTGCGGACGACAGCGTTCTGTGCTTCAACTTCCGCCCGGATCGGATGCGCGAGATCGTGCGAGCGCTCGCCGAGCGCGGCTTTGGCGACGGCCCGGAGCAGCTCCCCGGGTGGCGGGACCGCGGAGGCGCTGGCCCGGTGAAGCGGCTGGCCACGATGACCGAGTACCAGGCGGGGTGGTCGTATCCGGTCGCGTTCCGCTCGGCGCGGCCCGCCGATACGCTCGGGGCGGTGGTGGCCCGGGCCGGCGCCACCCAGCTGCACGTGGCCGAGACCGAGAAGTACGCGCACGTCACGTACTTCTTCAACGGGGGAGCGGAAGAGCCGTTGCCCGGGGAGACACGCAAGCTCGTGCTCTCGCAGCGCGACGTCCCCACCTACGACCTCAAGCCGCAGATGAGCGCGAGGGCGGTGACCGCCGCCTTCGAGCAGGCTTTCACGTCTGTGCGCCCCCGTTTCACCGTGATCAACTTCGCCAACGCCGACATGGTCGGACACACCGGGGTGATGCCGGCCACCATCACCGCTGTGGAGACGGTCGACGAGTGCCTCGGGCGCGTGGTAAGGACGGTTCATACCGCGGGCGGGGCCTGCCTGATCACGGCCGACCACGGCAACGCCGAGGAGATGCTCGCGGTCGACGGCAGCCCAAGCACGGCCCACTCACTGAACCCGGTCCCGCTCATAGTCACCGTCCAAGGGATCGGCCTGGCTCCTCAGGGGACCCTCGCCGACGTCGCCCCCACGGCACTGGCGCTGCTCCGGATGCAGCAGCCGGTCGCGATGACCGGGCATTCACTGCTTAGGAAGCCGGGAGCGGGGCGGGAAAACCCGGATCGCAGACAAGGGTCCGGGGCGGATGGCTCTGCGGCCGGGTCGGCCTAGGTTGAGCAGATGCAGAACATTACGGCGGTCCACGCGCGGCAGATCCTCGACAGCCGCGGCAATCCCACGGTCGAGGTCGACGTACGCCTGAACGACGGGCTCCGCGGCCGTGCCGCCGTGCCGTCGGGGGCCTCCACCGGACAGCGGGAGGCGCTCGAGCTGCGTGACGGCGGCCAGCCCTTCGGCGGCAAGGCCGTGATGCGCGCGAGCCGAGACCGAGGACACGTTCATCGCCGACCTCGCCGTCGCCACCGGTGTCGGCCAGATCAAAACCGGCGCTCCGGCACGCTCCGAGCGCGTCGCGAAATACAACCAGCTGCTGCGCATCGAGGAGGAGCTGGGAGACCGCGCCCTTTATGCGGGTTCCCAAGCGGCCCATCCCGTGGCGAAATACGGAGAGCTCCTCGCGCTGGCTCCCGATTGCGCGGAGCCCGGACCCGCGTAGCTTCGACGTAGCGACGCACTCCCGAGGAAAGAGGTTGTGATGGCTGTTCGAGTAGCGATCAACGGCTTTGGTCGGGTGGGACGGAGCTTTCTCCGTGCCGCATACGACCAGCAGGCCGACGTCGAGGTGGTGGCGGTCAACGATCTGGTCGATGGCGGCACACTGGCGCACCTGCTGAGGTACGACTCTGTTTACGGCCGCTTCCCTGCAGAGGTCCGCGCGGACGCCGATGGGATCGTCATCGACGGCGCCCACGTGAGCACCCTGGCGCAGACCGATCCGCTCGCGCTGCCGTGGCAGGAGCTCGGGGTCGATGTCGTGATCGAGTCCACGGGCAAGCTCCGCACCCGGGCCGGAGCCGCAAAGCATCTCGAGGCCGGCGCCCGGAAGGTGATCATCTCGGCTCCTGCGAAGGGGGACGAGCCGCCCGACGCGACCGTCGTTCTCGGCGTGAACTTCGAAGAGGCCTATGACCCGGAGCGCCATCACATCATCTCAAACGCATCGTGCACGACGAACTGCCTCGCGCCCGTCGCCAAGGTGCTGCACGAGACGGTGGGGATCAGGCACGGGCTGATGACAACCGTGCATGCCTACACCTCCGATCAGCATCTGCTGGACGCGCCCCACAAGGATCTGCGTCGGGCGCGCGCGGCGGCGATCAACATCATCCCGACTACGACCGGAGCGGCCAAGACGCTCGGACTCGTGATTCCCGAGCTGGCCGGCCGGCTGAACGGCTACGCCGTGCGAGTACCGATGCCCACGGGCTCGCTCGTCGACCTCACAATCGAGACCCACCGCGCGACGAGCGCGGAGGAGATCAACGCAGCGTTCGAACAGCTGGCCGATCACGGCGCCCTGGAGGGAATCCTCGCCTACACCGAGGACCCGATCGTCTCCTCGGACATCGTGAAGACGGCGTACTCGTCGATCTTCGACGCCGGGCTCACGTCGGTCGTCGATGGCACCCAGGTCAAGGTTGTCGCTTGGTACGACAACGAGTGGGGCTACTCCAGCCGGCTCGTCGATCTCGCCCAGCGCGTCGTCGTTCCCGTCCCGCAGCTGGCCTAGGAGGCTCGCATGGATCACTCCCCAGTCACCTCGGAGCTCAGCGGTGGGCTGGCCACGATCGATGATCTGGTCGTGGATGGACGGCGCGTGCTGCTGCGTGCCGACCTCAACGTGCCCTTGGAAACGGTTGCGCCCGGGAACACGGTCCGGATCGCAGACGACACCCGCATCCGCGCGGCGCTGACGACGATCGAGGAGTTGCGCCAGCGCCACGCTCGCATCGTCCTCGTCTCGCACCTCGGCCGACCCGTCGACCGCGATCCGCAGCTGTCGATGCGTCCGGTGGCCGACCGAGTGGCGGAGCTCACTGGGGCTCCTGTTCAGCTTGCTCCCGCGGTAGTTGGCGCGGACGTGCGAGCGTTGACCGACCGTCTCGCGCCCGGGGAGATCCTCGTGCTCGAGAACGTCCGCTACGAGCCCGGCGAGACCAGGAACGATCCCCAGCTGGCGTCGGCCCTGGCCGAGCTGGCCGATGTGTACGTCAACGATGCCTTCGGCACCGCTCACCGAGCCCACGCCAGTACCGAGGGGATTGCTCACCTGCTCCCCAGCGCCGCCGGACGGCTGATGGAACGGGAAGTGGGGATTCTGAGCTCGATCATCGAGCGACCTGAACCACCATTGGTCGCCATCCTTGGCGGCGCCAAGGTGAGCGACAAGATCGGCGTTGTCGAGCGCTTCCTGCACGTAGCCGACGTCCTGTGCATCGGTGGTGCCATGTGCTTCCCGTTCCTCGCCGTGCAGGGACATTCCGTTGGAGCATCGCTCTGCGCCGAAGCCGATCTGGCGTGGGCCCGACTGGCCTTCGCAGCGGCCGCGGCATCAACTTGCCGACTTGAGCTGCCGGTGGATTTGGTGCTTGCCCAAGGCGGGGAACCGACCGAGCGGGCACGCCTGATCGACAGCGTCGATGTGCCCGCCGGGTGGATGGGCCTCGACATCGGGCCGCGAACCGCCCAGCGTTTCGTCAGCGAGATCACAGAGGCGCAGACCGCCTTCTGGAACGGACCCATGGGCCGTTTTGAGCTCGAGCCGTTCCAGGCCGGCACGAGAGCGGTCGCCAACGCGCTGGCCGACGTGTCGGCGACGACGGTGGTCGGCGGCGGCGAGACGGTGGCGGCGTTGCGGCGCTTCGGGCTCGAGGATTCGATGACCCACGTCTCCACCGGGGGCGGGGCCACGCTCGAGCTCCTGGAGGGGCGAGCGCTTCCCGGCGTGCAGCCGTTGCTTCAGACGGTGGCAACCAGGTGACTCGCCGATAGGGTGGCGCCTTCCACCGCGACTGTGCTTGGCGCTACGGATATTGGAAACCTAGACCAGCGTAGAGTCGGATCGGACAATGAACGGCTCCCATGTGATCGAGCGGAGCGACTTCGATGCGCTGCTTGGCGCGCTGCTGCGCCGCGGGTACACGATCGTCGGTCCGACCGTTCGTGACCGGGCGATCGTCTATGACGAGATCGAGTCATCGGCAGAACTGCCGGTCGGCTGGACCGACGAGCAGGACGCCGGCCACTACCGGCTGCGGCGTCGTGACGATCGGGCGCTGTTCGGCTATGCCGTTGGCCCTCACTCGTGGAAGCAGTATCAGCTTCCGGCTGAGGTGAAGCTGTGGCAGGCCCGGGTCGACGAACACGGCGCTCTGAGCGAGGTGACCGAGCCGTCACGCCAGTCTCCGAGATACGCGTTCCTGGGCGCTCGGTCGTGTGAGCTGCACGCGCTTGGAATCCTCGACCGGGTGCTCCTGGGCGGCGCCCACCCCGACCCTGCGGATCGCGCTCGGACCGATGACGTCTTCGTGATCGCGGTGCAGTGCGGCGAGGCGGGCGGCACCTGCTTCTGTGTCTCTATGAACACCGGCCCCGTCGCCGAGCGTGGCTTTGATCTCGCGCTGACCGAGGTGCTCGACGGTGAGCGACATCAGTTCGTGGTCGAGGTCGGTTCCGAGCAGGGCGCGGAGGTACTGTCCGAGGTTCCGCACGCCGCAGCCGCCGACTCCGACCGCGAGGCGGCGGCTGCAGTCCATGCCCGCACCGCCTCGCAAATGGGCCGGGAGCTCGATGGGAGCGGGATCAAGGAGCTGCTGTACCGCAACTACGACAACGCGCGCTGGGACGAGGTCGCCGAGCGCTGCCTGACCTGCGGGAACTGCACGATGGTCTGCCCAACATGCTTCTGCACGAGCGTGGAGGATGTAACCGACCTTCAGGGCGAGCACGTCGAGCGCCACCAACGCTGGGATTCGTGCTTCACGATCGACTACTCAGGAATTCACGGTGGTGCCGTGAGAGCTTCGCCCAAGGCCCGCTATCGCCAGTGGATGACCCACAAGCTCGCGACCTGGCACGACCAGTTCGGCAGCTCAGGCTGCGTGGGGTGCGGGCGCTGCATCACCTGGTGCCCGGTCGGGATCGACTTGACTGAGGAAGCCCGCGCGATCCGCGACAGCGAGGGGGACCGCGATGAAGGGGCTTGACGAGCTGATCGCTGACGCAGCGGTATTCGCCGGGCTGGACACCCGCTGGCTCGAGCTGATCGCCAGCTGTGCACGCAACGAGCACGTCAGCGCGGGCGAGTACCTGTTCTACGAGGGACAGCCAGCCGATCGGTTCTTCTTGATCCGGCGTGGGCGGGCGACGCTCGAAGTGCACGCGCCGGGATTGGGTCCCAAGGTGATCGAGACCTTCGAGGAAGGCGAGGTCGTCGGCTGGTCGTGGTTGTTCAAGCCCTACCGGTGGCAGTTCGACGCGCGTGCGAATTCGCCGACTTCGGTGGTCGCGTTCGACGCCGCGTGCCTGCGCGGCAAGTGCGAGGCCGACCATGAGCTCGGATATCAGCTGATGCAGCGCTTCGCGTCGGCGATGCTGGAGCGACTGCAGGCGACCAGACTGCAACTGCTCGATGTCTATGGCCATGATCGGATCAGTGTCTGAAGCGCGGCTCGACGGCCCGGGGCCGATGGTGCCCGAACCGTTCGGAGTCGTCGCCAAGCACCAGGACACGGTCGATACCTGGACACTCACGCTCGAGGCACGCTCGGGCGATCCACTTGAGTTCGCTCCAGGCCAATTCACGATGCTGTCGGCCGGCGGGGCGGGCGAGGTGCCGATCTCGATCAGCGGAGATCCTGGCCGCCCGGAGCTGCTTGTGCACACGGTTCGGGCTGTCGGCCTCGCGACGAGAGCGATCTGCGATGCGGAGCCTGGCCGAGTGCTCGGCGTGCGGGGCCCTTTCGGGACGCCGTGGCCCGTCGATGAGATCGAGGGGGAGGACGTGATCGTGGCAGCGGGTGGCATCGGGCTGGCTCCGCTACGGCCGGTGCTGCTGGAGCTGCTCGCCCGCCTCGATCGCCTCGGCCGCATTGTTCTCCTCTATGGCGGACGCAGCCCGGACCAGCTTCTCTACCCGGACGAGCTCGCGGAGCTGGCGGCGCGCGGGCTCGAGGTCCTCATCACCGTCGACAGCGCCGGACCGGAGTGGCTCGGGCACGTGGGCGTCGTCACCCAGCTCGTCGGGCGCGCCGCCTTCGACCCGACTCGCGTGATCGCAATGGCGTGCGGCCCGGAGGTCATGATGCGCTTCACAGTCGCCGCCCTGGCGAACCGTGGTGTGCCGATTGACCGGATCTATGCGTCCATGGAGCGAAACATGCAGTGCGGGATCGGCCATTGCGGGCACTGTCAGCTCGGGCCAACGCTGGTGTGCCGGGACGGGCCGGTGTACCGCTGGTCAGAGCTCCAGCCGTGGCTGGCGATCCGGGAGCTGTGATGGCGAAGTCGGCTAAGCCAACCCTGGCGGTCTGGAAGTTCTCCTCCTGCGACGGCTGCCAGCTCAGCCTGCTGGACCTGGAGGACGAGCTGCTCGCGCTCACCGATCGGATCGAGATCGCTCAGTTTCTCGAAGCGTCGAGCGCCATCGTGGAAGGCCCGTACGACGTGTCGCTGGTCGAAGGATCGATCACGACGCCGCACGACGCCGAGCGGATCCGCGAGGTCCGCGCCCGCTCGCGCGCGCTGATCACGATCGGTGCCTGCGCCACCGCGGGCGGCATCCAGGCGCTGCGCAATTTCGCCGACGTCGAGGAGTTCACCCGGCTCGTGTACGCCTCGCCTGACTACATCTCGACGCTCGCTACCTCCACGCCGATCAGCGCTCATGTTCAGGTGGACTTCGAGCTGAACGGATGCCCGATCAACAATCAGCAGCTGCTGGAAGTGATCAACGCCTATCTGAATGCCCGCCGGCCGCGGGTGCGATCACACAGCGTCTGCATGGAGTGCAAGCGCCGGGGCACGGTCTGCGTGATGGTCGCCCACGGGACGCCGTGCTTGGGGCCGGTCACACACGCGGGCTGCGGCGCCATTTGCCCCGCTTATAACCGTGGTTGCTACGGCTGCTATGGCCCGAAGGAGTCGCCCAATCCGGGGTCATTGAGCGAGTGGACCGGACTCGAGGACCGGGATCTGGTGCGGATATACCGAACGTTCTACGCGTCTGCGGAGAGCTTTCGGGAGGCGAGTGAGGCTCACGAGACTTGAGTGAGACGCCGGCCGGCCGCACTCGAACGATCCGTACCGACTACCTCGCTCGCGTGGAGGGCGAGGGCGCGATGTACGTCGAGATCGAGGGCGACCACGTGCGCGACGTCAAGCTTCGGATCTACGAGCCGCCGCGGTTCTTCGAGGCCCTGCTGCGCGGCCGGGCGTTCACCGAGGCGCCCGACATCACCTCTCGGATCTGCGGCATCTGCCCGATCGCGTACCAGATGAGTGCGGTGCGGGCGATGGAGGACGCCTGCGGTGTGGCGATCGACTCTGGGCCGATCCGCGAGCTGCGACGGTTGATCTACTGCGGGGAATGGATCGAGAGCCATAGCCTGCACGTCTACCTCCTGCACGCTCCGGACTTCCTCGGGTATCCAGGGTTTGTCGAGATGGCCCGCGATCATCCCCAGATCGCCGAGCAGGGCCTACAGATGAAGAAGGCCGGCAACCTCGTGATGACTCTCGTCGGCGGCCGTGAGATCCATCCGGTCAACGTTCGCGTGGGGGGGTTTTACCGGGCGCCGCGACGCCGCGAGCTTGGATCGCTGACCGAGCCGCTGGAGCGGGCGCGGGAGACGGCGCTCGCAACGGTCAGCTGGGCCGCCCAGCTGCCGTTTCCGGACGTCACCCGTGAGCCGGAGCTCGTTGCGCTGAAGGATCCCGCTGGTTACCCGATCGACCTCGGTCGAATCGTCTCGGACCACGGCCTCGACATCACCGCCGCAGATTTCGAGACCCACGTCGTCGAGGAACACGTGGAGCACTCGAACGCGCTCCACGCCCGCATCCGCGAGCGCGGAAGCTACCTGACCGGGCCTCTCGCTCGCTACAACCTCGCCTTCGAGCACCTCGGACCCCTCGCCCAGGACGCCGCACGCAGTGCCGGCCTGGGCGCGATCTGCCGCAACCCGTTCCAGAGCATCATCGTTCGCGCGGTCGAGCTCGTCCAAGTCTGCGATGAGGCGCTCGCCATCATCGCCCGATACGAGGCGCCCGATGAGCCTGCGGTCGAGGTCAGTCCTCGCCGCGCCTGCGGTCACGGCGTCACCGAGGCGCCGCGCGGGATGCTCTACCACCGCTATGAGATCGACGAGGACGGAACGATTTTGGCTGCGACGATCGTCCCGCCGACCTCGCAGAACCAGCTCGTGATCGAGGAGGACCTCCGCGCATTCGTCCAGGATCACGTGGATCTGTCGGACGAGCAGCTCAGACTCCGCTGCGAGCAGGCGATTCGTAATCACGACCCCTGCATCTCCTGCGCGACTCACTTCCTGGACCTCACCGTCCAGCGCAATTGAGCGGATGTCCCGGGGCGTCGTCGTGATCGGCGTGGGAAACGCATTTCGCGGGGACGACGCGGCCGGCTTGGCCATTGCCGATCGCGTCGTGGACCTGGGACAGCAGAATGGGATCGAAGTGCTTTCCCATGCCGGGGAGAGCCTGGGACTGCTCGAGCTATGGACTGGCGCGACGGCGGTTCTGTTGGCCGAGAGCATCTGGTCCGGCGTGGCACCGGGAACCATCGTGCGCGTTGACGCCAGCTCGGACCAGGTGCCGTCGGCATTCGAAGGCTTCTCCAGCCATGCGTTCGGGATCGCCCAGGCGGTCGAGCTCTCGCGGACGCTGGGAACCCTGCCACCAACCGCCGTGGTCTTCGGAGTCGAGGGAGCCTCCTACGAATTGGGAGCCCCACTCAGTCAGCCGGTGCTCGCGGCCATCGATTCGGCGGCGGATCTAGTCCGGCGCTGTGCTCTCGCGTTGGTCGCCCCGTAAGCCGGGTCAAAATACTTAGTCAGGCAGCGGCTTGGGTCGGATGGCGCCCCTCCGGGCCCGGTTTAGCGTTGTTGGCATGTCGTCTGTGCGGCAATCCGTCAAAGCCGAACCCACAACCATCACTTTGAGGTAATTCACCATGATCACCGAACCTGCCCTCTCTCATGTCCGCGTCCACGACGTCATGCACACCGGTCTTCTGCTCACGGATGCGGGGACCTCGCTGCGGGTTGTGGCCAACTTGATGGCCGAGCAGCACGTGCACGCCGTCGCGGTGTCGGATCCTCATTACGCCCGCAGACCCATCGGCTTGGTCACAGCGCTCGACATCGCCGTGGCGATCACCGAGGGCGAAGGCGGCGCCCAGACCGCCGGGGAAGCAGCCTCGACGGACTTCCTCACGATTCCGGCGACGGACTCTCTTACCGACGCGGCCTATCTCATGGCGACTAACAAACTCAACCACCTGATCGTCATCGATCCAGCCACCGGGCACCCCTCCGGCATCCTCTCGTCGCTGGACCTGGCGTCGGCCTACGCGGCGTGATCGCCGTCGGCCGACTGCAGTCTGGTCACCGCTGTATCCACACTGGGGAAGAGATGGTCCTCGCCGATCCGTTCGAGTAAGCCGCTGCGCTGCAGGCTGGTTCGCGCGCGCTGGCCGGCACGGGCGACACCAAAGGTGATGTGCATACGGTCGAAGTCATCGAGCAGGTCGCCCAAGGCACGTGATCCGGTGTAGTCGATGTCGCTCATTCCAAGGGCGTCGAGCACCACGATATGCGTCGATCCGATCCCGCGGCCTAGTGCGTGGCGAACCTGGGTTTGGAAATGGACTGCATTGGCGTACCACAGGGGCGTAGCGAACAGGACCACGAGAACTCCTGGCAGCTGCGCAGCGTTCTGCGCAGCTGAGATCGGGGCCCAGCTCGTGGTGCCGGCGATCCGGCCCAGTACGTGTAGCTGAGGCCGGGCGCTCAAGCGGGTTCGATCGAGAATGGCCAGCCCGACCGCCACCCCGATCCCCTGCTCGACCCCGATGAGCGCGACGGCGAGCAAGGTGACCACGGCGAGTCCCAGCTCGAAGCGGTCGAAGCGGGCGATCGCGAGCAGTTCACGGCCGTGGAAGATTCGGCTGGCTACGAACACGAGGATGCCGGCCAGTGTCGCCAGTGGGAGGTCCTTCAGAACCCCGGCCACCGGTATGAGCAGGGCCATGCCGCCGGCGGCGAGCAGCCCGGATGCCTGGGTCCGGCCCGAGGCGGACGCCACAGCGGCCGTACGAGGCGGACTCGCGTTGACGGGAAAGGCGCCGATCAGCCCGGCGGCGAGGTTGCCGGCGCCCACCCCGAGCAGATCGCGGTCGACGTTCGCACGGCCTCCGTGCCCATCCGTGAAGGCCCGGCTGGTAGCCGTCGACTGGGTCACGATCACCAGCGCGACGATCGCGGCCAGCGGAGCCAGGTCGCTGACCTTGGTGACAGAGAGCCCCCCCAACCCCAAGTGGGGGGGCGAATGGGCCACTTTGCCCAGGACGGCGACTCCATGGGAGCGGAGCCTCGCGGCCGCCGCGACAGCAGTCGAGATGATCAAGGCGAGCAGGGCGCCGGGCAGGCGGCGGTCGACCGCCGCCGTGCCCACGACAAGGGTGAAGACGGCGGTCCCGATCACCAACGGCCCCGCTTGGACATCACCGAGGTGCCGGATCACCCCCGCGATGCGGTCGACCGTGTTGCCGCTCGCCCCCGGTATCCCGAGGAGATCCGGGAGTTGGTGAACGACGATCACCACGGCCACGCCGGCGAGAAAGCCGGTGATGATCGGTTCGGACAGAAACTCGGAGACCCAGCCGAGACGAAGCAGCCATACGAGCGCGACGATCAGCCCGACCATGACGGCCAGGATCCCGACCATCTCGGTGTAGCGAGACGAGCCGACGACGGCGAAATGAGCCACGCCGACCGCGAACAGCGGTGCGATCGTCGAGTCGGCCCCGACGGACATCTTCGAGTTCGAGCCCAGCAGGGCGAACAGCACAGTGCCGGCGACAAACGCGTAGAACCCCGTGATCGGCGGCATCCCGGCCAGACGGGCGGTGGCGAGCTGCTCGGGGACTGCAATAGCCAGCAATGTGGCGCCGGCAACCAGGTCCCCGGTGAGCCACACGCGCTGGTAACCGTGCAGCGACGGCGCGAGCGCTAATGAGATATGCAGGCGCTTGAACCCTGGCAAGAACGAACATCATCGCTCCCGCAGGCCTGGACCAGCCGTTCATCGAGCAGCACCGCCACTTCGGAGAGGATCGCCGCGAGCGGCCGATCTGTACGCACGAGGATGTGGTCAGTGGCCGGGATCTCGTCGAGCGGTTGCCAGACGATCCGTTCGCGTTCGACAACGTGGAGCGTGGCGTCGGAGATGCGGCTCGGCTCCTGATCGCGCGCGGTGGCCCGCTGTCTCAGGACGTCAGCCGGCGCCAGGCACTGCACGAACGTTCGCGGTGATCCCGATGCGAAACCCGCCTCGAACGCGCCGCGATCGCCTCGGTGGCGGAAGGTGGCATCGACCACAACACCGCTATGGCTCTTTAGCGCGGCTGCCGCGCGCCGCCCGAGCTCGGAGTAGGTGCGATGGTTGAAGTCGGCGCTGTAGTGCTCTGGGGCCGCCCGGGTCTGGGGCTCAAGGCCGGCCAGCCGCTTTCGCACCACATCCGAGCTCACGGTCGGCAATCCCGATGCCGCGCTGAGCGCGGCGGCGACATGGGACTTGCCGCTCGCCGGCACGCCGCAAACCACGATCGTGAGCGGAAGCCGCGCCTGCCACGCGAGCCGCTCCGCGACCGCGAGCAGCCGCCGTGCTTGCGCGCGATCTTCGGAGGCCTGATCCGAGGGACGCTGACGGCCTCGCTCGAGCAGCACCTTCATACGGATGAGCGCTCGGTGGACCGCGAACAGCGCCACCAGCCCATCATCTCCGCAATCTCCTCCAGCGAGCCGGTAAGCCTCTAGGAGTGGTCTGATGAATCCCGCTCCCCCGAGGGCGGTGAGATCCATCGCCAGGAAGGCGAGGTCATCGGCAACGTCGAGTGTGCGAAAGGCTGGATCGAACTCGACGCAGTCGACGATGTTGACTTCACCATCGAGCACAACGTGCTCGGCGCGGAGATCTCCGTGTCCGTCGCGGACCAGACCAAGCTGGGCACGTGATTGGAGCTGGCGTGAGCGTGACATCGCGGCGACGCTCGTGAAACGGGCCAGCGTGCGGACCCTGAGCCGATCATCCCATTCATCGACCACCTCCAGGAGCTCCTGGACATTCCGGCCGAACTCCTGCTCCACGCTGAAGGCTGCGGGTTGGGTGGCGTACCGGGCGGCACAATTCGCGTGAAACACCGCAACCCGTTGGCCAACCGCCCTGACGTCATGTTCCTGCAGCTCACCGCAGAGCAGCTTGGCTGCGAGCGTGCACTCCTCGTCGTAGGGGCGCATCTCAACGACGTAGTCGATCGCCCCCGGATCATCGTCGTCGCCGAGGGCAACGCCATCCTCGGTTGGGAGGACCGATCGGACACCAAGATAGATGTCAGGGGCGAGGCGGTGGTTCAGCCGCACCTCCTCCCGGCACATTTGCCTGCGGCGGCTTGGCAGGCGGTAGTCGAGGTAGGGCAGCGCCAGCGGTTTCTTCAGTTTGAAGGCCCGCTCCGGCGTCAGGAAGACCCACGAGATGTGCGTCTCGCGGGTCGTGACCTGCGCCCCGCTCCACGAGGCGATGGAGCGACGAAGTACCTCGGGATCCACCGCGGAGCGGCGGCTCACCGCGGCCTCGCTGCCTCCAGGTCATCCTGCCCCACCGACGCTGCGGGGTTATCGAGATGGTCCTCGTCGACGGGCGCAGGAACGATCAGCACCGGTCGCTCTGAGCGAGCGGCAACGGCTGCGGAAACGCTTCCGAGCAGTGAAGGCTGCACGGCTGTGTGGCCGTGGGTACCGATCACGATGAGCTCCGGAGTGAGCTCGCGAGCCACGTTCAGAATGGTCTCCGGCACACCGGTGTGATTCGGTTCCAGGCGGACGCCAACCTCATGGCCGTGGACGCGCGCAAGCTCGGCACCTTCGCCTGCGACCTCCTGCGCTCGCAAGAGCGCGAGTGGTTCGAGATCCTCCTGCGGCGGGTTGGCAGCTACGCCCGGGTCGCTGAAGGCATCGGCCAGGAACGCGACCGGCGGGCTCCAGACATGCAGGAGGGTGACGCGGTGCCGAGACAGTAGAGACTCAGCGATGGAGACAGCCTGTTTGGAACTGGGCGAGCCGTCGTAGCAGATCAAGATGGACATCATCGACTCCGTTCACTCGTTGGCTTCATTAGGTCCGCGCCGGCGTGGACGCCGATACCGATCACGATGCTCCCAACGGTTCGTGGCGCATCACACGGTGGTAGGCGTCCCGCACGACGAGCTCACACGGGCCGGCGTCCTTCGCGTACTCATAGCTCCAGCGCCGAGCGTCTTCGACGGTCTTGCAAACGTGACACTCAGGTTGGTTCGGGACCCGTACCTCCCAGCCACCATGTTGGTCAGGCGCTACCTGGATCAGTAATTGGGGGGACATGTTCGATTCCTCGTGGGATAGCGCCTTCCGACGTCTGAGCAGCCAGCCTAGGCGCGGAGACGCTTGGAGGGATCGGCGCATCGCCGTGCGGCGATTGTGGTAACCCCGCAGTCCGCTGAGCGGTTGAACGGATGCGGCTGGAGCCGACGGCCAGGCTTAGGAGCCGTCGTCCGGCTTTGGCGGATCAGCCGGAGCAAGCTCGGCCTTGAGCTTGGCCAGGTCCTCGTCGACGCTGCTGCGGGCTCCCAGCTGACCCAGTTGGCGATCGACGTTATCCGGTGCGGACGCGCCTTGGGTGAGGTCCTCGAGCGTTCCCGAATCCTCCAGCTCCTTCATGCTCGCGGCGCGTGCAGTCATGTCCTCGGTCTTGTCCAGCGTGCGCTGAACCGCCGCGGCCAAGTCGTCTGTTCCCGATCCGGCCCCGGTCTCCGCGCCGGAGATCATCACCTCCGCCTTCGCGGCCGAGTACTGCGCCTTGGCGAGCTCCTTCTTTGCGCGGAACGCTTCCAGGCGCTCGCCTAGCTTCTGCTCGGAGGCGGTCAGCTCATCCTGCTGGCGCTGAAGCTCGGCGGCCTGCTGATCGGCGGCCGCGGCCTCCTCCAGGATCTGGCGCTTGCGCTCGAGTGCCGCCCGAGCGAGATCCTCGTGTCCGCCGGCAACCGCCTCGCGCGCCTGCGTGTCGAGGGTCTCAGCCTGCTGGCTCAGCTCCGACTTACGGTTCTGCATGCCCTTCTTGGCGGTGGCCAGCTCGGCGATGCCCCGCTTGACGTTCTGCAGCTCCTCGCGCTGGCGCTCGTAGGCATAGTCGAGCGTCTCGGCCGGGTTCTCGGCTCGATCCACTGCAGCTGAGCTCTTGGCTCTGACGATCGTCGAGATACGTCCTCTCAATCCGGGCATCGTCTGCTCCTCACGGTCTCACTTCGTGCCCTGTAGCTGGGCCTCGAGGCGGTTCAGAGCCTCGATCCGCTTCTCCACAGGCGGATGGGTGGCGAACACGCTCGACATAGCGGTCTTCGCGCCCGCCGGAATGATGAACAGGGCATTCATCTGCGTGGCCGCCCGTAGGTCGCGTGTGGGGATCAGGTCAATCCGCCCAGTGATCTTCAGCAGCGCAGAGGACAGCGCGCTGGGACGCCCCGTGATGATCGCTGAGCCTCGGTCGGCGGCGTACTCCCGGTAGCGCGATAGTGCCCGCAGCAGTACGAACGAGATCGCGTAGACGGCGATTGACACGAGCAGGACCACGACGAACAGGCTCCCTTGGTTGCGGCCACGGCCAAAGCCACGTCCGCCCCCGAAGATGAAGCCGAAACGGACCAGGATCGCGGAGATGGACGCGAGGAAGCTGGCGACCGTCATCACCATCGCGTCGTGGTTGACGATGTGCGAGAGCTCGTGGGCCAGTACCGCCTCGAGCTCGACGGGGGAGAGAAGCGCCAGGAGGCCGGTCGTCGCACAGACGGTGGCGGTCTTCTGGGTTCGCCCCAAAGCGAACGCGTTGGGCATCCTCGACTCCACGATCGCTACCTGCGGCTTGGGCACGTTGGCCTGCATGCAGAGGTGGTCGACGATCGTGTGCAACTCGGGAGCGTCAGCCGGAGATACCGGACGCGCTGCCATCGCCCGCAGAGCGATCTTGTCGGAGGCAAACAGCTGTACACCGAAGAACAAGGCGGCGATCACCAGCACGGCGGCGACGCTCGCACCGGCGCTGATCACCACCACGATCGCCACCACATAGACGAGCCCGAGCAGGAACATCGTCAGCACCATGCGTGCCTCCAGGCCCGCGTCACGGCCGAAGCCGCGGCGCGAGGTGGCTGAGGAGGCTGGGGTCACGCCGCCACCGCTGTGTAGTCGGCTTTGGCAGCCTGGTTCATCCGGAGCACGGTGCGGGCGGTGCCTGCGGTGCCGTCGAGGACGGCTTCGATCGCGTCGTTGATGCTGTCAAGCGCGCATTCGGAGCGCTCGATCTCCGTCTTGCCGCGGGCGTGCAGGGCGAACACCTCCTCCAGATCGTGATGGGTGCCGACGATCGAACCGGTTATGGTCAGCCCGCCGAGCACGGTCTCGAAGATCGGCAGTCGCATCGAGTTCTTGGCGGGCAGGCCAACGCAGACGAGCGTACCGCCCCGGGCGAGGCTGCCGAAGGCCTGCTCGAACGCGACGGGATCGACAGCGGTGCTGATCGCCGCCTGAGCCCCGCCGAGCTTCTGAATGGCGGCGACAGGGTCCTGCTCGCCGGCGTGGATCACGTGCTCCGCACCCAGGCGGGTCGCTGTCACCAGACGCTTGGGGTTGATATCGACGGCCACGACCTCCGCGCCGGTGATCGCCGCGTACTGCACCGCCAGGTGCCCTAGACCGCCGACGCCGAACACAACCACCAAGTCGGCTGCGCGCGCGCCGGACACCTTCACGGCCTTGTACGTTGTTACCCCTGCGCACGTCAGCGGCGCCGCGTCGGCCGGGTCGACCTCGTCAGGCACACGCACGACATTCCGGGCGTAACCGACCGCGTACTCGGCAAACGCGCCATCGAACGCGTAGCCGGTGTTCAGCTGCTTCTCGCAAAGCGTCTCACGGCCAGAGTTGCAAAATGCGCAGTCGCCGCACGCGTACCCCAACCACGGCAGCGCGACTCGGATCCCCGGCTCGAGCCCGTGACCGTTTCCCGGACCCACGCGCTCGATGATCCCGACGCCTTCGTGCCCCGGCACGAATGGTGGGGACGGCTTGACCGGCCAGTCGCCGCGAGCCGCGTGTATGTCGGTGTGGCACAAGCCGCAGGTTTCGATCCTGACCAGCACCTGCTCGGGGCCAGGCACCGGAATCGGGATGTCTTCAACGACGAGTGGCTGATCGAAAGAATGGACGACAGCTGCTTTCATGACTACCTCTCAGTTTCAGGTTCGTACCGAGGTTCTCAGCGGGCAGGAGGCGATACGTCCGTGGGCGCCCGCATGCCGACTCAGTAGCGGGCCATCCACCTGAAGTTGACCCTCGCGAGCGAAGCTGCGCCTGGTAGGCGAGCGTTGTCCACCCAATCGTGCTCCATCAGTCTCACAGCCAGCGCGATGGCAAATACGCGAGACAATCATCTGAATCGCCCCTATGACTCAGTCCGGGGAGCCGTTCGTGGGAGCTTCGGCTGGATCGTTACCGGCGTGGATCCCGACGATAGTCTGCGTTTATGAGCGCAACATACGACCAGCTCGCGCTTTGGCCGATCCAGGTCGGGGGTGGCAAGGGACCCGCCACCGTTGGGGGCACCCAAGCCAGCGATGACGCGTAATTTCTACGTAGCTGAGCCCAAGGCCAGCGCGGTAGCCTGAGTCCCGGACCATGCAACCTGAAGCCGACAGGATTCGCCGGCTGATCGATGTGGGGCGCGCTCTTGTGGGCGAGCTGGACCCGCGAGATAACCGGGGCGCAGTTTGCGGCGCTGGGGGTGCTGGACGAGACACGCAAAGGGCTTGCGCGGTTCCTGACCTCCGGGATTGACGAGGCAACTCACCGCGCGATCGGCGATCTGCCGAGCGGAAGTGGTGTTCTCGGCGTGCTAATCGATGAACCGCGGGCCCTGCGGCTGGCCGACGTTGGTGAACATCCTCATAGCTACGGCTTCCCGCCGGGTCATCCGCCGATGCGGAGCTTTCTGGGGGTGCCGGTCCTGATCCGTGGCGAGGCGTGGGGAAATCTGTATCTGTGTGAGAAGTTAGATGGGGAGGAGTTCGCACCGGAGGACGAGGATGCGGCGCTGATCCTTGCTCAGTGGGCGGGGACGGCGATCGAGAACGCCCGGATCTACGACGACAGCGAGCATCGCCGGGTAGAGGCTGAGCAGGCTGTGAGGGGGCTCCGGGCTGCTCGAGATATCACAGACGCGATTGGGGGCACTGTGGAACTCGACCAGGTGTTGGAGCTGATCGTAAAACGGGGCCGGGCGCTGATCGACGCCCGCAGCATCCTGATCATGCTTCGCGAAGGAAATGAGCTGGTCGTTGCCGCCTGCGCCGGGCACGTCAGGAACGTGCGTGGTATGCGACTGCCGATCTCCGATTCGACCTCGGGTCAGGTGTTGGAGCGGGGACGGCCGCTGCGGATCACCGAGGCTTCGGAGCACCTCAGGATCGGCCCAAGCCAGCTGGGGGTCGAGGATGCCCACGCTGCGCTGTTGATGCCGATGATGTACCGCGGGGCCGGAATTGGTGTGCTGGCGGCGTTTGATCGAGGAAGCGGTGGCAGTACCTTCTCAGAGACGGACGAGCAGCTGCTGAGGACGTTCGCCTCTTCGGCCGCCACCGCCGTCGCGATCAAGCAGAGCGTTGAAGCCGATCGGCTGCGCTCGGCGATCGCGGCCGCGGACGCGGAGCGCAGCCGTTGGGCCCGGGAACTGCACGATCAGACGCTGCAGGCCCTCGGCGGACTGCGTGTCCTGCTTGCTTCGACGTTGCGCGACGCCAACGCTGAAGTAAGGGACCAGATCGCCCAGGCGATCGAGGACGTGGAGGTGGAGACGGACAACCTCCGTGGCATCATCACCGATCTCCGACCGTCTCTGCTGGACGATCTCGGGTTGCTGGCGGCAATCGAGGCCCTGATCGAGCGTCGCCGGGATGTCGGCTTGGAGATCGAGAGCGACCTTGTGCTTCCCGATCCGGAGGCCGAGATGATCTCCGATGAGCTGGAGACGACGGTCTACCGGCTCGTACAAGAGAGCCTCACCAACGTGGCAAAGCATGCCCGAGCCTTGAGCGCGCGAGTCTCTGTCCGGCTGGAGGGTGGTGTGCTGACGATCGAGGTCAGCGATGATGGCGTGGGCTTCGACCCCGAGGCAGGTACATCCGGCTTTGGCTTGGCTGGGATGCGAGAGCGCATCTACCTCGCCGGCGGTGCCCTGGACATCACTTCCCATGGGGAAGGCACGACCGTGTCTGCCCGGATGCCCGTGAGCGAACCTAGCTCCGTGGGTGCGGAGGCAGCCGTGGACAAGATGGCCAGCTAGGTCCTCGCGGGGTGTGCCACCGAGTGGCGGAGAACTCGATGATGAGCAAGCTGTGTGTCGAGCACCGGGTTCACGGCACTTCGCGGTATTTCCACTGGTGTTGCGGAGACGCTTGAGGCCGGCGCAGGGCCGGCCTCAAGGCGCTTCTTAGGTCGTTAGATCCGTTTCCGGCCGTCAGTGCGAGGGGACCGGTCGACGGGCCATCAGGCTGACTTCCTCCTCGGTACGACTGGCATGCCAGAGACCGAGGCCAACCAAGACGGCCATGAAGGCGGCCAGGATGAAGGACGCGATCGCGCCCCACAGCATGACCTCGCCGATCTTCCAGAACGCGTAGGCCTCGAGCAGCAGTCCGCGCAGGGTCGTGCCCTGGAACGAGGTCTGCTCGAGCGTCTTGAGGCTCGTGTTGGTCGGGTTGGCCAGCGCCGCGGCGCTGATCTTGGAGTAGACACCGTGATAGGGCATCTCGGATAGATGGACGGCGATGAAGTGGTCGGCGTAGGCCTCGGCCTGCGGACCGGTGAGCAGCTGCTCACCCGCGTACTGCGACACGGACGGGGTCATCGCCGTGGTGAACTCGGTGCCGTTCGGATGGGCAAACGCCGCCTTGGGTGCGAACGTGATCTCCTGCTGGGCGAGCTGGTTGTGCACGTTGGAGTTGACGAAGCTGTGCCCCCAGACGAGGAGGCCACCAGCGACCAGCAGGGCGATCACAACAGCGGCGCCGCCGGCGCTGGTGAGCTTGTCGAAAACTTTGCGGGACATGGTTCCTTTCTCCGTTCGGAGTTCGGCTGGATCCTGAGGTCAGCGCCAGCCTGTTGGTTTCTTCACCATCTTCGGTTCTCGTGGCAGGCTGAACGACGGGATTGGGTCGCAGGACAACTGCGTGAAAACACGGAGCCGAGAAGGCGGTTCTCCCCCGCGGGTCGCGCTGGTGGGTGAACACAGCGCCACGTTCGGTTGGCCGAGCTCCCGGAGCGTTTGCAGGACCGTCGGCGTCCTCGACGCCCTCGGCGATCGTTTCCTTGCCTAACGTGTGCGCGATCCCGACGATCGATCGGACGATCTCTTGTCGGTCGGGTCGGTGTTGACGCGAACTACGCGGTCGGGTCGACTCCAAATGGAACGAACGGCCGGGCCGCCGTTAGTCGAGATCCTCGTTCGCTGTTAGTCGAGATCCTCGTTGGTTGGGCCGTTGCTGGGGCCAAGGCGAGGCCCCGATCGCTCGATCTCAAACCAGACGTGTGTGGTGCCCTCATACAGACCCCACCGACTGGCTTCCCCGTCGACAATCATCAGGCCGCGTCCGTGCACGTCCTCAAAAGTTGGGTGATGCACTACATGCTCAAATCCTGAGCCCTCGTCGATCACCTCAACCATCAGCCGGTTCTCACCTATGTCGGCTCGGAGGGTTATGGTCCCCTGACCGTGAACCACCGCATTGGTCACCAGTTCGCTCACGAGAAGCTTGGCGCGGTAAAGCTCGTCGCTGACTAGCTTGGTGGAACACAACTCGGCGATCAAACGTCTGGCCTGCCTCGGCGCAGTCGCGTCCCGCGGCAGCCCGACCTCGACGGGCTGGCCCATCAACGCGACTCCCAACCCACTCGCCTAACGCGAGCTCTCCACCATGGCGTCGAGCGACTGTACGCCGCGCCCGGCAGCTGGCCGCCACGCCCGTAGAACAGCACGTTGGGCGATGTTGCAAATAGACGCCAACGCGGAGCAATGCCTGATTCGAGAGACCCGGGCTCCATGTTCGATGCCTGACACGAGCTAACGAGGACCACACAACGACCCTAGGTCAGCAGGATGGCCGGGACCGCCGGTGATCCCCGAGGCGTTGTTGCGGCGAACTACGCGGGCGTCTCGCGGTCCTTCGCTGACGCTACACGGTGAGCGAGGACGTGGTCATGGGACGCCAGCAACCGGATACTCGACGATCAGGGACGACAACGGACCCACAATGCTCATGTAGGACAGGAGCCGCCGCCAACCGCCGGCGGCCCTCGGCCGGCCTCTCGGACAAAGCTCGCCGAGGTCGACTACTACTACGCCCCTGACGAGTCGCGATTCGATCCTCGCGGTGACATCGGGATCGCCGATTCCAGAGCCGGCGGGCCGGTGTGCGGAACTGGGCGATTACGTGCGTACGCGTCCGCGGCGGCGGTCTCGAGGCTGGCAGGGAACAGCGTCGGGCAGGCTCGGCGCGGCGTGGCTACGGTGTGGCGATGACGCGTCCCGGCGCCACGTCCGGGGTGTCGATGCGTCGATCAGGCGACGTGCTGCGTTCCGGTCGGACCGGCTGCTGGCGGTAGTGAGCTGATCGAGGTGCGCCCGTCGGGTCGGGCGACACTTCGTGGTCGCTATGCCGAGAATGTCTCACTGGATCTCTCCCGCCGCTGATGAGCCCCGAAAGAGATGACACCTACACCCGAACGTTCGGATCCGCACCCTGCCAAGCGTCGCGCTCGTCCGACGGCCGGGTCGAAGGCGACGCTCACGTGGTTGGCGATGGCGTTGCTGACCCTGGGCTCGGTGGGCGATCTCGGCGCCACGCCCGCGACGGCCGTTCTCGGTCTCGCGTCGGTGGTGATCTACGTGGTGCCCGCGATCGTGTTCCTCCTGCCAGCGTCGCTCGTGTCGGCCGAGCTCGCCTCGGGTTGGCCGGGCGGCGTCTACAACTGGGTCTCAGAGGGGATCTCTCCCAGAATGGGTTTTGTCGCCATCTGGTGTCAGTTCGCCCAGACGACCTTCTACTACCCGGCACTGCTTGCCTACGTCGCGAGCACGCTGGCGTACGTGTTCGCGCCTAGCTTGGCGCACAGCGGCCTCTACACGACCGTGGTGATCATCGTCCTCTTCTGGTCGGCCGTGCTGGTCTCCGCCCGAGGGGTGCTCTCCACCGGTCGGCTGGCGTCATACGGGATCTTCATCGGAACGCTGATCCCCGGCCTGGTCCTCGTCGTCCTCGCTGCGATCTATCTCCTGCAGGGCAACGCCTCGGCGGCACCACTGAACGTCCACCACGCGCTCCCGGCCTGGCACGGGCTGACCAGCGTCGTGCTTGTCGTCAACAGCTTCTTCCTCTACGCCGGGGTCGAGGTCAACGCCGTCCACGTAGACGAGCTGCGCGACGCCCCGCGGGAGTTCCCTAAAGCAACCCTTCTCGCTGTGGGCATGATCCTGCTCGTCTTCATCCTCCCGACACTCGCGATCTCGATCGCGATCCCCGCGAGCCACATCAGCTTCACCGCAGGTGTCATGCAGGCGTTCAAGAGCCTGCTCGATCATTTCGGGCTGAACGTGCTTACGCCGATCTTCGCCGTCGCGCTGGTGGTCGCCTCCTTGAGCGGCCTGCTCGACTGGCTCACTGGTCCCTCCACCGGGCTGCTCGACATCGCTCGCGAGCGCGGCTGCCTGCCACGCTACTTCCAGGAGCTCAACTCGAACGGCGTCCAACTCCACATACTCGTCGCCCAAGGACTCATCATCACTCTGATCGGACTGCTGTACGCGTTGGTGCCGGCAGTCTCACGCGCCTACTGGGTGTTCGCCGCCCTAGCGACCGAGGTCTACCTGATCATGTACGTCCTCATGTTCGTCGCGGCCATCAACCTGCGGCGGCGGCAGCCGGAGCACCAGCGTGGCTACCGCGCGCCAGCGCTGTTCGCGATCTGCGTCATCGGCACGCTCGCGTCCGTAATCGCCTGCGTGTTCGGTCTGCTGCCGCCCAGCCAGCTAGGACAAATCACCACGCTGCCCTACCTCCTGGCGCTGCTCGCCGCGACCCTGCTCGTCGGCCTCCTCCCGCCACTCCTGCTTGACAAGCTGCGCCGGCCCGACTGGAAGGCGGCCGCCTGAACCGAAGAGGAGGGAAGCAGCGAACTCGCGCATCGCCGATCGCTTCTGGAGCTGGCCGCACGTGGGGGACGCATCGGTGATGGGTGGGCTTGGTCGGAGCTGTTGGCGGGAGAAGTGGTTGGTGGGTCGAGCGCGGCGGGGCCGAGCGCTCGCAAAGAGGTGGTAGGAGCGTCGGTCGAGTTTGCGGGCGATCGTTAGCGACGCGCGGTTGTGCGATAGCCCACGGTTCTTGAGGGCGTGGTAGTCGGCGTAGTCGGGCCTCGCTTGGTGCGAGGCCGACTGGGCGGCCTCGTACAGCGCCCGGCGCAGCGGTGCGGAGCCTTGACGGGTGAGCTTGCCGAGCTGGGCGTGGCGGTCGGAGCGGTGAACGGAGAGGCATATTCTCTGGACAGACCCGTACAGCGTCCGTACACTCCGGGGTATGCGAACTCAGCGGCTGGAATTGCGTCTTAGCGACGAGGAGCGGGAGCTCGATGCGGCCGCGGCCTCTGCCGTGGGCGAGACGTTGAGCGACTTCTTCCGACGTGCAGCGACCGTGCGAGCGGCCGAGGTGTTGGCCGATCAGCGCAAGGTCGCGCTCTCCGACGATGAGGCAGCACTGTTTCTCGATGCGCTCGAGACGGTCCAAGAGACGACAGTGGCCCGGTTGCGTGAGCTTCGCGCCCGCGCGTGAGCTTCGAGTTCGCCGGCACGACGCGGTTCGACCCGGCCATCCACGACGTCTCCGGATTCGATAGTGGCAACGAGGCACTCAACCGATGGCTCACTCGCTACGCCGGGCAAAGCGAACGGCGCGACGCCGCGCGGACGTTCGTCGCAACGAGCGACGACTCCCGTGTGATCGCGTTCTACACGCTGATCGCCGGCGAAGTCGATCACGGCGGGGCGACAGACGCGGTCCGCAGAGGACTCTCGCGCCATTACCCCATCCCGGTCGCGCTACTCGCGCGACTGGCGGCCGACCGTCAACACCACGGTCAAGGGCTCGGCGCCGCGATGCTCAACGATGCCTTGTGTCGTGTCGCTGTAGCGGCCGAACAGGTAGCCGTGCGAGCCGTCGTGGTCCACGCGACCGACGACAACGCTGCAAGCTTCTACGAGCGGTTCGGGTTCCGAGCGCTCAGCGTCGCACCGCGAACGCTCATGATCACCACAGCCGAGCTTCGCGAAGCTGGCTACCCATGACCGCCGCAGACCTCCCCGTGCCTGGCTCCTAGCCGCCTGACGACCGGCTTGCATCGACTTCTCGTCCGTGGCAATCCACGCGCGAGGTCCCGGACGCAAGGAACTGAAAAGCAGCCGTGCGGTTGGCGCCGATCCCGGTGGCCGCAACGGCTGCAACCTGCGGCCTGGCCGTCTGTCTCGGGACCGCCACTGGCGCCTGCAGCTTCCAAGCCACCGGCCAGCGTCTTGCCGACGCGGATAAGGCAAGGAGTTCGACTTCGACCTGATCACCGGGATGCGCGCTTGTGACGACGGGAGTGAGGGCTTTCCGACCGTCTCTGCTGCTCTTCGGGACCCGTGGTGATCGGTTCGCGCGCGGGGAGGCAACGCGATCGGCCGCACGTCAGCGTGATTGACGCGGCGCCTTTCGGGTGGGACCATCGAAGGTCGGAGATGGGGCATTTGCCTTTCTGCGCGACCGGACGCCGCCAGTTGGGGCGCTGCTTCGCCGTGGTGTTCGTGCTGATGTTCGGCGTTGCCGACGTGGCGCAGGCCGCCGCGAGCAACGGCTGGTCAGCGCCGGTACCAGTCGCGCCGGATTACACAGGGTCAGCAAACTCATTTGGCTCGGTGTCCTGCGCGTCGAGCTCGTTCTGCGCGGTAACCGACGGAACCAGCGACCTGTTCACGTTCAACGGCAGCGACTGGTCGACGATCACGCTCGACGGCTTCAGCGGTGATGTGGACTCGCTGTCCTGTCCGACCGATTCACTCTGCGCCGGCCTAACTGACGAACGCCAGGAGCCCTGCGACTGCTCGGGCGTGATGACGTACAACGCCACCTCCGGATCATGGACGCAGCAGACGTTCGAGTCCGACTACGAGGGCAGCTCGAGCCAGGACGATATCGACGCGGTGTCTTGCGCGTCCGCGTCGTTCTGCATGGCGATCGGCGAGGGATTAACGAACGCCACCGCCACCTGCAGTACCGAATACACGGGGGTGTATTCGATCTACAACGGCACGCAGTGGTCAGCGGCCGTGCCGTTCTGCGAATCTGCCTCCGCCGCGGGCAACGGACTCTACGGTCTCTCGTGCCCGTCGAGCGCGTTTTGCATGGCTATCGACGGCGGCGATGACGTCTACACGTACAACGGCAGCGGATGGGCGCCCGCGCCTGGACCGTCGGGCGCCACTTTTGGCGACGGCACGTCAGGCGATCGCGCAGTCCTTTCGTGCGTGTTCAGCATGTTTTGCGTCGCCAGCCAGGAGGAAAATGGTTTCACGGGCACCGGCGGTGCGCTCTTCTACAACGGCTCCGGCTGGTCTTCCGTCCCGATCCCAAACCCGGCTGACTACCCCGACTTGGGGACCTTTTCAGGCCTTTCGTGTACGACAACCTCGTTCTGCGTGGGTGTCAATGGCTACGCGGCCACCTATCAGAACGGCGCCTGGGCAGATCCTCAGGCTCCTGATTCCGGTCATCCCGGAGATGCGTTGTCGTCGGTGACGTGTACGTCCAGCTCCTTCTGCATGGCGGTCGACGACGCCGGCTACGCGTTGACGTACTCGGGCGCGAGCAGCTCTCCGCCCGGGTCTGGCACTCCGCCCAGCAGCCCTAAGCCCAAGCCCAAGCCGACGTCCACCGTGCCGCATAACCCGTCGGGCCCACTCAGAGCCAAGCGGATCACCTCGACGTCGATCACACTGTCGTGGGGGGCGGCGAAAGGCGGGCCGCCGGCGCCGACTGGCTACGGTGTGGCCGAGGTCGTCCAAGGCAACGAGCGGACGATCGCGACCGTCAGCGCACGAAAGCATCAGTTCACTATTCGGCATCTTCGCCCACACCATCGCTACCGCTTCGTCGTCTGGTCGTTCACCGCTGACAACTCAAGCGACGGCATCAGCGGCACCTGGAAGACGACGTAGCTGGTCCGCTCGGGACGCTTGCGATATCAAGGCAAGCCGGTCCGGTCGCCCTAAGTAGTATCGATATATCTGGCCTCCTGGCGTAACGGGGACAGCGGCGGCGGCCGACGCCTCTTGCCACCCCAGACTCGCCTTTGTGTTCGGACGCGCATCTCACCGCCGACGTCGCGCGTCCTGCTCAGCGCGGAAACCGCGCCTCTCGGACAAGAACTTTCGTCACTGATCGGCCGGATTGGTGGCGACCGCTTCGGCGCGCCGACGCGATCGTCCGCTCCGGCAAGTTCGCAAGGACCAAAGCAGTGGTGGCGTCGGCGCGCTGGCCTGTCACCCGGGCCAGTCGCCGGGCGGGGTGGCGTCCTGTTGAGTGTTGACGCGTCGAGCGTTCGGGGCGAGCGCTGGATCGTGGAGAAGGTCGCTTATCAAGGCCTCTGTGCCGCCGATACACGCCCAGTCGTCATCCCAGAGGAATGACACGAGCCAGCGGCGGTCCTGCGGGAACATCAGCTCTGGCAGTTCGGTGCTTTTCCAGTTGCTCTGTCCGCCTGGGGCGGGCCGCCATGTCGCCGCCTGGTCTGGGCCGGCCAGAACGATCACGTAGTGCCACCCGGTGTAGAGCGTGATCTTCGGCGCGTCCCAGAAGACAACGTCACTGGCCCCCGTGTCGAGATAGCCGATCCACCACGAGAGGTTGCTGCTGTGGCGGCGGAGCAGCTCGACGAGGGCGAGGTCCTGGCGACGCTCGAGGGTCAGGTCGCGTGGGCGGCCAGGGACGCCTGGGTGGTTGGTCAGGGTTGCGTACGCATCGAAGATGGCTGGGATCGCTGCGGTGATCCGCCCGTCAGGTGTGGTCCCTTCGATGATCCAATCGACCTCGGACTGATCACCGACCGGCCACGCGATCCCGTCTTTGACCCGGGTCTGGATCCGTTCCGACATACGCACGATCCTACGTGCGTCGCTGGTAGCGACTCGTCGCCGATGCAGGCGTGGGCCGTTCGATGGGCCGTGGGACGGATGCAATCGTCCGCAAGAGGTGCAGACCCGCGCGGAGGAACTGCGCTTTAGCTGAGACGATGCCACGGCCACAGCCGTAGCGGCCAGAGACGTAACGGGGGACGCTCCCGCTCGCGAACCGGCCGACGACGATGCGTTGCCCGCCGTGGTAGGCGATGGTCGCGGACTCGGGCCGATGAGGGTTCTGCGTCGGGGAGTGGGATCCCGCCGATCGGCGAAGGCGGCGTGGGCCGCCGATCCTCGGGCCCCGGAGGCCCCTCATGGTCATCGTCGGCTGATCCCGGATCGAAACCCCATCCGCGGAAGAGCACAAACCAAGACGGCACGAGAAGCAGAATCCCCCACGCCAGGCCGACCCAAATCAAAACCCCCACCGTTTGCTCACCCACCGGTGCGACCACCGCCGCCAGCTCGGGAAGCACGACCACGATCCCGATCCCGGCGAACCGCAGCCAGAACCTGGAGCGGCGGTGCAGCGAGCGATCGAACGCGGCACTGACCAGAACTCCGATCGGTATCGCCTCGATCGATAGCGCAACGACCAAGACCGTCATGGCGCGAAGCTACCACCGACGCCGCCGCGACACGACCGGGGACGACCGCTCTGGTCATGGTCATCCCACCGAATCAGCGACCCCAATGGCGACCACGAGATGGTCGGCGCGAGCTGGGTTCGTGCTGTTGGCGCCGCCCCGCGGCGCCAACTTCGGGGGTCGCTGCATTGAGCGCATTTCCGCTTCGTCAGCCTCTGCCGCCCACGGGCTCTGCGGCACGCGTGGTGTTCGACAGGGCGTCGGGGGGTGCGGGGTCAACGATCGGTCTGGGAGCTGAAGTGATTTTTGTTGCAAAGTGCGGGAACGGCAGTTGTGAGTCGACTCGAGGTTGGGTTACCGTGCGAGTTGCGGTTCGGGAAAGAGCACAGCGCGCGAAAGCCAAGCAAAGCGGCTCTTGAAGGCGACCGACAAGGCTTATTCCGTGCGCAGGCTACGCGCGTGAGCAGGCACCGGTCGTCGCCCCCGAGCCGCGTTTTGCTTTCTATCGGTGCGGCAGGCACTCGTCGGGTGGCGGCTCAGGTCCGCCAGCGGCATCGACGTGAGGCCTTCACCCCCTCTGCGGGATCGCGTCCGGCGAGCTGGTTACGGTGCAGGGTGCGGCTTCGCTGCCGTCGATGCGGCGTAGGTGCCTGCCCAGCGCCGCTGGGCGACCGGGCGCTCAGGGAGCTGGCGCTGAGGGTCGACCCCGGATCCCCTCAGGTAGCCCGCCCGCTCCTCACTTCCGCCGCTGACGATGCCCTCACGGCTGGCTCGGCCCTCGGTGACGAGGCACCGTGATACGCCCCACGATCTGGCCGGCACCTGACCAAGGGCGACCGCGTCGATCATCATCCGGCCGGTCGCGTGGACCCTGTGAGCGCAGCTCCCGCGACGGACAGGAATCGACGGCCAGGGCGTGCCGTCGCGGTACGTCCGGTTTCACGACGGGCATCCGAGCCCGTCGCAAAACCGGACGTGGAAGCTCCCCGGTAGAGATCAATCACCCACAACTATTTTCACACTCTCCCCGACGAGCCAAAACTGCAGACGCGCGGCAAACTGGGCAGACGAGAGCCATCTGCCCCGGGTCGACGCGGGAGCTCTGGTGGCCGCGATCCGAGCGGTCGATGACAGCGCACGTCGCGCCGGGATGCGGTCGCTGACTCGGCACGCTTCCAAAAAGCTTCCATCCACCGACCCCAGCGTCCGACCACGATCACAAGAACCGCCGGATCCCCCGAATACAAAGGCGATCCACAGAAGCCCTCTGTCGGACTCGAACCGACGACCCCTTCCTTACCATGGTGAGCCCCCAGCTCTGATTAGCCGAATTTGCTGGGGATACGGCCAATCGAGATGTCCCGAGTTCGGCTCAGATCTGCTGTGTTCGGGACATCGTTCGGGACACGGTTGTCACACCGCCACTCTGTTTGGTCAGTGTCGGGGCGGATCAGGCTGCGATGGTCCTGTTCCGACGACGCACGCTTGTGAACGCCCTGATGAGCGTTAGCCGCCAGCTCGAGGTCCCTTGAGCTCGAGTGAATGTCTACGCGACCGCTGACCGTGACGTCAGTGCGCGGCTCGCGTCAGCCGAACGCCTCAACTGACGACAACTTTTGCGCTGTCGGGAGTCGCTCCGTCGGCACAATTCCGCACGAGGTCCGAGACCAAGTCGTCGAGCAACGCTTCTTCGGAGACGGCGATGCCAGCGACGCGCAGCACGGCGGCAACAGGGTCGTCGTCGGGGAGGCTGTGCCGCGACGGACGTAGCCGAGCTGATGTGGCTGACTTCAACTTGATTGCGGCGCGATAGTCGGACTCCTTAAAGCGCCATGACTGCACCCGATACCGCTCGAGGAGCCAACGGTGAATCGCGAGGCCTTCCCAGTCGAAGTCTCCGTGATGAGCAAAGGTCGCGCCGGCGACGACCAGTGCGTCAAGCAACGCGCAGACCGCACTACCGGGCCATCCGCCGGTGCAGACGAGCGGCGCGGCAGTCGCGCCAAGTTGGCTCTCGGCGCGGAGGACGACCGCCGGGTTCTCGCACAGCCGGACAAGCAGCCCTTGCTCAAACCGCGGGGGCATCGCGGACAGCTGGCCGAGCGTGAGGACCACGTGGCTGCCGGCCAGAATGCGGACCGCCCGTTCCAGTGGTGAGTCACCGATCGGGCGAAGACCAAGCGTCAGGACGGTTGCCGACGCGGGATCGCAGAGCACGCCATAGCGCTGGAGCAGGGCTCGGCGGTCGCCGGCGATCAATGGACGGACGGGAAGCCCATCGCGAGCGGCGAGTTGCTGCACGAGCAGCCGTCCGACGTCCGCGTCGTCGTCGAGCCCGTGCGGGTCCTCGAGCATCTCGTTGGCGAACGTACTGCGCTCGATGGTCTCCTCCCGCGGCAGCGTCTCACCAACCCGAAGGCTCGCCATCAGGGCCTCGCCCTTAGCGGTTCCGTATGGCTGCTTTCCGAGCGATCCGCCACGGCGAAGGCGGTCGACCCATGCGCGGACCGCTGCATCGCGGACGCACAGCGGGTGGCTGAGGACCTCCTCCCAGAATGCGGCGCGGCGGAGCTCCGCGGCGCTGCGCTCTTGCGGAATGAGGCGCAGCGGCCCGCCGATCCGGATCAGCACCTGCTCCAGGCTGAGATCGAACGTCTCCGTGAGCGATGCGTCGAGATCGCTCAACCGGCAGACGAAGTCGAGACCGCGCCGTGGCTTGCGAGCCCGCGCTGAGCGTTTCCAGAATGCGGCGATTGACGCGGCCTCATGGTCGGTGAGCGCGGGAATGACCAGCTCGCCGCCGGCCCGACCGAGTGTCTCGAACTTGGCGCGGGCCGTGTCAAACAGCCGGGCGAGTCCGGGATCGCCGAGGTCGTCGTCGATCGACCTGGTCACGCCCGGAACAGCTCGCCCTGCTCCTCTTCGCGCAACAGCGACCCATCCCACACAAAGCGCTCGCACTGCACGCCGAAGTGCCCCTGTTCCCGATAGAGCTGGTAGATCGCCATGCTCGGGACGGTGTGGTACGTGCCCCAGAGCTCGTGCGAAGTCATCACGAAGTCGAGGTCGAAGTCGACGAGCGCGCCCATCACGCGGGAGCGGGTGTCGTCATCGATGCCGGACAGCGCTTCGTCGAGCATCACCAGGCGCGGCGCCGCCGGCGCGCCCGCATACAGGGACGCGGCCGCGGCGAACAACGGCAAATGCACCAGCACCGCCTGTTCGCCGCCAGACCCGACCGCATGGCGTTTCGCTGTCAACCGCTGGCGGTCGCGTCCGACGCCCTCCCACAGGTCGAAGCTGAACCATTGCCGGTAGTCGAAGGCGTCCCGGAGCGTGCGGACCGCCGCCTCACCGTCCTCGGTCGCGATCTCGGTCGACTGCGCCTGCTCAATCCGCGCCCGAAAGAAGCCAACGAGCGTGTCTCGATCCCGCTCGCCGAGCGAGCTCGACGGACGCTGAATCAACGGCACGACGGCTGCGATCTCCTCGTCGTCCTT
>Ga0335074_10000342_pt1 | contig 69678 bp, 60 predicted proteins | sample Lox_Sample_23_FD_206715 | JGI IMG/M metagenome (GOLD analysis project Ga0335074, IMG submission 206715) | Soil microbial communities from Loxahatchee National Wildlife Refuge, Florida, United States - Lox_Sample_2.3 | ecosystem: Environmental > Terrestrial > Soil > Wetlands | place: USA...
GTGCCTGCGGCACTTGTGCCGCTGGCCCGGCCGGTGCATGCACCGGCCGGCGGGGCGGCGCATGCGCCGCCCCGAATAAAGTCCTGCCGCGATGGACGTGGTCACCATGGACAAGATCGTCTCGCTGGCCAAGCGGCGCGGCTTCGTCTTCCCCTCGAGCGAGATCTACGGCGGGCTCGGCAGTAGCTACGACTACGGGCACTACGGCGTGCTGCTCAAGAACAACGTGCGCGATGCGTGGTGGAAGGCCATGCTCCAGGAGCGCGACGACATCCTGGCTCTCGACTCGGCGATCATCCAGCACCCGCGGACGTGGGAGGCGAGCGGGCATCTGGCCGGCTTCACCGACCCGCTGGTCGACTGCCGCACGTGCAAGCTCCGCTTCCGCGAGGACCACATCGCGCAGTCGGCCTGCGGGCGCAAGCCGTCCAAGCACCCGGGCGAGACGCCGGACTGCGACCTGACCGCGGCGCGGGACTTCAACCTCATGTTCCAGACCACGATCGGGGCCGTGCAGGAGGAAGGCTCGACCGTCTACCTGCGCCCCGAGACGGCCCAGGGCATCTTCCTCAACTTCAAGAACTACCTCCAGTTCGGGCGCAAGAAGCCGCCCTTCGGGATCGCCCAGATCGGCAAGAGCTTCCGCAACGAGATCACGACCGGGAACTTCATCTTCCGCATGCGCGAGTTCGAGCAGATGGAGATGGAGTTCTTCGTGCCCCCGGATGAGGCCGAGCGCTGGTTCGAGCACTGGCTCGAGCAGCGGGTCAACTGGTGGACCGGCCTGGGCCTGCGCCCCGATCACCTGCGCCTGCGCCCCCACGACCCCGACGAGCTCTCGCATTACTCGCGCGCGACGAGCGACGTCGAGTACCTGTTCCCGATCGGGTGGTCAGAGCTCGAGGGGATCGCCAACCGCGGCAACTTCGACCTGACCCAGCACGCCCAGTTCTCAGGCCAGAAGCTCGAGTACGTGGACACGGCCACCGGCGAGCGCTACATCCCGTATGTGATCGAGCCGGCGGCCGGGGTCGACCGGGCCATGCTCGCCTTCATGGTCGACGCCTACGACGAGGACGAGATCGGGGGCGAGCCGCGGACCGTGCTCCGCCTGCACCCGGCGCTCGCCCCGGTCAAGGTGGCCGTGCTGCCGCTGGTGCGCAAGGACGGCCAGCCTGAGCTGGCGCGCGAGGTCTACCTCGAGCTCAGCGACCGGATGCAGGCCGAGTACGACGAGGGCGGCGCCATCGGCCGCCGCTACCGCCGCCAGGACGAGATCGGCACCCCCTGGGCGGTGACCGTCGATCACCAGTCGCTGGAGGACCGCACCGTCACCGTGCGCGACCGCGACTCGCTGGCGCAGGAGCGGGTGGCGATCGGGGAGCTGGCGGACCTGCTCGAGCGGCGCCTGCGCGGCGACTGGCGCTCGCCGAAGCTCGTCTGAGCGGGCACGGCGATGACACACCCTCGGGGCGGCCCCGAGCAGTTTCGCCACCCCCTTCCCACTTAAGCTACAGTGGTGAAGGAATGGCCACGCTCGCGGCTGACCAGGTGTCCTACGAGGATCTCTACTCCCGGTGGGAGCACGGGAACTGGAGCGCCACGAAGCTCGACTTCAGCGTCGATCGCCAGCAGTGGGAGGAGACCTTCTCCGACCTCGACCGCCGGGGCGCGCTGTGGATCTACTCGATGTTCTTCTACGGCGAGGACTCGGTGGCGGACAACCTCTCGCCCTACATCGACGCCGCCCCTACCGAGGAGCAGAAGTACTTCCTGGCCACCCAGCAGGTCGACGAGGCACGCCACTCGGTGCTGTTCGCGCGGTTCATGCGTGAGGTCGTGGGCACCGGGTCAGACACCGCGTCGGCGCTGGCGGCCACCCTGCCCGAGCTGAGCTGGGGCTTCAAGAAGGTGTTCGGCCGCCTCGACCGGATGGCCGACGAGCTGCGCAAGGATCGCTCGAAGCCCAAGCTGGCCCAGGCGATCACGCTCTATCACCTGATCGTCGAGGCCTCCCTGGCCCAGCCCGGCCAGCACCTGATCGAGGAGTCGCTGACCCGGCGCGATCTCCTCCCCGCCTTCCGCGAGGGGATGGGCAACGTCGCCAAGGACGAGCAGCGCCACATCGCCTTCGGGGTCAAGATGGTGGCCGACCTGGTGCGCCAGGACCCGGACTGCAAGCCGGCCATCGAGGAGCTCCTGCGGGAGATCTTCCCCTTCACGGCCGCCGTGTTCGTGCCGCCCGGCTGGGACGAGCGGCTCGTCACGACCTGGGGCTTCACCGTCGATCAGATCTTCGCCTACGGCGCCGAGTCGATGGAGGCGCGCTTCCGGGCCGCCGGGCTGGAGCCCGAGACCCTGCGCGTCGGGCTGCCCTTCGATCTGCCCGCCGAGGAGCGGGCGCGGCGCGGGCTCGCCCTGCTCCGCGCCGGCTACCTGGGCGGCCCCAACGGCGGCGTCAAGGCGTCGCCCGAGATGACGCAGATCCTGTTCGAGAGCCTGTGCCGCCAGATCGACACCTCGATGGCGTCGGGGGCGACCATCCAGTGGGACTTCTCCGACGCCGAGCCCTGGCACGTCCGGGTCAACGGGAGCCGCGCCGAGGCCGAGATGGGCCGGGCACCGTCGCCCGATCTGACCTTCAGCTGCCGCCTGACCGACTGGCTCGATGTCACCGCCGGGCGCTCGGACCCGCTGCGGGCGACGCTGACGGGCAAGATCCGCCCCCACGGCAAGCTCCGCCTGCTGCTCCGCGCGCCCAAGCTGTTTGCCTAGCTGGGTCGCGCTGGTCCTCGCGCTGCTCGCGCTGGCGACCACGCTGGGGGCGGCCATCGGTCAGCCCCGCTGGCTCCCGGAATGGGCGGCCGCGACGCTCGGCGCCGGGCTGCTCGTGGCCGTCGGCGCGCTCAGCTTCTCGGGGGCACGGCACGCCCTCGGGGACCTCGCGCCGACGGTCGGCTTCCTGGCCGCCTTGCTGATCCTGGCCGAGGGCGCTCGCCGCGAGGGCGTCTTCTCGGCCATCGGGGCGTGGATGGCCCGGGGCTCACGCGGAGACCCGGGGCGGCTCCTCGCCCTCACGTTCATCGCCTCGGCCCTCGTCACCGCCGTGCTCGGGCTCGACGCCACCGTGGTCCTGCTCACGCCGGTTGTGTTCCTCACCGCGGCGCGCCTGCGCACGGCCGCCAAGCCCTACGCCTACGCGTGCACGCACCTGGCCAACTCGGCCTCGCTGCTCCTCGTCGTCTCAAACCTGACCAACCTGCTCGCCTTCGGGGCCAGCCGGCTCTCGTTCACGCACTTCGCGGCGCTGATGGCGCTGCCCTGGCTGGCTGCGCTGGCCGTCGAGTGGCTCGCCTTCCGGCGCTTCTTCGCCTCGGACCTGCGCCGGTCGGTGGCGACGCCCCGGGCCGGCGACGCCGCGCCGGCGACCCCCCGCTTTGCCCTCACCGTGCTCGCCTTGACGCTGGCCGGGTTCGCTCTGAGCTCGGTCGTGGGCGTTGCCCCGGTGTGGTTCGCGGTGGCCGGCGCGGCGGCGATCACGGCGCCCGCCCCGGCCCGGGGCCCTGGCGCGGGCCGCCGAGCCGGGGTTCCTCGTCTTCGTGCTCGGGCTCGGGGTGATCGTCGCCGCGGCGGGCGACCACGGCCTGCGCAGCGCCGTCACCTCGGTGCTGCCGAGCGGCGGCTCCTTCCCCGACCTTCTGGCCATCGCGGCGCTCAGCGCGGTGCTGGCGAACCTGGTCAACAACCTTCCGGCCACGCTGATCCTGGCTCCGGTGGCCGCGGCCCTGGGGCCGGGGCCGCTGTTGGCCATGCTGATCGGGGTGGGCGTCGGGCCAAACCTCACCTACGCCGGATCGCTGGCCACGCTCCTGTGGCGGCGCATCCTGCGCGCCGAGGACGCCGAGGTCGAGGTGGCCGAGTTCACCCGCCTCGGCCTGCTCACCGTCCCCGCCGGGCTGATCCTGTGCACGCTTGCCCTCTGGCTCGGTGTGCGAGGCTGGGGCTGAAATGCGCGTGCTCGTATGGCTGGTCGAGGGCTCCTGGGAGGCGACGATCGACGGGGCGGCGGCGCTCGTCCCCGAGGGCGCCGAGGTGACGCTCCTCTACGTGGTCACGGGGGCGGCCGAGGAGGTGGTCCAGGGCGCCCGGGCCGGCCTCCTGGGCCGCCATCCCCCGCCCCCGCCCGACGAGCCGGCGCTCGGCTCGATCTCCGAGGAGGCGGCGGGCGAGCTGCTCGGCGACGCGCGGTCGCGGTGGGGCGGGGCGGCCGAGGTGGCGATCCGGCACGGGCGGATCGAGCGGGAGGTCGTGGCGGCGGCCGGTGACGCCGACCTCCTGGTCCTGGCCCGCCGGGGCGAGCACCGCCATCCGGGCCCCAAGAGCCTCGGCCATGCCACCCGCTTCGTGCTCGACCACGCACCCTGCGCGGTCCTGCTCGTCTGGCCTTGAAGCGGCGTTTGCCTCCCCTGGGCGGACCCAACTCGCCAGTCGCGTCAGGAACAGAAGCCTCGTGGCAGCTGGGGTCCGGTTTCCGGACCCTGGGTGCCACGAACGGCTTTATGCGGCGGTGATTGGCGGGAAAGGTCCGCAGGCGGCGCCAAAGGCGCGAAGCCCTAGCTCACCGTGATCGCTACCGGCGGCGACGCGCCGGAGACGTTCTTCAGCCCCGCGATCGTGCGGGCGAGCACGACGTAGCTTCCCGGCCCCGGCGTCGCGAACTGCCACTGAAAACTCCCCGTCCCCGCGGGCACGCGCTTCTTCTTGATCGGCTTGCCCTGGGGCTCCGGGCCGCGGTAGAGCTCGAGGATCACGTGCGCCTTGGCCGGGCTCACGGTCCCGCTGAGGATGAGCGGCGAGGTCGACTGCACGGTCAGGGTGACGGCCGGCGCCACCGACACGGCGGCCCACTCAGAGACGCTGGCCGGATACTCGCCGTGCACGGCACGCACGAGCGCGTTCTCGACCAGGCTGACCGACTCGCTCCAAGTGCCGTCGGCGGCGGTGCTCAGCGTCGCCAGCGCGGCGGCCGGCGGCCCGGTGGGGTACATGGCCTGGAGCTCGAGCGCCGCCCCGCCCAAGGGCTGGCCGGTGAGCAGCTGAAGGGTCCCGGAGAGCTCGGCCGAGGCACCGGCGGTGATGAGCACGGAGCCCGGGCTCATCGAGAGGTGGGCGGGCGTCCCGGCCAGAGCGCGGACGTGGGGGCGAATCGAGGGCAGCCGGGCATAGAAGGCGTTGCCCGGACAGTCGGTGAGGTCTCCCTGGCGGTGTCCGGACACCCGGGGCAGGGACACGTGGGCTCCGGGCCTGAACGGGGTGTAGAAAGCCTCCGCGGGGTCGACGACCACGGTCGCCCGGCCGTAGGACGGGAGCCCGTGCAGCGAGAGCTTCCAGGCCAGCAGGTGCTCGAGCGCCCCGATCGCCGCCGGCGACGGAACCACGTTCATGAAGTCGCCCAGTATCGCCACCCCGGTCGTCTCGGCGTTGTAGGCCCCGGCGTGCGCCCCGATGACCGGCATGTCGATGCCGCCGGCCCGTCCCTCCCAGATCCGGCCGTAGGCATCGATGAGGAAGTTGTAGGCGATGTCCCAGAAGCCCCGGACGTAGACGTGGTAGGCGAAGATGCCGCGCAGGAGCGCCGGCACCGCCGCGGCGCTGTAGCCGTTGGGGTTCACCGTGTGGTGAACGAAAGCGAGCTTGATGCTCCCGTACTCCGGGATGTGGACGGGGTGGGCCTGGCCGGCGCCCCAGCCACCACGGGCGAGGATCGGCGGCTGCCCGGGGCCGGCCTCGAGCACCGGCGTGGCCCGGGGGAACGCCGCCGCGGCCAGGCCGCCGGCCGGGATCTGGACGCTGACGAAGTGGACCCGAACCCCACTCGTGAGCTGATCGCTTCGCAGCTGCACCGCCACCGCGGGCCCGGTCCACACCGGTTCGCCGTAGAAGGGCTCGCCGGCGGGCTGGCCGTCGCCATCGTGCCCGCGCGTCGAGGCGGTGACCCACGGGCTCCAGCGCCCGTCCGGCGCCTGCGCGCGCAGCTCGAGGGCGGCCGTGGTCGGGTGGCTCCACTGAAGGCCGGCCAGGGCGAAGCTCCGGTGGGGCCGGATCACGGCGGAGGTCCCCCTCAGGCCACCCAGCGAGGTCGTGAATACCGCGCCCCGGTCGGCGGCCCCCGCCGCCCGTCCGATCGCGGGGCTCACGAGTGAGGCCACGCCAGCCACCGCGGCGCTTCTCAACAGCGCCCGGCGCGTGACCTCCTGGCTCTCTCCCCTGGCGAGCCTGCGCGTGCCCATCGCCGCGAAGGTAGACCCTTTATCTAAGGGACGCGTGAGCGCCGGCTCAAGCGAGGCGAATTACCTCAGGTGAGCCTCGGCCGTCAAGCGGAATCCACCCGGAGCGGGCGCCGCCGCGACGCTGTCCACGGCGATGGACGGGCTCTGAAACAGCGTGATCGTGGCCAGGCCGCCGAAGGGCACATCGGGGCTCACGACCAGGGCGCCGTTTTGGGGCCGGACGGTGGCGTCCGCCGTGGCCGTGACGCCGAACACGGTGGCCGTCCCCTGGAGGGTCAGCTGCCCGCCGGAGGAGGCCACCGGCTGGACGCCGTCGAGGACCGGGAAGGACGCGCGAAGGTCCGCCTGGGTGATCAGCGCGCTCGCGCTGAGCTGGTTTCCGCTTTTGGTAAGCGTCGCCTGTCGCAGCGTGAGGAGCCCCGCCGAGAGGGTGTTGGCCGAGGCATCGAGCGTGCCGGCGTCCCCCACCTCACCCAGGGTGTTCGACAGCTTGGTCGCGCTCGAGCGATAGGTGCCCATGCGGACCACCACCTTGTCGGCGTGGTGCCAGATCAGCTTGATGGCGGGAAAGGCGTCGACCTCGACCTTGAGGACGGTGCCGGATTGGCTCAGGCGATCGCGGAGCTGGTGGGCGGCGATCCCCGGGAGCACGAGCTGGGGAATGACGAGGAGGACGAGCACGAGCAGGACGAGCGATCCCCCCAGGAATGCGAGCCGGCGCATTCGGACAACTATCTAACTTTCGCGGCCGCGAGGCGTAGGGGTACTCGAAACGAGCAAGCAACCGAAGGAGTTATGGATGCGCACGCGTCTGATCTCCGGAATCGTGGCTGGGATCGTGGCCCTTGGCGCCGCAATCCCGGCGGTGGGCCTCGCGAACAGCGGGAGCCATCACCACACGACGAAGGGCTATCGCTACATGGCGAGGGCGTGCAAGGTGCACAAGCGCCACGGCCGCCACCGCGGCTACTGGCGAGGCAGGAAGCGTGGCTTTGACCACGGCGGGAAGTGCGGCTTCAGGCGAACCGGCCAGACCGGCGCGACTGGTTACACGGGCCACACGGGCCCGACCGGGCAGACCGGCTGGACCGGGCAGACCGGCTGGACGCACCCGACGAAGCACCACCGTCGCTGGTCCTGACGCACACCGTGGCCTGGGCGGGCGCTGGCTCGAGCACCGAGCGGTGCCCGCCCCCGGGCACGCGGGCGGGCGCTGCTCGCCGAAGAGCAGCGCCCGGCCGTAGCGATTAAGCCGCGCCGACGCTCTGCGTCGAGGCCGGCGAGGGCGGTGGCGATGCCGGCGGCGTGTACTGGAACTCCTCCTCGGCTCCGAACAGGAGATCGAGGGCCTTGGAGCGGAGCTGCTCGGAGGCGGCAATCGCGATGCCGCCGCCGATCCCGGCGATCAGGAGGGCGCGACCGAAGGTCAGGCCCCGGCGCCGGCGCTTGGTCGTGGTCAGCACGATCGTCGCGTCCCGGGCGGCGCCGAGCGCGCGGCCCAGGTCCGAATGCAGCTTCTTGTCCTCGAGCAGCTTCTGGGCCTGGAGGTTGCCGTTGTTGACCCGCTCGTAGGCGCTCTTGCCCGAGGTGACCACGATGCTCACGTTCTTACGGAGCTTGGGGTCCTCGAGCAGACGCTGGACGTACGGGTTCGACTTAGCGATGTTGACTATGTCCGCGGCGTTGAACGGCACCGCCTTGGACCGCTTGCGACTAAATGCCATATTTCTCCTCGGTGCGCGTGGAGCCTCGTCACTGCGGAGCATACGCAATGCGGGGCGGTGGTTCTATTTCTTCTTCCCCGGGGCCCCGGCGGCTACACGGCGCCGGACCGGGCTAGACGGTGTAACGAGCGCCCTCCTGGGCCAACTCGACCTCGCCGCCAAACGCGTCGGCGGCCTGGCTGCGGACCCAGTCGCGATCGAGCTCGTCGGAGAAGTGAGTGACGACGATCTGCTTGGCGCCGGCGCGGCGGCCGTGCTCACCCGCCTCCGCCGGCGTCAGATGACCCCGCTGGCCGGTGCGCTCAGGCCGGGGCAGCGTCGCCTCGATGAGCAGCAGATCGGTGTCACGCGCGAAATTCACCAGGGCGTCGTTGGGACTGCAATCGGCGCTGAAGGTGAACCGGGTTCCCGAGCCGTTCAGGAGCTCGACGGCGAAGGTGGTCGTGTAGTGGGGGACCTCGCAGAAGCGGATCTGGAAGGGACCCGCGGTGACCGAGGCCGCGCCCTCGTACTCCTTAAGCGAGAAGGCGGATTCGATCAACTCCTGGCTCTGCCAGCACCCCCCCAGGCGACGGAAAAGGTCACGGGCACCCGCGGGCGCGTAGAGGCCGGGTCGCGCGGGATCGGCCGTGCCCGGCCAGCCGGCCACGGGGACGGGTTGCTGGCGCGGCGCGTAGGTCAGTGCGTAGGCGAAGGGGACGAGGTCAAGGAAGTGGTCGGCGTGCAGGTGGGTGATCAGGACAGCGTCGACGTCGACGTAGTCTCGGTGCTCGCGCAGCTTCGAGAACACTCCGTTGCCACAGTCGAGCACGAGCGCGTAACCGTCCTCCTCAATCAGATAGCCGCTGCAGGCCCCGTCGGCGTCCTGCCAGGACGGAGACTTCCCGAGCACGGTGATCTCCAACTCTCTCCTCTCTTCTCCCGGAGACTCTAGTGGTCGGTGCACCGACGTGAGGATGGGCTTCGCGCGGCGAGGCTCGGCTAGGATCGGCCCCAGGGTGAGCCGGGAAGTCTGGTCGGCGCTCGACCGACCCTGCCCCAGCGCCGTGAACACGCCCGCCCCACTCGCTCGCCAATCAAACCCCGCGGCCGCCGGCTGAGCCGTGGCCGCGCACGATTTCGAGGTTGCGGTGCTCGTCCTCGGCGGGATGCTCGTCGTCGGTGCGCTCACCTCCGGCCTGGCGTCTCGCAGCATCCTGTCGCTCACCGCGCTCGCCCTCGTGGTGGGGTTCCTCCTCGGCCACGGCGGCTTCGGCGTCCTGCATTTCCATGCCCGCTCCACCTTCGTGGGCGATCTCGCCACGGTCGCGCTGGTGGTGATCCTGTTCCGCGACGGGCTCGAGGTCGAGTGGGAGATGCTGCAAACGCAGTGGCACCTGCCGCTGCGAAAGCTCGTCGTCGCCATGCCCCTGACGGCGGCGATCGTGGCCGTGGCGGCGCACGCGGTGACTCCGCTTTCCTGGACAGCCGCCTTCCTGCTCGGGGCCATCCTGTCCCCCACCGACCCGGTCCTTTCCTCGGGCGTGGTCACCAATCCCCGCGTCCCCCGCTTCATCCGCCATTCGCTGAACCTCGAGTCAGGCCTGAACGACGGACTGGCGCTCCCCGCCGTGCTGGCGCTGGCCGCCGCCCTGTCCGGCCCCTCCAACTTCGTCTGGTGGCGCTTTGTGCTTGAGAACGTCGGCCTCGGCCTGGTCTGGGGGATCGTCGTGGGGTTGCTCGCGGGCTGGGTGATGCCGAGCGATCGCGGGCTGGCGGCCGGGATCCCGGCCTATCAGCGGGCCCTCTATGCCCTGGGCGTCGCGTTTCTCACCTACGGGACGACGCTGGTCCCGCCCCACGGCAACGGCCTGATCGCGGTCTACGTGGCCGCTATCACCCTCGGGATCCGCCGCCCGGACGTGGCGAGCTATTTCCAGCGCCAGTCCGAGGACATCGTCGAGATCGTCAAGATCGGAGTGTTCGTCGTGTTCGGGTCGCTGGTGACCCTGGGCACGCTCTTCTCCGGTGGCTGGGGCGCGATCGCGATCGTCCTCGTCACGCTCCTGGTGGCACGCCCAGTGGCGGTCTTCACGGCCCTGGTGGGGACGCGAACCGACTTCGCGACCCGCGCCTTCATGTCTTGGTTTGGCCCCAAGGGGGTGGCCACGATCACCTTCTCGCTCCTGGTCCTGGCCGCCCACGTCCCCGACGCTGCCCGGCTCTTTCATTACGCCGCCCTGGTCGTCTTCTGCTCGATCCTCGCTCACGGCCTGAGCGACACGGCGGGCGCCGAGTGGATGGCGCGGCACAGCGAGCGCCAGGCCGAGCTGGCGGAGCTGGCTCAGTGACCCGGAGGCGGCGGGCCCGAATCCCGGCGGCGGGCGGGATCCAGGATCCAGCCCAGCAGGATGGTGATCAAAAGGACGGCGATGAAGCCGCCGATCAGGGGCCAGAACATGGCCGGAACCTTAGCTCAGGCGTGCAGCCCGACCTGTTCGTTAGCCGAGGGCATCGCCCAGGCGACCTGGAGCCGGCGCTCCTGGCGGAACACGAACCGCATCTGGCTCGGGGGCCGAAGCCCTTCCGGACGCGCCGGCCGGAAGGTGGCGCAGGGCCCGCTTTCCGATACCGCGCAGAGCAGGTTCTTGTGAAAGAAGCAGTTCTCACAGCTGGCTTTGTTCGACGTGCGCCCCGGCGTCATTGCGCTCTCGGTCCCCCTCCATCCTCGATGCTTGAACCCCACTGGGCGGTGATCGCCTTCCGGCTCGCCACCGCCAACGATGCGTGCATCAAAGCGCAACCGGACACCGTTGGCAACGACCATTTCCGGAAAACGCAACAAAAATTGCCGGACCGAAGAAGTTGGGAAATTGCAGGTATTTACGCTTAGGGAAAGAGTTCCGCCCGCATTTTCCATAGCTTTCTGGCGCAGCGGGTAGGCCGCCTCTCGATGAACATCCTCGTCACCGGCACCACGGGCTACATAGGATCGCGCCTCGCCCCGCGCCTGCTCCGAGACGGGCACTCGGTCCGGGGCTTCAGCCGCCACCCGGATGCCGGCGCCCACGCCTTCCCGGTCGTGGCCGGGGACGCCGTCAGCGGCACCGGTCTCAAGCAGGCGCTGGAGGGAATCGACGTGGCCTACTTCCTGATCCACTCGATGGAGCGCTCGCTGGATGGGCCGTTTGCCGCCCGCGACCACGCGGCGGCCGAGAACTTCGCCGCCGCCGCCCAAGCGGCCGGGACACAACGCATCATCTACCTGGGGGGGCTGATTCCCAGCGAGCGTCCGCTCTCGCCCCACCTGGCCAGCCGGCTCGAGGTCGAGCAGACGCTCCTTGCGGCGGCCCCGGGCTCGGTGGCGCTGCGCGCCTCGATCGTGGTCGGCGCCGGCTCACGGCCCTTCCGCTTCCTGGTCCGGCTGGTCGAGCGCCTCCCGGTGCTCCCGATGCCGGCCTGGAGGACGCGGCGCACGACCCCGATCGACGAGCGGGACATGATCGAGCTCCTGGCCCGGGCGGCGAGCAACCAGAGCATCGCCGGCGAGGTCCTCGACGTCGGGGGGCCTCAGGAGGTGAGCTACCGGGAGTTCATCGAGTGCATCCGCGACCACCTGCTCCTCGGACGACCCACAATCGGCCTGGGACGGATCAGCGCCACCCCCGTGGCCAGCCGAGTTGCGGCCGTGGTCGCCAATGAGCAGTACGAGCTCATCGGGCCGCTGATGGAAAGCCTCGCCACCGATCTCCTGGCCGGCGAGACGCGGGCGGCGGAGCTCCTGGGGGTCCGGCTGCACTCACTCGACTCGGCCATCGAGCACGCGCTGGCCGAGTGGGAGGCGACCGAGCCGCTCGCCGCCCGTTAGGGTCCGCTTCACGATGAGCACTGTGCACGTCACGACGAAGATCAACGCTCCGGTGGAGCAGGTGTGGGACACGGTTATGGATCCCGACTGTCTCAAGGACTGGGTGACCATCCACCGCTGGGTCAGGGACGTTTCGTCAAACCCGTTGCGTGAGGGTTCGACGATGAAGCAGTGCCTTCACCTGCGCGGCGTGTCCTTCAACGTCAATTGGAAGGTCGTCGATTTCAACGCCCCCAGCCATGCCGAATGGGAAGGGCAGGGTCCGGCTCATTCGCAGGCCAGAATCCGCTACGAGCTCCGACCCGACGGCGAGAACCGGACCGAGTTCGAGTACATCAACGATTTCAGCCCGCCGGGCGGGCGGCTGGGCTCGATGGCGAGCCGGATGATTGTCGGCGCCGCGTCGGAGCGTGAGGCCGAACGCTCACTGGAACGTCTCAAGGCGCTGGTGGAAAAGAAGCGGTAACGCGCGTCACCATCAGACCGAGACCGCAGTTCGCAATCTGTATGGTTATTGAAGTTAAGCGTGGACAACGCTTTAGAGAGAGCCTTTTCACTAATCCAGCGAAGGAGATTTCACTTGGCTGATTTTGTCGACAGTACAGTGAAGGACATTGATGTCCGCCTGGGTGAGCTCAAGCAGGAACTCGCCCGGTTGGAGGCCGCCCGAGCGGCCCTCGTGGGAACCCGGCGCGGTCCCGGCCGTCCGCGGGGATCCGCAAACGCCACCCGCACGACCCGGCGCCGGAGCGCCAACGGCCGGCGCACCCGCTCCCGTGGCCGCCGCGGCGGCGCGACTCGCGCCAACCAGGCGCTCGAGCTGGTCCGGGGCAAGCCGGGCATCACGATCCCGGAGATCGCCAAGTCGATGGGGATCGCTCCGAACTATCTCTACCGGGTCCTGCCCCGGCTTCAGCAGGAGGGGCAGATCAAGCGCGACGGCCAGGGCTGGGTCGCCAGCTCCGCCTAGCGAAGGGCGGAGACGGGGCCGGCAAAGGACCGGCCCCGTTCACAGTGCGTGGTTTCAGACCAGGTCGAGCTTCTGCACGGCCGCGCGCTCTTCCTTGAGCTCGTTAACCGTTACCTCGATGCGCTCACGGGAGAAATCGCTGATCTCCAGATCCTGCACGATCTCGTACTTACCGCCGGAGCAGGTGACCGGGAAGCTCGAGATCAGGCCCTCCTCGACTCCGTAGGAGCCGTCCGAGGCAATTGCCATCGACACCCAGTCGCCAGCCTTGGTACCGAGTACCCAGTCATGCACATGATCGATGGCGGCGTTGGCGGCTGAGGCCGCGCTCGACGCGCCCCGCGCTTCGATCACCGCCGCGCCCCGCTTCTGCACGGTGGGGATGAAGTCGTTCTCCACCCAGTCCATGTCATCTACGACTGAAAGCGCGTCCTGGTCGCCGATCTTGGCGTGAAAGATGTCGGGGTACATCGTGGTCGAGTGATTGCCCCAGACGCTCAGCTTGGTGATGTCCCGCACCGGCGTCTGGGTCTTGTTGGCGAGCTGGGAGAGAGCGCGATTGTGATCCAGGCGTGTCATCGCGGTGAATCGCTCACGGGGGATATCCGGCGCGTTTGACTGCGCGATGAGACAGTTGGTATTGGCCGGGTTACCCACCACGAGAATCCTCACGTCATCGGCCGCATGGCTGTTCAGGGCCTCCCCCTGGGGCTTGAAGATTCCCCCGTTGGCCTCGAGCAGGTCGCTGCGCTCCATCCCCTTGGACCGTGGCCTGGCGCCGACGAGCAGGGCGATGTTCACCCCGTCAAACGACTCGTTGGGATCGTCGGAGATGTCGATCCCTTCGAGCAGCGGGAAGGCGCAGTCGACGAGCTCCATCGCCGTCCCCTCGGCCGCCTTGACCGCGTCGGGGATCTCCAGCAGGCTCAGGTAGACGGGGGTGTCAGGGCCGAGCAGCTGCCCGCTGGCGATGCGGAAGAGAAGCTGATAGCCGATCTGGCCGGCGGCTCCGGTCACGGCTACTCGAACGGGGGAATCGGGCACGGTTCATCTCCGGGTGGATTGGCAGGACGTGCCTATGTATACCCATCCCCTGGCTGCCTGCGGCACGACGCCGCTGGCTGGGTAGGGTCCCGGACAGCATGAAGATCATTTACACGCATACCGACGAAGCGCCGGCCCTGGCCACCCGCTCGCTCTTGCCGATCGTCCGCGCCTACGCGGCGGCGGCAGGAATCGAGCTCGAGCTCCGAGACATCTCGCTGGCCGGCCGGATCCTGGCCCAGTTCCCCGACTCCCTCTCTGAGGAGCAGCAGGTCCCCGACGCGCTGGGCGAGCTCGGCGAGCTCGTGCAGACGCCGGAGGCCAACGTGATCAAGCTGCCGAACATCAGCGCCTCGGTCCCCCAGCTCAAGGCGGCGATCTCAGAGCTTCAGGAGCACGGCTACGACATCCCCGACTACCCCGAGGAGCCCTCGGACGACGAGCAGCGCGATGTCCGCGCCCGCTACGACAAGGTCAAGGGAAGCGCCGTCAATCCGGTCATCCGCCAGGGCAACTCCGATCGGCGGGCGTCGGCGTCGGTCAAGGAATACGCGCGAAAGCACCCCCATTCGATGGGCGAGTGGTCCGGGGGCTCGAAGTCACACGTCGCGACGATGAGCGAGGGCGACTTTCGCTCCAGCGAGCGCTCGGTCACCGTGGAGCGAGAGGGCAAGGTGAGGATCGAGCATGTTGCGCAGGACGGCGAGGTGAACGTCCTGCGGGATGAGATCCCCGTCCTAGAGGGCGAGATCCTCGACGCCGCGGTGATGCGCCGCGAGGCCCTGCTCGGGTTCTTCGCCGAGCAGATCGACGACGCCAAGGAGAAGGGCGTGCTCTTCTCGGTCCACCTGAAGGCGACGATGATGCGGGTGTCGGACCCGATCATCTTCGGCCACGCGGTGCGGGCCTACTTCTCGAAGCTGTTCGATGAGCAGGGCGAGGAGCTGGCCCGGGCGGGGATCGATCCCAACGACGGGCTGGCGTCGCTGAGCAAGGCGATCGAGGGGCTCCCCCAGGAGACCCAGGACGCGGTGGAGGCAGCGATCGAGGAGGCGTACGAGACCGGGCCCAAGCTGGCCATGGTCGACTCCGAGAAGGGGATCACCAACCTGCATGTCCCCAGCGACGTGATCATCGACGCCTCGATGCCGGCCGCGATCCGCTCGTCCGGTCAGATGTGGAACTCCGAGGGCGACCTTCAGGACGCCAAGTTCGTCATCCCCGATCACTCCTACGCGCCGCTCTACGCGGCCACGGTCGAGGACTGCCGCGAGCACGGGGCCTTCGACCCGGCGAGCATGGGCCAGACGCCGAACGTCGGGCTCATGGCCCAGTCGGCCGAGGAATACGGCTCGCACGACAAGACGTTCGAGATCAGCGGGCCGGGCACCGTCCGGGTGATCGACGAGCAGGACGACGTCCTGCTTGAGCACGAGGTGGACACCGGCGACATCTGGCGCATGTGCCAGACCAAGGACGCGGCGATCCAGGACTGGGTGCGACTGGCCGTCCACCGGGCGCAGGAGACGGGATGGCCGGCCGTGTTCTGGCTCGACGCGGAGCGAGCCCACGATGCCGAGCTCCTGGACAAGGTCCGCCCGGCGCTCGACGAGCTCGACACCGACGAGCTCCAGATCGAGATCATGGACGTCGAGGACGCGGCCAAGTTCACCCTGAAGCGAGCGCGCGCCGGCGAGGACACGATCTCGGTCACCGGGAACGTCCTGCGTGACTACCTGACCGACCTGTTCCCCATCCTCGAGTTGGGGACGAGCGCCAAGATGCTCTCGATCGTGCCCCTGATGGCGGGCGGGGGCCTGTTTGAGACCGGCGCCGGCGGGTCGGCGCCCCGCCACGTCCAGCAGTTCCTCAAGGAGAACCACCTGCGCTGGGACTCGCTCGGTGAGTTCCTGGCCCTGGGGCCGTCCTTCGAGCTCCTGGCCGACACCGATGAGGAGCCCAAGGCGCGCGTCCTCGCCCAGACCCTCGACCAGGCGATCGGGCGCTGGCTAGAGGAGGACCGGTCGCCGTCGCGCAAGACCGGCGAACTGGACAACCGGGGCAGCCACTTCTACCTCGCGCTCTACTGGGCCCAGGAGCTGGCGGAGCAGGACGAGGACTCCGAGCTGGCCGAGCGCTTCGGCGAGGCGGCGGAGAAACTCGGCCAGGCCGAGGAGAAGATCATCCAGGAGCTCGCCGACGTCCAGGGCGACTCGGTCGAGCTCGGCGGGTACTACTGGCCCGATCCCAAGCGGGTCGAGGAAGCGATGCGCCCGAGCTCCACCCTCAACGCGCTCATCGACGACCTCGCGGGCGAGGTGGAGACGGGGACCGTCGACGAGCTCGCCGGGGGTTAAAGCGAGACGCCGTAGACGCCGGAGAGCTTCGCCTTCAGATAGCTCAGGAAGGGCGTCACCGCGATCGGGCCGCCGACCACGCGCTCGAGCAGCTCGGGCATGGAGAACTTCGCGCCGTGGCGGTGGACGTGCTCACGCAGCCACGCGCGAAGAGGACTCAGCTCGCCCGCGCTGATCCGGTCATCGAGCCTTGGGAGGTCGCGATGGGCGCGTTCCCACAGCTGGCCGGCGATCAAGTTGCCCAGCGCGTAGGTGGGGAAGTATCCGAACGACCCCATCGACCAGTGCACGTCCTGGAGGACGCCGTGGGCGTCGTCGGGGACGTCGAGTCCGAGGTAGGCCTTGAAGCGCGCGTTCCAGGCCTCCGGCAGGTCGCTGACCGAGACCCTGCCCTCGATCAGATCCTGCTCGAGCTCGAAGCGGAGGATCACGTGGAGGCTGTAGGTCGCCTCGTCGGCCTCGACCCGGATGAAGGAGGGCTGGATCCGGTTGACCGCGCAGTAGAGGGCCTGGGCCCGAAGCGAGCTGAGCTCGCCGCCGAGGAGCTCGGCGGCCAGCGGCGCCAGCACTGTCGCAAACGGCCGGCCCCGTCCCACCATGTTCTCCCACAGCCGGCTCTGCGACTCGTGCAGGCCCAGCGAGTCGGGCCGGCCGATGGGACTGCGGTCAAGCGCCGGCGCCACCCCCGCCTCGTAGAGGCCATGGCCGCACTCGTGCATCGCCCCGTAGAGCCCGGTGGGCCAGTAGGTCTGATCCCAGCGCGTGGCGATCCGGACGTCGTGGGTCCCGAACGAGGTCTCGAAGGGATGGACCGCCGTGTCCATTCGCCATTCGGCGGCATCAAAGCCCATGAGCTCGACGACCCGGCGAGCCAGCGCGCGCTGGGGCTCGACCGCGAAGCGTCCATGCAGGCAGCTGGCGTCGACGCTCTCGGAGCGCTCGCTCAGGGTCGCGACGAGCGCCATCAGCTCTGACTTCAGCTCGGCGAACAAGCGGCTCACGGTGTCCGTGCGCACGCCCGGCTCGTAGTCGTCCAGGAGCACGTCGTAGGCGCAGTCGAAGTCCTCGAAGCAATCGACGTAGCGGCGGGCGAGCTCCAGGTTCCGCTCCAGGTAGGGGGCGAAGGCGGCGAAATCCGAGTCGGCGCGCGCCTTGATCCAGGCCTCCTGCCCCAGCGAGGCCGCCCGGGCCTGTTCGGCGGCCAGCGCGCTCGGCACCCGCAGCGCCTTCTCCCAGCGCCGGCGGGCGACGCGCACGAGCGAGGCGGCGTCCGAGTCAAACGGGCTCCCGTCAAGCGAGTTCTGCGCCTCGTCGAGCCACGAGCCCGTCTCGGGGTCGGTGAAGCGCTCGTGGCTGAGGCGACGGATCGTGGCCAGAGCCTCGGCCCGCCCAAGGCCCCCGCCCGGCGGCATCATCGTCTGCTGATCCCACTCCAGCAGGTGGCTCACGTAGCTGAGATCGGTGATCTCCGCCAGGCGGGTCTGGAGACGGGTCAGGGGCTCAGTCATGTGCCTCCTCCCGCCGGCAATTGCCTGTGCCACCATCTCAACATGGTGCGACGGCCTTCGTCGATCAAGCTGATGGACCTGTTCGGGATCCGGATCGGACTTGGGAGCACATGGTTCCTGATCCTATTCGTGATGATCCTGCTGCTGTCGCCGAGCTTCCGGCAGGCCCTGCACAGCTCTGACTTCGAGGCCTACCTGACCACGGTGCTGACGGTGCTGGTGCTGTTTGCCTCGCTGATCATCCACGAGCTGGGGCACGCGCTGGCGGCGCGTCGCCAGGGAATCCGGGTGGACCGGATCGAGCTCTTCCTGTTTGGAGGCTTCACCCAGATGAGCCGCGACGCCATGTCACCGGGCGAGGACTTCAAGATCGCCGCCGCCGGACCACTGGCCACTTTCGGCTTCGTCCTGCTCTGCCTGGGCCTGGATCTGGCGATCGTCGGCCCCCACCGGCTCGTCCACGCCGCCGCCCTCGACGGCACTGTCCACATCACCCCCGTGCTCCTGGCCCTGAGCTGGCTGCTCTTCTGGAACGTGCTCCTGCTCGTCTTCAACCTCGTTCCCGCCTTCCCCCTCGACGGCGGTCGGATCGCACGCGCCATCGTCTGGCGCGCGACCGGCTCCAAGCGCAGGGGCACGATGACCGCGGCGCGCATGGGCCAAGGCTTTGCGCTCCTGCTCGGCGGCTGCGGCATCTGGCTGTTGCTCTCCTACCGGAGCTTCACCGGGCTGTGGCTGATCGCGATCGCCTACCTGCTCTACAACTCGGCTCGTGGGGCGCTGATCCAGACCAGCCTGAACGACCGGATCGAAGGTGTGACGGTGTCCGACGTCATGGACCCACAACCCGTGGCGATTCCCGCCACCACGCCGGTCCAGGAGGCGCTCGATAACTACTTCCTCCGCTACGGCTGGCCCTGGTTCCCGGTCATCGACGAGCAGGGCCACCTGCTGGGGATCGTGCACCGCGATCGCCTGCAGAGCACGCACGACGCCGGTGAGGGCTGGCTCACCGTGGGCGGGGTGGTCGAGGGCGACACGGGCAGCTGGCGGATCGGGGAGGATCAGCCGCTCACCGACGCACTCTCGTCGGAGGCCTTCGCCAAGCTCGGAGCCATCATGGCCGTCGACCGCGAGGGCGTTCTCCGGGGCGTGCTGACGACGGACCGGGTCCGGCGGGCGCTCCAGTCGGCGTTCGGCTCGGTGGCGTAGTCCTGCCCACGCGGCGTGGGTCAGGACGAGCGGCGCTCGTCCTGTGAACGCACCGGCTTCGAATTCGCCCGCCGGGGGTATCTAGAAGCACGCATATGCCGGGGAGGCTGGACTGACGCCTCGAGTCGAACATCGAACCATGCAACAGCGGGGTAGGGGACGAAAGAGCCTGCGGCGAGTGGCTGCGGTCACAGCCGCGCTCCTGACGACGACGGGCGGGTTCGCCCTGGCCGCCCTTCCGAATGCGCAGGCGCAGAGTGCAGGGCGCGGTCTGGGGTCGCTGACGACTCCGTCGGTGAGCACCCCGTCAGTTTCGGTGCCCTCGGTCACGGTGCCGTCGGTCACGGTCCCCACGGTTTCGACCCCGGCCGGATCGACGCCGACGCTCAGCACCCCGTCGGTCTCGACGCCATCTTCCTCATCCTCCGGGGGCTCGGGTGGCGGCAGTCACAGCGGCGGAGGCGGGTCGGCCGGCCGCAGCGTGAGCAGCACGGTGTCTCAGGTCGCAGCTGGACTCGTGGGCATCGGCGGCACGTCGACGGAGTCCTCGAGGGACAACTCTAGTCCGGCTCTCATCGGCGCCTCGGGCGCCCGGGCGGAAGGCGCGCAAGCCTCGAGCTCGGGTGCGTCGCGGGCCGGCGCCGGCGCGCGAGCGGCCCAGGCCGGGACCGACCACCATGGCGGATTCACCAAGCGGTATCTGAACCGGCTGGTCACGCGCTTCGACGGCTGCCTGAGCGTGATCAGCTCCCGCTACGCCAACGTGCTCACGCTCCGCACGGGCTGGGGCATCCAGCACAGCTACAGCCGCCGCGCCGTGGCGCGGATGCTCCACGTGAGCCTGGCCCGCGAAGGCCGGATCGAGCATGCCGCGGTGACCGCGCTTGGGACGGCGGGCAAGCACGGCTCCTGCTCGCGGGCCCAGCAGGCCAACCGCTCGGCCCTGTTCATGTCCTCCAGCGAGCAATCTCTGCTCGGCCAGTCGGTCCCGCGCGCGTATGCCAGCAGCGCCAGCGGCCAGGCCGGCCACTCGGGCGCCAAAGCGCGGCCGCGGCACCACAAGAGCTCGGTCAGCGGCGTCGCGACGGGCGGCGTTCCCGGCTCGATCCCCAGCCTCGCTCACCCGGGAACGAGCTCCTTCCCGTGGCTCTTCGTAATCCTCGGACTCGTGGTGGCAACCGCGCTGGCCAGTCCCGTGGCGCGCCGCCGGTGGCTGCACCCACGGACCTTCGGAGGCCCGGTGCCCGGACACGCACCGCGGCGGCCTGGAGCCGGAATCAGCGGCCGAGCCGCCGAGCGGGCCGGTGCCGTCGGCGCGGCCGCGGCGGCGGGGGCGGCCGCCCTTCGCAGCAAGCGGCCGCGACGAGCCGCCAAGGGCAGTGCTCGCCCCTCCCGCAACGGAGGCGAGAGGGCACAGCGCCCACGTGAGGCTCCTGCCCAGCGCGCGCCTGAGGCTCCCGCGCAGGGCGCGCGGGAGGCCGCCGCGGAGTCGGCGGCACGCACGCCGAAAGCCGATGAGGCCGCCGCGGCCGCCGCAGGGCTCGGGGCCGTCGCCGCGGGTGCGGGCGCCGCTGCCTCGCAGCGTGACCGCTCGCCCAGCCACGGCGACCCCGCCGCCGCCTCCAGCCTCGGGGCGCGCCTCGAGCGCCAGGGCGACGTTGATGGTGCCCTGGCCGCCTACCGCCGCGCCGATGCCGGCGGCGACGCCGCCGGGGCCACCAACCTTGGCGTCCTGCTCGAGCAGCAGGGCGATCTCAACGGGGCCCTCGACGCCTACCGACGCGCCGACCAGCGCGGCGACGCCAACGGCTCGTTCAACCTCGGGTGCCTGCTCGCCGATCGCGGTGACATGACGGGAGCGGTGGCCGCGCTCCAGCGGGCCGACGAGCGGGGCGATCCGGCGGGCGCCTCCAACCTCGGCGTGCTCCTCGAGCAGCAGGGCGATCTCAACGGAGCGCTGGCCGCCTACCACCGCGCGGACGAGCGCGGTGACGCCAACGGCTCCTTCAACCTGGGGCTTCTCCTGGCCAACCGCGGCGATCTGGCCGCGGCCGAGGAGGCCTACCGCCGGGCCAGCGAGCGGGGCGATCCGGAGGTGGTCGACCGGGCCCGGTCGGCGCTGGCCGACCTATCCGGGAACGGCAACTAGAGCCCAGGCGCCTGACGCCGTAACGGGGCCGGAGGTAGCGGGTTTATGCGGCGCGCGGGGTTTGCAAAGGTCAGGCGCGACTTGTAGCCTCCCGGCGAAGGGGGACGAGGGGCCCTCCGCGGAAAGGACAAGTTGAGCCGGATGCTCAGCACTGGGGTGATGAGCGCGTATCGCAACAGAACAACCGCCGTCCGTTTTCAGGCCGCGGCACCGTTCTGTCCGTGTGGAGGGAGATAAACCCGCCGTGATGCGCTGGACACAGCGAGTCTTTCTGACCGCAGCCGCCCTCCTCGTCGTGGGGGTTGTGGCGCTGCCTCCAGCGGCGTCGGCGGACCCCTGCAAGGTGACCGCGACCCTTCTCAACGGGACGACCGAGACCTTCACCGTCAATGCCGCGCCCGGTACCCCACCGGCCGAGATGCTCCCGCCCGGGACTGGACCGGTGAGCAGCGTCAGCGCCAACTGCGACACCACGGGTTCGACGAGCGGAAGTCTGTCTTCGGGCAGCAGCGGATCCACCAAGCCGAAGGCCTCGCATGCCTTCTCGCCCAACTCCAGTGGATCCAACCACGACACCGCGACCACTCCGACCTCGTCCAGCCAGCCCACCGGCAATTCGACCAGGCCGCCGCCCACGTCCTCAAGCCACGTCAGCGCCAGTGCCGAGACCCCCACCGCGCGCGCTACGACGAAGACGACGCGCCAGGCCCATCCCGCGAAAGCAGCCACACCGCCGACTCAAGCGACGGCGCCGTCTCGGCCCAAGCGGCCGGCCCGGCAGACACGCCGCCGCGCCACCGCGCCTCGATCCAAGCCATCCCAGACCGTCACGCCGCCGCTCACCGCTGTCGCGGCCACCAAGGTCGCCGCCCGGACCCCAGGCCAGCACCATCATCAGCGTTCAAATCCGCTCCCCTGGGTGCTCCTCGGGATTCTCGCTCTGGTGGCGACCGGGTTTGCCGCGCCGCTGGCGCGAAGGAGACGGGCTCGCAGCGTCGCAACGGCAAAGGTGATGACGGCCCCGGAGGTGCTGAGCCACGATCACGAGGTTCTCGCCACCGCCACGACGGCCGGGATCCCGGCCAGCCCGCAAATCGCCACCGCGGTGGCCGCCGCGGCGGCGGCACCCGCGGCCGCCGCCGCCGTGGCCGCTCCGGCCCCCGTCGAAGCGCCCGCTCCCGCCCCCGCCGAGGTGCCGGTCATCGATGCCGGTGAGCAGGCCAGCCTGGGGGCCCGGCTCGAGCGCCAGGGAGACCTCGAGGGAGCCATCGCCGCGTATCGACTCGCCGACGCCGGAGGTCACGGCCCGGGGGCGACCAACCTGGGCGTGCTCCTCGAGCAACACGGCGATCTCGAGGGGGCGCTGGGCGCCTACCAGCGAGCCGACGAGCGCGGGGATACCAACGGCTCATTCAACCTGGGCTGCCTGCTGGCGGACTGGGGCGATGTGCCCGGCGCGATGGCGGCGCTCCAGCGCGCCGATGATCGAGGCGACCCAGCCGCGGCCTCGAATCTCGGCGTGCTCCTGGAGCAGGAGGGTGACCTCGACGGAGCCGTGGCCGCCTACCGGCGCGCCGACGAGCGCGGCGACGCCAACGGCTCATTCAACCTGGGGCTCCTGCTGGCCTCATTCGGTGACCTGCCCGGCGCCGAGGAGGCCTACCGCCACGCCACCGAAGGCGATGACCCGGAGGTCACCGATCGAGCCCAGGTGGCTCTGACCGAGCTGCACCAGAGCCGCAGCCGATAGCGCTGGGCAAGCGGCCCGCGCCGAAAGCGTCAGCACGCTAACCACGCGAGCGGCTGGGCTGAGCCGGCCTTTAAATAGAATCGACCTCAGTGCCCTCCCATGACGTGCTGATCATCGGCGCCGGCCTGGCCGGCCAGCGGGCTGCCCTGGCGGCGGCCCAGAGCGGTGCCTCGGTGGCGATCATCTCCAAGGTCCACCCCGTGCGCTCGCACTCGGTGGCGGCGGCGGGCGGGATCAACGCGGCCCTGAATCCCGAGGACTCGTGGGAGTCTCACGCCTTCGACACGGTCAAGGGGTCGGACTACCTCGGCGACCAGGACGCGATCGAGATCATGGCTCGGGCGGCGCCGGAGGAGATCCTCTGGCTCGAGCACGCCGGGGTCACCTTCCACCGCAACGAGACCGGTCACCTGGGGACCCGGGCCTTCGGCGGCGCCTCGGCCGCCCGCACCTACTACGTGGCCGACATCACCGGCCACGCGATCCTCCACGTCCTCTACGAGCAGCTGATGAAGCACCACGAGACGGTCGACCGCTACGAGGAGTGGTTCACGCTGGGGCTGCTCCAGAACGACGAGGGGCATTGCGTCGGGGCCGTCTGCCGTGACCTGCGCGACGGCCACATCGAGATCTTCAACGCCAAGGCGACGATCCTGGCCTCCGGGGGTGCCGGCCAGGTCTACAAGCCGACGACCAACGGGCTGATCGTCACCGGGGACGGGATCGCCCAGGCCTACCGGATCGGCGCCAAGCTGATGGACATGGAGATGATCCAGTACCACCCCACCACGCTGGCCGGGAATGGGCTGCTGATCACCGAGGGCGCCCGCGGCGAGGGGGCCCAGCTGTTCAACGCCGAGGGCGAGCGGTTCATGGAGAAGTACGCGCCCAACAAGCTCGAGCTGGCCTCACGTGACGTTGTCTCCCGCGCCGAGCAGACCGAGATCAACGAGGGCCGGGGCTTTGACGACGGAACCGTGGCGCTCGACATCACCAAGGTGCCCCGCAAGCGGACGCTCGAGGCGTTGCGAGAGATCGTGAACATCGGGCGTGACTTCGCCGGCGTCGACATCACGCGCGAGCCGATTCACATCAAGCCGGGGATGCACTACATCATGGGCGGGGTCAAGACCGACTCCGACGGCCAGACGACGATTCCCGGCCTCTATGCCGCCGGCGAGGTGGCCTGTGTCTCGGTGCACGGCGGCAACCGCCTGGGCGCCAACTCGCTGCTGGACACGCTCGTGTTCGGGCGCCGCAGCGGCGAGCACGCCGCCCGGCGGGCGGTGCAGATGCCGATGCCCTCGACCCCAGCGTCGAAGATATCCGAGGCTGAGCGGGACGTCTCCGAGATCCTGAACCGCGAGCCGGAAGGGCGGCGCATCGGCGCCATCAAGGACGAGCTCGGGGACACGATGAACCAGTACGTGGCCGTGTTCCGCGACCAGGAGGGCCTCACGAAGGCGCTCGAGATCGTCGAGCGGCTCAAGGAGGAGGCGGGTCAGGCGCCGATCGACGACCGGGGCACGGTGTTCAACCAGGACGTGATCGCCCACATCGAGCTCGGCTACATGCTCGACGTGGCGGAGACGATCGTGGTCGCCTCGCTGGAGCGCAAGGAATCCCGGGGCGCCCAGTTCCGGACCGACTTCCCGGAACGCAACGACGATGAGTGGCTCAAGCACATCGACATCTCGCTCAACGGCGGCGAGCGCCCCGAGGTCAGCTATTCGCCGGTGACGATTACCCGCTGGCAGCCCGAGGAAAGGACCTACTAGCCGTGGCCGAATACACCCTGAGGATCCGCCGCTACGACCCCCAGTCCGGGGAAGCCGCCCATTGGGACGACCACACGGTGGAGCTGGAGCCCAAGCAGTCGGTGCTCGACGCGATCCTCAAGGTCAAGGACGAGGAGGACGGGTCGATCGGGATCCGCTGCTCCTGCCAGCAGGCGATCTGCGGCTCCTGCGGCGTCCGGATGAACGGCAAGCCCGGGCTGGCCTGCAACACCCATTTGGACGAGGCGGCGGCCCGCGGCCACGGGACGGGCTGGAACCCGCCCGACGAGGGCCAGGCTGAGCGCCAGGTGATCACGGTCGAGCCGATGGGCAACATGCCGGTGATCCGCGACCTGATCGTCGACATGGACGCGGTCCACTGGAAGAAGATCCAGCGCGTCACCCCCTGGCTGGTCAACAAGGAGCCGGTGCCCGAGCGCGAGTACATCGTCCCCCACGACAACATGGTCGACGTCACCCAGACGATGGCCTGCATCCAATGTGGTGCCTGCGTGTCCGACTGCCTCTCGATGGAGGTCGATCCCGGCTTCATCGGGCCGGCCGCGCTGGCCAAGGCGTATCGCTTCGTCGGGGACCCGCGGGACGCCCAGCCGCTCGAGCGCCTGAACGACCTCTCGCAGGACCCGCACGGGATCTACGACTGCACCCACTGCTTCAGCTGCATCGACGCCTGCCCCAAGGGTGTCGACCCGATGAGCCAGATCATGCGCCTGCGCCGCAAGGCCGGCGAGGACTACGACATCGTCGATCGCAACAACGGCAAGCGCCACGAGGACGCGTTCGTCAAGAACATCCGCAAGAACGGGCTGCTCCAGGAGGCCGACCTGCTGGCCGATTCCTACGGCGGCAAGTTCCACCCGCGCGCCGTGCCGGAGCTGCTGAGCGGCCTGCCGACGGTGGCCACGGCGATGTCGCGGGGCAAGATGACGCCGAAGACGGCACTCACCCACCCGCACAAGGCGCCCGACGACGTCCGCAAGCTGTTCGACGAGATCGATGGCCGCGAGGAGCGGATCGAGCTCAACCTGTACGTGACCGGCTACGAAGACGCCCCGGAGAACGTGGAGTCCGAGGCCGAGGAGACGACCGGGACGGAAACCGAGGAGGATCAATGAAGGTCGCCTACTGGCCGGGCTGTGTGAGCCGCGGCTTCACCCCTGAGCTCCACGGATCGATGGCCCAGGTGGCGCCGCTGCTCGACATCGAGCTGATCGAGCTCGACCGTGCCAGCTGCTGTGGCGCCGGAGTGATCGCCGAGCACAACCAGGAGCTGGCCGACGCTCTCAACGCCAGGACGTTCGCCCTGGCCCAGCAGACCGACGGCGAGCTGATGATGAACATCTGCTCAACCTGCCAGGGCGCCCAATCGGAGTGCCAGGAGCGCCTCGACGCCAACACCGACTACCGCGAGCAGATCAACGCCGACCTCAAGGAGGCGGGTCTGCGCTACGAGAAGGGCCTGACGAACAAGAACTTTCTCTGGCTCCTGGTCGAGGACATCGGGCTCGACGAGCTGAAGTCCCGGGTCAAGCGGCCGCTCACCGACCTCAAGGTCGGCCCGTTCTATGGGTGCTACATCGTCCGCCCCGTCAACCGGCTGGGCATCGATGACGAGCATCCGCGCGACCGTTACCTGCACCGGGTGATTGAGGCGCTGGGCGGAACCGTGGTCGATTACGCCGGGGTCTACAAGTGCTGCGGCTTCCCCATCATCACGATGAATAAGGAGGCCTCGCTGGCCCAGGCGGGCCGCCACCTGGGCGATGCCCTCGACGCCGAGGCCGATTGCCTGGTCGTCCCCTGCCCCCTCTGTCATCTGAATCTCGACCTACAGCAGCCGGTGGCGGCCAAGACGGTCGGACGCGAGCTGGGGCTTCCCGTGCTCCATCTCCCCCAGCTGGTTGGCCTGGCCCTCGGCCTCTCGCCCAAGGAGCTGGGGATGAACAAGCACATCGTGCGCCCAACCTCGGTGATCGACTGGTCGACGTCGGTCGTGGCCGCGGCCTGACCGGGCCGTGCCGCGGCTCGGGCGGCTGTGGCGCAGCGGCGGGCGCCGGGCTCAGGTCGCCGAGGCGTCCACCGAGGAGGCGGAGGCGAGTGAGCAACCGAGCGACGCCGCGGCTCCCGGACCCACGCCGCCGGAGGACATCGGCCAGCGCTTAGAGGAGGCCCGCCGGCGCCTGCGGCAAACGATCCCGCCCCCCGAGGAATAAGGCCCCAGACACGACAAAAGCGAGGTCAGCCACCTCGCTCTTGTCCCTGCCCGTGCTCGTGCTGCAGTGAAGAAGTGACAAAAGCGAGGCCGGCCGCCTCGCTCTTGTCGTTCACCTATGTGGATCGGAAGCCGTTGGGAAGCCTCTAGGAGGCCTCCCGAACCTCCTAACCTCCCGCAAAGGCAGACATCATGGTGCCTGACCGAGCCCGATTTTTCGTCCCCTGTGGGGGGTGAACTTGGGGTGGTGTGCGGGGGGTAGATCGGGGGGCCGGAAGGGTGATGCCGGGGGATGGGCTGAGACGGGATGAATGGGGTACAAACGGGTGATGCGAAGATCACCCCTCTGGGAGCTTTCCCCGGCAAAAGCCCGGTATTGAGCGCGGTGGCGGCTGGCTCTGGCCGGCCCATGACCGCCGCCCCAGCGGGTGACAAAGGGGTGATGGAACCGTCACCCACGGTCCGCTCAGACCGATATGCTGCCCGCCCGAGGTTCCTGCACCGGTGTCCACTCGCGTCCCTGTCCGCGTCGCCCTCGCCGAGTTCGAGGACATCGTCACGCGTGGACTCAGCGCGATGATCGAGGAGGACGAGAACCTTGAGCTGGTGGCGACGGGAATCAACCATGATCAGCTGAGCACCGCCCTGGGCGAGCACGAGCCTGATGTGGCGATTCTCAACTTCGGGTCGCTGACCAGTGCGGCCGAGCTGCGTGACTTGCACCGCCGCTTCCCCAAGACCCGGCTCGTCGTTCTCGCCAACCGGCCCACCGCGGTCGAATCCCGGCAGCTGCTCGCCGTGGGCGCCACCGCCTGCCTGTCCAAGAGCAGTGAGGCACGGGACGTGCTCCATGCCATCCACCTCGCCTCCCGCGGACTCCACGTCCTGCCCGCCACCGAGCCGGGCGACGGGCCGCCCCCCGGGCTGGACGTGCTCACGCACCGGGAGTCCGAGGTGATGGAGCTCCTGCGCAGCGGGCGCTCGAACGCCGAGATCGCCCACACCCTCCACGTGAGCGTGGAGACCGTGCGCACCCACGCGCGACGGATCTACCGCAAGCTAGGGGTTAAGACGCGGCGCGAGCTGCGGGCGCTGCGGTAGGACGCACGAGGCCGCGCTCAACCAGGACCTCGGCGATCTGGACGGCGTTGGTCGCCGCGCCCTTGCGCAGGTTGTCGCTGACCACCCACATCCAGAGGGCGCGGGGGTGGGATTCGTCGCGCCGGATCCGGCCTACGAAGACCTCGTCGCGCCCGGTCGCGCTCAGCGGCGTCGGGACATCCTGGACGATCACCCCAGGCGTCTGTTCGAGCAACGCAGTGGCCTCCTCGGCCGACAGCGGCTCACGCGTCTGGAGGTTGACCGCCTCAGAATGGGAGGTCCGCACCGGGACGCGCACGCAGGTGACGGCCACGCCGATCGAGTGATCGTCGAGGATCTTGCGCGTCTCGAACATCATCTTGCGCTCCTCGTCGGTGTGGTCATCGCCCTCGGCGAAGTTCCCGGCCGCCCCGATCACGTTGAAGGCGATCGGCTGCGGATACACCTGGGGCGGTGGCATGTCCATGCCGTGGAGATTGGCGTGGGCCTGGTTATCGAGCTCGTCGATCGCCGCCCTCCCCGTGCCGGAGACCGACTGATAGGTCGAGACGACGAGCCGCTCGAGGCCCGCGGTGCGATGGATCGGCGCCAGGGCGACCATCAGCTGCATGGTCGAGCAGTTCGGGTTGGCGATCAGGCCGCTGTGGCCCTCCAGCGCGTGGGGATTGACATCGGCCACGACGAGCGGGATCTGGGGGTCACGCCGGAAGGCGGAAGAGTTGTCGATGACGGTGGCGCCGTGCTCGACAAAGCGGGGCGCCCACTCACGTGAGGTGCCGGCGCCAGCCGAGAAGAGAGCGATATCGAAGCCATCGAGGTCGGCCTCGTCATCCAGGGCGCGGACCCTCAGGCCGCCCTCGAGCTCCTTGCCGGCCGAGCGCTGGGTAGCGAAGGGCACGATCTCGGAGGTCGGGAAGTCCCGCTCATGCAGGAGCTTCAGCATCTCCGTCCCCACCACACCGGTGGCGCCGACGACGGCCACGCGCAGGGGCTCGGTCATCTCGCCTCCTGCCCGATCGGGCGCTCCTGCTGGACGCCGGAGGCGCCGAGGTCGAAGGCCTCGTGCAGGGCCAGTACCGCCTCGGCCACGTGACCCGAGCGGATCACGCACGAGATCTTGATCGGCGAGGTCGAGATCATCTCGATGTTGATCTCTCGCTCGGCCAGGGTCTGGAACACCTTGGCGGCCACGCCTGGATGTGAGCGCATCCCCGCGCCCACGATCGAGACCTTGCCGATCTCCGGGTCGGTGTCGACGGCGGCGATCCCCAGATCGGCGATCACCGGCTCAAGCGCCCGCTCCGCCGCCCGCAGATCCTCGAAGGAGATCGTGAACGACACCTCGGCATCCCGGCCCTGGCCGAGCGGCTCGTTCTGGATGATCGTGTCCACGTTGCAGTTGGCCTCGGCCAGGGCGTTGAAGATGGCCGCCGCGGCGCCCGGCCGGTCGGGCACCCCGAGCAGCGTGATACGCGCTTCCTCGCTGGAGTGGGTCACGGCGGTGATCAGTGGGTGTTCCATCGTCTCGTCCTCTCCTAGGACAACCGTACCGGGAGCGTCTTCAAAGCTCGATCGGCAGTGCATGCGGACCCCGTGAGTCCGCGCATACTCGACCGAGCGGAGCTGGAGGACCTTGGCGCCCGAGGCGGCCATCTCCAGCATCTCCTCAAAGCTGACGTACGGAAGCTTGCGCGCATTGGGAACGATCCGCGGGTCGGCGGTGAACACGCCTGCGACGTCGGTGTAGATCTCGCACACCTCAGCGTCGATCGCCGCGGCCAGGGCGACTGCAGTCGTGTCAGAGCCGCCGCGGCCGAGCGTCGTCACGTCATAGCTCGTGGACACGCCCTGAAAGCCGGCCACGAGGACGATCCGGTCATCGTCGAGGGCCTCCTGAATCCGGTTGGCCCGGACATCGAGGATCCGCGCCTTGGTGTGCGAGGTGTCGGTGACGATGCCGGCCTGGGACCCGGTGAGCGAGATGGCGCGGTGACCCAGGTCGTTGATGGCCATCGCACACAGCGCGCAGGAGATCCGCTCGCCGGTCGAGAGGAGCATGTCCATCTCCCGCGGATCCGGGTTCGGCGAGACCTCCTCGGCCATCGCGATCAGGTCGTCGGTGGTCTTGCCGCGCGCCGACAGGACCGCGACGACGCGGCGCCCGCTCTCACGCTGGGCGACGATCCGCCGGGCCGCGCGCTTGATCCGCTCCGCATCGGCGACCGAGGTACCGCCGAACTTCATCACGATGGTTCCGGGCATCCGGGGTCGAAGGGTACGGGGTTCACCCCGCCGCGCTGAGCCGCTTGGACAGAGTGCGGGCGACCTCGGCGAGCTCCGGCGGGTCGAGCACCTCGAGCGGGTGGTCGAGCAGCGCCGTCCACACGAGGGCGCTCCGAGACCACGGCCCCCGGGTCGTGACGATGCAGTGCTCCTCCCCGTCGGGCTCGACGGTTGCGTAGCGAGCCGGGATCCGGCTCCGGACGTGCTCGGCCGACACAGCCAGCCGCATGCGCCCGGGCGCAGCCTCAGCCCCCCCGAACCGGTCACCCCGCAGCCGGTCCTGGACATAGGCGGCCGGGTCGCCGCCCGGGACCGTGCGCGGGCGCCCGCGTGGCCCCACCTGCACCCGTCCGCTGATCCGGTCGAGGCGAAAGGTCCGCCAGTCGTCGCGGTCGAGATCGAAGGCGACCAGGTACCAGCGATAGCCGCTGTTGACGACGGCACAGGGCTCCGTGTTCCGCCTGGCCGCCCGCTCGTCCCGGGTCGTGTAGGAGAAGCGCAGGCGCAAGCTGTCGCGGCAGGCCCCGGCGATCGTGGCCAGCACCTCGGGATCGATCGACGGCGCGTCGATGGCAAAGGTCGACGTGGCGCCGGCGAGCGCGCTCACTCGGCGACGGAGCCGGTCGGGCAGGACCTGCTCGAGCTTGGCCAGAGCGCGCACCGAGGTCTCCTCGATTCCCGAGATCGACGCCGCCGCGGCCGTCCGCAGCCCGACCGCGACGGCCACAGCCTCGGCGTCGTCAAGCAGGAGCGGCGGGAGCTCGGCGCCCGTGCCGAGGCGGTACCCACCCGCGACCCCCGGGGCCGCCTCGACCGGGTATCCCAACGAGCGGAGCTTGTCGACGTCGCGGCGGATCGTCCGCGGCCCTACGCCGAGGCGCTCGGCGAGCTCGGCGCCGGTCCATTCACGGCGCAGCTGGAGCAGCGAGAGCAGGGAAAGCAGGCGCGCCGAGGTCTGGATCATCGTGGGCGAAAGCCTGGCAGAAATTGCGGACAGAAACTGACCGCAAAGATCCAGAACTCGCCTGTTTTGCGGACTGAAATTGACCGCAATTCACGAGAGGGTTTGGGCATGCGATCAATCACCCTTCCCACCCCCCGGGCCGAGCTGCCGCGGCAGCTCGACACCCCGCGCGCGAAGAACCTCGCGCTGATGCTGCTGGCGATGACGCAGTTCGTGCTCGTCATCGACGCGTCGATCGTCAACGTCGCCTTGCCCTCGATCGGCCGCGGGCTCCATTTCTCCCAGACCGACCTGTCCTGGGTCGTCAACGCCTACACGCTGACCTTCGGGGGCTTCCTGCTCCTGGGTGGCCGGCTCGCCGACCTCCTCGGCCGGCGGCGGATGTTCATGGCCGGCCTCGTCCTCTTCTCCTCCGCCTCGCTGGCCGGCGGCCTGGCTCAGTCGGAGGCCTGGCTCATCGCCGCGCGGGCAGTCCAGGGCCTGGGCGGCGCGATCGTGTCACCGGCGGCGCTTTCGATCATCACCACCACCTTCGCCGAGGGGTCCGAGCGCAACCGTGCCCTCGGCGTGTGGGGCGCCGTCGCGGGCGCGGGCGGTGCCGCCGGCGTCCTGCTCGGCGGGATCCTCACCACCGGTCTGAGCTGGCGCTGGGTCCTGTTCGTCAACGTCCCGATCGGCCTGATCTGCGCGTCGCTGGCGCCGCGGCTGATCCGCGAGAGCCGTGCCGAGATGAAGACGCGCGCGTTTGACTTTGCCGGGGCGATCACGGTGACGGCCGGGCTGGCCCTGCTCGTGTACGCGGTCGTCGATGCGGTCAATGTCGGCTGGGGTTCGACCGCCACGCTGAGCAAGCTCGGCGCCGCGGTGCTCCTGATCGCCGCCTTCCTGGTCATCGAGTCCCGCCATCGGGCTCCCCTGATGCCGTTCTCGATCTTCCGCCTGCGGACGCTGCGGGGCGCCGACACCGTGGCCCTGCTCATCGGCATGTCGCTGTTCTCGATGTTCTTCTTCGTCTCGCTCTACATGCAGGAGGTCCTGCACTACTCGGCCCTCAAGACCGGCCTCTCCTACCTCCCGCTGGCCGTCGGGATCATCCTCGCCGCCGGGCTGGCCTCATCCGCGGTCACCCGCCTGGGCGTGAAGCCGGTGCTGATGTCCGGGCTGCTGCTGATCGCCGGCGCCCTGGTTTGGTTCTCGCGCGTCCCGGCCTCCGGCGGATCATTCCTGAGCAGCGTCCTGGGTCCGTCGCTGCTGGCCGCCTTCGGGCTCGGGCTGTCGTTTGTCCCGGTCACCGTGGCCGCGATGATGGGAACCCGCCCCCACGAGGCCGGTCTCGCCTCGGGGCTCGTCAACACCGCCCAGCAGGTCGGTGGTGCCGTCGGTTTGGCGTTGCTGGCCACCGTGGCCAATACCCGGACGCACAACCTGCTGAGCGCTGGGCATCACAGCCTGACCTTTGCGCTCACGAAGGGGTTTGAGCGGGCGTTCCTAGTCGGCGCGGGCTTTGCCCTGGTGGGCGCGATCCTCGCGCTCGTGCTGATCCCGTGGCGGGAAAGCGCCTCGCCCGGCGCGGAACAACCGTCAGGTGAGGAAGGGACGGCCGGCGCCCCCCTGACGGCTTGCCCCGAGCTGGCCGCCTAGTCTCCAGGCCCCCGGGCGGTGGTCGTGCTCAGAGCGACCGCCGCCCGGCCAGGGCCCGGCCCAGCGTGAGCTCGTCGGCGTACTCCAGGTCGGCGCCCACCGGCAGCCCGCTGGCCAGCCGGCTGACCGTCACCTCCGGGGCGGAGGTGCGCAGGCCCTCGGCGATGTGGAGTGCCGTCGCCTCCCCCGTCGTGGTCGGGTTGGTGGCCAGCACGACCTCCCGCACGCCCGCGTTCACGACCCGGTCATAGAGCTCGGAGATCTTCAGGTCCTCCGGATCGACGCCGTCGATCGGTGAGAGCGCGCCGCCGAGGACGTGGTAGCGCCCGGAGAACTCGTGCGTGCGCTCGATCGAGATCACGTCCGAGGGCTCCTCGACCACGCAGATCAGGGTCGGGTCACGCCGCTCATCGGAGCAGATCCGGCACCGGGGCCCGTCGGCCAGGTTGAAGCAGACCTCGCAGAGTCCGATCCGCTCCTTGACCTCCCGGATGGCATCGGCCAGGGCAAACGCCTCCTCATCGCTCGCGCGCAGGAGATGGAAGGCAAGCCGCTGCGCCGTGCGCCCGCCGACGCCGGGAAGCTTTGAGAGCTCAGTGATCAGACGCTGAACGGGCGGGGCGTAGACGGTCATCTGGGGCGTTCCGGGACTCGGGGGCGGCGCGGCGCCGCCGCCCGGTCACATCCCGGGCAAGCCCAGGCTACCCAGGCCACCGGCGATCCCGCCGAGCCGCGAGGAGGCCAGCTCCTGCGCCGAGCGCAGGGCCTCGTTCACGGCGGCCAGAACCATGTCCTGGAGCAGCTCGACGTCTTCGGGATCAACCGCCTGGGGGTCGATCACGATCGACTTCACGCTGAGATCGCCGGCCACCTTGACGGTGACCATGCCCCCACCGGCGGAGGCTTCGACGACCTCCTCCTTGAGGGCTTCCTGCGCAGCCAGCATCTCTTGCTGCATCTTCTGCGCCTGCTTGAGCAGTTGCTGCATGTTCGGTTGTTGAGGCATCACACCATCCTTGGCTTGGAGGTGTTATCGGCGGCAGTCTGGGTGAACACTAGTTCGCGCCTGTGTTATCGGACTCGTCGTCGAGAAGCTCCTCGGCATCGAACTCCTCGACGAACCGCCGTACGAGCTCTTCGCCGGAGAGGACGGTGGCGACCGGCTCCTCCCCCTGCATAACATCGCGAAGCTCGTAACGGAGCGCCAGCCGCTGCCCGGTCACCGCCTTGAGCGCCTCGGCGGCGGCGCGCCGGTAGTCGTCCTGTTCGGCCTTGCGCTTGAGAAACGATGCCCCGGAGGGGAAGGCCAGCGTCAGCGACCGGTCGTCCACCGCCACCGGACGCGCCGCGTCGAGCGCCCCGGCAAGCATCGCATTGTCGGTCCGGACCAGGTCGACGACCGCGGGCCAGGAGGCGAGGGCGGTTTGGAGATCAGGGGCGGAGGGAGCCTGGGTCGTGACGGGCTCCGGGGCGGGCTGGGGATCGGGCTGGGGAGGGGCTTGAGCGGGCGCCGGAGCGGCGGCCTCATTGACCTGCGAAGAGGCCTCAGGGACGGCGTTCTCCGGAGTCCCCTCGGCGGCGGGCGCTGAAGCGGTCACTGACCCACCCTCGAGCCTTTCGACCCGTGACAGCAGCGCGCCCATGCTCGGGTCCATCTCCGGCGCAGCCGCCTTGACCAGCACCAGCTCGAGTTGGATCCGCGCCTGGGCGCCGTTGGCGGTGGCCTCGAGCGCCGCGGAGACAAGATCCAGGAGGCGCACGGCATCGGTCTGGGCCAGCGCCGCCGCCTGCTCGGCTAGACGCCGGTCCCGATCCGGGGTCAGTCGGAGCTCCAGCGGTACCTCCCCCAGCACCTGGACGGCCAAGAGCTCACGTCCGTGGACCTCGAGGTCGCGCAGGACCTGACCCGCATCCCGGCCTGACTCGCCGAGCTTTGACGCCGCGCGCAGCGCGCGCGCAGGATCCCGCGTGATCACCGCGTCCACCGCTTCGAACAGCTGCTCGGCGTCGGTCACGCCGAGCACGGCGAGCACGTCGGAGGTATCGATCCGCCGCTCGCCGGCATAGGTGACGAGCTGCTCAAGCGTGCCCAGCGCATCGCGGAAGCTGCCGGTCGCGTGACGCGCGATCAGGGCCACGGCGCTCGCCTCGATCTGGATGTCCTCGGCGTCCACCACGCGCTGGAGCACCTCGGCCACCTCCTTCACCGACGGACGCGAGAAGTCGAACCGATGACAGCGATCGACCACGGTCGGGAGGACCTTCTGGGCCTCGGTGGTGGCGAGCACGAAGATCGTCCGCGGCGGGGGCTCCTCGAGTGTCTTGAGGAACGCATTCCAGGCCTGGGAGGAGAGCATGTGCGCCTCGTCGAGGATGTAGACCTTGTGGCGCCCGGACACGGGCGCGTAGGCCACCTTCTCCCGCAGGTCACGGATGTCGTCCACCGAGTTGTTGGAGGCGGCGTCCATCTCGATCACGTCGAGCGAGGTGGCGCCCGCGATCGAGACGCAGGGATCGCACTCGCCGCACGGACTCGTGGTCGGTCCCTGTTCGCAGTTCAGGCAGGCGGCCAGGATCTTGGCCATGCTCGTCTTCCCCGTCCCGCGGGAGCCGACGAACAGGTAGGCGTGGTGGACCTTCCCCTGCTCCACGGCGTTCTGAAGCGTGCGCACGACGTGCTCCTGCCCGACCACGTCGGCGAACGTCCGAGGCCGGTGGCGGCGATACAGGGAGGGGCCGGTGGACACGCCTTCGAGTCTAGTTATGGGGCGGAAAAGCGGACCGTGCACCCCCCGTCGAAGCCGGTTCCTGGGGCGCTGCCACCATCCCGGAGCTCCGGCTCGGCGTCCCCGCAGCGCCTGGAGGTGACCGCTTAAGGCTGCTTCCTTCCGGACCTGACCTGGTTCACGGGCCTTCACCGCCGCGGGACCGGGCCATCAACGCCTTGGGACGGGGCGCTGACCCCAGGGCCGGAGCCCCTCGGGAGGGGATTCAGCCCCGCTAGAGCGGATTGCGGGTACAGGGCACCGCTAGCACCCCGCCTAGCACGGTCCAGAGGGGATCGTAGCTATTCGCTGGGCGGGAGTCGACGCCCGCGGGCTCGACGTCGCCGACGCACCGCCAGCACGAACCCGGCTGCACCCGGCCTGAGCTCCTCATTCGGCTTGCGCAGTTCCGAGATGGCGGCCCGCAGTAGATCGATGGCGGTATCAATTCGCTGCTTGTCCTCGCCGGCCTTTTTTCCTGCGGAGTCAGCCAGCGAGTCGGAGACAACCTCAAGCGCGCGCAGGCCACCGGCGAGCGCCTCGAGAGCGGGAACAACGAGGTCGGACGTGGATGAGTGGCTCTGTTGATTCATAAAGAGCCGAGCATTTAGGTTCTCGTCGCCCCAGCCCTTTAGCAATCCCCCTGTTGCACGATCGTGGACATGTGTCGTAGAGGCCGCAAGGCCATTTTTGGACGAGTGTTCGAGCCAGCTCGGCTAGCCGACAACTGCGATCGGAACCGCTGCATGGACAGCCTCAGCCACGCGCTCGATCTCGCTCGGCAGGAGATCGGGATGCATGGGGAGTGATAGCTCCTCCGCCGCCCAGGCCTCTGAGTGCGGAAGATCGCCGTAGACGATTGGCCGGGCGTGCCATGCCGAATGCTGGTGAACCGCGGGCGTGTAGTGGATGCCGGTCTCGATGCCCCAGGCGCGCAGGGCCGCTGCCACCTCATCCCGCAAGCCGAACCGGACCGGGAACAGGTGATAGATACTCGGACTCTCGTCGCGCTCCTCAACAACCCTGGCGACCGCGGGGAGCAGCTCACGGTAACGCGCCGCGTGCCTTCTCCGTGCCTCGTTCCAGCCGTCGAGGTAAGGCAGCTTCACGCGTAGCAGTGCGGCCTGTAGGGCGTCGAGTCGCTCGTTGTAGCCCAGCTCCACATGTTCGCCCTTGGCCCGCTGGCCGAGGTTCCGCAGACGGCGGATCCTGGCGGCGAGAACGTTGTCGTCGGTGCAAACGGCGCCCCCATCCCCAAACGCACCGAGGTTCTTGCTGGGATAGAACGAGAAGCCGGCGGCCGCGCCCAGGGAGCCCGCGCGGTGCCCGCAGTAGCGCGCGCCGTGGGCCTGAGCGGCGTCCTCGAGGACGAGCAGTCCGGCTGGCTTGGCGAAGGCCTCCAGGGCGGCCATGTTGCAGGTCTGGCCGTAGAGATGCACGGCCAGGACTGCCACTGTGCGCGGGCCCACCGCTGCGCGCGCGGCATCCGGATCGATCAAGCCGGTCCCGGGCTCGACATCGCAGAGCACGGGCGTCGCGCCCACATGAGCGACGGCGAGAGCTGAGGCGATGAAGGTGTGGCCGGGGACGATGACCTCATCCCCCGGCCCGATCCCGTAGCCCTCGAGGATCAGCGCGAGCGCCGCGGTGCCCGACGCGACGCCCACGCAGTGCGCGACCTCTGAATAGGCCGCGAACTCCTCCTCGAACCGCTCGACCTCTTCCCCAAGGGTGAATGAGCTTGAGCACATGAGGCGCATGAAGGCTCCTTGGAGCTTGCCCTGGATGAGCGAGTGCTGCCGTTCCAGCGCCACGAAACGAACGGGTCGTTCTCGCTGCTCCGGGATCGATGCCGCGGCTTCCATCATGCGCCCCTTTTTCGTCTGACGTTGACCCTCGAGTTATCCCATCAACGCCCGGGGCGGGACATAGGTAGCGCCGCTCATGCCCCGTTCAGGAAGCTGAACAAGATGATAGATTCCTTATACAAAAGGGGGCTAGGATCCTCCTGTAAATCGGGGGTATATGACGGTGGGGTCTGAGAACGGAATCGAGGATCGGGGCGTAGTAGGCGTTCTGATCGTCGACGACTACGATCTGTTTCGAACTGGGCTGGCAACGCTGCTGGCCGCTGAGCCCGGACTAGCGGTCGTCGGTCAGGCTTCAAACGGACGCGCGGGGGTCCGTCTGGCCCGCGAACTTTCGCCCGATGTCGTGCTCATGGACCTGCGTATGCCGGACATCTCCGGGCATGAGGCAACCGAGGCGATCGTGGCCGAGCGCCCGGTCACGCGGGTGGTTGTTCTCACTGTCCTCTCCGATGACGAGGACGTTGAGGCGGCCGTGCAGGCGGGGGCATGTGGATATCTGGCCAAGGACACGCCGATGGACGAGGTGGTCTCCGCCGTTCGCGCCGCCGCCGCCGGGGCCGCCTGGTTGTCTCCGCGGGCCGCCGAGGTCGTTCTGGGTCGGGTCCGTAGGAGTGAACCGGGCCGGGCTGCCCAGCCCGACGCCCTCGAGGAGCTGTCCCCGCGTGAGCTCGAGGTCCTGCATCTGATCGCCCGTGGCATGGAGAACACCGAGATCGCCGATGCCCTCAGCATCAGTCCGCGTACGGCCAAGAACCACGTCTCCAGCATCCTGAGCAAGCTCGGGCTGCCAAGCCGTGTCCAAGCCGCGATCTACGCGGTCCGCCACGGGTTGGACTGACCGCGTTCAGACGCTGTGCAGAGCCCGCGCGCGGGCCTCACGAATCTGGCCCCACCAACCGTGGTTGAGGAGCTCCGAGCGATCCTCGACGCCCAGCTTGTGCACAAGCTCTGAGATATGCCGCCGCACGGTGACCGGCGCAATGCCCAGCCGGTCGGCGATGGCCGAGGTTGTATGGCCCCGGCGGAGCATGCCCAGGACCTGTGCCTCTCGGCTCGTCAGAGCATCGGCACCAGAGCCCGCCACCCTCAGCTCCATGACCAGGTCCAAGACCATCGAGCGCGGGACCACCGCCTCGTTGCAGGCAACCGCTCGGATAATTCGGCGCAACCGCCCGGCATCGATCCCGCCGGGCGCGTAGCCGATGGCGCCGGCCCGAACGGCATCGATCAGATCCTCGTCATCGGTCGTCTCAGCCAACACGACCACCGCAGCGTTCGGTGCGGCCCGGCATATCGCTCGGATCGTTGCCATCCCATCCCCGCACAGCCGGCGTCCGATCAGGCAGATCTCGGGCTGCTCACGCTTGGCGGCGCGGATCGCCTGAGTCGGGTCCTCGACCTCGGCGCAGATCTCTGCCTCGCCGTTCAACGCAATTCGGATGCCGAACCGGGTGGGTGCATCTTCCGCGACGAGGAGCCGGACGCGACGCATCAGGGAAAGATGACTTCGAGTTCGGTGCCGTGAGTTCGGCCGTTGCGCACTCGCAGCGTCCCACCGAGTCCGGCCGCCCGCTCACGCATGCTGCGGATTCCGAAGCCCTCGTCGCCTCTGTCGAAGTGCTTTTGGATCCCGTGCCCGTCGTCGACGACCCGCAGCACCAGGCCGGCGTCGGTCTGCTTCAGGGCCACGAGAACGTTTCGGGCTTCACCATGGCGGGCCGCGTTCGCGATCGCCTCACGCGTGATGCGGCCGACCTCGTTTCGGCTGTCGGGCGTGAGCGGGGCGTCACACGAGACGTCGGTCACGATATGCATCCCGAACCGCTCGCCCAACTCGTGCGCGATCGCGTCCATCGTCTCACGCGCGGTCGCCGAGCTGACATCCGAGAGTGAACTGATCGCCTCACGTGAGATGGCGAGCGCGTGGCGCGCGGCCTGGGCAATTGGATGCTCCTCCCCCAGGTTCTCGGACATCTGGGCCCCGTGAGCGGCGATGAAAGCAAGATCCTGGGCCAAGCCGTCGTGCAAATCCTGCGCCATCCGGCGGCGCTCTGCGACGGCGGCGGCCTGGGTTGCCCGGGCTCGCATTTCCAGGTCCCGGCGTAGCGCCGCAGCGAAGATGAAGCCGAAGCCGAGAAGCCGCAGGCCGTCACGGACCGAGACCGACTCAGGCGTGACGTGCGGAAGCGTCAGGTAATAGAGCTTCGTCGCCGCCAGAAGTAACGCACCCGCGCCGACGAGCTGCAGGTACTGGCTCTGCTCCCGCTGGCTGCGCTGCGCGAATCCCACGGCGGCCCACAGGAACAGTCCCGCGGTGAGGACCAGGATCGCCAGCGCCAGTGGGTGGTCGACTGCCTGTTGAAGACCGGTCTGGTGCCCCGACTGATTCAGCAGCTCGCCGCGCAGGAGCCATCCGACGAGCTCGGCGGCGGCCACAGCTCCGAACGACAAAACGGCGATCGTGAGTCCCGGACGGTGGCTCTTGAAGACGATCCTGTCCGAGGGCGTTTTTGAGGCGAGAACCAGGACCGCCGCGACGACGAGCTGGCCAAGCGGGTAAGCGGCTGACAGGCCGCTGCCTGAGTGCAGATGGAGTGCCGCAGGCAGTGTGTTCGAGAGCATCTCCGTTGCGGCCAGCGTGATCACGGCACCGAGCAGGAGCAGCTCTCGCAGGCGATGCGTGTGATGGAACTGCTCCCGCAAGAGGGCCGCGGCGGCAAGCGCGAACAGCGTCATGATCGTTTCCATCGCCGCGCGCAAGGTCGGCGCGTAATAAGCGGCGGGGTGAACGAAGCCGAGGGCCACGACCAGCGCCGCTCCCATGCCGAGTGCGTCCAGCCACGTGCGCCGCCGTCCCAGCCCACGCAGCTCTTGGCCCGGCATCTGATCGGCGCCGGCGGACGCGGGCGCAATCGCAAACCCGGCAGCCGAAGCGCGGATCCAACCCAGTCTTCTGTTGCCCCCGTCCCGGCTATCTGCCGAGCCCGAGTCCTTCGAACCGGCCTTCCCAGTCTCCATTGCGCTTTCCAGCGCCCCCCAACATGGCCGCCCCCGTGATGGCCCCCACCACGTTCTATGTAGACGTTCGGAAACGATACCGAATAACGGGCAGTCCGAGAAGTTTTTTTTGATATTTGCGGAGTCCCGAGCCGCCACCCGTTGGGGCATCTGCTAGCGCCGCCGTTCATTCGGGTGAACGGCCGAATGAGTCGCCACGGCCATTGACCGGAGCCGGGGCCGGATAAATACTCGCCAATCGGAAGGCGAGAGCGGAGCCTCTCGCAGAGAGACGGACAAAGCGCGAGAGCGGACGCTCTCGCCGGGGCCAGCGAAACGAGGGGCAGCCGCACGCTGACGCATTGGCGTGGGCGATCTAACGACGCCGGTCGCCACGCCAACGAGGGGGCGAACGTGATTAGCGAAGCTTTTGCCGCAACGCCGGGAAGCATCGGTTTCAGGAGCAGGTCGACGCTTGATGAGTCGCCTGAATCGCGAGAGAAGACGAGGCTCGCGGTGGCCAGAGCGAAGGAAGGCGACCAGGACGCCCTTCGCTATCTCTACGTGAGCTATTCGCACAACATCTACGGCTACGTCCGCTCCATCGTCCGGGACGATCACGAGGCCGAGGACGTCACGCAGCACGTTTTCGCGAAACTGATCACGACACTCGTCAAGTACGACGACCGTGGGGTGCCGTTCTTCGCCTGGCTCCTTCGCATGGCGCGCAACGTGGCCATCGATCACCTACGCGCCAACCGGATGACTCCGACCGAGTCGGTGATCGATCCAGACTCAAGCTCGGGTTCCGACTTCGACCAGAGCGATTCCGTCCGCGCGGCCCTCGCCACGCTTCCGGAGGAGCAACGTGAGGTCGTGATCCTCCGGCACGTCGTGGGACTCACGCCGGGCGAGATCGCCGACCGGATGGGTCGAACCGAGGGCTCTATCCACGGCCTGCATCACCGGGGCCGCCGAGCCCTCAGGCGCGAGCTGGCGCGGCTCGAGTGCAACCCCTGCACCCGAGTACCGCGTCCGCTCGCGGCCGCTTAACGACGGTCGCCGCAGCAGCTGTGTTTAGCGCAGTTGTGTAAGTCGGCGGCTGGGAGCCAGCCGCGCTCCCTGAGGGGGCACCCTCAACCCGACGCAGGCAGGACGCGCGGGTCAACGCGGTTACCGAGGCGCCCCGGCCTGGCACGAACTGCTCGGCCGGGGCGTGGTTGGTTCGTAACGCTTAGGGCGCAAAATCCATAGGAAAAGCGCCCGGGATCTCTCTTTTCGGGAGCCGGAAGTTTAGTCGCTCGCGTCCCCGGGCAACTAAGCACCGTTTTCTAGAGCGCGGATCCGGCCACCGCACCTAGACCGGTGATCGGCCACGCTCTAAAGCCTCGAATCACGAGTACGACTACTCCTAGCGGGAGAGGACCGAATGCGGCGTGTGTGGATTCTTTGCGGCCTTTTTTGTCTGTTCACGGTGGCGGTTGCGGAGGCCTCGCTAGCTCGACACCGAGCGACCACGACGCGTCAAGATGCAGCCAACGCTGGCGGGGAGCAAGTCCTCTTTGGCGATCAAAAGATCGAGTCCGGGCTCGACTCGAACGCCCCAGGCTCTGCCGAAGCGTTTCCCTTCAGTGATACGGCCACGGGAACCGCGACCTCGATCTCTGTATACGTCGACGCCCACAACACGGCCGGCCAGCTGATCGCCGGGATCTACACCAACAACGACGGTCATCCCGGATCGCTCCTGACCTCCGGCTCCGTGTCCTCGCCAAAAGCGAGCGCGTGGAACACCGTGACGGTCCCCGCTGGGGCCGTCAACGCGGGAAACACTTACTGGGTGGCACTGCTTGGCCGTGGGGGAACCCTTTACTTCCGTGACCGGAGCGGCGGATCGTGCCAGAGCGAAAACTCCTCCCAGTCGCACCTCACGTCGCTGCCAGGGTCCTGGAAGAGCGGCCCGCGCTGGAACTCTTGTCCGGTCTCGGCATACGTAGCCGGCACGCTGTCACAGGGTGGCAGCACCGGCACGACCGGGTGGACGGGGCAGACCGGGTCGACGGGGCCGACCGGATCGACCGGATCGACCGGCACGACCGGCACGACCGGGACGACAGGGCAGACCGGGTCGACCGGGCAGACCGGGTCGACCGGGTCGACCGGCAAGACCGGGACGACAGGGCAGACCGGATCGACCGGCAAGACCGGGACGACAGGGCAGACCGGATCGACCGGCAAGACCGGGACGACAGGGCAGACCGGATCGACCGGCAAGACCGGGACGACAGGGCAGACGGGGTCGACCGGGTCGACCGGGTCGACCGGCGAGACCGGGACGACAGGGCAGACCGGATCGACCGGCACGACCGGGACGACAGGGCAGACCGGATCGACCGGCACGACCGGCGCCACCGGCCCGACCGGCAGCACCGGCCCGACGGGCGGCACGGGTGGTACGGCGGCGTTTTCGCCGTTGCGTGTGGTGGGGACTGATCTTGTGAATGCGGGTGGTCAGGATGTGTTTTTGCATGGGGTGGATCGGTCGGGGACTGAGTACAGCTGTATTCAGGGGGATGGGTTTTTTGATGGGACTGGGACTGATTTTTCGGAGGAGGATGCGCAGATTTCGTCGATGGCGGCGTGGGGGATTAACGCGGAGTTGATCCCGATTGATGAGGATTGTTGGTTGGGGATCAATGGTTCGCCGGCGGCGTATTCGGATTCGAGTTCGAGTCCGCCGACGCCGGGGTGCTCGGCGTCGCAGTGCCCGTATGCGAACGCGATCGAGAATCTGGTCAAGACGGATGAGGCGAATGGGATCTATCCGGTGATCAGCGGGTTCTGGATGGCTCCGGGAACGACGAAGCCGTCGGGTCATATCGCGTTGGCGGATAACTCTCATGCGCCGCTTTTGTGGGAGGAGCTGGCGGACTTCTTCAAGACCGATCCGTATGTGATCTTCCGGCTGGAGCAGGAGCCGACGTTGGGGTATTCCTCCGAGACGGATTGGAAGTGCTGGTCGCAGGGTGATGTGTCCTACGGCACCGGATCCGATAACGCGCCGCCGAGCGCGCCGACGTCGACGGGGACGCCGGATACGTGCGAGAACGGTGGGCTCGGGATCGGCTATCAGACGGTCGGGATGCAGTCGCTGGTCAACATCGTGCGCGGGACGGGCGCGACTAACGTGATCGCGCTGCCCGGCCTGGGTTACTCGAACATGCTCTCCTGTGGGGCGAGCACCAGTCCGAGCAGCTGCGGGATGCTTGATTCCGCGACGCCGCCGGTGAGCGATCCGCTCACCCCGGCCCAGCTGATCGCGAGCGTCGACGTCTACCCCGAATCGAACGTGTGCGGCGATCAGGACAACACCTCCTGCTATCAGGCGACGTATGAGCCGGTGGCGCAAGTGATGCCACTGATCGCCGGCGAGACGGGCGAGAACGCCAGCGGCACGACCACCACGACCTACGTCGACATGTTCCTCAACTGGATGGACGCCAACGCCAACGGCTACTTCGCCTGGGCCTGGGACACCTGGGCAAACCTCATCTCCAGCTACACCAACAACAGCACCCCCAACACCACCTGGGGAACCAACTACTACAACCACATCCACACCACCACCCCCACCCGCTAGCGACCCAAGCCCGGACAAGTCCAAGGCGGCCAACCTCGTCGCCACTGCCCTGCCGGATCACGAATGTGGAAGGTGGTGATCACTTCCGACCGGCGACGAACCTCAGCAGAAGCAGAAACGGCGACCGTGCGTTCATTAGCAAGAGGGCATGACTCAGAACGCCGCCGTGAGAGGCGATCAGCGCCGGGTTATACGACAACGCCCCGCTGACGCCCCAGCTTGTCTATCCGAGGGAGCAGCGGCGCGCATTCTCCGCGAGCCTCTCGACTGCGAGCCCTGACGCAACGATGGCCGACAACGCGTCCCATTCACGCGCCCGGAGCTCAGATGCAGTTCAGCTTGGGTGCCGACTGGAGGAGGAAGGCGACTTCGTGGGTGCCCTCGCGGAGTACAGGCGCGCGGACGAGAACGGTGACTCTGAAGCTACGTGCAATCTCGGCAGTCTGCTGGAACGTTTGGGGAACGTCGACGAGGCGCTCGGGGCATATCGACGGGCCGGGGAGGCGGGGAATGGAAAAGCCGCATTCAACCTCGGCGCGCTACTTGCGAACCACGGCGATCTGGCTGGAGCTGTCCGCGCCTTCCGGTGGGCCGACGCGCTTGGCGACCCTGCAGGAGCATCAAACCTTGGCACGCTTCTCGAGCAGATTGGTGACACCGAGGGAGCGCTCGCCGCCTTTCGGCGCGCAGACGAACGCGGCGACCGAAATGGCGCATTCAACCTTGGTGCCCTGCTCGTAGATCGTGGCGACCTCGATTACGCGCTGGCCGCCTTCAGCCGGGCGGACGAGCGCGGCGATCCCTTAGGCGCTACCAACCTCGGCGTTCTCCTGGAGCAGCAGGGCGACCTAGATGGCGCACTCGCCGCCTACGCGCGCGCAGACGAGCGCGGCGACGCAGCCGGCGCTCTCCGTCATGGCCTCCTGCTGGCCGGTTCCGGCGATTCTGATGGCGCGCTGACCGCCTTTCGCCGCGCGGACGAGCTCGGCGATCCGGCAGGAGCCACCAACCTCGGCGTTCTCCTAGAGCAGCAGGGCGACCTAGATGGCGCACTCGCCGCCTACGCGCGCGCAGACGAACGCGGCGACCCAGCCAGCGCCTTCAGACTTGGCTGCTTACTAGCGAAACGTGACGACCCATTTTTCGCGCTCGCCGCCTTTCGGCGGGCGGAGCAGCGGGGCCATCCCGTCGATGGCACCACTTTGGGGAACCTTCTCGAGCAACACGGGGATATAGATGGAGCGCTCGCGGCGTACGCGCTCGCTGACCAACGCGGCGATCCTGGCGGCGCATTGCATCTAGGCAAGCTTCTCGAGGAGCGAGGGTTCCTGGCCGACGCGGAGGATGCATACCAGCGCGCGGCGAGCGGGGGCGAGAGAGACTTCGCAAAGCGGGCCCGCGCGGCGATCGCGAACATCAGCGAGTTCATCGACGCGGAGACGGGTGGTCCCGTCGAAGAAAGCTCGTCGCGGGCAGGAGAGCCTGCGCCGGATGTCGCCACAACTTCGACAACCGCCGAACCCGTCTTCACCGACCCTTTGGCCCCCCCAGTGAGACGTCCGGCGTGGCATGGGAGCCGGCGCGGCGGCCATGTGACGTGACGACCCTCCCGTCCAGCTGTCGTCGCCAAACTCGACTACGTAACGGCAGCAGCCGCCTCAGGAGTGCTTGATCATTCGAAGAGCGGGGGAGGCCCGAGTACATATTCGGTTGCGCCCGAATCCCTCACGGCGATCGGCTTCGCGGGATTGCCTGCAACAACCGTCATTGGGGCCACGTCCTTCGTCACGATTGATCCGGCCGCCACAACCGCGCCTCGCCCCAAGGTCACCCCCGGGAGGATCATCGCGCGAGACCCGATCCACACATGATCCTCAATGGTGACCGGACCCGCGTCGAGAAGCGTCCAGGCGGGATCGTTGTAGTCGTGTGATAGGCCCAAGATCATGACCTCGGGTGAAATGCTCACGTTATCGCCGATCTTCAGTCCGCAACGAAGATCGAGCGTGCAGTCACGGTTGATAAATGAATTCCGACCGATCACTACGCCACGACGACGGATGTCGCGCGGACCGCAGAACCACACGTGAGAACCCAGGAACACACTGGCTCCCTGACCGAAGACGATTCCCAGCACATGCCGATACCAAAGTCGGCGCAGTGTAAAGCTGGGCATATGAGCCACCACATGGTTGGTTAAGTAGTTAAGAACCCGAATGCCAAACAGCCGCAACGCCAAGATCCCAGTCGCAAGCTTCGGCCGCACGCTTTGACGCGGCGTATCCGGATCGGCGGATACGGCTAGCGGAGGTGCTTCCTGCCTAGCAGGCAAGCTCTCGCGCGTTCCGACGCCGGATGGACGCGGAGCTAAGCCCGTCGATTGCATAGGTAATCGAGCCTCAACATTCGTCAAGTTCCCCTGTCAAGCAGGCGGTTCTTGTTCCCATAAGAAGTACGTGGCGGCGCGCCGCTAACTTCCGGCCGGGTCCTGCAGCTGGCTGCTCGAACCCTGACCAGAGCTCGCTTGCCCTGCCCCAAACGCCACATGCCGACTCAGGCGACGCTGGGTGACCTCATGCGGGGCAATAAGGGAGGGCCGCCTCGTCGCGCTCCAACCTGCGCGATCGCCTCATTGAGACGGTTTCCCATCTCTGCGAGCCCATAGTCGCTCTCGATACGCTTGCGACCCAGGAGTCCTAGTTGGGGGGTCCTAGACCGCCAGCCACGGAGGGACCGTAGACGCTCGGCCAGCGCACGGGGATCGTCCGGCGGAACCAAGTTCGCCGCCAGCGCTCCCGTCATTACTTCGACGATTCCACCGACGGCGCTCGCCACGATCGGTGTCCCGCTCGCTAGCGTCTCAAGGACGATCAAGGGGAACGGGTCCGGCCATCGGCTTGGAAGCACGACCACGTCAGCTGCCGCGATCAACTGTGATACGTCATCGATATGGCCTAACCAGCTTGCTGGCACGTCCGAGTACCGACTGCGTAACTCACTGCCGTAGGCATTAGCAGCGGCGACGCTGCCTCCGAAACTGGCGGCGTTTGATGTTCCAGCGATCGCGAGGTGATACTCCTCCGTTGGCAGGAGGCGCATCGCGTCAAGTGCGCAATCAACCCCTTTGTCGGGAACGATACGACCGGCGTACACGACGAGGAAACGTTCGACGGGCAATCCCATTGATGCGCGAAGCGATCGGCGGTCTGTGTCGTCGCTTGGACGAAATCGATCCACATCGACGCCGTTCGGAACGATTACGAAGTCGTCGGGGTCGCGCTTAAGCTGTGTTCTCCAAAACTCGGCGGTCGAGCGCGACACAGCGATGAACGCCCGCACGCTGCGTAAACCAAACCTGTCTTGCCTGCCCAGCTCTACGGGTGGCAGGTGCAGGTGACACACCGAAAGCCTTCGGCTCAGCGCGATCGCGGGCGTGTGATATGGACTGTGCAGGTACACCAGGTCGGGTGCAAGTTGTCGAACAGCCTCAGCCGCAGCGATGACCCCCATACCCGTGGCGAAAGGGCTGTCCGGAGATAGGCGGTAGCCTCGGACTCGGACCTTCCTCTCGACGATCAGGTCCCAATCGCTGACAAGATCGCCGGGCTGTGTGTACAACAAATCGATTCGGTGTCCGCGGGCTCGTAATTCACGGCACGCCTGAAGTTGGGCTCGCTCCAATCCCCCATGGGCGTCGAGATCTTCCGCAACGGTAAGGATTCGCATCCGCAATCCCTCAGATCGGTTGTCTACAAACCGACTGGCGCCGTCGAAAAAGCGCAGGAAGGAGGTCGATTCGCCGCCATCGAGGACAGAACGCAGGTCGCGGCTCAATCCTTGCGGATCAGGCGGCCATCACTCCTCGGTACAGCGCCTCCAGGCGCTCGCCGGCGAGGTCCCACGAGTACTCCTGCTCGATGACCTGACGGCCCGCCCGCCCGAGCGCGGCCGCGAGGCCGGGTTCCTCGAACAGTTTGACGATCCCGGAGGCGAAGGCGTCAGCGCCGTCGCGAATTAGCAGATGTTCGTTGTCCCGGACAGCGATCCCCTCACAACCAAGGGAGGTGGAGACGAGCCCCTTAGCCATCGCCAGCCCTTCGACGACCTTCAGCCGGGTACCACCACCCATCCGGATAGGCACTGCCACGACAGCCGCTCGCTTCAGGTACCGACGCATGTCAGGCACCTCACCCGTCAATACCACGCCGGGCCGGCTGAGGTTCCGGACGGTCGCGGGGCTGGCTCGGCCAGCCAGGGTCAGCCGCGCCTGAGGGCAGCGCTGCTGAACGAGGGGCCAGATTTCCTCAACTAAGTGGTGGGCGGCATCGATGTTCGGCCGGGACGTCAGGAGGCCAGTGAAGAGCACCGTGAACGGCTCGACCGGGCCACCGCCGGGACGGAAGTAATCGACATCGACCGCGTTCGGGACCACCGCCAGCGGCTTTCCAGCCCGATGTGGCAGCACCACCGGTAGCTCCCGGTCAGACGTAACGACGCAACCCGCGACCCGCTCCCAGCACCGCTGCTCGAAGCGCCGGAAGCGTGCGTACTCGACGCGGTTGAACCCGCGCCGGAGCGCCGCGCGCTCACCTTCGGACATCCGCTGCAGTAGTTCGTACACAATGTCGTGCTCGTCAAGGACGATGCGCACGTCTCGCGGGAACGTGTACGTACACAATTGGCTTCCTTCGACCTGTATGACGTCGACCTTCTCCTCCGTGCACACATCATCGATCGCGCGTTGCATTGCGCGCGAGTAAACCTCCCGACAGCTGAAAGGACGCAGCGACGCGAGGGACGCGACCTGTGCACGCCGCCTGCCGCTCATCGACACCTCGTGGTGTTCGACAACGCGCACGGGCACCTCGTTCCGAAGCTCGTGTGCGTGCTCTCGTTGATCTGGCCGTACAAAGCTCAGCAACCTGACGTCGTGCCGCCCCGCCAGCTGCCTGGTCAGGTGATACACGCGGGTCGGATAGCCGGACCGAGGTGGGTAGGGGAATGCGTTGGAAATAACCACGATCCTCAAGGCTTGCCCCTCGCCTCGGGGACCGCGTTTCGTACGAGGCAGATCGCTCCCCGCCAGCGCAATCCGGGATGGGCGCAAGGTGCCAACCCGATTACGTCGCATTGCCATCACGGTCGTTGTGCGAGGGCCCGCTCCAGACCCTCCTCCAAGCCGTATCGCGGGTTCCAGCCGAGTACGGCCTTAGCCCGCGTGTTCGGGTAGACCAAACGCTTGAAGCGAGCGTCGAGGCTGGTCGGGTTGAGTATGTCCGGTACACGAGCCCGGCCCGCGAACCGTTTGGCGTTCACTCGATCGAGGACGCCCACCCACGCCCGCAAGAATGCAAAGGGAACGCGGAGGCCGGTCGGCACTCCGATGCCGTGTTGCTTCAGCATGCGTGCGTACTCCCGCTGCGTAGGAGCATCGTCGTCCACGATGTTCAGGGTCTGTCCAATCGCTTCATCCCTCTCGGCGGCCAGGACAATCGCCTCAGCGCAGTTTTCGACGTAGGTGAACTTCCTTGTCACGCCATCCCCCACGGCCAGCCACAGAGGGCCAAGGACATGACCGAGGCCAGCATCCCACAGCTCTCCGCCGCCCCAGACCGCCCCTGGCCGGATGATGGTGACCGCGAGACCGGCGGCTGCAGCCTCGCGGACCAGCCGTTCCTGCTGCAGTTTTGTCTGCGTATAGGCGGTGAGACCGAGGGGCCGTTGCGCGAGAGGAGCGTCCTCGGCAAGAACCTGCTCGCTGACCGGCGCTTCGTAGTCGTAAACCGAGAACGTGCTGATGTGTACGAGCCGCCGCACGCCGGCGCGCTTCATCTCGGCCAGCAGTCGCTCAGTGGCGATGACCGTGCCCGGGAACTGATCGTAGACATTCCCCGCTTTGGTCGCCACAAGATGGATAACTGCGTCCGTCCTCTCGAGCGCCTCAAACCAACCGCCAGGCCGGCGCAGGTCTCCCAAGATCGGCTCGGCGTCCGGGGCAGCGCGCCGTAATGTGGCGGCCGAGCTATTCGATCGAACCAAGCCCACCACAGCGTGACCTCGATCGGACGCGATGCGCGCCACATGACTGCCGACGAAGCCACCTGCGCCCGTAATGAAGAGTCTCACGAGGACGCCTCCGCGACAATGGCGTCGATCAAGCGAGAGGTGGCCATGACCTGCCCGTCAGTGACCGGGGAAGGCCCGCCGGTCGCGATCGACTCGTAGAACAATCCCAGGAGCCGCTCGAGCCCGTGCAGCGGCGAGTGCTGGAGGACCTTTTCACAGAAATTCCGCCCCGAGGCGGCGATCAGCCGCGCGCCGTTCGCGGCCTGGTCGGTGAGTGGGCGCAGAGGAGCATCTCGATCTTCCCTCTCGACGTGCAGGTACGGCTGGAAGAGATCGGTCTCAGCCCCGCCTGCCGTCCCGCGGAGGTTGATACGGAAGCAGAACGGCCGCGGGCTCCCAGAAATCCTGATCGACGCGCAAGCCTTGCCTGCGCCGACAACGGCAGTGAGGTCGTTGTAGCGGGGGCCTGGGTCATCCCCGACCAGTGCCCAACGCGCACGAACGTCGTCGAAGCTGCGGTCACCGAGGTAGTGGAGGGCCAGGTAGGACGCGTGCGTTATGTAATCGTGGAGCGCTCCGCCGGGCGCACCGAGATCTGAATCGGGCATCGGGACAGCGAGATCCAACCCGACCCAGTGAATTTCCCCGAGAGCACCCGACGAGATCAGGGAGTCCAGCTTGCGGATCTGATTATTGAATCTGTAGTTATGCCCTTCGATGCATCGGAGCGCTCTTTCTCGGGCCAGCCTTTGCACGTGTTCGAGTTCCGCGGCGGTGAACGTGATCGGTTTTTCGCAGTACACGTGCGCCCCGGCTTTGAGGGCTAGTTCGATGAGGGCCTGGTGGGTCGCGGGCGGTGTGAGGACGTGGACGACCTCGGGCGAGGCCTTCGCCAGCATCTCCTCTGCGTCGGTGAACGACTGCGGCGCCCCGAACGCCTCGACCGCGTAGCGCCCTACCGACGGCGAGGCGTCGCAGACGGCGACGAGATCAACATCGGTGCTCGCATTGAGGAAGCGCAGATGGCTTGCGGAGATCGCTCCGCAGCCGATCACGGCGGCGCGAGGCCTGCTCGCCACGGTCATGTGTAATCAACGGCGACCCAGCGGTCGAAACTTTTGTGTCCTATCGGGCCAGCTTCGCCGTCAAGTTCCCTGTGACGAGCCGCCGGTGTTTGTTCAGCTTCTGGCGGTGTGACATCCTTGCACTCGTCCAGTCCACCATGCTGTCGTTGATGTCATGGTCGCCTCGCTGTGCGTCCGGGACCTTCCCGGCTTCGACCGCCTCGATCACGCTTGGCAACCGCTCATAAAAGAGCGCCGACCGATAGGGCGGGTGAACCGACCAGACCCCAGGCGCACGCCCGAGGAAGTCGAGCCGCACCAAGCCGTGACGCGCCATGGCTTGCGAGATGATCTCCTCAGGAAGCGCGTACGGTGGACGGCCCTCAATGGCTGCTCGCAGTATGTGACGCCATGGAGGACTCGCGAGCGGCAAGTGCCCGATCCGATCATGGAAGCGCGAGGTATCCATGAAGAAAACCCGCGTATTCATCCAGAAGGCGCGATACGCCAAGGATGTGTGCGGCTCCAGCGGCAGCGTCTGCGACTTTAGCCGCCCGTCATCGGTCGGAGGTCCAGGCAGCGGCGAGCAAAGCAGTACGTCTGATCGGTGGCTCAACAACTCCATCGCCTCGTTAACCCAGGTGCTACTGCCACCTCCGTACAGCATGTCGGAATCCATGTGTAAGACGTACCTATTCCGCGCGGACCAGAGACCAAAAAAGTACGCATAAAAGGCAGTGCCATTCCAGTCCGTTACCGGCAGTGAGGGCCGCTGAAAGTAGGTCAGCGCGAGTTCACGAGCAACATCAGGCGAGTAGTCGACCTCGACCACGCGGGCATTTCGGTATTCGGCGCAGAATGCGTGGACTAGCTGGCGAAGGTCGGCCAGATTTTGCCTCTTTTCGGGAGGAGGTCGATCCGGTGACGGACCCGCATCTATCACCAGAATCGCCTCGTCCACCTGATGTGCCCAGCGACGAAGCTGATGGGGCAAAACATGCCGCGCGTGCGGCAGGTCGTTAGGAGCGAGGCTGATCTGTAGGCTGGTTTGGGGCTCGCGGCTCATCCTCGATCAAGTCCTCCTGACACGCTCAAACCCTGTCTGGGTGGTGGGTCGGAAACGGGTATAGCCGCCACACAGCGACTCTCGACGCTGACCGGGTTCCGCTGAAGCACGCCTCGGTCGGTTACGAAGTAGCCATTGAGACAGTCGCGGTAGCCCTTCGCGAAGTGGTGGTAGCGACGGAGACCACCCGGCAGCGCCACGAGGTGGCGCCGTTCCAACCAGTCTCGGACCGCGAGCCGCTGCACGCGTCGCAGATCGTCCTCGCCGCGAGGATCTCCGAGAAGCGTCATCTTCGCCGCGTGCCCGCCGTTGCCGAACGAATAGTCGCGCTGAAGCTTCCACACCTCACGGATGCCGAACCGCCAGCCGTAGGTGTGGTGCACAACCGCCGCAGACGTGCTCCGCATCGCGATGCCCAGATTGGCCGCCCGGCGCATGTAGTCGACCTCCTCCGCGACAGGAAAATGCGCGCCGGCCCCTAGAGCTTCGTCGAACGCTCCGACCCTCTCGACGGTACTGCGCAGCAACGCCAGGTTGCCTCCGATGATGGAAAAGCCTGTCGGCGTGTCCGTCCAGGCGTGAGGGGGCTCATAGAGAAGGTCGCCGGGGAGGCAGGCAGGGCAGTTGGCCAGACCGCGACGACTCCGCGGAGGCGCGACGAGCGCTCCACCGACCAGCCCAGCCCGTGGCGCTTCACGAAACGCGGCGATGAGCGCCTCGAGCCAGTCGGGCTCGGCCTCGCAGTCGTCATCGATTGACGCGATGACCTCGCCGCACGTGGCAGCGACCGCTGCATTACGCGCACGGCTGAGGCCGCGGCCTGCCTGGCGGATCACACGTCCTTCGCGGCCCCCCAGAGCTTCCTGCACCGTCTGCGAAATGCCCTCGACGGCTGGACCCTGCGCGATTACGACCAGTTCCCAGTCGCGGTAAGTCTGCTTGACGATGGAGCGAACGGCCGCGCCCACCGTATCCGATCGCGTCGCAGCGATGTACACGGAGACTCTCACGACGAGTATCCAGTTGAATTTTCCACGTGCAGCATCCGCTCTCTCCGATCCGTCCCGATTAACGGCTCGACGGCGATGGCGCTTTTGCACGCCTCGACACTGATGCTGCGGAGCGTGGGAGGTCCTATGACACAGCCCGCGTATCTGCGGTAGCGAGTCGATTCCGTCGAGTCCTCGCGTGCCGTTCGGGAAGAAGGTGCACCACCAGATTGCGCAGACTGCGGAGCGAGCTGGGAAAGGTCAAGCGCAAGGCCATGAGGTATGCCGCCGTACCGGCCCCCGTGACGACGACCAGGAACGCCAGGGGCGGGAAGTGAGCACTGGACAAGCCCAGGGCAAGCGGGACCGCGACGGCGGCGATTACGGCACAGGAAACCGTGGCCGGCTGAATGTCGCCCCACATCTCTTTCGCGGCGCGAATGAGCAGCCGAGCTCCGCGGGCGCGCTCATCTCGAAGCAGGAGGACATAGGCAACGAAGACGAAGACCCCGTGGACCAGGGCCGCCGCCACCGCGACTCCGACGATCCCGAACCGCGTGGCGATGAACACGGCGGTGGCATAAGCCGCGAAATGTCCCCACGCATATCCGAGAAGGGCGCGCGGACGTCCAGTGGCCATCAAACCTGCTCCGACAGCGTCGATGACCAGCGTGGCCGCTCCGCCGAGGGCGAGGATCTGCGTCGGCACGATGGCGGACGTCCATTGATCTCCGAACACCCATGGGATCAGGACGGGAGCCACGATTGCCAGAAGCGTCAATGCGGGAAACAGGACAAGCGTCTCCATGCGCACGATCCGCCCGCGGAGCATTCTCTGGTCATCGACAGTCCCGGCGCGCGAGAGGAGAGGAAAGCCGAGTATGTCCATGAGGGTGCTGACCTTCTTCTGGTAGTCCACCGCGACCGTGTACGCGCGGTAGTAGAACCCCGCTTGAAGCGCGCCGAGTCGCGCGCCGATGATCGCGTAATCGCAATTCCGAAAGCCGACCCACCCAAACGCCGCGAGTGAAGCGGGGCCACCGTAGTTCAGCAATTCCCGGGCGGCAGCTCGACGTAACCGCGGTGCGGGAGGACAAGCCCACACCCAGAGCACCGCCGTTGCCACTGCGATGCCAGCGACCGCTCCTAGCACCAATGCCACGCCGTCCATGCCGGCAACCGCCAAGGGGACCGACGTTGCTGCGGTCACTGCTGTGATGAGGACTTGGAGGGCGCTCAGGCGGCGGAACTCAAGGCGGCGCTGCAAGATGGCCATCGGCACGTTGTTCGCCGAGGTTAGGAACGCCAGCGGAGCCATCAGCAGCACCAATTCCGCCGTACGGGAGCCGTAGATCGGCTCCACCACCAGCCTTGCCGCTGCCACGATGAGCCCGACCAGAACCAGGCCACTCAATATGGCCAGGAACAAGCCGGCCTGCAAATGCTCGCGGGTTACGGACTTCCGCTGCACCAGCGCCGTATTGATGCCCTGCGCGGTAACCGATCCCAGTTCGGCGACGATGACCGCCACCGCGAATCGCCCAAAGTCCGCGGGTGGGACCAGTCGGGCCAGCGCGATCATGGATGCCACATTGAGCAGCTCGATAATCGGTCGCGAGACCACGGCCCAGCGCAATCCGCGAAGCGTCGCGGCCCTGAGGTCGCCAATCCCGAGCGATTCGTCGCTCATCAATGTGGGCGATTAGGTGCCGCTGGGGCCAGATGCTCAGTCCTCGGCATCCGGACGCGGCGGTCCCGGTCAAACGTATTTGGGGACTGATCTCCGGCGTCTACCATGGCACCCAATCAACGGGCGCTTGTTGGGGATTATTTCGCCTGCGTGACGGTGCGCGATGCGCGCATCGACGCCTCACTCGCAGCGAGGGCATGGTGCAGCGCAAGCGCAGGAGTCCCCTCGACGTTGTTTGGGCAGCGTGTCATCTGCTGCACTGGCCCGGTCATCCGATGCCCCACCCACCGTACCGTTGATGGGCCTCGACGTGGCGGCCGTATCCGAGCGCGACACAATTAACTATGTGCTCGACGGCGTCGCCGGGCGACGCGGCGGCTGGATAGAAACGGTGAACCTCGACATCCTCCGCCAGTGGCGCGGCTCCGCAGACGTACGCACGCTGTTCGCCGGCGCGGACCTGGTGGTGGCGGATGGAATGCCGCTCGTGTGGGCCGGCGAGCTTCAAGGCTCGCCCCTCCCTGAGCGCGTCGCCGGCTCCTCGCTGATCCTGTCACTGACGGCGGCGGCGGCGGAAGCCAGCGCGTCTGTCTTTCTCCTCGGGGGCAATCCGGGCACGGCTGATGCCGCGGCGGCCGGACTGGTTAAGTTGAGTCCTCAGCTCCACGTCGCTGGGACACTTTGCCCACCTGTCGGCTTTGAACATGACCCGGCCTGGCTTGACCGGATCGAGCAGGCGCTCAACCAGGCGGCACCGGATATCGTGTATGTGGGCCTTGGGTGTCCGAAGCAGGAGCGCCTCATCGTCCAGCTCCGCAGCCGATTTCCAACCACGTGGTTCGTTTCCTCTGGGGTCTCCTTCAGCTTCGTGGCGGGAGAGATTCCGCGAGCCCCCGCGACAATGCAGCGACTGGGCCTTGAGTGGCTCCACCGCATGGTCCAGGAGCCAAAGCGCCTGTACCGGCGTTATTTGTTCCACGGGATCCCGTTCCTGGTCCACCTACTGGTCTCTTCTGTGGCGTTTCGCTTTCGTCACGCCGCTCGCGCCGCGCGTTGAGCTCAGCGGCTACCTCGAGGCGACGCAATCCGCGTCGAGTTAGCTAACGGACGGGGATGACTCGCGGTCGCCGGCGGAGATAGTGAGAGCGGATCCATGCGCCATACGGGCCGAACGGCACGCCGGCATAGTTGCGGATGAGAGCGCCGCAGTTGCCCCACGTGTCCCACGTCCATGCTTCGTAGCCGACACGATGAGCGTCAGCCCAATCGACGATCTCCGAGATATGGCTCGTGCCGCAGTCCGAATCGTCGTAGCTCTCTCCGGTCTCGCCAAAGACGAGAGGAACTCGGCGCGCGACGGGCGCGTAGGACGCTTGGAAGCAGGCCACGCTGTCACAGCTGTTTCCGCCATAGACGTGGGCCTCAGCCACAAGCTGGTGACGCGGGTCGCGCGGTACGTGCGACAACCACTGCGATAGGTCATTGGCGTAGCCAATCCCGGGAACGGCAATGATGCCGGCGTAACCCGCGCGGCGCATCACCGTGACCGCTTGTTGCATGCCGGCGACGGCGTAGGGACTATTCGCTGGGGTGTAGGTCGCCTCGCACCCACCCTTGAGGAAACAGTTGGCATCGACGGTGGTTTCGCCCCATGGCGCGAGAAACACGTTTGGATCGTTTCTGAACGCCGACGCCATACTGGACCAGACGCTCGGCGCGTGCTCTTCATCGGGGGCCGCCGGTTGGGACGTGGCGAGATGGGACCCGGGTGCGGCCCACATCAGCGAGACCTCGGCGTAGATACCGTAGTGATGCAGCAGTCCCACGTAGCCGAGGATCGCTCGCCTGTAGTTCGCCCCTCCGAACTGCGGCTTGATCCCATTGATCCCGAGCCAACAGTCCTCATTTAGCGGTATCCGAACGACGTTCACGTGCCAGCTGGCGATCGCCTTGACAGAGCTCGCGGTGTTCGGGCCGTCGAAGATGCCCCACCCCTGGGCGCAGGCGTACTCGGTTCCAGACCGATTGACGCCCTGAAACAACACCTGCCGCCCTTCCGCGTCGAGAATGCGGTTCCCAGAGACGTGAAGACCGCCCACCGAACTCCCGCTCGCTGAGGTGTCGGCGACAGTGACAATGGCGATCGCAGCCGCGACGATCACGGCAGCAATCCACGTTGCCCGTGCTTTGCCGGGCCGGCGGTTCGAGGCTTGCGCCGGTCTCAGCGGCTGCTCGCCCAAGAGCGAGGCGTGCGCAGCCGGCCGCCAGTAACTAGGTTGGATGCAGCCCAGTAACGCCGATCGCCCCCAGGTGGTGCGACCACCGGGGATGACTCATGTGTCAAGCGGCGGGCAGCGTCGACCAGTCCCAGAAGCGTGCCGGTGATGAAGGCTATGCGATACCAAAAGAAGCCGACATCCAGGGCTCCGATCAGTGCATAGGCGACAAGCGCGCAAGCCACCATCAGCCCAATGACGGCAAACTCCTGATCGCGCCCCCTGGCCAATCGCGATCCCGAGATTATGCCGGCGCCAATCAGGAACCAGACTGCCACAGCGCCCAGGACGCCCATGCCCACGAACAAATCGAGTACCTGGTTGTGCGGGACGTAGGCGATCACCGAATCATTGGCGCTGATATCGACAATCGGGAGCGCATAGTCGATCTTGACGCCGTAGCCCTTCCCTAGTAGGCCGCTCTGTTTGATGTTCGCCTCGAGGTTGGCGTTCTCCTGAACGCGATAGACATCTGACGAGGCGTCACGGTAACTCGGACTTACTTGAGACTTGATCGCTCGCGCTGGCGCGGCCAAGCTGCTGCCGCTGTTCCACATGACGGGGAAATAGACCACCGAACACAGCGTGAGTGCGACGATTGCCTTTCCGAGCGTGTGCCGCCGGATCGGCATAGCCGCATAGGCGATTACGGCGAAGCACAACAACGCGGCGCCGAGCATCTCCCAGGCGGCCCGCCGATTGTTCACAATGATCGCGAAGATCACGAAGGGCAGAAGCCACGTCGCCCAAGTCCGCAGCCTTCCGCGCTGTCCGAACAGCCATAGTGCTGCCACGAGAATGACGAAGGTCACGAAGAAGTACGAGGCCTCGTGACTGATGTATGACTCAGGCTTGGGCACCATATGCCGGTGCGAGGTCCAGAGATAGATGCACTGCAAAGCCTTGAACCCGACAGTCCCAACGAACGTCCAGAGCAGTGCACGGATCGCCCTGCGATCCCGAACAAAGGCACAAGTCAGAAAGTAAGTCGCGGCGAGATAGACCCACGGACGGGCCTGCATCAGGCCGGTTCGTAGGCTGCCGTGATGGACCTGGCCGACGAGGACTGCCAAGACGGCGCAGGCCAGAACGGCGCGGACGGCCACGCTCACATGTGTGTGAGGGATCAGGCGAGTTTCCCATTCCCTTCTTTTCACCAAGTAGATGAACGACACCATGAGGAGCAGGATGTCCCCGCCCTGGAGATGACCGCCAACCGACGAATAGAGGGGAATCTTGCTCGTCAGCGGGATATGCGGTATCTGCGTGTTCTGCTCGATCAGCACACCGCTACCCAGCAGGACCGCCGGTACGAGGTACGGCCGCTTCCAAAGAGCCACCGGAAGTAGCACGATGCCGAGGGCGAGAACATGAGTGACGCTGCCGGTTGAGCCTAGGTAACCGGCGAGACCACCAACGAGGATCCCTCCAGCGAGGAGCCCACCGACGAGCTTGGGGGTGGGTTCCGCCGGCTTCGCTGCACCGGTCGGGGCTGGTGCAGCAATGGCGCTCAACCCCCGCCTCCGCTTCCGTTCACTAGTGGCGTGTGATCGGTGCTGGACCACGTTGCCGGCTGTATCCCTGTCACGTCCTCACTGTCGGGTGCGGGCGGACCGACCTGTGGCGGAGGACCGGTCGCGTACACCTGCGCGTCAACGCTGGGGATGTATCTGTCGGTCGGTGTGGTGCTTGAGTACTCGATCAAGGCGGCAACGATCACGACGATCGTCAGGGCAAGCGCAGCCCGGCCTGCCTGACGCCGTGTTAGCCGACTCGTTGCTCCCAGCACGATGTACGCGCAGAGCAGCAGCATCCCCCATTGGGTCATCGTTCTTGGGTGGGCTCAGATCGCGCCCCGACCTGGAACCGCCGGTCACCGAGTGACAACCGGGAATGCCTTGCCCCCGTCGCTGGTTGGGCAGAGTGCGCAGACGCCATGGGAACACCGGTTGCCCCGGCCCGGAATGGGTCGACGGGCGGCACAGAGGGAACGAACGGGGCTCCGGTCGGCAGCTCGTCCTCCCATGCCTCCTTCTTTGCCGGCGTGAGGGCGACCACGGCCAAGAAGCTCACCAGCAAGCCGCCCAAGGCCCCGCCAAGGATCACCTCGGCCACCTTCCGCTTCTTCAGCGGCGTTGCGACTGCGGGTGTGGGCGAATCGATGACCTGTATGGACCAACCGTCGGCGTTGGTCGTGCCCGTCACCTGGCTCAGCGCAGTATTGGCCTGGGCGAGCTGCGACAGCGCATTGCTTTCGGCCGCGGAGAGAGACACGTAGGTCGGGTCGGTCTGGCTGAACCCCGGGTGCTGTGCCTGGTACGTGGTCACACTGCTGCGCGCGCTGGTTACGGCAGCCTCGGCAGCCTTCACCTGCTCTGTGTCGTACGCGAGAGCCGCTTGATTGTGCTGGTCCGCCAAGCGATCGTTGTAGCTTCGGAGTTGGGCGATGGTCGCCGCGAGCACCTTTTGCGCCGTGGACGACGATGAGCCCGTATAGCTGATCTGCAAGATCTGGTTGCCGGTGACCATCGGCACGATTTGCCCCGTACCGAACAACGCCTGCGCAGTCCTCAACGCCTCCGCGTGGCTCAGGGGCTTACCGATTGTTTGCTTTGCGACCGACGCGTCGAAGGCGTCCGTGGTCAGGAGTTCGCTCAGGAGTGCCTGCTCCGCGGCCGCCGGGGGCCCGTCCCCGCCGGAGGCGTTGGCACTGATCGACGACGGCATCGGCGGAGTCGTGTCGACCCACAGGTTGGCGGTCGATTTGTACGTCTTCCCCATTCCGAACAGGACGAGGGCCGCGGCAAGGGCACCGAGAACAATCGGCGCGCAGAACAGCTTGCGGTGGCGTCGAAACGTTTCGCGGTAGGACGCCGACTGGGGCTTGCTCTTCTCGCGACCTTGATCCATAGCACCGGCCTTTCTGAGGTCCAACTAGGTCCGCAGAGACAACGCCGTGGACGGACGCAGACTTCTGTTAGCCGCCCGCAATTTAGGCCGCGCTAACGCGAGGCCGACGCTGCGTGAGATCGATTGGGTCCGCCTGCCGCCTTGCGGCGGCTACATCCGGCGCACAGGAGCCCGATGTTCTGGGGTTCGTTGCGACCGTCGGTCGCCCACGAGACGCTGTGGGCAAACTGGATGAGCTCATCCGATCCGCAAGCCAGACATCTTCCTCCGTCCCGCTCGTACACGAGACGCTTTACATCCTCCGGAATTGGCTCCGCCAGACGGGCATCAAGCTCCCACTCGATCCCTTGCTCATCGTCACGCTCGAGCATCACGAGCAGCGCTGCTGCATCCTCGGGGCCGCAGTCGCCTGATTCCCAATAGAACGCGTCCCGCCACCACCACCATTGACGTCGGCGCACACGTACGACAAAGACGGGAAGGTCGCCGTGACGGCACCAGCCACGAAGCCGCAGATACGTGTCGGGACGAAGCTGGGTGGGTGGGCAGCCGGTACCGGCGAACCAGATTCGGTCGCCCCACAGAAACCCGCGACTATCTCTCCAGAACCCAGCGTTTGGGTCGTGTCGCAGCTCGACGCACCCATCAACCGAATCTTCAAACGTCGAGAACGGCGCCGGATCCGGCGCCGTGCTGGACTCCCAGAGACGGGCGCCGAGCGATACCAGAAGGATCGCGAACGCGGCGCCCAACAAGGCGGCGAGGAGCGGCACTTCAACCGCTGCCCAGAGGATCCAAAACACCACGACGGAAACGCTCACAGAGGCGATGCCCTCGCGAGTGTGTAGCCACGGGCTGACCCGGCTATCCAGCTTCGCGGCTACGTGATTAATCACGCCTCCCTCCCAGAGTCGCACGGATGTGTTTGCGCGGTCATCGTTGTCCAAGCCCAGGAAAACTGACGCGTGGCGGCTTTACCCCAACAACCCCCTAACACACCAAGTTCTTGCGGCGCCCCAAGCGGACCGGTCGACGTGGCGATGACGCAAGCAGCAGGAGACAGGCGCCGTTGCTCTATCAGGAATAGCTGCCTTGATAGTCACGACGATCGAATTCGCCAGCCTTTCTTTGAGCTCGGTCGCGGCGACCGTGCTCATCGCGACGCTCGTCGTCGGAGGATGCGTAGCGGCAGCATTCGCCACCTATCTGCTGGCGCTGTCGATCGCCGCCTTCTTCTACCGGGAAGAAGCAATCGAAGAACCGCCCCACAGCAGGTTGCTCGTCCTGATTCCAGCCCACAACGAATCGCTGCTGATCTCCCGCTGCGTGAGATCTCTCTGCAGCCAGGAGTATCCGCGCGACCTCTACCGGGTCCTTGTCGTCGCGGACAACTGCACCGACGACACCGCTGCGCTCGCTGCTGCCGCCGGCGCGCACACGGTACTCCGGCGCGATGAGCCCGAGGCCCGTGGAAAGGGCCAAGCGCTCCGCTGGGCCATGGACCGCGTTCTCGGATCAGACTCGCCCCCCGATGCGCTTGTGATCGTGGACGCCGACTCAGTCGCCTCTCCCGGGCTTCTGCGAACGCTGGCGCATCGGTTTGAAGCCGGGGAACGTGCGGTACAGGCCACCTACCTGCTCTCGCCGGACGACCATGAACGTCCGTCGCTTAGCGGGATTTCGTTCATGTTGGTCAACAGCGTCCGTCCGGCCGGCCTTACGGTGCTGCACGTGCCGGCGATACACCTCGCCGGCAACGGCATGCTGTTCGCCCGCGATTTACTTTTGCAGCATCCATGGTCGGCGTTCACCAGCACGGAAGACACCGAGTACGGTCTGATCCTGCATACGTCAGGGGAGCGGGTCACGTTCGCACGTGGCGCCCTCGTTGAGGCGCCGCCGGCGCCGACCCCGCAGGCCGCCGAACAACAGCGACTTCGCTGGCACGGCGGGAAGGTCCACCTGGCTCGACGCTGGTTGCCGCCACTGCTCAAACGCGCGATTCGCGAGCGTCGACCATCGTTGCTCGGTCCCGCGTTCGAACTGGCGGTGCCGCCCCTCGGTTTACTCACCGCCGCGGCTCTGGCAGGCTCAGCCCTCTGTGGGGCAGCCATTGCTGCCGGACTGATGCCAGTCTGGGTTCTGGCGCCATGGGTGGTCGGGCTTGTCTTCATTCCTGCCCATATCATCGTCGGGCTCCGGGCCACAGGAGCGGCGCGCTCGTCCTACGTGTCGCTAGTCCACGCACCGCTTTATGTCGTGCACACGGCGTTGCGGGCGCGGGGTGTCTGGCGCTTCCGCGGCGACACCTGGGTCCGTACGGAGAGAGAACCATCATCGAGCACCGTCACGAGCGAAGTGTGACTGTTGCGGCGGGGGAGCTTTGCTGAGTCGGCGCCGGGACCGGCGCCGCTTCGTGGTCGTCCTCCTCTTCATAGCCGTCGTTGCGCTCGCTGCGTCAGAGGCTCGTCTGGCGCCGGCGGCTAGCCCACGCTATGCACGGGAACGCCATCCGCAAACTGCCTGGGCCTCGTGTAATCGCAACGCTCGGAACGGGAAGCCCTCCACGTTCAGGCCACTGTCCGACGCCGAGGCCGCCGCGCTGGTCACGCCTGAACCTGAGACGCGTCCTTATAACGCTCGCCCGTACACACTGCGCGGCAAGCGGTATCCGGCGGCCAACGATTATGTGCCTAGCCGCGCGCAACTACGGACGTATCGCGATTCACGAACCTCGCTGGGAGAACCGCTGCTCCGGTTTAACCCGTACTTTCGTTATGTGGACGGACGTGACGGTATGCGCCACCCCTCCACGGACGACCTTATCCAGTGGGCCGCGCACAAATGGGGCATTCCCGAGAACTGGCTGCGAGCGGAGTACGTCACGGAATCGTTTTGGAATCAGTTCCAGCTGGGGGACGCCACGCCAGTCAGCTCAAGCTGGTATCAGCTCTACCCCTACCAGTCGCGGATTCCTCACACGAGTAGCGTCTATCAGTCTCTCGGCATCGCCCAGGTGAGGTGGACCCCGAACGGCTCGCTTGGGCCCGGCACCGAACCGCTCCGCTGGGAATCGACCGCGTTCAACCTCGACGAGCAGGCCGCCACCCTCCGCTTCTACTACGACAACCCCAGCGGCGCGCGGTCCTCCTGGGGCGACCCAACCTACGTTCCCTGCCAGGAATGGCGGAGCGTCGGCGGATGGTACAGGCCCTACCCGTGGGGCAACCCCGGGCAAGCTTCCTACATCCGAGTCACACAAGGCCACCTGGCGGACCAGGCCTGGAGCTCTCCCAGCTTCGAGAATTGGTCACCGCCCTCATTCCCACCCGGGATCGCGTTCAAGTAGCACCTACCCCGCCCCCCACCGGCGGGGGCGCGTATCAGCTACGAGTGTCATGGCCAAGGCGACCGCGCGGTGTCGCTGGCCCTTGCAAACCAAATCCTGGCCGAAGCTTGACGCGGGCGAACTGGTCGCGCCCGACCAGCCGGTCGGTCGTGGAGATCCAGCCGACCATCCGCCACGAGCCAGTGCGGGCGCTGGGAAGGTCCGAGCTTGTTCTGGGACGCGGTCCGTTCATTGACCGATCCAGCGGCAGCGGCGCGCGCGACCACGCGACCTCAGGGCCGCAGCGAGTCGAAGGGCAGCGGCGTCCCAACCACGATTCACCTGACCGCCATCAGCTGGAGCGCATCGGGCGACAACACGCCATCTCCACGTCTTACTCACCCCTGGCCACACGTTGGACGCAAAGGCCATGTAGTCCTCAACTGGGTCCGGGATGGAATGTCCGTGGTCGTACGCGGAACGCGCGCACCCGAGGGCAGAAGCAGCCAGCGCCTTCCTCGCGCTCGCGAACAGAGAGTCGCCGTTGGGGAGGGATGCCCTGGGCCCGATCAGGGCCGTTTCGAACGCCGCCAGCACCTGGTCGAGATCGGCCAGGCTGTTCAGAGGATGCGTGGTCCGCATCATGCTGTCTGGGTGCACCCGGTAGAAGCCCTGCGGTGGACCGTTGACCCGTCCGATTTCACTCACCGCGGCGGCCCGCAGCCACATCTCGAGGTCACCGCTGTGGGGCAGATGGGAGTCGTATCCGCCAATCGCGTGCTGCACGGAAGTCCGCATCACCACCTCGGGACTGGTGATGCAGTTCCTGCCGACGCGGCAGCGTTTCCTGATCCACTCGTTGCCGGACCAGATGGTCCAGCTTCGGACGTCCTGCCTCACCGGAGGAGGTTCGTCGACGAACACCTCCGGTCGTCCGTACACAAGCCCGACCGACGGATGGGCCTCGAGCAGAGCCGTGGCGCGCGCTAGCGAGCCGGGCGGAAGGGCATCGTCGGCGGATAGCAGCACGACATAATCGCCGCTCGCTTGCTCCAGCCCTTCGTTGTAGGTTGCGATGTGCCCGAAGTTGGAGCTGTGCAAGATCGCGCGGATGCGCGGTTCGCCAGCCGCCAGCTCCCGAACTACTTCAGCCGATCCATCGGTCGACGCGTCGTCGATCACAATCGCTTCGACATCCACTCCCGGCTGAGTGAGCACCGACTTCACCGCGGTACCCACATAGTGTCCGTAGTTGTGACAGGGGATCACGACCGTGACACTGGGCCGGCCTCGCAGCGGTTGTGCTCGGAAGCGACGGCTCATCGCTCCGTACCCATGACGATTTGATGCATGCGATCCAATCAACGAGTGGCGTGGGCAAGGACTTCTTCCGCAACGCCTGTCGGCAAGTCAGCTCCCGAGATATCCCGCGCTGGTACGCCGTACCACAGGCGCTTCGCAGGTACGTCGCGCGTGACGACGGACCCCATTCCGACCAACGCCCATTCACCGACGGCAATCCCCTCACGGAGACAGGCGCCGCTACCGAGATACGCCCCTCGCCCTACATGACAGGCCCCGCCGAGACGAACCCCAGAAGCAATCGTGGCAAAGTCCTCGACCCTGACGTCGTGGGTCAGCACCACCTGTGGCATCACGACGACGTGCCGGGCAACGACAACGTCGGTTGTCAGGTCCACGTGCGCCAGAAGAACTGAGCCGGGCCCAACTTCGCACGTGGTACCCAGGGTCGCCGTGGGATGGATCACGGTCGCATAGCGTTCGTCGTCGAGGTCCAGTCGTTCGACGAGCAGAAGGCGCGCCACATAGTTGTCCGGCCGACCCGGACACACCAGTACGAGCGCGCCGGGGTGGTCATGCACGATCTCGACCGGGCCCAGGACCGGAACGCCGCTGATCACCGAGCCCTGCTTGGCGGGGTCGTCATCGACGTAGCCCAGGAGGTCCCAGGTCGGGGATACGGCGTTCGCAGCCCTGATGGCCTCGGCAGCCTCCCGCGCCAGGCCTCCTGCGCCAACGAGCAGGAGCTGCCGCGGTCTGTTGTTCACCGTTCCCCACGCAGCGGGACTACGGAGCCGTGGAACTCCAGGCTGCGGGATGCCGCTTCAAGGATGTCCAACACTCGCAGGCCAGCCTTTCCGTCCGTCACGCTGGGGCGCCCGGTTCGAATGCAGTGAGCGAACTCGGCCATGACCCCTTGGAGTGCCTCCCGCTCTGGTAGCGCGGGGGCGACCATGTCGCCGGCGCGATAGGAAACCATCGCCTGGCGCCGGTCGTCGGCGTCGAGCTGCGCCGGGTCGGCAAGATCGACGCCACGGTCATAGACCGAGATGCGCTGGGAGGGGTTGAGATCGTCCCAGACGAGCGTGCGGTTCGACCCCGCAATCGTGGTCGTGCGCACTTTGACCGGGCTGAGCCAGTTCACGTGAACGTGGGCGATCGCTCCTCGCGGAAGCTGCAGCGTGAGGTAGGCCACGCACGCCTGCCCGGCGCCAATGGGGTCGGCACCGGTCGCCGCGACAGCGAGCGGCATGCAGCCCTCTGGGAGGATGTAATCGAGAATCGAGAGGTCGTGCGGCGCAAGGTCCCAGAGTACGTTCACGTCGCGCTGGACCAGGCCGAGATTGATCCGGACCGAATCGAGAAACTGGAGCTCGCCGAGCACTCCGGTACGCACGAGCTCACGGATGCGCTGAACAGCGGGGGTGTAGCAGTAGGTGTGGTCACACATCAGCACCACGCCCCGCTCCTTGGCGGCGGTTACGAGAGCGTGTCCCTCGGAGTAGCTAGACGCGAGGGGCTTCTCGATCAAGACGTGCTTGCCGGCCTCAATCGCAGCCATCGCAACCTCGAGGTGTGTGGCTGGCGGTGTAGCTACGGCGACTGCCTCGACGAACGGATCGTCGAGCAGCCGCTGCAAGTCATCGCCGGCGTCGATTCCGGCGAATCCGCTCGCCAGCTTCTCGGCCCGAGCCCGGTCTACGTCGCAGATCGCGGTGAGCCGGGCTGCCGGGGACTGGAGTGCATTGCGGACAAGGTTCGGGCCCCAGTAGCCAGCCCCGACGATCGCGAGTCCAACTGGCTGGAGCTCCGGGTCGGACACCGCCCAGTTATCTGTGACTTGCTCTTCGACATGAGTAGACATGAGCTCTCCGCGGCGTTAAGTCGATCGGCAAGGCCGCTCTTCAGCCCGACCCCAACTGTCTCAAGAACGATCCGCGGACAGCACTTCTCGCGCGGGTGGTTGGCAGCCGGCGACGGAACTGGATTCGGCGGCGAGCGAGCGCAGACCTAGAGGTTGCCGCGGCACGCCACGTGCTTCGCCGTCCGGAGGAGGACCTTCAGGTCGAGCCACAATGACCAGTTCGCGACGTAGAGGTAATCAAGCCCCACCATCTCCTGCATCGGAACCCGGTAACCGAGGATCTGCCAAGGCCCGGTCATGCCCGGAGTCAGGTGAAGCCGACTTCGGTCGAGCCCAAGCACCTGCGCATCCTCATCGACCACGAGCGGTCGCGGCCCCACCAAGCTCATCTGTCCAGCCAGGACGTTGAAGATCTGTGGCAGCTCGTCGAGTGATGTGCGACGGAGCACTCGCCCCAAGCGGGTTACTCGCGGGTCGTCCGCAATCTTGAACAGGCCGTCTCCCGCCTCATTCAGCGAGCGGAGCTCGTCCTTGCGCATCTCAGCATCGAGCGTCATCGAGCGGAACTTGAACATTCGAAAATGGGTGCCGTCACGCCCGACCCTGATTTGGCGGAAGAAGATCGGTCCGCGGGAATCCAGTCGGATTGCGATTGCGATCAGAACGAGCAGCGGGCTCGCCAGCAGGAGACCGATCGAGGCGAGGACCAAGTCAAACGCGCGTTTGAGCATCCGCGATGATCGAGACAGGCCGAAGCTGCGCACACCGAGCATCGTCATGCCGTCCACGTCGTCAAACTCGACGGCGGATCCGACCACCTCGAACATCCTCGGCAAGACGCTTACCCGAACCCCCACCGCCTTGGCCGCTCGGATCAGGTTGACGACGCCACGGCTATCGGGGGTGCTGGGAGCAATGATGATCCGGTGAACATTCAGCTCGGATGCGACTCGACGAATGATCTCGGGCACCGCCATCCAATCCTGATCCTCGATGTCCTCGCCGGCAAACGGAAGCGACGCCACCACCGTCGCATGCGCGCGGCTGGCGGCAAGTTTCTGCCGGACCCGGTGTACGCGATCGACATCGCCGAGCACGAGACAGCGCTCGGACTGAGCGGTGCGACCCGCCATGGCCCTGGCAAAGGCACGGCACAGCGATATCGCACCGAACGATGCGATCCAGAACACGGCGGTCTGGGACGCGCTCGGAGCGGAACCCGGACCCGTTGCCTGGAGAATCGACACCAGGAGCGCAAATACGCCGCTGAGCTGCGCCAGCAGCGGGATCTCGTCCAGCGTTGAGTGGACCAGCCGAAGGTCGTCACGGTCGTACAAACCGGAGACCTTGAACAGAAGCAGCAGTAGCAACGCGCCGGCCAAAATAACTGGCGCCACCTGGCGCTGGTTGAACGCCCTGGGAATCGTCAGCAGAACCAGTATCGCCGCCGTCACGTCGGCGAGACCCAGAAGCCGGCGGTGAAGAGTCTCACGCCAGACAACTGAGGCCGCGGGAGTTTCGTTGACTTCTAGCGTCCCGAGGACGTCGGAAGGTAATACCTCGAGCTGCGGTTCCGGGGACGTCAGACCCCTGAGCAGGCGCGGGGGCGCGGAAGCGCTCGCCTCCTCATGAAGCCTCGGCTCGGTAGCAACTTGCGGCGTCATCGCCCTCGACAGAGAGAACGTGATGGCTCCACCGGCACTTCTCTGCCGACCGTTCAGTGATCTGACCGACTGAACGGGACACGTGGCCTACGAAGGTTTTGCGCCCCGCTTGCGTTAGTCCCGTGAGACAAGAACCGGCATGCCACAGTTTCGTTCTTATCAACACTGGTTCAGGCTGCTTGTGCTAGCCGCCGTGCTCGCAGCCGGGGTCTTGGCTGCCGACGCGGCTGGGGCACAGGCGGCGTGTGGGAATCCTGTGGCGTGTGAGAACCAGTTGCCTGGAGATCCGCAGTCGGATTGGCAGATCAATGGTGTTGGCGATAGCTCGATTCAGGGCTATGCGACCCAGTTCAGCGTGGATGTGGGGCAGACGGAGTACTTCAAGATCGACACCCCGTCGACGAACTACCACATCGACATCCTGCGGCTCGGCTATTACGGCGGGGACGGGGCGCGCCTCGTCGCCTCGGACATCAAGCCGACCGCGACGCTCCCGCAGACGCAGCCTTCCTGCTTAATCGACTCCTCGACGGCGCTGATCGACTGTGGGAACTGGGGGGTGTCGGCGTCGTGGACGGTGCCGAGCAACGCGGTGTCCGGCGTGTATATCGCGCATCTCGTGCGCGATGACTCACAGGACAAGGATGGCGATAGCCAGATCCCGTTCGTCGTGCGCAACGACGCCAGCCATTCAGACATCCTGGTGGCGACTTCCGATGCCACCTGGGAGGCATACAACGACTACGGCGGCAACAGCCTCTACACCTGCACGGTCCAATGCCCGCCCGGGAACCCACTGGATTACAAGGGGGCGTACGCGGTCTCGTATAACCGCCCGTTTGACGGGGCGTTCACGACCGACGCTGGTGCGTCGTATCTCTGGTACGCGGAGTACCAGATGATCTATTGGCTGGAGGAGAACGGCTACGACGTGAGCTATGTAAGCGATTCGGACCTGGACCGGGATCCGGCGCTGCTTGAGAACCATAAGATCTTCATCTCCAGCGGCCACGACGAGTACTGGTCCGAGAACGAGTACCAGGGGATCAAGACGGCGCTGGCCGACGGGGTCAACCTGGCCTTCTTCAGCGGCAACGAGATGTTCTGGAAGACGCGGTGGGCCAACAGCGAGGACGGCTCAAACACGCCCTACCGCACGCTCGTCACCTACAAGGAAACACATTTCAACGCCCCGACCGATCCCGACGACCCGCCGACCTGGACCGGGGCCTGGGCCGATCCCCGCTTCAGCCCCCCGGCCGACGGGGGGATCCCCTCCAACTCGCTCACCGGGCAGGAGTTCCTGGTCAACCAGGGCAGCGGCGACATCACCGT
>Ga0335074_10000343_pt1 | contig 69117 bp, 64 predicted proteins | sample Lox_Sample_23_FD_206715 | JGI IMG/M metagenome (GOLD analysis project Ga0335074, IMG submission 206715) | Soil microbial communities from Loxahatchee National Wildlife Refuge, Florida, United States - Lox_Sample_2.3 | ecosystem: Environmental > Terrestrial > Soil > Wetlands | place: USA...
TCGTGCTCGAACGCCCGAGCGAGCAGACGGATCGTCTCCCGCCCGTCCGGCGTGTCGACGTCGCCGTTGATGCTGAAGGCCACGGCGACTTCGTCGGCGCGGCCGCCCTCGGTCGCGGCCTCGCGGGCCAGGTGCACCGCGCGGCGCGCGACGTCCATCCAGTGGATCGGCTCGCTGGTCTCCCACATCCGGGCCTGGCCGTCGCGCAACGCGGTGGCCAACCCCCACGTGTCGGTACAGATCACGTCGCAGCCGACATCGACGTAGCGCCGGTGGACCGCCTTGACGTCGCCCGGCGATTCGAGCAGCGCCGTCAGGCCCCACAGATGCTCCTCGAGCTCGGGCCGCTCGCCCGCGACGCGGATCAGCTCGGTGCCGGTGGCGCCGTCCATCATCACCACCTGGTCGGTGGCGATCAGGCGCGAGAGCCGCTCGTAGCGGGTCTCGGTGTTCCCGTCCGCCTCGGTGCTCGGGTCCGCTTCCATCGCGCGCGCATGATTCGCAGGCGCGTCGCTGGAGGTGTCCGTCGCGGTCATGTCCGTGTTCACTCTTGTCTCCTCCCTGGGATGCGGATCCCGCACGCCCGGCTCGCGAACCGGCACAGCTTGCCGCTACCCCCGCCGCTGCGCCACTCTCACAGCGCCGGATTAGCCTAGACTTTAGAGAGGGTCTAAAAGCCAGGCTGTTTGCACGGCGGGACGGGCCGAACCGGTGATACCTCTCGATCGGACAGGTAATTCTGGCGCAAGGGGCAGGGTAGCCGCCGAGGCGCCGCTGTACCTTCTGCGCCGTGTCGGCAACCACCGGATCGCAGAGGACCGCCGCCGAACTCGACGTGGTCCTGCGGCGCGCCGGGGCGATCCTGTCGACGCGCGACGGCCGGCCGGTGGCGATCAACTTCGGCTCGGCCGCCGCGGAACTCTCCGTGTGCGTGCGTACGGTGGGTCTGGTCGACCATTCCGAGCTCAGCACGCTGGCACTAGAGGCGCCGCCGGCCCAGCTGTCCGCGTTGATGCGACGCATGGCCGGCGACACCGTGTCGCCCGGGGGCCTGGTCACGAGCGCACGGGCGCTGTGGTGTGGCGAGACCTCCAGCCGGGTGATCGTCGTGTGCGACCCCCGTACCGCCGAACGGCTCACCGGCGGGCTGCGGGCGGATGCCGCGCGCCACATCGGCGTGCGCGACCTCTCGAGCGAGCTGACCGCGATCGGACTGCTCGGACGCAACACCGCTCTCGTGCTGGGCGCACTCGGCGTCTACGGCCCTTCCGGCGACCCGCGCACGGTCCAGCCGTTCTCGCGAGGCTCGGTCGAAAGGCACGCTGCCTGGTGGCTGCTCCAGTCCGACCGGCGCGCCCTCGCGCTGGTGGACCGGGATCTCGCGGGCGAGGCCTGGCTGGCCATCGAGCGCGCCGGGCGACCGTACGGGATCAGCTGCGTCGGGCAGGAGGCGGCCGAGCGTTACACGCTCATGGAGCGCCTGCGGCCCGCCACGCTTCCGTTCGTCTAAGTCCTCCGCCGATCACCGGGCTCCGCGCGGGAGCGCCGCATGCCGGTCGTCGCTGACGCCGCCAGAGCCCGGCGCACGCTGGCCGAGCTGATGGCGCTGGAACGCGAGATCGTCGAGGCCGCTTACGTGCGGCGCTCCGACGCGGTCGAGCGGGTGGCCGACGCGGTCCGGCGGCTCGGCGAGATCGGCGCGCCGCAGGGAATCCTCGAACGCGCGGCCGAGGAGCTGGGCACGAGCTCTGACTTCGACCGCGTCATGCTCGGCGAGGTGCGCGGCGCGGAGCTTCACGTCCGCGCGCTGTGGAGCGCCCAGGATCCGGGCGCGGCGGCGGCCGGCCTGGAGCAACTCCAACGCGCTCCGATCCGGCTCGAGTACCCCTCGGTCGAGGACGAGGTCGCTCGCCGTCAGGCAACCGAGATCGTGCGGGCGCAGGCGCCTCGCTCGCGGGCGGCCCGGCGGCTGGCCGAGGTGCTCGACTGGAACGGCTACGTCGTCACGGCGATCGTGGTCCAGGGCCAGACCGTGGGCCTGCTCCATGCCGACGCCACCGCCGGCGGGCGGGTGCCCGACGCGCTCGATGCCGAGGTCGCGTCTCGTTATGCAGAGGGGATCGCGGGCGTGTTCGAACGCGCGGTGCTACGGGAGATGCTCCAGCTGCACCATCACGAGCTGAGCTCGGCGGTGGAGTGGATGAGCGCGCGCCTCGGGCAGCTCGCGGCTCCAGGCGCGGAGGTGAGCACCGCGGGCAATCCCGGCGCGTCCGTGGCGACCGACGCGCTCACCGCCCGCGAGCTCGACGTTCTGCGCCTGCTCGCCCGCGGCCATACGAACCTCCAGATCGCCCGTCAGCTCGTCGTCCGGGAAGGCACCGTCAAGTACCACGTCAAGAACATCCTGCGCAAGATGGGCGCGACCAGCCGGGCCGACGCGGTCTCCCGCTACGCGCGTGCCGCGCCATGAAGCTCGACGACCAGCTCGAGCGCCGACTGGCCGACCAGGCGGCGAGCGCGCGCGAGCTGCTCGGTCTTGCGGCCCAGCCCGGCACCGACCTCGAGGAGCTGCGTGGGCTGATCCGGGCGCTGCGCTCGCGGTTGGCGCCGGGCGAGCCCGCCGGCGAATCGATCGAGGGGCAGGAAAGTGCGCTGGAGCGCCTGCGTGAGCGGTTCGAGGCGCGCTTCGCCGCGCTCGACCGGGTCCAGACCGGCATCGCGGAGCTGCGCGAGGTGACCTCTCCGCCCGAGATGCTCCATCGAGCCCCAGCGGTGCTGTGCGCCGGGTCGGCCTTCCAACGGGCCATCCTCAGTCTGGTCAAGGGCGGGCTGATGGTGGCCGAGGCGGCGCACTTCGCCGGCGATTCGCGTGCCGCCGCCGCGGTGCTGACCCAGCTCCAGAACAGCCCTCTCCGGCTCGAGCATCCGCTGATCGAGACCGAGCTACTGCGCCGGCGCCGCGCAACCATCGTGGTGGACGCCGATGTCAATCCCCGCGTCGATCGCCAGACGGCGGCCCTGATGGGCTGGCGATCGTATGCCGCGGCGCCGCTCGTGCTCGGCGCGCACGTGGTCGGCGTGATCCACGCGGACCGGGGCGCCGGTCAGGCGCTTGACGTGCTCGACCGCGACCTGCTGTGGGAGTTCGCCACGGGACTGGCCCAGGCGTACGAGTCGAGCGTGCTGCGCCGCACGCTGCGTGACGAGCGCAATCAGATGCGCGAGCTCCTCGAGTGGATACGCGCCCGCTCGAGCGAGCTGGCCGACGCGCCGGTGCGGCTGTCCGCCGGCGGCCACGCTCCGTTTCACCCTCCGGCACCGCCCCCGACCGCCGTGCCCTCCGGCCCAGTGGCCGGCGCGCGCGATGACCGGGTGGTGTTCGAGGGCCTGCTCAGCCGTCGCGAGCTCGAAGTCCTACGGCTGCTGGCCGAGGGCGCCACCAACCGCCAGGTCGCGGACGCGCTCGTGGTCTCCAACGGGACCGTCAAGTTCCATGTCGGGAGCATCCTGCGCAAGCTCCACGCGGCCAACCGGGCCGAGGCGGTGACCCGCTACCTGCGCCTGATGGGCATGCGGGTGCCCTGAGCACCCGCATAATTGGCGGAGTGCCTGAGCGCGTATGTAGCTCGACGTTCGTGGGGCGATCTGCCGAGCTGGCGGTGCTCCGCGACGTGCTCGAGGACGCACTCGAAGGCCGCCCTGCACTTGTCTTCGTCGCCGGGGATTCGGGCGTTGGCAAGACGCGCCTGCTCTCAGAGTTTGCAGCACATGCCCGCGAACGGGGAGCCCGCGTGCTGGCGGGCGACTGCATCGAGCTCGGCGAGGGCGAGCTGTCGTATGCGCCGATCGTGGCCGTGCTGCGCTCGCTGACGCGCGACCGCGACCCGGTGCTCGGGGAGATCCCGGAGTTCGCCCGGTTCGAGCTGGCAGCGCTCCTGCCCGAGCTCGGACGCGGCGCGGTGCCTCCGCACGGCCCGGAACCGGCGGAGGACTCCGGCCAGGGTCGCCTGTTCGAGGCGCTGCTCTGGCTGCTCGAGCGCCTCGGCGAGGCTAACCCCGTGGTGCTCGCGATCGAGGATCTCCACTGGGCCGACCGGGCGACGCGGGGCTTCCTGGCGTTCCTCGGGCGCAACCTCTCAAGCGAGCGGATGTTGGTCGCGGCGACGTACCGCGCGGATGAGCTGCACCGCCGCCATCCGGTGCGCCCACTTCTGGCAGACCTTGAGCGGCTGAGCGTGTCGCGGCGCATCGAGCTATCGGCGCTGACCCGAGCGGAGTTGTCGCAGCAGCTGACCAGCCTGCTCGGTGCGGCGCCTGAGGCAGACCTCCTGGAGCGTGTGTTCGCGCGCACGGAGGGATACCCGCTGTTCGTCGAGGAACTGGTCGCAGCGAGCGCCGACGGGCGTGGGCCGCTACCAAGCACCCTGCGCGACGCCCTGATGGCGCGCGTCGAGCGTTTGCCGGCGGCCGCGCAGAGCGTGCTCGCCGCGCTTGCGGTCGGTCAGCGGCTCGATGAGGAACTGCTGGCCGAGATCACCCGCCTGGATGAGGTGGATCTGAACGGGTCGCTGCGCGCGGCCGTGGCCAGCAACATCCTGGTCATCGAGAGCGACGGCCGCTACCGGTTCCGGCATGCCCTGTTGCGCGAGGTCGTCGCCGACGACCTGCTCCCCGGCGAGCGCCGGGTCATCGATCTGCGCCTTGCCCAGGCGCTCGAGGCGGGCGCCGAGCGGGTCGGAATGACCCCCTACCTTGCGGCCGCGATCGCCAACCACTTCGCGTCCGCGGGGGACCGACCGGCGGCGCTGCGCGCCGCGGTCCGCGCGGCCGACGCCGCGGTGGACGTGCACGCCTACGGCCAGGCCGCCGAGCTGTTCGAGCAGGCCGTAGAGCTGTTCGATCGAGTCCCCGACGCTGAGGAGGTGGCGGGTATCGACCGGGCCGAGCTCCTGGCCCGTGCGGCGATGGACCACAAGCTCGAGGGGAACAGTGCCCGGCAGGAGACGCTCGCGCGCGCGGCCCTCGCCGAGGTCGACGAGCAAGCCGAGCCGCACCGCGCGGCGCGGTTCCTCAACACCCTGCAAGACGCGCAGTGGCACCTCGGCCGTGGTGAGGAGTCCCTTGCCACGCTCGAGCACGCGCTCTCGCTCGTGCCGTCCGACGACTCGTTCGAGCGCGGCACGCTGCTGCGCTCCTGGGCACTGACGATGATGCTGCGGGGGCGCAACACCGAGGCCATCGAGGCGGCACAAGAGGCGCTCAACATCGCCGAGACGCTCGGCAACGTCCGCCTGCGGTGCCGCGCCATCAACGCGCTGGGCTCGGCGCGGATAAACCTCGGCGACATCGACGGTGGCGCCGCCGCCCTGCGAGAGGCGCTCGAGGTGGCGAGGCGGGAAGACTTCGTCTCAGAGCAGAACTCGGCCTATATCAACCTGGGGGACGCGCTCCACCTCGCCGGGCGACTCCCCGAGGCGCGCGCGCTCGTCGAGGAGGGTCTCGCCGAGGAGCGGCCGGGCAACTGGGTGTGGCTGGTGATCCTCCGGGGGGAGCTCGCGATCGAGGCCGGGGAGTGGGATCAGGCCGAGGAGACGCTCGGCGCCGTCCGGCGGAGCCCGACCGGAAACGGCCTCGTCAACCTCGACCTGCGACGAGCCGAACTCGCCCTCGGTCGCGGCCGGCACGAGGACGCGCGCGAGCTTCTCGATGAGGCCGGACGGCTGGCTGCGGACATGGACGAGCCGCAGTTCGTCGGCGTGCTTGGCGCGCTGCGCGCCGAGCTCGAGCGGCGGGAAGGCTCGCTGGAGTCGGCCCGTTGCACCGTGAGTGAAACCGTCGAGAGGCTGTTGGCCGGCAGCGAGCAGGATGTCCGGCTCGCCCGGGTGAGCGCGGTCGGGACGGCCGTCGAGGCCGACGCGGCGCAGCGAGCTCGCGACCTCGGGGATGTGGACGGCGAACGCGTCGCGCTCGCGCACGCAGACGCCCACCTCGCCCGGATGCCAGGCGCGGCCGACGCCAGGCTCGCGCTCGAGGCGGCGTGGTCGCTGGTGGCGCGGGCCGAGCGCTCGCGGGCGGCCGGTCGAGCCGACCCGGGCGCGTTTGGTTTGGCTGCCGAGGCGTGGACGGAACTTGCCCGGCCGTATCCGGCCGCGGTGATGCGCTTCCGCCAGGCCGAGGCGCTCGTCGAGGCGGGCGACCGCAAGGCGGCGCTGGTGGCCGCGCGCGAGGCTCACGGCGTCGCGACGGCGCTCGGCGCGGCGTGGTTGCGTGGCGAGATCGAGGGTCTGGCCGCGCGCGGGCGACTGCGGCTGACCGAGTCCCGCCGCCTGGACGGATCTCATGACTCCGGGGGCGTGGTCGAAGTCGAGGCCGAGGATCCGTTCGGACTCACCCAGCGTGAACGGCAGGTGCTGGAACTGGTGGCGCGGGGCGCGACCAACCGGGAGATCGGCGAGGAGCTGTTCATGGCCGAGAAGACGGCCAGCGTGCACGTGTCGCGAATCCTGGCCAAGCTCGGCGTCCGCAGCCGCACCGAGGCGGCCGGGCTCGCCCACCGCCTCGGACTGGCCGCCTGAGCGGGCCGTTCCTGACCGGCTGGCGCTCAGCGGCGACACGCTGTCTTGGAGTGACGAAGGGTCCCCGCGATCGGTCGGGCTGACGCGTCCGTCATAGCTCGGGAAGAAAGTCGGAAATAGTCCGACTTTCTTCCCAAGCGAGCTGATCAGACGTCGAAGAAGACGGTCTCGTCGGGGCCCTGGAAGCGGAAGTCGATCGTGTATCCGTCGGACGTCGGTTGCGCGAGCAGTGTCCGCCACCGGTCGGCCGGCACGCGGGCCAGGCCCGGGTCGGCCGCGTTTGCCTCGGTCTCGTCCGCGAAGTAGATGCGGGTGACGCAGCGGTTGAGCATCCCGCGGGCGAACACCGAGACGTCGATGTGCGGCGCCTGCAGCTGGCCGTCCAGGCCGGGCACGGGCCCGGGCTTGACCGTGACGATGTCGAACGTCCCGTCGCCGTCCTCGAGCCCGTAGCGGGCGAAGCCGCGGAAGCCGGGCATCTCCGAGGCGCCGCCGTAGCCGTGCAGGTCGGCGAAGCGCCCACCCGGATCGGCCTGCCAGGTCTCGAGCAGGAAGTCCGGAATCGGCACGCCGGCGCCGTCGTAGATCGTGCCGGTGATGTGGATCGCGCCGGGGGTGCCCTCGGGCACGACGAACGGGCCGGCGTCGAAGGGCAGCCCGATCGCGAAGTACGGCCCGACCGTCTGGGAGGGGGTGGTCCCGAAGATCAATGCGCCTCCTCGAACGGCGTGGCGCCGGGCCCGCGCAGGTAGATGTCGAACTCGTACGCGGCGGCCCAGTTCGGGACGGTGTCGTGGATCGAGAAGCGCGAGATCATCCGCTCGCGGGCGGCCGGATCTCGGACCGAGTTGAAGATCGGGTCGTAGGGGAAGAACGGATCGCCCGGGAAGTACATCTGGGTCACGAGGCGCTGGATGAAGGCCCGCCCCATGAGCGAGAAGTGGATGTGGGCCGGGCGCCACGCGTTGTAGTGATTGCCCCAGGGATACGGGCCGGGCTTGATCGTCGTGAACTGGTAGCGACCCTCGTCGTCGGTGAGGCACCGGCCCGCCCCGCTGAAATTCGGGTCCAGCGGCGCCGGCCAGCGGTCCCACCGGTGCTTGTAACGCCCGGCGGCGTTGGCCTGCCAGATCTCGACCAGCGTGCCCCGCAGCGGCTTGCCCTCGGTGTCGAACACGCGGCCCGAGACCGTGATCCGCTCCCCGATCGGCTCACCCTCATGCTGGATGGTGAGATCGTGGTCGGACTCGCCCACCACCACCGGCCCGAGCTGCGGACCGGTGATCTCGGTGATCGTCTGCGGCAGGTAGATCAGCGGCTGCTTGGGGTGGCGTAGCGCGGTCGACTTGTAGCCCGGGTAGTCGAGCGGCGGATGGGCATCCTCCGGCTCGCGGATGTAGCTCGTCGGGGTGGGGCCGATCGGGTCGTAGATCTGCCGCACCTCGCGAGACTCGGTTTGAAGCTCTTCCGTCATTCGTTATCCCTCTACATATATATGTATATATATCTGTATATGTATAGCTATGCCTGGAGTACGATCGCCAGTCCCTGGCCGACGCCGATGCAGAGAGCGGCCACGCCGTAGCCGCCGCCCCGGCGTCGCAGTTCGTGGGCGAGCGAGCCCAGGATGCGCACACCCGATGCGCCCAGCGGATGCCCGAGCGCGATCGCCCCGCCGTTGGGGTTGACCTTGTCGGGATCGAGATCCTTCCACTCCCCGATGTCGGCCAGGCACTGCGAGGCGAAAGCTTCGTTGAGCTCTACCACGGCGACGTCGTCCCAGCCGATCCCGGCGCGCTCCAGCGCGATCTCCGCCGCGCGCACCGGTGCGATCCCGAACACGTCGGGATCGACGGCCGCCGCGCCGCGGGAGACGATCCGCGCGATCGGCTCCCGGCCGGCGATCCGGGCACCCTCCTCAGAAGCGAGCAGCGCCGCGCCCGCGCCGTCGTTCAAGGGCGAGGAGTTGCCCGCGGTCACGGTGCCGTTCTCGACGAAGGCCGGCTTCAGCTTGGCCAGCTTCTCGAGCGAGGTGTCGGGCCGGATGTTCTCGTCGCGGTCCAGTTCCGTGCCGGGCACCGGGACGACCCACTCCTCGTAGAACCCGCTCTCCCAGGCCTCGTGAGCCTTCTGGTGGCTCCGCAGCGCGAACTCGTCTTGGGCCTCGCGCGAGACGCTGTAGATGCCGGCGAGCTTATCGGCGCTGGCGCCCAGCGAGATCGTCCACTGCTCGGGCATGTTCGGGTTGACCATCCGCCAGCCGAGCGTGCTCGAGTAGAGGTCCTGCTGCTGGGCGGGAAAGGCGCGCTCGGGCTTGAGCAGGATCCACGGCGCGCGGCTCATCGACTCGACTCCGCCGACGAGCACGACGTCCGCCTCGCCGGTCTCGATCTCGCGGCTGGCCTGCATGGTCGCGTCGAGCGAGGACCCGCAGAGTCGGTTGATAGTCGAACCAGGCACGCTCGTTGGTAGGCCGTTGAGCAGCCAGGCCATCCTGGCCACGTTGCGGTTGTCCTCGCCCGCCTGGTTGGCGTCGCCGAACTTGACCTCGTCCACACGCTCGGGTTCGAGCGACGGTGACCGATCGAGCAGCGCGCGGACCACGTGGGCGCCCAGATCGTCGGGCCGCACGTGTGACAGGCTCCCGCCGTAGCGGCCGAACGGAGCCCGAACCGCATCGAGCACGTACGCGGCGCTCACCGCTCGAGCAGCTCCCGCAGGCTGGCCAGCTCCTCGGCCGTGGGGAGCTCGGTGACCTGCAGCTCGTCGGCCACTTCGAGCTCCCAGCCGGTCTGCTCGCGCACCTGATCGACATCGACGCCCGGATGGATCTGGGTCAGCACCAGCCGCTTGGTCTCGGGATCGGGCTCGAGCACGCCGAGGTCCGTGATCACCGCGGTCGGACCTCGGCCCCGGAAGCCCAGCCGCTCGCGCGAGCCCGGCCCCTCGCCGTGCCCAACCGTGGTCACGAAGTCCAACTTCTCGACCAGGGTCCGCTTGGCGTGGGGCGCAATCACGATCACCTCGCCGCAGCTGGCCGCGATCTCGGGCGCGCCCCCGGCCCCGGGCAGTCGCGTCTTCGGATGCGCGTAGTCGCCGATCACAGTTGAGTTGAGGTTCGCGTACGGATCGATCTGCGCGGCGCCCAGGAAGGCGACGTCGATCCGGCCGGCGCCGATCCAGTAGTTGAACATCTCGGGCACCGACACGATCGAATCGGCGGTCTCGGCCAGCTCGCCGTCGCCGATAGAAAGCGGGATGTGGAACGGCTTGGCCCCGATCGTGCCCGACTCGTAGACCAACACGAGCTCGGGGTTATGGACCATCCGGGCCAGGAGGGCGGCGGTGCTGGGCCGCCCCACGCCGATGAACACGGTCCGGGTGTGGCGCAGGCGCCGCGCGGCGACGACGGTCTGCGTCTCGCCGGCGGTGATCTCCGGCGCGGTAACGCTCATCGCGTCGACACCTCCTCCTTACCCAACACGTTCTCGTTCATCCAGTCGGTGAACTCGTCGCGGTCCCGGCTCATCTTGTCCCAGAACTTGTAGAAGTCGTTGCCCCGCTCGGTGACCCCGAGGCTGTAGGAAGGACGCGAGCCACCCGGCGCCTCCGCGACGGCGCTGATCACCCAGCCCGGGATGACGATCCCGCCGGGGCGCAGCTCGAGCTCGTCCACGATCCGCTCGACCGTGACCAGCGAGCGCTCGGCGGCCAGCACCGCCTCCTTTTGCACGCCGGGAATGCCCCACAGCTGCACGTTGCCGTCGCGGTCGGCTTCCTGAGCGTGAACGATGGCCACCTCGGGCCGGAGCGCCGGCACCGCGACCAGCTGTTCACCGGTAAACGGGCAGGTCACGTGAGCCACCGTGGTGTGAGCGACCAGGTCGGTTCCGACGTAGCCGCGCATGATCGCGCAGGGCATATCGGACGCCCCCGCGGCGTAACGGTTGGCCATGCCGGCGTGGCTGTGCTCTTCGATCTCGATCGGCTGCGGCCAGCCGTTCTCGATCGCGTCGCGAAAGCGATGCAGGCTTCCTACGCCCGGATTGCCGCCGTAGGAGAACACCAGCCGGCGCGCCACTCCCATTCCGATCATCTGGTCATAGAGCAGATCGGGCGTCATGCGGATCAGCTCTAGCTCGCGGCGGCCCTGGCGGATGATCTCGTGCCCGGCCGCGAACGGGATCAGGTGGGTGAAGCCCTCGAGCGCCACCGAATCGCCATCTCCCACCAGCTCGGCGACGGCGTCGGTCAGCGTCATCAGCTGTGCCATCGATCCCCCTGCAATCGTTCGCCATGTGAACAGGCGATCACATACCGAACTTTACCAGGGGATGGGCCGTCTTCGGCGGCCCCGGGGAGTGATTGGGGTGCGCACCGGGGCACCTCGCCGAGCTCTCGCCAACCGGGAAATTTCCGCCATTACGGTGGGTGCTGACGCCTATTGACGGATAACTCGGCCTGGGGCCGAGAAATCCGGAATCAGCCGCGGCGAGTGGCTGGAATGGCGGAAATTTCGAGGTCGGGGTGGGGGTGGCGATCCGGGCCTGGGAAAGGGCGATCCGGGCCTCGGAGGGGGTGACCCGGTCCGGACAGGCCCTCCCGGCCCCATGGACGCCGAGCTTGCGAAATCCGGCCATGTCCGAGACTGAAGCAAGCACCGCTCTCGAGGCCGGATTCCGGCGAGGCCCTATCTGACCGCCGCCGTGACCGTCCGTCTACGCGCTGCGGCCAGCCCGAGGAGCAGCTGCGGCACGAGCAGCGCGAGCAGGACGAACAGCGGGGCGGTCCAGGAGCCGGTCAGGTCGTGCACGGCGCCGATGACGAGCGGACCCAGCGCACCGACCAGGTAGCCCACGGTCTGCGTCAACGTGGACAGGCCGGCGGTATTGGTCAGCGTGCCGCCGCGAAGCACGATCAGAGTGAGCGCAAGCGGGAACGCCGCGTTTTGACCCAGACCGAGCAATACCACCCACAGATACGGGACGGTTGTCGGGGCGACGATGATGCCGAGCCATCCGGCGGCGATGAAGCTCATCACCACGGCCATGAAGAGCCGCTGGTCGTGGGCTCGGGCAGCCAGCGAAGGCAGCGTCAGCGCGGGGATGAGGCCGACCACGAGCGACAGGCTGAGGAGGAATCCTGACTTGGTGGTGCTCATCCCGTGGCTCTGGAAGATGCTCGGCAGCCAGGCGAGCGTGGCGTAGAAGCCGGCCGCCTGCACCGCGAAGAACAACGTCACCGACCAGGCCACGGGGTCGCGCAGGAGCGCCCGGGCTCCCGCCACCTGGTCGCGGGCCGGCCCCACCGCGCGATGCCGGCGCCGCAGCTGGGGCGCCCACCACGCGAGCGCGAGCGCCGCGGGGATGGCCCAAACGGCGAGGCCGGGGCGCCAGCCGCCGCCGAACGCGTTCGCGATCGGCACCGAGACGCCGGCCGCGAGGGCCGCGAACCCGATCAGCGCCGTCGTATACACCCCCGTCATCAGTCCGACCCGGTCGGGGAAGTTGCCGCGAACGAGCACCGGGAGCAGCACGTTGCCGACCGCGATCGCAGCGCCGGCCAGCGCTGTTCCGAAGAACAGGAACCCTAGCCCGGGTATGAGGCGCACGAGCAGACCGAACAGGAGGACGGCGATCGCCACCGCCACCGTCGTCCGTTCGCCCAACCGCCGCGTCAGCGCCGGCGCGAGCGGCGCCAGCGCCCCAAAGCACAGAACGGGTAGCGTCGTCAGCACGCCGGCGCCGAACCCCGACAGCCCGGTGTCGGACTGGATGCGCCCGAGCAGTGGGCCGATGGCGGCGGCGGCCGGCCGCAGGTTGCACGCGAGCAGGACCATGCCGACGGCGAGCAGCACCGACGCGCTCGGCCGGCGGATGCGCCGGCCGCTCAATCTACCGCGGGGAATCCGGCGCAAGACCGCACGCCGCTCGATCCCGCACGGCCGGATTCCCCTGAGGGAATTCGGCCCAGTCCCCGTACGGTCACGACTCGGGCCCGGAGCCGAATTCCCCAAGCTCACCGCCGGCGAGCCAGTGCGCGCCGCGACGGTAGAGACGTTCCACACCCGGCCCGACCAGGCCCGGCATGTCTCGCTTGACCTCGAATCCGATCTGCGCCTGCACGTACGCGAGGTGACGGTACCCAACCGGGAAGCCCGACAGGACCTCCGGATTCAACTTCAGCGACGCCGCCGGATCGAGCGGATCGAGCCGGTCCTTCTCGTAGATGGGCTGGCGCAGGACGATCCCCCAGTGGCCGCGCTTTTCCAGGAAGTCGTAGAAGCGCCCGGTACAGACCACGTCGCACTCGACGCCGTGGACCTCCGCGCGCTGGGAGATCGTCATCTTGGTCTGGGCGATCGCGCGATCGCCGGCCAGATCGATCGACGTTCCACCGAGGAAATGCAGGATGCTCACCCCGCGCTCGAAGCCCTCGCGGCTGACCCGGATGAAATCCTGGGCCGGACCCTGAAACCAGGTGGCCATCATGAACCCGTCCTCGTGCCAGACGGTGGCGAAGCGATCCCAGTCCCCGGCGTCTCGCCACACCGCCCAGTTCTCGACGAGATCCCGGATCAGCGCGCGGTCCTCGCTCATGCGTGGACGTTCTGAGCCAGCATCGGCACCTGGCTGGTGGGCGGGATCGGCGGCCCGCTCGCCTTCCCGTCCAGGGGAGGCGTGCCGTAGGTATGGAAGGTCTCGATCGTCTTGACCCCCCAGGCCTGACCGCGGGCGCGCTCGGCCTGGCTCCAGACGACGGGCTCGTACGCCGGGTCGAAGATGAAGTGCGTTCCGGTGGTCACCTCGACCCGGTTGCCGCCGGGCTCATACACGTACAGGAACATCCCCTGGGCGACCGCGTGTTTGGACGGCGCGGCCTCGATCGGGACGTCGGCGTCGAGGAACAGGTCGGCCGCCCGCAACAGCTCCTCGCGCGTGTCCACGAACCACGCCAGATGGTGAAGCCGGGCGTGGCCGCCGCCGTGATCGGCGGTGTAGATCAGCTCGTGGGCGGCGATCGAGAGACTCATCCACGCGCCCTGCTCAGAACCGTCGTCGTTGACCACCTGCTCATAGGTCCGGTAGCCCAGCTGCTCGGCCGCAAAGCGACGGTTGGCGGCCACGTCGGAGGCGAGCACATTGACGTGGTCGATCCGCTTGACCGACGCACCCCGATCGACGTGGCGCTGCGGCACGTTCTTCAAACGCGGACGCAACTCCTCCGGGGGGACGTAGCGATCCTGCTCGTAGAAGATCTCGAACGCGTGCCCGTCCGGGTCCTTGAACTCGTACGCGGGCCCATGCCCGTGATCGCCCCCACTCCAGCCGACCCCCAGGCCAGTCTGCGCGATCGCGTCAACGCGCCGATGCAACGCCTGCGGGCTCCAGGCCCGAATCGCCGTGTGCCCTAGGCCGGGCAGCGCCGACTCGGTCAGCTTCAGGCCGTAGGGCTGATACTCGCCCCACCCGCGCAGGAACACCGATTGACCTTCCCGATGCTCGATCTGCATCCCGAACAGCTCGACGAAGAAGCGCAGGCTCTCATCGGGGAACGGGGTCAGCAGCTCGGCGTGGGCGATGTGAGCCAGGTCGTGAACCGGCTCCTCATCGGCGCTCATGACGCCTCGACTTTCTCCCGGAGCCCGTCGAGGTCATAGGACAGCTCGCCGGCCTGGAGCTTCTCGCGCTTGACCCGCTCGCGCTCCAGACGCTCCCGCGATGCCTCGAGGACCTCGTCGATCCGCTCCTGCTCGACCACCGCGACACCGTCGGCATCCAGCACCAGGATGTCCCCATTCCGGATCCTCGCGCCGCCCACGCTGACCGGATCGCCGATCGAGCCGACGCCGTCCTTGCCGGCGCCTTTTACCCGAACCCAGCGCGCCCAGATCGGCAACCCGAGCTCAACCAGCTCCTCGCGATCGCGGATCGAGGCGTCGACCAGGATCGCGGCCGCGCCGTGCGCGCGCGCCTGGGTGGCGAGCAGGTCGCCCACCAAAGCCACCGGCCGGGGCTCGGGCATGGTCAGCACCAGCACCTCGCCCGGCTGCACGGCCGCCATCGCCGCGTGCACCATCAGGTTGTCGTCCTGCCCGCAAATCACTGTGCGAGCCGGGCCGGCCACCCGCGAGCCGGGCAGCACCTGGATCAGGTCGGCGTCGACATACCCTCGCCGGCCGCCGGCCTCATACACCGTCGCTGACCCCAGCTCCGCGAGCTCGCCAAGAACCGAGCTCACAGCGCGCTGACCGTGTTCGGGGTCACGCGCTGGAACGCCTCGGCCTGACGAATGTCCTGGTTGCCCGAAGAGCGGCGCGCATGGTTACCGCGCTGATCGGCCCGCTGGGTGTAGTAGGTCTGCAGATACTTCTGGGCCTTCATCTCCCCCATCGCCTTGAGCTTTGCGTCCATCACCCCGGTGATGTCCACAAACGTGTTCGGGGTGAAGTTGCACAACTCGGGCTGGTGGGGCTCGAACAGGTAGAACACCGGTGGCTTGATCGTCTTGAACGCGCTCGAGACGCCCGCGCCGGCAGCGAGACCGCGGGCCCGGTTTACTGCTGCGTAGGCGATCGGGTGATCGGGGTTGAACGGGTCGGTGTCGGTGTGCGTGATCAGCACATCGGGCGCGAACTCGCGGATCTTGTCCGAGATCAACCGCAGACCATCGCCGTCGATCTCCAGCGGATAGTCGCCCAGATCCAGGCACTCAAAGGTTGCACCCAGCGCCGCCGCGGCGCGCTCGGCCTCCCCATGACGGATCTTCTTGACGTTCTCGATCGTCTGGCCTTCCTCTTTCCAGAGCTCGCCCGACTCGCCGCGCTCGCCGTAGGACAGGGCAATCACCCGCGCCTCGCCGCCACCCGCCGTCGTGACCGCGCACGCCCCACCACCCCGCCACACGAAATCAGCCGAATGCGCCCCGATCACCATCAGCCTGCGCGCGCTCACAGCGGCTCAGCCCCCGCAACCAGGCGCGTGTTCACGACCGCCATCACGTACACCTCCTCCTCGCCGAAGCCCGCGTCGAGCAGCCGGTCGACCATCAGCGCCATACCGTCCTCGACTGGCGGGTTGAACACCTGACCGAGATCGGTCGAGAGCACCGAGTTCTCCGGCCCGGCGGCGCGGATGTTCTCGATCCACCGCTCCCAGGTGACCTTGCCGGTGTGGGGCGTCGTGAAGCAGCGCTCCAGCAGCGCACCCTGGCCGGCCAGGGCAATCTGATCCTCGACGCTCAAATCCTGGGAGGGGAACTCGGGGTGGGTGACGACGATGTTCTCGATCCCCGACTCGACCGCGGCCTCGACCACGGCGAAGATCTCATCCCGGCTCAGGTGCCCGGTGGCCAGCACCATCCCGTGGCGGGCGATCATGTCCAGCACCTCGCGCACCTCGGGCAGCACGGTGCCGTTCGATTCGTTGACCACCGGTACCGGAGGGATCTCGATCCCCTGCTCCCGAAGCTCTAGCTGGAGCTTGACCCACACCGGAACCTTCGCCCCGGCTGGCGCCTCGCGCTCGTGCGACTCGTTGACCGAGTCGACGGTCGGCAGCCACACGGTCCGCGCGCCCTCGCGCGCGGCGATCTCGACCGCCAGCGGGTTGATGCCGCCGACCGCACGGTTGAGCGCGATCGCACCGAGCACGCCCACCCCCGGCACCGCCGCGCGCACGACGCTGGCGCGCTCGGCGGTGGAACCGTAGTGAGACTTGAGCACGAATCCGGCCATGCCCAGCTCCTGGAAGCGACGCGCGAGCGTGATGTCATCGACGATCCGCTCGACCACGTCGGGCGAGATGTGCATGTGGGTGTCGTAGGCGCCGCGCAGCAGCTCGCGGGCGCGGTCCGAGGGCAGTGCGGCGTTCATCCGACCTCCCCGCGGAGAGCCTCCGCGACGTGGGACAGGTGCGTCCGCATCGCCTGCTCGGCGGCGTCGGGGTCGCCGGCGGCGATTGCCTGGACGAGCGCCGAGTGCTCGCCGAAGGAGCGCTCGCTGCGCCCGGGCAGCAGGATCGTGCGGTACTGAAAGCGGACCATCTGGGACTTCAGCGTCGCGATCAGGCGAGCCGCCGTGGCGTGGCCAGAGATGTCGAGGATGCGTCCGTGGAGCACCGCGTTCTGGTCGGAGGCGCCGAGCAGGTCGCCCGCGTTCAGACGGCGGCGCATGTCCTCGAGGATCGCGCTGAGGGCTTCGACGTCCTCCGGCGTGGCCTTGATCGCCGCGTGTCGGGCGGCCAGACCCTCGAGCACGGCCCGCGTCTCCAGGATCTCCACCGCCTCCTGCGCCCCGACCAGACGGACCCGGGCGCCGCGGTGGCGCTCGTGCTCGACCAGCCCCTCGTGCTCGAGGCGGGCCAGCGCGGTGCGCACGGCCGAGCGGCCCACGCCCAGCTCCCGGGCGACGTCCGCCTCGACCAGGCGCTCGCTCGGCTGAAAGCGGCCGGTGACGATCGCCTCGCGGAGGCGATCCTCGGGACGCCCGGTGTCGGCTGAAGGGTCCCCGGCCACGGGATTGTCAACAATCTCGTCAACCACAGGCGGAGCGTATCGCGCCGAGGCCGCACCGCGCACGTCCGGCGCGGCCAATGGGCGCGGTCAGGCAAGTCGATGGAGATAAGAGCGCGGATCAGCCGGTGCGGCCAGGATCGACCACGGCGCCGCCGTCGTCGCCGGGCGCGAGCACGATGTCGTTCTCGAGCGAGACCCAATCGCCGGTGATCGCGCGCGGGCGCTCGGGATCGTCGGGGGAGCGCTCGACGAACGTGCGCAGCAGCGAGCGCTTGACCGCGAACACGGTGTCGGAGTCGAGGTACTGGCTGGCGGCGTCGAACACATGCGTGGTCACGGTCTTGTAGCCGGGTGCGCGCACGATGATATGGATGTGGGCGGGCCGCCACGGATGCCGGCCGGTGAGATCGAGCATGCGGCCGACAGGTCCGTCGTGCGGGATCGGATACGGCACCGGGCGCACGGCCACGAACGCGTAGGTGCCGTCCTCGCGGGTGAGATAACGGCCGCGCAGATGGTCCTCCTCGGCCTCGGGCCGCTGGACCGCGTAGAGCATGTCGGCCCCGTTCTGCCAGACGTCGAGCTCAGCGCCGGCGATCGGGGCGCCCTCGGTGTCGAGGACCAGGCCGTACACCCAGGCCGGCACTCCGGCGCCCTCTTCCTGGACCATGCTCTCGCCGTACTCGCGCCGCGGCGAGCCGGGCACGTAGAACGGTCCGAGCACGGTCGACTCGGTGGCGCCAGGCGGCAGTTCGTGGGCGAGCGCGTCGACCAGCATCGACAGGCCGAGCGCGTCCGACCAGAGGATGAACTCCTGCCGGCGCTCGTCGGTGATGTGGCCCGTGTCGGTGAGCACGGCGATCATCGTCCGCCACTCCTCCTCGGACAGCGACACCTCGGTGGCGAACCCGTGCAGGTGGCGGACCAGCGCCCGCATCAGCTCGCGCAGGCGGGGGTCGGGGCAGGCATCGAAGCTGGCCGCCGCCGCCGCCGTGATGTCGGCCGGCTTGGTCCGGGTCGAGCGTGTGGCAGCCATTACTCCGCCACCACGGCTTCGACCAGGAGCGGCTCGGTGCGGGAAGCCAGCTCGGGCAGCACCTCGTCGAATACCCGGATCAGGTCATCGTGGGTCTCCACCCGTACCGACGGACAACCGAGCGCGCGGGCCATGGCGCCGATGTCGACGGCTTCGAACCCGGGCCACGCGGCGGCGCCACCGGCCCGCCGAGCCAGAGCGTCCATGACCGCGTAGCGGCCGTTGGCGAGGACGATCAGGAGCACGCCCACGTCGTAGCGCGCCGCGCTCCACAGCGCCTGGATCGCGTAGGTCGTCGAGCCATCGCCGAGCACGGCGACGACCGGCCGGTCGGGTAATCCCATGCGCAGTCCGATCGAACCGGCCAACCCGAAGCCGAGACAGCCGTTCGCAGTGCTCAAAAAACCGAACGGGACGCGCACCGGGACGCGCTGATAGAGCTCGGGCTGGCTGGAAGGGCATTCCTCGATGAGCAGGGCATCGCCCGGTAGGCGTTGCGCCAGCGCGTCGAGCACATGACCCGGACGCAAGGGCTCACCCCCTGCCGGCGGCGGCAAGGGCGCGGGCCGGCCTATCGGCTGATGCGGGGGCGTGGTCTGCGAGCGCTCGGGGAGCTGCTCGACGAGCGCCCGGCAGGCCGCCGCCACGGGCGCGAGGACGGCCAGCTCGCAGCGGCTGCGGTGGGCCTCGGACGGGTCGGCGGTCAGGACCGCCACCCGCGTGTCGGGCCCGACGAGCGCGACCGGCTCGTCGAAAAGGTAGGCGCGAAACGCGTTCGTGCCGACGGTCAGGACGACGTCGTAGCGCGCCAGCGTGTCGCGCATCAGCCGCCGCTGCCAGGCCAGGTGGCCCGCGAACTGCGGGTGATCCTGGGGGAACCCGACGCGGCGGCTGAACGGCTCTTGCCAGACCGGAGCACCGAGCCGCTCGGCAAGGGCGATGACGGCCTCCCAGTCCCGCTCCTCAGGCGCGCCCACCACCAGCGCGGGGGACTCCGCCTCGGCGAGCAGGTCGGCCAACTCCGCGACCTGCTCGGCGGACACCGCATGCGGACGCAGGATCCGCGCGGGCGCGGCGGCGGCCAGCTCGTCGGCCGGCTCGAGCCAGTCGCCCATCGGGACGACGACCAGCGCCGGGCCGCGCGCGGCCATCGCCTCGTGGTAGGCACGGGCGATCGCGCCGGGGACGTCCTGGGCCCGGGCCGGGAGCTGGCGCCAGACCGGATACTCGCCCGCCAGCCGTTCGAGCTGGCGACCGGTCAGGAACGGCTCGAACGCGATCTGCCGGCGATCCTGCTGACCGACGACGATCACCAGCGGCGCGCGGCAGTCGCGGGCGTTGGCGATCGCGTTGACCGCGTTGCCCAGCCCGGCGGCGGTGTGTAGGTTGACGAACGCCGCCTCACCGCGCGCGAGCGCGTAGCCACTGGCCATGCCCACCACTGACCCCTCGTGCAGGGCGAGCACGAACGAGATGTCGGGCGGAAGGTCGGTCAGGAACGGGATCTCGGTCGAGCCCGGGTTGCCGAAGATCGTGGTCAACCCGTGCCGGCGCATCACCGCGAGGGCCGCGTCACGAACCGTGGGCGCCCCATCCGGCGGGTGGGACCCCGCGAAGCCGTCGCCGTCCGTGCGCACCTCCTGGACCGGGGTCGTCTCGGTCATCGGGCTGATCCTACTCGCCGCTTGCGGCCAAGACCGCACGGGCGTCAGGGGTAGTCGGCGGAGGGTTCGGTAGTGTTCGCATGCCGAACGGACGGGCTGTGGAGGAGAGGCTGTTCTCAATCAGATGACCGACAAGCCGGCCCAGAGCTCGGACTACGTCCAGTCCCTGGAGCGGGGGCTGGCGGTGATCCGCGCTTTCGATGCCGAGCACCGCGAGCTCGCCCTGAGCGATGTCGCCCGGTCGACCGGTCTGACCCGGGCCGCTGCGCGCCGGTTCCTGCTCACGCTCGTGAAGCTCGGCTACGTGAACTACTCCCAGGGTCGGTTCTCCCTGCGCCCGCGCGTGCTCGAGCTGGGTTATGCGTATTTGTCCAGCCTGAGCCTGCCCGAGGTTTCCCAGCCCCACATGGAGGCCCTGGTGACCGAGGTCAACGAGTCCTGTTCGATCTCGGTGCTCGACGACACCGACGTGGTTTATGTCGCGCGCGTACCCACGCGCCGGATCATGAGCATCACGCTCGCCGTGGGGACCCGGCTACCGGCCTTCGTCACCTCGATGGGACGGGTGCTGCTCGCAGGGTTGCCGGAGGAGGAACTCGAGGAGCGCCTGGCCAGGATCGAGATCGTGCCGCTGACCTCGCGGACCGTGAAGGACAAGGATGCGCTGCGGGCCATCCTGGCCACGGTGCAACGGCAGGGCTACGCCGCCACCGATCAGGAGCTCGAGGAGGGGCTGCGGTCACTTGCAGTACCCCTGCGCAGCTCGTCTGGGGCCGTGATCGCCGCCCTCAACGTGTCCGTGCACGCCAGCCGGGCCTCAATGGCCGTGTTGCGGCGGGAGTTCCTGCCCCTGGCGTTGCGCACGGCGACGGCGATCGAGGACGACCTCCGGGGCACCGGCGAGCACGGATCATTCGCTTTACCGCAATCCTGAGCGACCCGTGCGCCGCGTGTTTCGTCGCGGATCGGACAAATTTGACCAGCTGGACGTTTCGCTTGGAGCCCGGGGGGACAGACTCATCCCGAGCCGATACGCGCTGAGTGCGTTGCAGCGTGCCGGCTAACTACATGCCCGGGACGGACAGCGGGTCGCAGCCCACCAGCGGCCTTGGTACGGACCTCGCGTTGCACCCACCACAACGGAGGTCCAATGGCTGTTACCACCATCTCGGTGCACGAGTACACCCGGCTGCGGGACGATGAGCTGCTCGACGCCTACCACGAGGACCGCGACGACGGCGCTCGGGAGGAGCTCGTCAAGCGCTTCTTGCCGTTTGCCCGCAAGCTCGCGCTCCGTTATGTCCACAGTCGCGAGCCGCTCGACGACCTGGTCCAGGTGGCCAGCGTCGGTCTGCTGAACGCGATCGAGCGGTTCGAGCCGGGGCGAGGCAAGAAGTTCACGAGCTTCGCCGCTCCCACGATCGTCGGCGAGCTCAAGCGCCACTTCCGCGACAAGGGATGGACCGTGCACGTCCCGCGGGATCTCCAGGAACGCGCGCTGGCGGTCAGCCGGCACACCGAACGATTGTCCGCACTGCTCGGGCGCGCGCCGACGCTCGACGAGCTGTCCGAGGCGCTCGCTTGCTCAGTCGAGCAGGTGATGGAAGCGATCGACGCCGCCCACAACTACCACCCGGCGTCGCTGGACGCCCCGATCGCCCACGACGGCGAGGATCGATCGGCGCTCGCCGAGACCCTGGGCGGCGAGGACATCGGGTTCGAGCTCGCCGAACAACGCCAGGCCCTGGCCACCAGCTGGGCTTCGCTGAGCGAGGTCGAGCGCGAGGTGCTCGGCCTGCGCCTGGTGCACGAGCTCACCCAGCGGGAGATCAGCCACCGGATCGGCTGCTCGCAGATGCACGTGTCGCGCCTGCTGCGCCGCTCGATGATCCGGCTCGGAGCCGAAGCGGCCCCGAGTTAGGCAAATGCTCTGGGCCGGAAGACTGAGCGCGCTCGCGCGCTCCGACAATCGGTGCTTGCGGTCTGGAGCTTTGGGTACCCCTTTTAATCGCAGGCGCGCAATGAGTGGAGAGATTGATGCACCGCGGGTTCGGCTTGAGCTGACCAGCCGTCCGGAGGCGGCCAGGCTCGTCCGCAGCATGTCGAGCGCTGCCGGGGAGGCGCTGGGCTTCGATCCGGAGCTGCTCAGCGACATCAACACGGCAGTCGCCGAAGCGTGCAACAACGTCATCCTGCACGCCTACGACGATGAGGCGGGCCCCCTGCTGGTCGAGCTCGGCGGTCCTCCGGACAGCGTCGAGGTCCGGATCCGTGACTACGGCCGCGGGATGGGCCAGGCCGTCCCCGAGCACGATCGCCTGAAGGTCGGGCTCGCGCTGATGAGCGCCCTGGCCGATCGCGCCGAGTTCATCAGCCCGCCGGACGGAGGGACCGAGGTCCGTCTGACCTTTGCGCAACCAGGTGCCGCCCCGGCGGCGGAGCCGACCAGCGTGGTCGGTGCAAGCAACGGTCACCGCAGTTGGGAGCTCGACCGGGGAGTCGACCTGCCCGGCGACGTGGTCCTGACGGTTTCGCCGGTGGGGCTGCTCGGGCCGATCCTCGGGCGTCTGGGGCGCACCTTCGCGCCCAGCGCGGGCTTCTCGCTGCAACGCTGCTACGACGTCTATCTCCTCACGGATGTGCTCGCGGCACACGCCGAGCGCGCCGCGCAGGCGGGCGCGATCAGTGTCTCGCTGGGCGCGCTGAACCGGCGACTCGAATTCGCGGTCTCGCCGCTGCGCGCGGGGACGAGCGGCAGCCTTCAGGCCGCCGGATCACCCGGCGCGACGGCGGAGGCCCCTCTCGCGTCGCTGACCGAGGAGATCGGGATCACCGCCATCGACGGCTACGAGACGCTGCGTGTCTCGATGCGCGACCCGCTGCGCGGTTAGGGGGCGCCGGGCGTCTGATCGACCTCGAGGAGATCCTCGGGAGCGTCGACGATCGTCAGCAGCTCGGCAATGCCGGTCAAGTCGAACAGGCGCTGTACCTGCTCGCCACCCCTGACCACGCCGAAGCGCTTGCCTGACCCGACCACGCGCTGCTGAGCGGCGACGAGCCGATGCAACCCGGTCGAGTCCATGAATTCGAGCCGGCGGAGATCGACCACGATCAGGTCGGGGTTGGATTCGTACGCCCGCTCGAGGGCCTCGTCGAGGATCGGGCTCGCCATCAGGTCCAACTCGCCGCTCAGGGCAAGCGTGACCGCCCGGCCCGTGATTTGGCTGTCTACGACGAAATCGCTCTGCATATGTCCGTTTTGATGGGAGTGCTTGGCCCCAACAGGCGACCCGTCTGTCGGTTCGCCCGCCATTACCAGCTACTACGCGTCCCACCTGCCCCACGGAGCAGTGAGCTTGGCTCCACGCTAGCACGCAACGCGGAGAGGCTTAAGTCCCGCGGGCCTGATTTGGCGCGCTCGTCAGGTACGTGGCGCAGAAGTCCTTGTTGCCGTGCTCCTTGGCGCCCTCGGCCAGTCGCCGGCGGATCGTCGAGAAGAGGGGCACGTCGATCTCGTGGCGGTGCGCAGATTCCTCGATCAGACGGGCGTCCTTGGCCGCAAGCGTCAGCCGGAAGGAGGGATCGAAAGCGCGCTCCATGATCGCCTTGGCCTTGATGCGCAGATACGGGAGATCGAGCGTCCCGCCCGCGATCGCGTCGAGAAACAGCTGGGGATCAAGCCCCAGGCCCTCAGCGAGCGCAATCGTCTCGGCGGTGCCCTCGGTCACGGTCAGGACCCAGCTGTTGGCCACCATCTTCAGCCGTGTGCCGGCGCCGGCGGGTCCCACCCAGATTGTCTTGTGCCCGATCGCGTCGAAGATGGGCGCAGCGCGGGCCTGCGCCTGATCGGGACCCGATGCGAGGATCACGAGCTTGCCCTCCTCGGCGGGCTGCTTGGTGCCCAACACCGGCGCGTCGAACAGCGTCAGCGAGCGTTCCTGCGCCAGTTCGATGCAGCGGTCGGTGCCGGCCTCGCCGATCGTGCTCATCTGCAGCCAGATCACGTCCTCGGCGGCATTTTCGAGCGCATGCTCGACCGCATCGATGACCGCATCGGCGTCGGCGAGCATGGTCAGGATCACGTTCGCGCCGTCGGCCGCGTCCCGCGGCGCGTCGAACAGCTTGGCCCCGTCGTCCTCGAGCGGCTTGGCCTTTTCCGTCGTGCGGTTCCAACCCCTGACCGCGGTCCCTGAGCGGGCGATGTTGCGCGCCATCGGCAATCCCATCGTGCTGCCGGCGCCGAGCACCGCCACCTGGATCTGGTTGTTCATATTCCCGCCGTCTACCCCTCACGGAGCCAAGTGATCAGGTGCGTGGCCCCGTCTCGACCATGAACGGCGTCGGCTCGGCATCTACCCCAGGATCACACGGCCACCGAGGCGCTGCGTCCGTCTCCGACCGGCACCTGACGACAGCCCATGAGTGGACTGCCGCCAGGTGAGGGAGGAGAGGAGAGGCAAGTGCGACCGGGTCCCTTCCAGAGGCCCCTAACGGCCACACCGGCTGAACGGCGCTTTACCCTACGTGTACCTCACCAAACCGCGGTGCACGGCAGTTGCACAAGCCCCGCGGCCGATAGCACTGCTTTTCTGCACGCCACACCGTCTGGAAGACGACGTCGAGGGCGGTCTAAGTCAGCCCTAGAAGCTTCGCCGCATTCTGCTTGAGGACCAGTGGCCGGACCTCGTCCTTGATCGGGAGCTGCTCGAAATCGGACAGCCAGCGGTCCGGGGCGATCAGCGGGAAGTCCGAGCCGAACAGCATCTTGTTCTTGAGTCGGGTGTTCGTGTACTGGATCAGGATCTGCGGGAAGTACTTGGGCGACCATCCCGACAGGTCGATGTACACGTTGGGCTTGTGCACCGCGATCGCGAGCGCCTCGTCCTGCCACGGGAACGACGGGTGGGCGAGGATGATGTCGAGCTCTGGGAAGTCGGCGGCGACGTCGTCGATGCACATCGGATTGGAGTACTTCAGGCGGACGCCACCGCCCCCGGGCATGCCGGCGCCGATCCCGGTCGTGCCCGAGTGGAACAGGGCGATCAGGCCCGCCTCGGCAATGACCTCATACAGCGGGTAGAACGCCCGGTCATTGGGCCAGAACGCCTGGGTGTTGGGGTGGAACTTGAACCCGCGCGCGCCGGCCTCGATCAGCTCGCGCGCCTCGCGCACGCCCAGCTTGCCCTTGTGCGGGTCGACCGACGCGAACGGGATCAGCACATCGGGGTTGGCGCGGGCGGCCTCGAGCACCTCGCCGTTGCCGAGCCGCTTGCGCCCCATGCCGGCCTCGTCGTCGACGTTGAAGACGACGGCCAGCATGTTCCGCTCGCGGTAGTAGTCGGCCACGTCCTGCGCGGTGGGCTGCATCGGCGCAGAGCCGAAGTAGCTCTGAGCCGCTTCCAGCAGCTCGTTGGTGACCGGGTCCTGAGGCTCGTTTGCGTTGCGCTCGGCGTGCACATGCACGTCGATCGCGGTCAGGTTTTCGAGGTCGACGGGGGTCACTGCCCGCCGTACACGCGCACGAGCGATTCGGCCACGCAGGCCGGCTTCTCGGAGTCCTTGACCTCGATCGTGACCTTCGCCTTGATCTGCAGGCCGCCCGGAATGTCGGTCACTTCGAGGATCTCCATCCCCCCGCGCCACTGGGCGCCGACCGGCAGCGGAGCCGGGAAGCGCACCCGGTCGAGGCCGTAGTTGACGCCCATGATGGCGTCGCTGACCTTCATTAGCTGCTGAGAGGTGGGCGCCACCAGCGACAGGGTCAGGAATCCATGCGCGATCGTGCCGCCGAACGGGGTCTGCTTGGCTTTCTCCGGATCGACATGGATGAACTGGTGGTCGTCGGTCGCGTCGGCGAACTGGTTGACGCGCTCCTGGGTCATCTCGTGCCAGTCCGTGTAGCCGACGTGGGTGCCGGCCTGCTCGCGCAGCCCCGCGATGTCGGTCACCAGGCCCTGGGTGTTTGCGCTGGTCATCTGCCGCTCCAGTTCTCGATGGTCGGGAGGGCACGGTATCAGTACCCATCTGCCCCACCCCGCCCACCCCCGTTCGTCCAATCCGCGCCGCCCATGGCATCGAAACCGGCTTGCCCCACCGATAGGTACCTGATGAGCAGTACCCGGACAGCACGGACCGATCAAGGCGACCACTTCTCTTGCTCAATGAGCGCGGTGGCGCTGGCCCGTGTCGAAGCTTTCGGAGGAGCCGAGGCAGTCGATGAGGTACTCCGGCTGGCGGGGAGCCAGCGTTCCCGCGAGTACCTCTCGGACATCACCAACTGGATCGCCTACGACGAGGCGGTCGCGTTGTGGCAGGCCGGCGCGCGCGTAACGCACCACCCCGAGTTCGCCCGTGCCGTCGGGGTTGACGCCGCTGAGCGGCTCGGCAGCTCGCAGGTGGCGGCCATGCTGCGGTCGCTCGGCGCCCCCGAGAACGTGTACCGGGCGATCGCAACCGGTGCGGCGGAATTCAGCACCGTGACCAAGCTCGAGGTCACCGACGCTGGACCCGGCTTCGCCGAGGTGGTGGCGGTGGCGGTGGACGGACTGCCGCGCAGCATCGAGCACTGCGCCTGGACATCGGGCCTCATGACGTGCCCGCCGGCGCTGTTCGGGTTGCCACCGGCACAGGTCCAGCACGACGAGTGCCAGGCGATGGGGGCCGCGCGGTGCGTCTATCGGACGCGGTGGGCCGTGCCGGCCGAGGCCGAGCACCAGGACGACTCCGGTCTCGTCACCGCCCTGCGCCACCAGCTTGACGCGATGAACGACCGGCTGCGCAGCGTGTTCGCCACTGCCGCCGACCTGATCGCGGTCGATGACCTGGACGAAATCCTGGCCCGCATCACCGCGCGGGCCGCGCTCGAGGTGAGGGCTACGCGCTATCTGCTGGCTGTGCGGGCGAGGGCCGAAGGCACCCTGCACTGCCACCACAAGGGATTTGAGGAAGAGGGCGTGGCGGAGTACGTCGACGGACTGCTGCAGCGCCGGCCGACGGCCTACCCCGAGCACTGGCTGGTCGCGCCGGTGCGCTCGAGCCGGCGAGAGTACGGCGTCCTGCTGGCATTGCGGCACGCGGGTCAGAGCTTCTTTCCCCAGGAACGCGAGCTGTTAGAGGTCTACGCGGACTATGCGGCGGGCGCACTCGACAGTGCCGCGGCGCTGATCGAGGCCAAGGAGCGGGGCGACCAGGCGAGTGCGCTGCTCTCGCTGGCCCGCGCGCTGGCGGCGGCAGGCACAAGCAACGAGGTCGCGCGGCGGCTGGCGGACGCGGTGCCGCTCGTGGTCGACTGCGACCGGGTGGGCGTTTACCTATGGGATGCGTCGAGAGGCGAGCTGGTGCGGCGCGCCGTGACCGCCCGCCCGGACGCAGAGGTGGTCGAGATCAGCGAGGAAGGCGCCGGCTGGGCGCCGACGGCGGGGGGTCCCCTCGATCGACTCCTGAGCGATCCCAACGCCGAGTTCCTGTACGTGGACGAGACGGAGGGCGATCCGATCCTGCGCGCGATCCTCTCGGAGCGGGGCTTTGTGGCCACCGTGCTCGTTCCGCTCGTGGCGAGCGACTCGTTCCTCGGGTTCCTCACCGTCTCCGTGCTCGATCGCCCGGCCCGGATGAAGCTCACGCCTGAGCTCCGCGACCGCCTTTCCGGCGTCGCGGCGCAGGCGACCACGGCGCTTCAGAACGGGCGGCTGGTCGACGAAATCACCCACCGGGCGATGCACGACCAGCTGACCGGGCTCGCCAACCGGCTGCAGTTCACCGAGCGGCTGCGCGCCGCGATCGACCGCGCGCGCCAGGAGCGCCAGTCGGTCACGCTCCTCTACATGGACCTCGACCGTTTCAAGCCGGTCAACGATGAGTTCGGCCACGACGTCGGCGACCAACTCCTGCTTGCGCTGGCCAAGCGCCTGTCGGGCTGTACGCGCTCTGAGGACATGGTCGCGCGGCTGGGCGGGGATGAGTTCGCGGTGCTGATCGACTGCCAGACAACCGCGACCGACGCCGCGGGCGTGTCCGAGCGGCTGGCCGCCGCGCTCACCAGCCCGTTCGTGATCGAGGGCCACGAGCTGCGCCTCGGGGCGAGCATCGGGCAGGCCGTGTTCCCGATCGACGCCGATGACGCCGACGGGCTGCTGCGCAGCGCCGATGCCGCCATGTTCGTGGTCAAGCGCGACGCGCCCGCCAGAGCGCTCGGCCGCTGACGCGAGCATCCGAGCAGCCTCCATCGAAGCGGAGCAGGGCTTTTAGGCCCGCGCGGAACGGGAAACAAAAAGGGGCGTGCAAGCGACTCCAGATCCTCGGGGAGGGGTGGTGAGGCGATGACGCTGGTTGCGCTGTCGGCTTCCTACGGTGCCGGGGGCAGCGTCGTCGGGCCGGTGCTCGCCGAGCGGCTCGGCGTCCCCTTCGTCGACCGGGCGATCCCGCTGGCCGTGGCCGACCGGCTGCACGTCTCCTACGAGGAAGCCGCCGCCCATGACGATCAGGTGAGCACGGGCTGGCTCGAGCGAGTGCTCAGCGGCTTCATGGGCGACACAGGCGCGCCGTCACCGCTGCCGGCGGACACGGTCTCCGCGGTGGACTTCCGCCGCGCCACCGAGGAGGTCCTGCTCGAGCAGGCGCGGACCGGGGACGGAGTGATCCTGGGGCGGGGCGCGGTGGCGCTGCTGCGGGACCGGGAGGACATGCTCCGGGTTCGACTGGACGGTCCTGCCGAGGCCCGAGTGCGACAGGCCATGCAGCTCGACCGGGCCCTCGACGAGGAGGGCGCCGAGCAGGCGCGGCGTCAGTTCGACCGCACACACGTGGCGTATGTGCAGCGGTTCTACGGTGTCGACATCCGCGATTGCGGGCTGTACCACATCGTGCTCGATTCGACTTCGATCGAACTCCAGGCGTGCGTGGATGTGATCGGGCGCGCAGCGCGGTCGTGGGATCTCAACAGGGCGACCGCGCAGGCGCCGATTGACGGTCCAGCGTGATAAGCACTGCTGCTGCGAACCCCTTGCTCGTGGCGAGACGAGGCGTACGATGTTCATATGACCGCATTAGGCGTGTCATTGCTGTTGATTGGGGCGATCATGATCCTGGTGGAGGCGCATGTGCCGACGCTGGGCGTGTTGGGGGCGCCGGGCGTGGTCGCGCTGACCGCCGGAGCGGTGCTGGCGGTCCTCGGACTGGGCGGCGGAGTCGTGCTCGGCGTAGTAGCGGCGCTGTTGGTGGCCGGGTCGGCCGGCGGAGCGCTGGCGTTGACGGTTGGCAAGGGAGCCGCAGTGCGCCGACGGCGGGTTCGGGCGGGTCCGGAAAGCTTGATGGGCCGCGTGGGGGTCGTCCGCAACTGGGATGGTGCTTCGGGCTGCGTACTGGTGGATGGCACGTTGTGGACCGCCCGCCGGTCGGTCCTCGACGACGGAGAGGACGCGCTTGAGCTGCACGCTGGAGATCACGTCGTCGTCGACCACCTGGACGGTCTCACGGTCGGTGTCCGGCGCGCAGAAGAATGGGAGTTGATCACATGATCGTCGCGATTCTGGTGGTTCTCGTCGTCCTGCTCGTGATCGCGGCCACGGCCGTGGGCGCATCTGTTCGCGTGCTCCGCGAGTACGAACGGGGCGTGGTCTTCCGGCTCGGACGGTCGATGGACCTGCGCGGTCCGGGCCTCACCCTGCTCCTGCCCACGATCGACCGGATGGTGCGGGTCAGCCTGCGGACGGTGACGCTGACCGTCCCGCCTCAGGAGGTCATCACTCGCGACAACATCCCCGTGCGGGTCACCGCGGTCGCCTACTACCGCGTGGTCGACCCCAACCGGGCGATCAATCAAGTCGAGAACTTCCACAACGCCACGCTTCAGATCTCCCAGACGACCTTGCGTTCGGTGCTGGGCGGCGTCGACCTCGATCACCTGCTGGGCGAGCGCGAGAGCCTCAATGAGTCGCTCCAGCGCGTGATCGACTCACAGACCGAGCCGTGGGGCATCAAGGTGACCACGGTCGAGATCAAGGATGTCGAGATCCCCGAGCGGATGCAGCATGCGATCGCCCGCCAGGCCGAGGCCGAGCGCGAACGCCGGGCCAAGATCATCAATGCCGAAGGCGAGGCCCAGGCCGCGACGCGCCTGGCCGAGGCGGCCGACGTAATCGGGCGCAACCCGACCACCCTCCAACTCCGCTACCTCCAGACCCTGCGGGAGATCGGCGCAACCCAGAACTCGACCGTTGTGTTCCCGATGCCCATCGATCTGGTCAAGCCGGTGCTGCAAGCGATCGAGCGGGGTGCCGGGGGGGCGCCTGCCGCGGCCCCGGGGGGCGGCGAGCCGGCGGTCGGCGAGCCTGCTCTCGGCGAGTCTGCGCCGGCGAACGGTGCGCTCGAGGCCGGGGAGTCCCGGGCGCTTGGAGCGGGCGCGAGCGACGGCGACGAGACGCTCCCCCGTGCGGAGCCGGCTGCAGACCCGGCGCCTTCGGAGGGTCGCCTGCCCTAGGCCCTCGGACGGGCCGCCGCCTGGTGCAAAACGCAGCAAGGCGCCCCTCTTGCGACGCACCGGCTGCACATAAGCGCCTGCAGGGCGCTTATGCAGCAAGAGCGTCGCGGCTAGGGGAAGTTCTGCGCGTTCGGCACCGGGACGCGTTCGGGCGCGGTCGGCTAGTGCGCGTTCAGCGCGACCGTCACCGTGGTGACGGTGCCCTTGGCGTCGGTGACCTTGAAGGCGAAGGCCAGCTTGCCGGCCTTGTGCTTCTTGACCCTGGTCCGGAGCGACTTGGTCTCGGTCACGAGGGGCTTGCTGATCGTGAGGGAGACGCTGCCGGTCGCCTTGGACAGGCCGATCAGGAGCTTGCCGCCCTTCAGCGCGACGCTCTTGGCCCTGCCGCCGGAAATGCCCAGACCGCTGATCAGCGTGGTCGTCGTGCACTTCTTCTTCTTGCCCTTCAGCGTCGTGCACGTCTTGTGCGAGACGAACGCGGAGCGGGAGAACCTGAGACCGCCGGGGAGCGCGACCGCGATCGCCGCGATGTTCGCCCCGCCGGTGGCGCGTGCCAGCTTGAACTTCAGGTTCGGGTGACCGGCCGCCAGGCCGCCGGTTGCGCCCGTGACGGTGATGCAGCCGGTGTAGGTCACCGGAACCGTGTCGGTGCGGGACACGCCGCTCTGGGCGTTGAAGGTCCCGGTCACGTTGGCGGGCGCACAGTTGGTCGTGAACGCCTTGCTCGCGCCCGGACCGGTGACGGTCAGGGCGAGGTTGGTCAGAGGCACGTCCGGAATGCTTCCGAAGGTCACCGACTTGCTGCTCAGATTCACGCTGCCGGTCAACGTGATGGCGAACGGTGCCGGGAAGGCGATCGAGAGCGTCGGGGCCTGAAGCGAGCCGCCCAGCGTGACCGTTCCCCGGGCGAGCGCGGCGCTTGGCAGCAGCGGCGAGGTGGCGCTGGCGCTGCCGACGGTGCATCCAGAACCGGTGAGGCAGCCTGCGACGGCGAGCGCGTTCACCCCGAGCCCGCTCGGGAGCTTGAGCGTGATCGACCGGCTGGCCGACTCGCCGGCAACCTGCGTCACGCCAAACCCGACCGTCGCCCCGCTGTCTTTGGCGTCCTTGGTGATCGTGGCGCTCAGCTTCGGGGCGTACGGCAGACCGGAGCAACCGGTGGGAGTGAACGAGTTGGACGCCTGGCCGCTCCCCCCGCCGTAGTAGGTGACGGAGAACGAGCTCGTGGCAGCGGAGCAGGCGCTGGGCAGGCGCGTGAAGGGTTGACCGTTGAGGGTCGTGAAGCTCGCGGTGAACGACGTGATCTGTGCCGGGCTCGTATCGGAGAAGGTCGTGGTCAGGTTCAGACCGCCCGGGGCGTTGGGGTTGAGCGCGACCCCGATGTACTGGTTGGCCAGCGGCCCTGCGCCGGGCACGAGCTCGAGGCCGCCGGCGTCAGTGCCTTGCGGCGGGACCAGATAAAGGTTGCCGCCCAGCGACCCGCCGCCGGCGATGCCGACCATCGCGCTGCCGACCTGACACGCCGCCGTGAGCTGCTGGCTGACCAGACACCCCGGATTGGCGTTGAGATTGCCCAGCATGCCCGGCGCCAGTGAGGTGACGACGGTCGCGGGCGTCTCGCCCGTGGCGAAGCCGAGCGTGGCCGTGAGGGACGTGAGCCCGCCGGCCTGGGTGCTGCCAGGAGTCCCCGTCAGGGTTTCGCCCGTCGCAAGCGCGCTCGCCGGCACCGCCGCGAGCGTCGCCAGCCCAACCAGGAGCCCAACCAGAGCTCGCCCGGGTCGTAGTGACACCTGCCCGATACCTCCTCTAGAACTTGTCCACTCCGTGGGTGCCCTCCACCCCCGGGCTCCCACCACGCCCGGCCGAATCATTCGAGGCGTGAGCAGACGACGGAGGTCGCGCCGTGAGCCATGCTACCCCGACGACCCCGATCCTGCATAGTCCCGGCTAGGTATAAAACCGCCGGTGTTAAGCGATCTTCACCGGGGAGACGGGGCAGAGATTGGCACCACGCCGGTGGTCAACGTGGGACTGGACGGGCGGTCCTTCGAGGTCGGAGCCACAGACGGCGCAGGGGGCGCGGGGTGGGCGGGGTCCCCATCAACGCTCCGTGCCAGCCGCGTGAGTAGCAGGCCGAGGGCAGGGGTCGCCACCAGCGCGATCATGGCCAGGAACCACACCTGCCCGGCGTCCGTTCCCTCACCGAGGGCGTGGACAAGCCCGGCCAACCAGGCGAGCGCGGTGAAGCGGTGGAGCTTGCGCCAGCGCACCGCGCCGACCCAGCGGCGGGCGTAGTAGGAGAGGCCGAGCAGGGCGAGGCTCCAGCCGGAGACGATGCCGATCGAGGTCCAGATCGTCTTGTAGCTCGAGACGAACGGGATCGTGATGTCGGCGATTGAGGGGTGCAGGTAGGAGTCAGCGAGCAGCGATGCGCCGTGGACGACGATCGCCACGATTGTCGAGAGAGCCAGGGTGTCGTGTGCGGTGCGCAGCTCGGTCGTGCGGCCCTTGATCAGCTTGGTGCTCATCAGCAGGCCCAGTGACACGGCGAGGCTGGCCAGCACCAGTGCCGCAAACCCGGCGGCACGGCTGGTGATCCAGAACAGGTAGGGGCTGGGGTCGGTCATGAATACGAGGATCGGCGGGCCGCGGTAGAGCGGCGTAGGGACCACGTAAGAGGTTGATAGGAGCTAGTGGTTAATTCCGCGGGCCGTACCGACGAGGCCTTCGGCCTCGCGGCCCGCTAATGCTCGATGTAGCCGGCGCTCTGACGCGCCAGGCGGCGGGCGAAGGCCGGGTTGTCCTGCGCCGACGCCGGGGCATAGGTCACGTCGAACGACGCGCCGCGGTCGGTGAGCGGCGAGGGCGCCGCGGTGCCGAGCACGCCGGTCGCGCCCCGAGCCACGAGCATCCGCTGGGTGCTGGCGATCAGGTCAATCGTGGTGCGGCCCCAGATGCGGTTCACGATCGAGCCCGCCGTGCCGCTCACCGTGGTCGCGCTCGCCGAGCCGAACGACACCGATCCGAAATCGGCGAGCGGGAGGGCCTGGCAGGCGTACTGGCCGAGACACTGCGACGGGGCCTCGACGATCCACTCGGCGGAGCTGACGTCGATCGACGGAGCGTTCAGCGTCTTGTGAAAACGCCGGTGCCTGGTCAGGTCGTTGAGGTCGATCACCACCTGGTGCCCGGCCACGGTAACGGTGGCGTGCATGACGTCACCGGGGTTCACGCGAAGGGCGATCGTCCTCGACGGAGCCGGGACCAGCTCGTACCACGCGCTCGAAACGACCTTCCCGGCGGCGTTGCAGTCGACCTCGGTGCCGGTCTGCTCGAGCGCGTCGGAGGTCAGCTTGTAGCCGCCCAGCCCAACCCATACGGCCGAATAGCTCGGCTGGCCGGGAACGCAGGTGGCGTCGGGCTGGGTCCAGGTCGCGGACACCTGGTGGAACGACACGCCGGCGCGATGAATCGCGTAGCCGGCCCAGTTGGTGCTCCGGGTGGTGTTGGCCACCGCGGCCGGAGCGCCCACCAGGGCGGCTACTACGAAGATCAGCGCGCCCGCGACACCATTCCGCACCAAACTACCCCCTCCCGCATCATTTCGGTCGATTGCTCACTACCCGTTCGCGGCCTTCAGTAACGCCCCACCGTAGCCCTGGCAGTCGTACATGGTCACCGTGCCACTACTGGTAGTTAACGTGACGGCGCGGCAGGTCTTTGCAACCACGTCGAGCGCCGACTCGCTGCCGGTCCGGGTGTCGCCAGGCAGGCCCCCGCCCTGGGAGCTGTCGACGATGACCCAACGGAGCTTGCCGGCGAGCACCTCGTGGGCCAGCCAGGACAGGCTGACCGTGCTCTCGCGGCCCGAGAAGCCGCCGAGTCCGGCCACGTTCGCGTCCGAGGACAGGATGGCGTCCGCCGCTGTGCTCTGGCTCTCGACGCCGATGGTTCCGCCACCGTGGGCCTCGGCGTACTTGATCGCGGCGTTCAGCGAGGCGGTGTCGTCACCGAAGCCGCCGCCACCACCGAACCCGCCGGCACCACCGCCGAATGCGCCGGCGCCGCCACCGAATCCGCTCCGGCGCGCGGAGCCGCCGGCGCCGGGGCCTGGGAATGCGCCGGCACCCGCCGACGATCCCGGATTCTGGAACAGCTGGCTGACCCCCGGCGCTCCTGTGGTGCCGGTCCCGCCGCCGCGGAACCCGCCACCGCCGAACCGGCCGCCACCGCTAGACCGGCCGGCACCACCGCCGAAGCCGCCCGGACCGCCGCCGCCGCCCGCACCACCGATCTCGGCGCTCGCGGGACCGCCGGAGGGGAAGGTGCTGCTGGTGGCGTGCCCGAGGGTCTCGGCCGCCCAGGTCGCCGGCGCCGCGAGCAGTGCCGCCAGCGCCACCGCGACCAGCACGGCACGTGCGCGCGGGGACAGCTGCAGGGCCAGGGCGATCGCGCAGGCGCCGCACACGCCGATCACCAGCGGCGTGGCCCAGGCCAACGAGCCGCTCAACTCGCCCAGCACGACGAGCTCGGTGATCGCCCCGGCCGCGATCGCCAGCGGCGCGATCACACGCGCCGCCTTCGGCGAGGCCGTACCGCCGAGCGCGCGCGGCAGCATCAGGCTGGCGCCCGCGCCGACCAACGCCGCCGCGAACGGGGACAGGAACGACACGTAGTAGGGGTGGAAGATCCCCGAGGCGTAGCTGAAGACGACCGCGGTGACCAGGAAGGCGCCGCCGACGATCATCAGCCAGCCCGTGCGGGGGTCGCGCCGGCGCAGCCGGGTGAGCACGAGCAGTGCGATCCCGGCGACGATGGCGAAGCCGAGCAGCCATCCCGCCTGATCGCCAAGTGCCGACTGGAGCAAGCGGAAGGGACCGGTGGCGCCGCCGAACACGTTTCCGCCGAAGCCTCCGCCGCCACCCGGACCGCCCCCGCCCGATGGCCCACCCGTTTGCCCGGCGACCCGCCCCAGGCCGTTGTATCCAAAAATCAAAGACCAGACGCTGTTATCGGACGTGCCGGAGATCCACGGCCGATCCGCCGCCGGCGTCAAGGTCACGAGCAATGGCCAGGCGCCCCCGACCGCGACCATCGCCAGGCCGCCGTAGAGGAGCTGGCGGAACGCCTTCAAACGCGCACGCCATTCCGAACCCCAGCGGGTCCACATCCAGGCCAGCGCGATCCCGGGGACGACGAACAGGGCCACGCCCATCTTGGCCTCGAAGCCGAGGCCCACACAGACGCCGCACCACAGCAGCCACTTCGTGCGCCCCGTCTCGAGCGCGCGCACGGCGCACCACACGGCGGCCACGGAGCACAGGATCAGGGCCTCGTCCGGGTTGTTGTGGCGCGCCATCGCCACCGTGATCGGTGTCAGCGCAAACGCCAGGCCGGCCACGGTGCCGGCCGCCCGGCCGAACATCCGGCGCGTCATGTCGTACACGAACGCCACCGCCGCGACGCCCATCAGCGCCTCGGGCACGAGGATGGCAAGGGAGTTGAACCCGAAGATGCGCGCCGACAGCGCCTCGATCCAGAAGGCGAGCGGCGGCTTGTCGACGGTCATCAGGCCGCTCTTGTCGAGCGAGGCGAACAGGAAGTCGTGCCAGCTCGAGCTCATCGAGCGCACGGCGGCGGCGTAGTAGGTGTTGGCCCAGCCGTTGATGCTGAGGTTCCACAGGTTGAGCACGGCAGCTAGCGCCATGAGGCCGAGCATCTCCGGCCGGGCCAGGAGCGCGCCGGCCCGCGGCCGGCGCGAGGGGAAAACACGCGAGCGCAGCCGGGCCGCACGGGGAGTCGGATAGGTGGTCGTGCTCATGGTGCGAGCTGGGGACGGCTCGGCGAGGGCAGTGCGGGACGGGCGGGCGGCGGGCGGTGTACGAGCAGCCGGCCGACCCCGCGCAGGTCCGCGAGCGCGGTCGAGACGATGTCCACGCGGGAGTCGAGATCCTCGACCCAGTCGACCGGGACCTCGTGGATACGCAGGCCCTCGCGCTGCGCGAGCACCAGCAGCTCGGTGTCGAAGAACCACTCCTGATCTTCGACCAGCGGGAGCAGCTGGTGCGCGGCGTCGGCTCGGATGGCCTTGAAGCCGCACTGCGCATCGCTGAAGCGGGCGCGCAGGAGGAGGCGGAGAATCCGGTTATACGAGCGCGAGATCAGCTCGCGCTTGGCGCTGCGGCGCACGCGGGCCGCGCGGTGCAGACGCGTGCCGATCGCCAGGTCGCTGTGGCCCGACATGAGAGGCGCGATCAGCGGCAGCAAGGCGGCGAGGTCGGTCGAGAGGTCGACGTCCATATAGGCCAGGACCTTGGCGTGGCTCGCCGACCACGCGGTCCGCAGAGCCCGCCCCCGGCCCTTGGCCGGCAGGTGCATGGCTCCCACCTCGGGCAGCTCGTACATCAGCCGGCGCGCAACCTGGAGCGTGCCGTCGGTGCTCGCGTTGTCGACGATCGTGATCTGCCAGGAGAACGGGAACGCGGTCGACAGGTAGGCGTGCAGCATGCGCACCGAGCCCTCGAGCGCGAGGTGCTCGTTGTAGACGGGGATGACGATCTCGACGTCTGCTCGTGGGTCGAGCGCGCGGCCCGTGGGGGCCTCGTCGCGGGACCCGCGCGTGGTGGTGATGAGCGAGCTGCTCATGACGCTCAGGGCTGGTCGGGCGCGCGGTGCGCCTCGGTGTAGATGCCGGCCGCAGCCAGCGCCGCGAACACGCCGGCGGCCAGGGCAGCAAGGATCCGGGACAGGATGGTCATCGGTGGGTCTCCTCGGACTTCGGGGGAGTGGTCATGCGAGGAGAATCGGCCCGCCGGCGAAGCTCGCCTGAAGACGTCGCTAAGACGCACGTAGGAGTCCTGGGGGCGACTCGAGTCCTAGAGTAAGAAGGACCCAGAACCAGGAGAAACGCACCTTGAACCCCAACAGCTTCAACGCCAAGGCGACGCTCACCGTGGGTGGGCGCGACTACGAGATCTTCCGCCTGGATGCGCTACAGGCGAAGTACGACACGGCCCGTCTGCCGTTCTCGCTCAAGGTCCTGCTCGAGAACCTGCTGCGCAACGAGGACGGCGAATCGATCCGGGCCCAGGACATCGAGGCGCTGGCCCGCTGGGATGCGCAGGCCGAGCCGGCGATCGAGATCGCGTTCACGCCGGCCCGCGTGATCATGCAGGACTTCACCGGGGTGCCCGCGGTCGTCGACCTCGCCGCGATGCGCGACGCGATGCGCGAGATGGGCGGCGACCCGCGCAAGATCAACCCACTGGTCCCAGCCGAGCTCGTGATCGACCACTCCGTGCAGGTCGACGTGTTCGGGTCAAGTCTTGCTTTCGCGCGCAACGCCGAGCTCGAGTTCGAGCGCAACCGCGAGCGCTACGCCTTCCTGCGCTGGGGCCAGGGGGCGTTCGACAACTTCCAGGTGGTCCCGCCCGACACCGGGATCGTGCATCAGGTCAACCTCGAGTACCTCGCGCGGGTCGTGTTCGTGAACGATTCAGCCCCGCCGCAGGCCTACCCCGACACGCTGGTCGGGACCGACTCCCACACGACGATGATCAACGGCCTCGGGGTGCTCGGCTGGGGCGTCGGCGGGATCGAGGCCGAGGCGGCGATGCTCGGCCAGCCGATGTCGATGCTGATCCCGCAGGTGCTCGGCTTCAGGCTCACCGGCTCCTTGCAGGAGGGCGCCACTGCCACCGACCTCGTCCTCACCGTGACCGAGATGCTGCGCGCCCGTGGCGTCGTGGGCAAGTTCGTCGAGTTCTACGGCGAGGGCCTGGCGGGCCTGCCGCTGGCCGACCGGGCCACGATCGGCAACATGTCGCCCGAGTTCGGCTCGACCTGCGCGATCTTCCCGATCGACGCCGAGACGCTGCGCTACCTGGAGTTCTCGGGCCGCCCGCACGAGGTGATCGAGCTGGTGGAGGCGTACGCCCGCGAGCAGGGGATGTGGCACGACTCCGAGTCGGAGGAGCCGACGTTCACGGACACGCTCGAGCTCGACCTGGCGACCGTCGTGCCGAGCATCGCGGGCCCCAAGCGCCCCCAGGACCGGGTGTCGCTGACCGAGTCCAAGCAGGGGTTCCGGATGGCGCTCGAGGGCTACCTGCCCGAAGAGGACTCCGAGGACGAGGCGATCGAGGAGAGCTTCCCGGCCTCTGACCCGGTGTCCACGCACGTCCCGAATGGCGTCGGGCACGAGCCGGGCGGCGGGACGAGCGGGGCTCAGGTGGCCGAGCGCCGTGCGGCCCGGGTGGACGTGACGCTGTCGGATGGCGTCCAGACCGACCTTGACCACGGCCGCGTGGTGATCGCGGCGATCACGTCGTGCACCAATACCTCGAACCCCTCGGTCATGCTGGGGGCAGGGATCCTGGCTCGCAACGCCGTGCAGAAGGGTCTGAGCGTCAAGCCCTGGGTCAAGACGTCGCTCGCTCCCGGCTCCAAGGTCGTCACCGAGTATCTGGACCGGGCCGGGCTCACCGAGTACCTGGACGAGCTCGGCTTCAACCTGGTCGGGTACGGCTGCACGACGTGCATCGGCAACAGCGGTCCGCTGCCGGCCGAGATCTCGGCCGCGGTCCAGGACAACGACCTGGCCGTCGTCTCGGTCCTGTCGGGCAACCGGAACTTCGAGGGCCGTATCAATCCAGACGTGAAGATGAACTATCTCGCCTCGCCGCCGCTGTGCGTGGCCTACGCGATCGCCGGCACGATGGATATCGACTTGTATGACGAGCCGCTGGGCGAGGATCGGCACGGCGATCCGGTGTTCCTGAAGGACATCTGGCCTGATTCGGTCGAGGTGGCGGCCACGGTCGAGGAGGCGGTCCAGTCGGACATGTTCCACAAGAGCTACGGCGAGGTGTTCGACGGCGATGAGCGCTGGAACTCGCTCGAGGTGCCGACCGGCGAGCTGTTCGAGTGGGACCCGCGCTCGACGTACGTGCGGCGGCCGCCGTTCTTCGAGGAGATGCCGCGCGAGCCCCAGCCGACCGAGGACATCGAGCGGGCGCGGGTGCTGGCGGTGCTCGGCGACAGCGTGACCACCGACCACATCTCGCCGGCGGGCTCGATCAAGCGGGACGGCCCGGCGGCGCAGTATTTGAACGAGAACTACGTCGAGTCGCGGGACTTCAACTCGTACGGGTCGCGGCGGGGCAACCACGAGGTGATGATGCGCGGCACGTTCGCCAACATCCGCCTGCGGAATCAGCTCGCGCCCGGCACGGAGGGTGGCGTGACGGTGTATCTGGGCGCGGACGGGCACGGCGAGCAGATGTCGATCTACGACGCGGCGATGAAGTACATGGAGGCCGATGTGCCTCTGATCGTCTTGGCGGGCAAGGAGTACGGGTCCGGGTCATCGCGTGACTGGGCGGCCAAGGGAACGAAGCTGTTGGGCATTCGAGCCGTGATCGCCGAGAGCTTTGAGCGGATCCACCGCTCGAACCTGGTCGGGATGGGCGTGCTGCCCTTGCAGTTCGCACCCGGCGAGTCGGCGTCCAGTCTTGGGCTGACCGGGCGCGAGATCTACACGATCGAGGGAATCGCCGGCGCGGATCCGATCCCCCGGGAGCTGACCGTGCGTGCGGATGACAAGCAGTTCGGGGTGACCGTGCGGATCGACACGCCCAAGGAGCAGCGCTACTTCCAGCACGGCGGCATCCTGCAATTCGTGTTGCGTTCCCTGCTCGGATAGGCCGTGCCGTTCGGACTTTGGCGCTGATGTCGCACATGCGTCAACGCGATCGCCAAAGTCCGCGTTTTGCAGGCGATCTGGCGGGTAGTCGGCGCGTATCGTGGAAACGATCCGACATCTGGCTCGCTGGATCACCTGGCAGATCGGTGAGCACGACGAGGCGCGAACGCATCCGCCGGCGCACATCACCGTCTTTTCGAGCGACGGCGTAGAGGAGTTCTAGGCGGCCGGCCGGAGCGGCTCGAGCTCGTCGCTCCCGGCGAGCTCGGCGAGCGCCTTGCGCTCTAGCTTGCGCACCGCGTCCGAAGAGATCCCCAGGCGCCGGCCCGCCTCGCGCAGAGGCGTCGGGTCATCGCCGCCGATCCCGTAACGGAGCGCCACCACCCTGCGCTGGGCCTCGGGGAGGCGCTGGAGCGCGCGGTGCAGTGCGTCGTCGCGCGCGGCGAGCTCGACCTCCTCATCGGGCGGGGTGTCGTGGCTGGCCAGCAGGGCCCCGAGTGTGGTCTCGTCCTCCTCGCCGACGGGGCGGTCGAGGCTGGTGACGACCCGGGCGATCTCCCGGCTTGCGTGCACCTCGCGCACCTCAAGCTCTGCCTCCTGCGCGATCTCCTCGTCGGTGGGCTCGCGCCCGAGCTGGGCGATGAGCGCCGCGCGGGCGCGTCCGATCCGGCGCTCGCGCTGGCCGATGTGAACCGGGACCCGGATTGGGCGGGCCCGGTTGGCGATCGCCCGCTGGATCGACTCCCGGATCCAGAACGTGGCGTAGGTGGAGAACTTGTAGCCCTTGCGGTAGTCGAATTTCTCGGCGGCGCGGATCAGGCCGAGCATCCCCTCTTGGATGAGGTCGAGCAGGGGCAGGTCCAGACCCTCGTAGCTGCGCGCGTTCGAGATGACCAGCCGGAGGTTCGAGTTGACCAGCCGCTCTTTGGCGGCCAGGTCGCCGCGCTCGATCCGGCGGGCCAGGTCCGCCTCCTCGGCGCGGTTCAGCAGCCGGTGGCGGCGCACCTCGGCCATGAACAACGACATCGAGTCGAGGGTTCGCTCGGCCGTGTGATGGGCGCGGTAGGCCGCGTCCGAAGGATCACGATCGGACTCCCGGTCGCGGTCGCGCAGGTCGCGGTCGTCGTGGTCACGGTCGTGCGGGTCGCGGTCGCGGAGGTCGCGGTCGTGCGGGTCACGGTCGTGCGGGTCACGGTCGCGCAGGTCGCGGTCGCGCAGCCCGATCCCCCGCTCGGCCAAAAGGCCGCGGATCGACTCGAGCTCTAGATCGCGTTCTTCGACTTTCAAGTCCGGAGACATGCCTCGGAAGTGCTACCCGGAAGGGCCGCGCTGAACACTTCCGGAGCGGCACACTCCGCAATCGAGCGCGTTACTGAATAGCCTTCGGTGGATGAGTACGCCGGAACTGCTCATGGACCTGCTCCGTGCACCGGGACCTTCAGGGCACGAGGCCGCCCCGGCCAAGGTATGGCGGGACTACTGCGCAACCTTTGCCCAGGAGGTCGGCGGCGACCGCGTCGGCTCCTCGTTCGCGCGCGTTCCGGGAACCGGGGGCGGGCTGAGCGTGGCCGTCGTCGGCCACATCGACGAGATCGGCCTGCATATCTCGCACATCGACGATGACGGATATCTGCGCTTCGGGCAGGTCGGGGGCTGGGACGCCAGCGTCCTGATCGGCCAGCGGGTGCGCATCCGCACACGCGAGGGCGAGGAGACCGGGGTGATCGGCCGCAAGCCGATCCACCTGCTCAAGGACGAGGACCGCAGGAAGGTGCCCGAGCTCAAGGATCTCTACATCGACGTCGGAGCCCAGGACGCCGAGGAGGCCGGCAAGCTCGTCCGCATCGGAGACGTGGCCGTGATCGACTCCGAGCCGATCGACTTCCGCCACGATCGAGTCGTCTCGCGCTCGCTGGACAACCGCGTCGGCTGCTACGTCGCCGCCGAGAGCGCGCGACTCGTCGCTGAGTCGGGCGGCGCGCCCGGCGACGTGCTGGCGCTCGCGGTCACCCAGGAGGAGACGACGTTCGCCGGCTCGCGCACGAGCGCGTTCGCGCACAACCCGGACGTCGCGATCGTGGTCGATCTGACCTTCGCCACCGATCAGCCCGGAATCGAGCTCGGCACGATCACCAAGCACCCGCTCGATTCGGGCCCGGTCATCGCACGCGGAACCTCCCTGCATCCCCTGGTGTTCGAGCGGCTGTACGACGCGGCCGAGGCGGAGGGCATCCCGTTCACGCTGGAATCGCTCGGCAAGGGCACGGGCACCGACGCCGATGCGATCCACCTCAGCCGGGCCGGCATCCCGAGCGGCCTGGTCTCGATCCCGTGCCGCTACATGCACACGCCGGTCGAGATGGTGTCGCTGGCCGACATCGACGCCGCGGCCCGCCTGATCGCTGCGTTCGCCCGGCGGCTCGAGCCAGGCACGTCGTTCGAGCGCTGAACTCGGACGGGTTGCTGCTGCTGTTCGACATCGACGGCACGCTGGTTGCGCGCGCCGGCAAGGCCCACAGCGAAGCGCTCGCCAGCGCAATCCGAGACGTACACGGCGTCGACCCGCGCGACCTGCGCGAGCAGATCGGCCCCGCCGGGCGGACCGATGGGGAGATCGCTCGCCTGATTCTCCTCTCGCTCGGGGTCTCGGCCCGGCGCATCGACGAGCGCGCGGATGACGTCCGGGAGGCCTGCTGCCGCATCTACGCCCAGACCGTCCCGCCCGACCTGAGCGATCTCGTTATCCCCGGCGTCCCGGAACTCCTCTCCTGGCTGGGCGGGCGTGACGGCGTCGAGCTCGCCCTGCTGACCGGTAACTACGAGCCGGTGGCGCGCTTGAAGCTGGCGAGCGCCGGGATAGGGAAATGGTTCCCGTCGGGTCAGGGGGCGTTCGGCTCCGATTCCGAGGACCGGGCTGAGCTGCCGGCGATCGCGCGCCGCCGGGCGGGACGGGCCGGGGCGCCGTTCCCGCGCAAGCACACGGTCGTGATCGGCGACACCCCGCGCGACATCGCCTGCGCGCGGGCGGACGGGGTGCGCTGCATCGCGGTCGCGACCGGTCAGTTCGGCGTCGAGGAGCTCCTCGACGCGGACGCGGTGGCGGGCAACCCGTCGGAGCTGCGCACGGTGCTCGAGGCGGCTATCCAATCCCCGGCGTCGTAGCGCAGCAGCGCGGGGAACGCCGCGATCACGACCCCGACGCCCAGCACGCAGAGCACGCCGCCCGAGACCACGGCGAAGCGCGGCCCGGTCGCGCCGGCCACCACGCCCGACTCGATGTCCCCGAGGCGCGGACCGCCCGAGACCACCAGCGAGTAGACCGCCGACATCCGCCCGCGCATGTGCTCGGGGGTGACGCTCTGGTTGATCGTGGTCCGGCACACCGCGCTGACCGAGTCGGCGGCGCCCGCGAGTGCGAACAGCACGGCGGCAATCCACAACGACCCGGCGAGTCCAGCCAGCGCGATCGCGACACCCCATGCGGTTACGGCGAACACGGCGACCCGGCCCAGCCGTGAGAAGTGGCGGAGCCACCCGGTGGTCAGGGCCGACACGGTCGCGCCCGCTGCCACGGCCGAGTAGAGCGCGCCGGCGCCGACCGCGCCGGCGTGATAGACGCTGACCGACAGGACCGCGAACAGGGCGCGCGGCATCCCGAAGATCATCGCCACCAGGTCGATTGCGAACGAGCCGAGCAGGGCCTGGTTGCCCCGCACGTAGCGCAGCCCGTCGGCGATGGAGCGTCCAAGCCGCTCATGGTGGCTTACCTGCACCGGCGGCTGCGGGGTCATTGCGATCATCGCCAGCACCATCGCCGCGCAGCTGAGCGCGTCCACCGCGTACGCCCACGGAAGGCCGAGTGCGGCGATCAGGATCCCGCCCAGCGCCGGGCCGACGACCATCGTGAGCGTGCTCAGCCCGTAGTTGAGCGCCAGCGCGCTGCGCAGTTGCGCCGGCGCGACCAGGCCGGGGACGATCGCGGACGTGGCCACGTTCTGGAGCGCCGTGAACGCGGCGAGCACCGCCGCCAGTGCGTACACCACCACCAGCGGCGGATGACCGAGCCACGCCGCCAGCGCGAGCCCCGCCGCGGTCAGCACGAGACCGACCTGGTCGAGCAGCAGCAGCGTGCGGCGGTCAACCCGGTCGGCGACCGCGCCCCCGAGCAGCGAAGCCGCGACCAGCGGGACGATTTCGACCGAGCCGAGCAGCCCGACGAGCAGCGCCGAGTGCGTCTGCGTATAGACCTGGTAGGGCAGCGCGACCAGCGTCGCCTGCGAGCCGAGGCCCGAGACGAAGCCACCGAGCACGACCAGGCGCAGGTCGCGGCTGGCGCGCAGTGGCGAGAGGTCGGTTCTCAGGCTGCCCAGGCGCAAGCAGTCTGCGCTAGGGCTTCGGCACCGGGAACTGGGTGCGCATAACGCGGTCCCACAGACGGTCGGGCATGAGGCGGCGCTGGTTGATCATCAGGTGCGCGCTCACCGTGACCGGATACCGGGTCTTTGGATGCTCAGACTTCAGCGCGGCGGCGATCGCCTTGGCCACCGCGTCGGGCCCGGCTCCGAGCTTGGCCAGCGGGCCGCGATAGACGTCCTCGGTGGCGCGCGCGACCTCGCGGTTGAAGTCCGCGTACGGCCCGGCCGTCGCTCCCACCGATCCCGCCGCGGTGTCACCGAAGTTGGTCACGATCAACCCCGGCTCGATCACGATCACCTCCACACCGAAGCCCTGAACCTCGAACCGCAGCGCGTCGGAGATCGCCTCGACCGCGTACTTGCTCCCGTGGTAGAGCCCGCCGCCGGGAAAGGTCAGCCGACCGCCCATGCTCGAGAGGTTGACGATGCGGCCCCAGTGCTGATCACGCATGCCCGGGAGGACGAGCTGGCACATGCGAATCAGCCCGAACACGTTGGTCTCAAACTGGCGGCGGACCTGGTCCAGGGGGACGCTCTCCACCGCGCCCGACTGGCTGTAGCCGGCGTTGTTGATCAGCACGCCGACGGCACCCTCGGCCGCGATGACCGCGTTCACGGCGGCGCTCATCGACGTCTCGTCGGTGACGTCGAGCGCGAGCGTCTTGCAGCCGTCAGCTTCCAGATCGGCGAGGGTCTCGGGCTTGCGAGCGGTGGCATAGACGGTCCATCCGTCGCGGGCAAGCAGCTGCGCGGTGGCGTGGCCGATGCCGGAGGAACAGCCGGTGATGAGGACGGCCTTAGAGGGCACGTCCAGACTTTAACCTCGGACCAGCTTCTTGTACGTGATCCGGTGCGGCCGGTCAGCCTCGGCGCCGAGCTGCTCGTGGCGGAAGGTCTCGTAGGCCTCGAAGTTGCCCTCGAACCAGCGGGTTTGCGAGTCGCCTTCGAACGCGAGCACGTGAGTGGCGATCCGGTCCAGGAACCAGCGATCGTGCGAGACCACGACGGCGCAGCCGGCGAACGCGAGCAGCGCCTCCTCGAGCGCGCGCAGCGTGTCGACGTCAAGGTCGTTGGTCGGCTCGTCGAGCAGCAGGAGGTTGCCGCCGGTTTTCAGGAGCTTCGCCAGGTGTAGGCGATTTCGCTCGCCGCCCGAGAGCTTGGCCACCTTCTGCTGCTGGTCTGAGCCCTTGAAGTTGAAGCCAGACACGTAGGCGCGACTGTTGACCGTGCGGTCTCCCAGCTTGATCTGATCCTCGCCCCCCGAGATCTCCTGCCAGACCGTCTTGTCCGGGTCCAGGGCGTCGCGGGACTGGTCGACGTAGGCCAGCTCAACCGTTTCGCCGAGCTTGAGACTCCCGGCGTCGGGCTGCTCTTGGCCGGTGATCATGCGCATCAGCGTGGTCTTGCCGGCGCCGTTGGGCCCGATCACGCCGACGATCCCGCCGGGAGGAAGCGTGAAGCTGAGGTCGTCGATCAGGACGCGATCGCCATATGACTTGCGGAGTCCGTTCGCCTCCACCACCACCCCGCCCAGGCGCGGACCGGCCGGGATGTGGATCTGGACCTGGTCGAGCTTGACGTTGCGGTCCTGGGCGAGCAGCGCCTCGTAGGCATTCAGGCGGGCCTTGGGCTTGTTGCGCCGCGCGCTGGCGTTCAGGCGGACCCACTCGAGCTCCTGCTCGATCGTCTTTTGCCGGGCGTTCTCCTGCTTGGACTCCCGCTGCAGACGGACGCGCTTCTGCTCGAGCCAACCGGAGTAGTTGCCCTCGTAGGGGATCCCGCGGCCGCGGTCGAGCTCGAGGATCCACCCGGCGACGTTGTCGAGGAAGTAGCGGTCGTGGGTGATCGCCACGACCGTGCCCTTGTAGTCCTGGAGATGGCGCTCGAGCCAGGCCACCGACTCGGCGTCGAGGTGGTTGGTCGGCTCGTCCAGGAGGAGCAGGTCTGGCTGTCTGAGCAGCAGCCGGGCGAGCGCGACGCGTCTCTTCTCACCACCGGAGAGGGTGTTGATGTCGGCGTCGCCAGGCGGCGTGCGCAGCGCGTCCATGGCGATCTCGAGCGTGGTGTCGAGGTTCCAGGCATCGACGGCGTCGATCTGCTCCTGCACCCGGGCGAACTCGTCGGCGGTCTCGTCGGAGTAGTTCATCGAGAGCTCGTTGAAGCGGTCGAGCAGAGCCTTGGTCTCCGCGACGCCCTCCTCGATGTTCTCGCGGACGGTCTTGGCCGGATCGAGCTGGGGCTCCTGTTCGAGCAGTCCCACGGTGGCGCCCTGACCGAGCTGGGCGTGGCCGTCGAACTCGGTGTCGAGGCCCGCCATGATCCGCAGCAGGGTCGACTTGCCGGCGCCGTTGTAGCCGATGACGCCGATCTTCGCGCCCGGGAGGAAGGACAGCGAGATATCGGTCAGGACCTCGCGGTCGGGCGGGTAGCGGCGTGACAGCTTGTAGGTGGTGAAGATGTACTGGGTCGACATGCCTTTGGAGAGGATAGGAGGGCGCCAGTGCGCGCCGCGGCCGCCGGGTTCGCGCTGATCGCGGTCATCTGTATGACGGTGGCGATCGTCGGGATGGTCACCGGGCGACCGGGCGACCGGGCCGGCCTGCTCCTCCGGGCGGCCGCGGTGTTGTCATTCGTGATCGCGGTGGTCCTGAACTCCGTCGCTCACTGACCGGGCACAAGTAAGCTTGCGGCCTCAACCGGAATTCCTTAGGAGAGCGACGATGGCAAAGGTTGTCTACACGGCGGAAGCGACGGTCACCGGCGGGCGCGAGCAGGGCCACGGCCGCAGCAGCGACGGGGAGCTCGACGTGCAGCTGCGGGCGCCCACCGAGGGCGGCGGCACCAACCCCGAGCAGCTGTTCGCGGTCGGTTATGCGGCCTGCTTCGAGGGCGCGCTGGGCGTCGCCGCCCGGCGCGAGCACAAGGAGGTCGGCGACGCGTCGATCGACAGCAAGGTCAGCCTGGTCACCACCGAGGACCACGCCTACACGGTCGCCGTCGAGCTCGACGTGACGCTCCCGCAGGTGGAGGACGCCGAGGAGGCCAAGAAGATCGTCGCCGCCGCGCACGAGATCTGCCCGTACTCGAACGCGACACGCGGCAACGTCGAGGTCACCCTGACCGCCAACGGGCAGCCGGTTTAGCTCTCCGGCTGCCAGCCGCTGAGCACCCACCGGCCCGAGCTCTGCTCGGTCACGGTGGCGATGGCGACGTGCCAGGCCGGAAGCAGGCCCTCGTAGGCGGTGGTGTTGGTCGCCGTGGTCGACTCGAGCGTGACCACCACGAACTGATCGCGGCGGCCGGGCAGCGGCGCCACCGCCTCGACGGCCCCGTGGTTGGCGATCCCGCCCCGCTGGAGCTCGTAGTCGCCGGCGGTGCCGGCCGCGGCTAGCTGCATCGCCGAGCGAGCCTGGCCCACGCTCTGGGCCGCGAGCGAGCGCATGTCGGCCGCGACGGTGTGCGCGTTCCAGTTGATGTACGCGGCGGTGAAGCGGCGGATCGCGTCGGTTGGGGTCGACGATGGACCGCTCGCGGTCTGTGGCTTCGGCGGGGGCGAGGGGTACTCGTGGGTGGCCTGGGCCTGGGCGAGCGCGGACGGCCTCGGAGGCGACGATCTGCGGGGGTGATCGCCGGCGCACCCCGCGCAGGCGAGCGCGCATAGCGAGGCAGCGGCGGCGCGTCGCACGCTCATAGCCCCACCGGATGGCGCGCGACGAACCCGGCCGAGCTGCGGATCAGCGGGTGCCAGCCGATCCCGGCGCTGCCGTCATCCGGCCCCGCCGCGTTGTGCGTGTCCCAGCGCAGACCGGCCACGTACATGAACACGTGATCGGCGCTCGCATAGATCGTGACCCACCGGCCAGGGCCGGGGTCTCCGAATGACTCGAGCGTCCCCGACGGCGCGTCGTAGTCGACGGGCAGGAGGCCGCCGCCGTACAGCAGGTGCTCGACGCTGCTCGAGCAGTCATAGGCAGGCGCGATCTCCGACAGCGGCAGTCCGTGCCCGCCGCCATACAGGTATGGCTTGCCCACGATCTGGTTGCCGGCCGCGATGATCTGCTGGACGGCGAGCGGCGCGTCCGCCGGCGCGGCGGCGAGGCCGTTGGGGAGCAGCTGGGCCTGGCCGCCGCTGGTGATCGGGACGCCGGTCGGCTCCGCCGGCGCGCAGACCGCGGGGTCCTGCGCGGCGGGCGATGGCGGGATGAGGGCGCTCGCGTCGGTGGCACTGGCGGCGGTCTGGCCAAGGACGTCGCCGGCGCCGGTGGGCGGCGGGCGCTCGATCTGCACCGGGCCGGACCACAGCCCGTTCTCGTAAGGGATCCCGAGCCGTCCGGCGAGCTCCCACCACAGGTCGAGCACCCGTGGCAGACCGTCGATCGGGCCACCGCCAAGGCCGATGTCGCGCTTGTAGGCGATTGCCGAGCGGTCGCCCCAGGTGATCCGCAGCGGCGTCAGGTACGGCAGCCCGCCCATCGCGGTGGCGGTCTGAAAGCTGGTGCCGCCGAGCTCGGCGTAGCTGTCAGGGAAGTCGAGCAGGTTCGCCCCCGAGGATCCGACCACGCCGCTACTCGGATCGCCGGGGCCGCCGTACTCGGTGGCGCCCACCACCTGCCCGGAGCCCGGCGGCCCGAGCACGATCCCTGAGGCGGGGCCTGCAGCCTGACCCTCGGCGCTGGGGCCGCCGCACTGAGATCCCTGGCCGAGCACGCCGGACATGAGTCCGAGCACGCCGATGCCCACGCCCGCGGCCACGATCACCCCGACCCCGACCACCGTCGCGATGCCGCCGCCGGATCGCCCGCTGCCCGATGCGCTCGCCACGACGGGCAGGTTATGTCCGCCCAATCGAAACGACTGCAAATGGAGCTGATTTGTTGCAGGTCGCGTCTGGGTGCCGCCGTGCACCTGCGCCACGGGGGCGTTCGCGGCGCAGGCGGCTTGGCTGCGCCGCTAACGTAATCTGGTCATGCCTCGCATCCTCGACGTTGAGCAGGCCCTCCTCCTCCTCGAGCTCGAGCCGCCGTTCGATCAGCGCGCCGTCCAGCTCGCGCGGCGGCGGATGGCCAAGCGGTGGCATCCGGATATCGCGCCCCCCGGGCGCCAGCATGAGCACCAGCGCCACCTCCAGGCGATCAACGAGGCAGCCGATCAGCTCGAGGAACTGGCCGAAACCTCGCGCGGTGGGCGGGTCACGCGCAACGCGGTCAAGGTGTCGGCCGCGGCCACGCGCAAGGCCCGGGAGGAGGCTGGCCGGCGCGCCTACGAGGCCGAGCAACGCGAGCGCGCCGCCGCTGAGGAGCGCGCCAAGCACGACCCGTTCGGCTCGCGGGTGCCCGACCACTCGGTCGTGCACCGCTACGCACGCTGTACGTCGTATCCCGAATGGGGCGTGGGGACCGTGACCGGGATCTACTTCTCGGGCGACGACGAGGAGGTGCAGCAGTGGGCCCGAGTTCGCTTCGCGGTCGGCGTGCGAACCGTTCCGGCCGGCTCGCTCCAGTTCGTCGACTTCTCCAAGCCCGACCCGGCCGCCGATCGCGTCCAGCGCTTCATGACCGCCGCCCAGCATGCCCTCGCCGAGGGCGACGCGGCGCTGGCCGCCCAGCGGCTCATCTACGCGCGCGACGCCGAGCCGAACAATCCTGTGGTGCTGCGGCTGCTCACGACCGCCTTCTGGCAGGCCGGCAACCTGCCGGCGGCGGCCCGCGCGGTGCGCGACTGGGCGCGCGCGGAGACCGATCGCCCGACGCCAGAGCGGTTCGCTGCCCGCATCTACGAGGATATGGGAGCGATCGACCTGGCCGCCGACGCCGCCGCCCGCGCCGCCGCCCGCGCGCCGGCCGATGCCTCCGCCTGGGAGCGGCTGGGCCGGCTGCGCCTGAGGCTGATGGACCGCGCCGGTGCGATCGAGGCGCTGGAGCGGGCCAGGGCGGTCGGGCCGACCGTCGAGGGTCTGCTCGCGCTGGCGCTCGCCTACCACCTGGCCGGCGACGTCGGCGCCGAGGTCTCGGCGGCCGAGGCCGCCACCCGTCTGGAACCCGGCTCACAGAGCGCCTGGTCGAGCTACGCCCACGCGCTCGCCCGCACCGACCGCCTCAGCGAGTGCATCGAGGCGTGCGAGCGGGCGCTTGCGCTCGGCGAGAACGAGGAGGTCGCCGACCTCCTGGCACGGGTCCAGGCCGCGCGGCCCCGCTCGCTGTCCGAGCGCACCGCCGCTTAGCCGCCCTGGCGCCTAGGCGATCGAGCCCTCGCGCCCGCACACCGGGCACGACTCGCCCACGGCCAGCGGCCTGCCGCCGCATCCGGGGCAGTTCTCGACCGACTCGAGCACTCCCAGGAGCTCACCCACCCGGCAGACCAGCAGGCGCTCCTCCTCGACCTCGATCCACACGCCGGCCGAGGCCGGGAACACGACATGGTCGCCGGGCCGGACCGGCATTGCGATCCCCACATGGTCCCACCAATCCAGTCCGGGCCCGACCGCGAGCACGATCCCGTGCTGGGGCGGCGGCTCCTCGGAGCCGGGCGGGACGATCAGCCCCGAACGACGCATTCGCTCGGGGTCGAGCTCCTTGATCACGACGCGGTCGAACAGGGGTCTCAGCTGCTGGCGCATATGCACCGGATCATAGGGCGGGGTCGTGACTGGTTCGTAATCGGACGGCAACGCCGGGAAGGATCGAGCCCCGGCGGCATCTTGGGTGTGCAAGCAGCTCAACCCACTACTGCCGGGAGTAGACATGAAGAAGCTGGTCATCCGGATCGCCTGGTTACTCGGCGCCGCCGCGGCCGTCGCACCCGCGGCGTCGGCCGCGACGGGCTGGACCGCGGTCGGCGTTCCCTCGACCGGAAACAACGTCATCCTGCTCGGGGCGTCGGCGCGGACCAACAGTGACGCCTGGGCGGTCGGCCAGCAGTTCGTCGGCGCCGGGCAGCCACAGGCGCCGGCGGTCGCCTACCACTGGACGGGGGCATCGTGGTCGCTCACGCCGACGCCGAACCTGGGCCAGTATGGCGCGCTCCGGTCCGTCAGCGCGAGCAGCGCGACCGACGCCTGGGCGGTCGGATTCACGATGATCGCCCGCCACGACTACGGGACGCTGATCGAGCACTGGAACGGTTCGGCCTGGTCGGTCAACTCGCTCGACTCGATCACCGGCTTCGCTGCCGGCCTGACCGGGGTGGTCGATCTGAGCTCCACCGATGCCTGGGCGGTGGGCGAGGGGAGCAGCGGCGGCTTGATCGAGCAGTGGAACGGCGGGTCTTGGAGCCCGGTGACGCTCCCCGATCCAGCGTTCACGCCGTCCTCGGACGACGCGATCTCGGCCGACTCGCCCACCGACATATGGGTCGTGGGCAGCTCGATCAACCCCACGACCGAGGCCACGATCCCGGAGACGCTCCACTACAACGGAAGCACCTGGTCGGTCGTGCCGGCGGCGCAGCCGTCCGGCCAGTCGAGCGCGACGCTCGGTTCGGTGACGGCGATCTCGCCGAGCGACGTCTGGGCGGTCGGCGAGTACACGGGCACGACGAGCGCGGCCGGGGGTAGCACGCTGATCGAGCAGTGGACGGGCAGCGCGTGGAAGATCGTTCCGAGCCCTACACCGGGCGCCTATCCGTCGCTGACCGGCGTCGCGGCGCGCTCGGCGACTGACGTCTATGCGGTGGGGACGAACCTCCCAAGTGTCAACGGGGGTCCCGAGCAGGCGATGATTCTGCGCTGGAACGGGGGCACCTGGTCGGTCGACTCGAGCGGAGTTTTCACCGGCGAACTGTTCGCCGCGGCCACTTTCCCCGGGGCGAGCACCGAATGGGCCGTCGGGGTCAATGGGGGCAACCAGGGGTTGGTTCTCAGTCACGGCTGACACACCGGGGACCAACAGCGAGGGCCTCGGTCGGGGGACCGAGGCCCTCGCTCGCCTTTATCGCCTCGGGATAAACCTCGAAAAGAGCGGTATGTACCCGCCCGAGCCTGAACGCCCTCGGCCCCGTGGCGCGGGCTGATGATTATCAAGGCCGACCGCTCGCCCTGATCCGCGCCGAGTCCGGCAGCTACAGGCTGAACAACCCAATGACGCCAGCCTTAGCGACGCTTTGACTTGCCGCGGGGAGGAGGGACGTCGAGCACGTGGGCCCGCTTCATATAGCGATCGAACTGGGGCACGGTGAAAGCCGCGAGGCCGTGGGCCGGCGTGTACAGCAGGCCCTTTTCGATCAAACGAGAGCGAGTCGGACCAAGCTGTTCCGACGTCCGGCCCATGAGCTTTGCGACATCCTTCGCGACCTGGGGCTCCGGGCCGAGCTCGGCCATTGCACGCATGTATTGAAGCTCCAGTTCGGTCACGCGGTCGGCACGCACTCGAAAAAAGCTTGAGTCCAGCTTCGCCTCGACGGCGTCTTGACTCTCGAGCACGTGATCGCGCGTGATTCGGGTTTGAGGGGCGTAGTCCCACACGAGCTTGCCGTACTCCTGGAGGAAATATGGATAACCCTGTGTGTAATCGACGATCGCGGCCACGGCATCGTCCGTGAAGGACACCCCGAGAGGTGCCGCCGGCCTGGTCACCGCGTCAGCAGCGTCCTCATCGCTCAGCCGGCCGATCGTCGGGAAGTGAAACAAGCGCTCGGCGTACGACTTGGCCTCCCCCGCGAGACGCGGAAGTTGGGGAAGACCAGCACCGACAAGCGTGATTGGAAGCCGACGCTGAACGGTCTTGTGCAACGCAGCAATCAGCGCTTCGAGTTCGCGAGTTGTGAGGAACTGGACCTCGTCGAATAGGAAAACAACCCCGCTGCGCTGCTCCTGAGCGGCCTCACCCAAGGCGACCAGTACATCGGTCAGATCTTCACTTAGGTTCCCGCTGTCAGCTATGCCTTCAAGCGCCTCGACGTCGAGGCCGAAGCTCAGCTCGCCCTGCATCGAGACAGCCATCTGGAACGATTTGAGGATCGCAGCGGCTCGTCGACCCCGCTCCTTCCACCGAGCCTTTGGCGCAACTTGCAGCAGAGCCCGGCGCACGAGCTGCGCCATTCGTGGACCGAACTCGGCGTTCTTCGTTATCTCGGCTTCGATGGTGGTCCACTCCTGCCCCCGCGCCCGCTCCTCGAATGCGCCCAACAGCACCGTCTTGCCCACGCCTCGCAGACCCGTGATCAGCATCGACTGCTCGCTGTAGCCCTTCTGCAATCGGTCGAGGAGCACCTCGAATGACGAAAGCTGGGGATCACGACCGACCAGTGCCGGAGGACGCGCTCCTGCGTTGGGGGTGTACGGATTGTCGTTCGGACGCACGTGCTTATCTTATCGGTCTTATCACGCTTTATCTGTTTGCGCAAAAGACTGATAAGCCTAGAAAGTGTCCGGACGAGCCCATATGTTGCGGTGCGTGCGCCTGATCGTCGCCCGCTGCGAGGTTCGCTACTGCGGACGCCTGAACGCCCTCCTGCCCCAGGCGCTCCGGCTGATCATGATCAAGGCCGACGGCTCGGTGCTGATCCACGCCGACGCCGGCGGCTACAAGCCGCTGAACTGGATGACGCCTCCGACGGTGATAGAGGAATTCCCACCCGCCCACCCCCAATCCACCACGTCGCCGACCCAGATCGTCGTGCGCAAGCGTGCCGGGAAGGATCCCGACCGGCTCGAGATCGACATCGCCGAGGTGCTCTCTGACGTGACCCACGACATGGGTATCCCGGACGAGGACGCCGCGCTGGCCAAGGACGGGGTCGAGGCACACCTCCAGGAACTCCTGGCCGAGCGACCCGCCTGGTGCGGTGAGGGGTTGCGGCTGGTCCGCCGCGAGTGGCCGACCGACATCGGTCCAGTGGACCTGATGTGCCGCGACGCCGACGACGAATGGGTGGCGGTCGAGGTCAAGCGGGTGGCCGGGATCGAGGCGGTCGAGCAGCTCACCCGCTATCTGGAGCGGATCCGGCTCGATCCGGCCTTCACCGCCTGCCGGGGAATCCTGGTGGCGCAGGTGATCAAGCCGCAGGCACGGGTGCTGGCCGGCGCGCGGGGAATCGAGAGCGTCGAGGTGGATCTGGCGGTCCTGCGAGGCGAGCGCGAGCCGGACCTGAGATTGTTCGCGGCGTGAACGCCCACCCCGAGCCGGCGGTCCTCACGGAGCGCCGGGGCCGCATCCTGATCATCACCCTGAACCGCCCCGACCAGCGCAACGCGGTCAACGCCGCGGTGGCGCAGGGTGTCGGCGCCGCCCTTGACGAGCTCGACCGCAACCCGGAGCTGTCGCTGGGCGTGCTGGCGGGCGCCGGCAAGGGCTTCTGCTCGGGCATGGACCTGAAGGCGTTCCGCGCCGGCGAGCGGCCGCAGGTGCCCGGACGTGGCTTCGCTGGCATCGTCGAGCGAGCCGCCGACAAGCCGCTGATCGCGGCGATCGAGGGGTTCGCGGTGGCCGGGGGCCTGGAGGTGGCGCTCGCGTGTGACCTGATCGTCGCCGCCAAGGGGGCCCGGCTCGGCATCCCCGAGGTCAAGCGCTCGCTGGTCGCCGCCGGCGGCGCGCTCCTGCGGCTCCCGCGCACGATGCCGCGCAACGTCGCCATGGAGCTCGCGCTGACGGGCGACCCGATCGACGCCGAGCGCGCCTATGCCCTCGGCCTCGTCAACCGCCTAACCGACCCGGGCGGGGCGCTCGACGCCGCGATCGCGCTGGCCGAAACGATCGCCGCCAACGGGCCGCTCGCGCTGGCGGCCACCAAGCGAGTGATGGTCGAATCCACCGACTGGCGGGACGCCGAGTTCTTCGAGCGCCAGCGCGAGATCGTCGATCCGGTGTTCGACTCCGAGGACGCGCGGGAGGGCGCCACCGCGTTCGCCGAGCGGCGCGACCCCGTCTGGAAGGGCCTGTAGCTAGCGCCCCTCGCCGGGGTCGCCGAACAGCGTCGCCACCACGGACCGCGACCCGCCACGGTTGCGGTGCTCGCACAGATAGATCCCCTGCCACGTGCCGAGCGCGAGCTCGCCCCGCGTCACCGGCAGCGTCAGGGACGGACCAAGCAGCGCCGCCTTGATGTGCGCCGGCATGTCGTCGGAGCCCTCGAGCGTGTGCGTCCAGTAGCGCGCGTCCTCGGGAACGACCTCGTTGAAATACGTCTCGAAGTCGCGCCGGACATCGGGCGAGGCGTTCTCGTTCAGCGCCAGCGACGCCGAGGTGTGCTGGATGAGGAGGTGGAGCAGACCGACCGCGACCCCGTCGAGCTCGGGCAGAGCATTCAGCACCTCGCGGGTTACGAGGTGGAACCCGCGCGGCCGAGCTTCCAGCGTGATCTCGCGTTGAATCCACATCAGAACTCGGGGATCCGCGCTACCCGCATGTCGACGCGCGAACCGCGGAACGGGACGCCCTCGGCTTCCAGGCGCCGGCGCTGCTCCTGCCCCATGGCCAGCGACCCGTCGGCCCGGACGACGCGGTGCCAGCGGATCGCCGGATCGTCGTTGCCGTGCAGTACCGCGCCGGCAATGCGGGGCGCGCCGGGCGAGATGTCGCCGTAGGTGCGCACGAACCCCTCCGGGATCGCCTGGACCCGGGCCAGGATCCGCTGCTCACGATCCGGCCGAATGCGTCGGTCACGCCTAGCTGCAGTCAGGGCAGTCCCCGCGCAGGGTGACCTCGTGGTCGGTCGTGCGGAAGCCGAGCCGGGTCGAGAGCTGGTCGATCGAGCGCTCCAGGGCGGGGTCGTGGAACGGCACGAGCTTGCCGCACTGGTCGCATAGCAGATGATGGTGGTGGTGCTCGCCGGCCGGGTCGGCCGTCTCGTAGCGCGCGATGCCGTCGCCGACGTCGACGCGGTTGACCAGGTCGTGGGCGTACAGCAGCTCGAGTGTCCGGTAGATGCTGGCCCGCCCCACCGACCGCTCGCCCCGCCGGCCGCGGCCCAGTGCGTCCTCGATCTCGAGCGCGCTGAGCGCGCAGTCGTGGTGGGACAGCAGGTCGATCAGCCGCTCGCGCGCGGCCCCGCGGTGGTGACCGGCGCGCTGGAGCACGGTTCGGGCGTGCTCGCCCCAGTCCGTTGCCGCGCGCGTCGCCACAACCGCAAGGTTAGCCCCGGCCAGGTCGCCCTCGCCAGGCGGATCGTCGTCCAAGCCAAGAATGAGAATCGGTTTCATTCTCTGTTAGACTAGCGCGTCATGAGGCGGATCAGCCGATACTCAGCCTTCCCGGTCCTCCTCGCGCTCGCCGCCGGCATCGCGACCGCCGGGTGCGGCGCGACGGCTTCCGGGGCGCCAGATGCCAAGGCCGGCCAGATCGTCGCGGTTGGCGCCGAGAACGAATACGCGAACGTGATCTCCCAGATCGGCGGACGCTACGTGGCGGTTGCCGCGGTCGAAAGCAACCCGAACACCGACCCGCATACCTTCGAGGCCAGCCCCAGCGTCGCCCAGGAGGTCTCGGCGGCGCGCCTGATCGTGCAGAACGGCGTTGGCTACGACACGTTCATGAACAAGATCGAGTCGGCCTCGCCCAGCTCCTCGCGCAAGATCATCGACGTCCAGACGCTGCTCGGCCTGCCGGACTCGACCGCGAACCCGCACTTGTGGTACATGCCGAGGACGATGCCCGCGGTGGCGCAGGCGCTGGTCAAAGACCTGTCGGCGATCCAGCCGTCCCACGCCGCCTACTTCACGGCGAACGCCAAGGCCTTCGACGCGTCGCTGCAGCCGTGGTACGCCGCCCTGAAGGCGTTCGCCGCGAAGTACCCCCACACCCCCGTGGCGACCACCGAGCCGGTCGGCGACTACATGCTCCAGGCGGCCGGGACCATGAACCTGACCCCGTTCACCTTCCAGGCGGACATCATGAACGGCGTCGACCCCTCGCCCCAGGACGTGACCCTCCAGAACGGGCTGTTCTCCGGGCACAAGGTCAAGGTGTTCCTCTACAACCAGCAGGTCACCGACTCGCTCACCCAGTCACTCCTGGCCAAGGCCCACCAGGACGGGATCCCCGTCGTCGGCGTGTACGAGACCATGCCCGTCCCGGGCTACGACTACCAGTCGTGGATGCTGGCCGAGGTCAACGCGCTACGGAAGGCCGTGGCCGACGGGACGTCGACCGAGAGGCTTCAGTGAGGTGAGCGCAAAGCTCGTCCTCGCAAGCGAACCGGCCCAGGGCGCGCTGAGCGTCGAGGGAGTGACGGTGCGGCTGGGCGGCCGCACGGTGCTCGACGACGTCAGCTTCTCGGTCCGCGCCGGCGAGTTCACCGGGCTGATCGGATCCAACGGAGCGGGCAAGACGACGCTGTTCCGGGTCATCCTGGGCCTCCAGCCACCGCTCTCCGGCCACGTGCGGGTGGGCCCGGGACCCCGCGCGGTCCACGGCACTCCGGACCGCACGGGGCGCCGCTGGAGCGGGGACGTCGGGTACGTCCCGCAGAAGTTCCTGCTCGACCCGGACATGCCGCTGCGCGGCCGCGACCTGATCGCCCTCGGCCTCGACGGTCATCGCCTCGGGCTCCCGCTGCCCTCGAAGGCCCGCCGCGCGCGCGTGCAGGAGATGGTCGACGCAGTTGACGCCCGCGAGTTCGCCGACGGGCGGGTGGGTCAGCTTTCGGGCGGCGAGCAACAGCGGATCCTGATCGCGCACGCGCTGATCAGCCGGCCGAGCCTGCTCTTGCTCGACGAACCGCTGGCCAACCTGGATCTGCGTGCCGCCCAGGAAGTCGTCGGGCTGCTCTCGCGGATCGCGTCCGAGCAGCAGATCGCGGTGTTGATCTCGGCCCACGAGATGAACCCGTTGCTGCCGGTGATGGATCGGATCGTCTACCTCGCGGCCGGCCGCGCCGCCAGCGGGTCGGTGCAGGAGGTGGTCCGCTCGGAGGTCCTGAGCGAGCTCTACGGCCACCACGTCGACGTGCTCCGCGTGCACGGGCGGGTGATCGTAGTCGCCGGGACGGGGCACGACGAACACGCGCTGCCCGCGCCCTCAGATGAGGGCCCGGGCGCGGTCGAGATCGTCACCTAGAGCGACATGCATCAGGTGCTCAGGGCGATCGTCGAGCCCGGCTTGTTCGCCAACCCCTCGGTGCAGCTGGCCGCGGCGGTGGGCGCGGTGGTGGCGATCGTCGCCGGCTGCGTCGGTGTGTTCACCGTGATCCGCGGCCAGTCGTTCGCGGGCGAGGCGCTCGGCGACCTCGGCGCCAGCGGCGGCTCGGCCGCCTACCTGGTAGGGGTCGCCCCGCTGTGGGGATTCATGGCGATCACGGTCACGGCGGCCGGGATCATGGAGCTGATCGGGATCCAGCGCGCCCGGGGCCGCGATCTGGCCACGGGCATCGTGCTCGGCGCCGGCTTCGGGCTGGCCGCCCTGTTCCTGTACCTCGGTACCACCTACGACAACACGACGGGCGCCACGGTGACGATCCTGTTCGGGTCGCCGTTCACGCTGTCAACCTCGGTGCTGCCGCTCGTCGCTGTCTTCGGCGCGCTCGCGCTGGGGGTCATTCTCACCCTCTACCGGCCGCTGTTGCTGGTGTCGGTGAGCCCCGACCTCGCCTCCGCCCGCCGGCTCCGCGTCAGGTTGGTCGGCGCGCTGTATCTGCTCGCCATGGCGCTCGCGGTGGCCCTGTCGGCGCTGACGATCGGGGCGATTCTGTCGACCGCGTTGCTTGTCGGCCCGGCCGCCACGGCGCTCCAGCTCACCCGCCGCCCCGGCCGGGCGATCCTCACCGCCGGGCTGGTCGGGATCGGGTCCATGTGGCTCGGGATCCTGCTCGCGTACGACAGCTACTACTGGCCGCCGCTTCACCACGGCTGGCCGGTCAGCTTCTTCGTGGTGACGATCGTCCTGGTCGCCTACCTGATCTCGCGAATGATCTCCACGCGGACTGGATCCCGGCGGGACCCACGGCCCACCCAGCCGCCCGCCCAGGCGGTGAGCTGAGTGTTCTCCGGCTTCATGGTCAACGCCTGGATCGTGGCCACGATCGTCGCCGTGGTGGGCGGTGCGATCGGGTTCTTCGTCGTGCTCCGAGGCTCGGCGTTCGTCGCGCACGCGATTCCCAACGGATCGTTCGCCGGCGCGGCCGCCGCCAGCCTGGTCGGCGTCAACGCGCTCGTCGGGCTCGGCGTGTTCTCGCTTGGCGGCGCGCTCGGGATCGGGTTGCTCGGCCGGCGAGGACGGCACGACGTGGCGACCGCGCTCACGCTCGTGTTCATGCTCGGCCTGGGCGCCCTGTGTCTCAGCTTCAGCGTCGAGTACGCGCCGGAGATCTACTCGCTGCTGTTCGGCGAGGTGCTTGGGATCAGTCCGAACCAGCTCGGGCCGACGATCGCGCTGGCCCTGGTGAGCCTGGCCGCACTCGCCGTCCTCTACCGCCCGCTGCTGCTCTCCTCGGCGCTGCCGGACAGCGCCCAGGCCATGGGGGTGGCCCCGTTCGCCATCGAGCTGGGCTTCCTCCTGCTCGTCGCGCTCGCCACCACCATGACCGTGCCGGTGGTCGGAACCGCCCTTATCTTCAGCCTGATGATCGGGCCGCCGGCGGCCGCCCGGGCGTTCACCGACCGGCCCTGGGTGGCGATCACGCTGTCGATCGCGATCGCGCTGGTCGTCGTTTGGGCGGCGATCGCGCTGTCCTACCAGACCAACTGGCCGGTCGGGTTCTTCGTCGGCACGGCCAGCGCGGCGGCCTACGCGACCGGACGCGCCTGGCGCTTCGCCCGCCGCCACCGAGCCGTTGTCTGAGGCGCCGCCGTCAGGCGCCGCCGACCATGGTCAATCACGGCGCTTGTCAACTCCTGATAAGGTGCGCTCGCCGAATTTCCCGTGCACTGTGCGGGAAAGCGGGGGACCCAGAAGTTCCCTGGGGCGAATCGCGGCCTGATGGCCGTGTAGCGCGAGCCGCCGCGCGAGCCCGACAGCTAACCCCGTAGGCAACGAATATGAACTTCAGAAGGCGCACGATCCCTCGCTCGCTGGTGGCCGGTGCGGTCACGCTGGCGGCTGCTGCCGGTCTGGTGGCGATTCCGGTGAGCTCCAACGCAGACCCGAGCCTCGGGACGCTGAACCAGCAGCTCGGGGCTGAGCAGGCCCATCAGCAGAGCCTGGCGAGCAGCATCAACAGCCTTTCGGGCCTGATCAGCTCGCTGACCGGCCAGATCTCCCTGGTGCAATCCCGGGAGGCTGCGGTCCGCGCGGACCTGGCGCGGGATCGCGCCCAGCTGGCCACGGTCGAGGTCGCGCTCGCCCGCGAGGAGCACCTGCTCGCGGTGCTCAAGCAGCGCCTCGCCTGGGCCCGGGTGCTGCTGAGCCGCCAGCTCGTGTCCAACTACGAGCAGTCCAAGCCCGACCTGGTCTCGGTCGTGCTCGAGTCGAGCGGCTTCACCGCCCTGCTCGACAACCTCACCTACCTGCGCGACGCCCAGAAGCAGCAACAGACGATCATCACGATCACCCGCAAGGCGAAGGCCGAGGCGAATGCCGCCGCGGTTCGCCTCACCGGGCTGCGCGCGAGCGATCGCCAGATGACGCTGGCCACGAGCCAGCGCGTGCTCGCGCTGGCCAACATGAACCAGCTCCTGCAATCCCGGCAGGGAGCGCTCCAGGACGCCCGGATCGCGCAGCAGAACGCCCTGGCGGCGAGTCGTGCGCGTGGTGCCGCCCTCGCCTCCGAGATCAGCCACATCCAGGCCGAGCAGGCCGCGGCCGAGCGGGCGGCGCAGGCCGAGCAGTCCGCGGGCGGTGGTGGTGGCGGCGGCGGCGGCTCCGGCGCGCCGACCCCGGACGGACCCAGCTACGGCGCCGGCGGTGGCTGGTCGATCCCGTACTCGGTCGTCAACTGTGAGTCGGGCGGCCAGGACCTGACCCCCAACAGCGCCGGCGCGTCGGGCTACTACCAGTTCATGCCCGGCACCTGGGACGACTACGGTGGCTACAGCCAGGCCTACCAGGCGCCCAAGTCGCTCCAGGACCAGCGAGCGGCGCAGGTCTGGAACGGCGGCGCCGGCTCGTCGAATTGGGTCTGCTCGGGCATCGTCGGGGTTCACTGATCCCCGGCCGGCGTTAGGGCCCGCTTAGGGCGGGGTCCGCGCCGACGTTCCCCCCCCGCGTCACGCCGTAATCTCCGCGCGTGGTGAGTGGCCGACGCGCGCTCGGAGCCGGTCTGATCGCGGCCATCCTGGTCCTCGCGTTCGTCCTGCGCATCGACGCAGCGCACCGCGAGCCCTACAAGCCGATCAACGACGCCGGGTCCTACCTGACGATCGCCTCCTACGTCGCCCAGACCGGCGACTACTCGCTGAAGACGACCCCGGGCTCGGGCGCCGGCGGTACCCGCGGCCCTAGCGCCTACTTCGCTCCCGGGTTTCCCTACTTCCTGGGCCTGGTCGACCTGATCGACGGCCACGCGGTCAGGCGGGGCCCGGCGATCCAGCCCGTCCGCGACTCGCAGGCGGTGCTCGGGACGATCACGGTGGCGCTCGTCGGGCTGGTCGCGTTCGAGCTGTTCGGGACAACCGCCGGGCTGATCGCGCTCCTGCTCGCCGCGGTGTACCCGGTGTTCACCGAGGAGGCCAGCATCATCGCGGCCGAGAACCTCCTCACTCCCCTGATCATGGCCGCGCTCTACACAGCGCTCCGGTCTCGCCGGGCGGCCTCGGGCGCCGCCAGATACGCCTGGGTCGCCGGCACTGGCGTGCTGGCCGGCCTGGCCACGCTGACCCACGAGAACGGGGTCCTGATCCTGATCGGGCTGATCCCGGCCGTGTGGATCGGGCGTCGGGTGGGAGGGAAATTCAGTCTCCGCTCGCTCGCGGCACCGGCGCTGCTCCTCGCGCTGACCGCGCTCACCATCCTGCCCTGGACGATCCGCAACGCCCTGGTCATGCACACCTTCATCCCGGTGTCGGACGAGACCGGCATCACGCTGGTCGGGACCTACAACGTGGCCTCCGCCGCCAACACGCAGGTGCCGTACAAGTGGCGGATCTTCTACGGCATACCGCACGAAGGGGCGCTCATCCACAACGAGAGTCACATGACCGAGCCCCAGCTCGGGTCAGAGCTCCAGAGCCAGGCGATCCACTACATCGAGCACCACCCGATCAGCCTGGTCCAGGTCCTGTACCACAACACTCGGAGGCTGTTCGAGATCGAGGGGACGTTCGCCTGGAGGGCGTCGGCGGCCGCGGTCTCGCTGACCACGGAGGTGGCCCGGACCGGCGTCATCAGCTTCTACATCCTGTGTCTGCTGGCGATCGCCGCGCTGGCCACCAGGCGCGCGCGCTCGGCGCCATGGTGGGTGTGGGTGATCCCGTTCCTGCTCGCGCTCAGCGTCGTGATGGTCAACGTCGAGACGCCCCGGTTCCGCGAGCCGGTCGACCCGTTCCTGATCCTGCTCGCCGCCGCCGGCCTGTCCGTGCCGGTGGACTGGCTGATCGCCCGCCTACACCGTGCGCCAGTCGGGCGTCAGGCTGGGGACGCGGTTGCGGCTCGCCCGGGTCAGCTGGTCGAAGTGCGCGAGCGCCTGGCCTGATCCGAAGGCCACGCAGGTCAGCGGCGACTCGGCCGAATGCACCGGCATCCCGGTCTCCTCGGCCACCAGCTCCTGGAAGCCGCGAACGAGCGTGCCGCCGCCCGCGAGCAGAATGCCGTCCTTGGCGATGTCCGAGGCCAGCTCGGGCGGGGTCTCCTCCAGCGTGTCGCGGATGGCGCGCAGGATCTCGCGCACCGGGGCCATGATCGCGGCGCGGACTTCCTCTGAGTGAAGCTCGACCGCGGTTGGCAGGCCGGTGACCAGGTGGCGTCCCCGGACCTCGACCGTCTCCTCGGGATACAGGGGAGTGACCGAACCGAGCTCGATCTTGATCCGCTCGGCCGTCCTTGACCCGATGGCCAGCTGGTAGGCCCCGCGCAGGTAGGAGGTGATCGCCTCGTCCATCTCGTAGCCACCGGTCCGAACCGACCGCGACACGACGATGCCGCCGAGCGAGATGACCGCCATCTCACTCGTGCCGCCGCCGACGTCGACGACCATCCGGCCGATGGGCTCGTCGATCTCGAGCCCGGCCCCGATCGCCGCCGCGATCGGCTCCTCGATCAGGTGCACGCGCCGGGCGCCGGCCGCCAGGGAGGCCTCCTCGACCGCCCGCTTCTCGACCTCGGTCACGCCCGACGGAGCGCACACGATGAGCCGCGGATGGGCCATCCGGCGGTCGAGCACCTTGCGGATGAAGTAGCGCAGCATCTCCTCCGTGACCTCGAAGTCGGCGATCACGCCGTGCCGGAGCGGCCGGGTGGCCGCGATCGTCGCCGGCGTGCGCCCGATCATGCGCTCGGCGTCGGCGCCCACCGCGTGGACGAGGCCGGTGTCGACCTCGGAGGCGACCACCGAAGGCTCGGACACCACGATCCCGCGACCACCCACGTACACGAGCGTGTTGGCGGTCCCCAGGTCGATCGCCATGTCGTGCACGCCAAAGGCGGGCGTCAGATGGCGCCGGGAATTGTCTCTGCGCGATCCGTCTCTACGAAAGCCGATGCTCGGAAGGGTGCCAGAAAAGGACAGTCGGGGTGAGAAACTGCCGCTGAGCGGGGTGTATGACCCTGACCAGGGGCGGGGCGACGCGGGTTAGCGGTCGCCGGGCGCCTTGCGGGGGTACTGTGAGACGGCCTCGCCGGCGTTCAGCGCGGTCGAGATGATGCGGTTCTGCTCGGCCGCGTGCGCCACTGGGTAGCCCTCGCCCGAGGCGGCCCGCTCGGGCCGGCCGATGTAGCCGAAGCGAAGGTCGTGGGGCAGGATCTGCATCAGCCGCGGCCCCATGTGGGCGCGGGCGCCCATGTTGCGCGGCTCCTCCTGGACCCAGACGACCTCCTCGAGGTTGGGGTAGCTCTGTGCCAGGGCCAGGATCTCGGCCTGCGGGAAGGGATAGAGCAGCTCGACCCGGCCGATCGCCACCGCCGGGTTGTCCTGGCGGGCCTCGTGAGTCGCCAGCTCGTAATAGATCTTGCCGGTGCACAGGATCAGCCGCTTGACCTGGCCCGGATCGTGCTCATGCGCCTCGGGCAGCACCGGCTGGAAGCGGCCCTCGGCCAGTTCCTTGACCGTGCTCGTGGCCTGCGGCAGGCGAAGCAGGCTCTTGGGGGTCATGATCACGAGCGGACGCTGCTTGGCCACGCGGGCCTGACGGCGCAGGAGATGGAAATACTGAGCGGGCGTGGTGCAGTTGGCCACCCGGATGTTGCCCTCGGCGGCGAGCTGGAGAAAGCGCTCGAGCCGCGCCGAGGAGTGCTCGGGCCCGGACCCCTCGTAGCCATGCGGGAGCAGCAGGGTCAGGCGCGAGGTCTGCCCCCACTTGGCCAGACCCGAGACGATGAACTGGTCGATGATCACCTGCGCGCTGTTGGCGAAGTCGCCGAATTGGGCCTCCCACAGCACGAGCGTCTCGGGCGCCTCCTGCGAGTAGCCGTACTCGAACCCGAGACAGCCCATCTCCGACAGCGGACTGTTGTGCAGCTCCATCGGGGCAAGCGCCCCCGGCAGGTGCTGGATCGGGCAGTGCTCCTGGCCGGTCTTGGGGTCGTGCAGGACGAGGTGGCGCTGGCTGAACGTGCCGCGCTCGGTGTCCTGGCCGGTCAAGCGGATCGGAATGCCCTCGGTGAGCAGCGAGGCGAAGGCGAGCGACTCGGCGTGCGCCCACAGGATTCCGCCGCCGGCCTCATCGCCTTCTCCCGAGAACACCTCTCGGCGCTGTTCGAGCTGCCGGACGAGCTTGGGGTGGATCGTGAAGCTGTCGGGCACCGCCAGCAGCTCGTCGTTGAGCACCCTGAGACGGTCGGCCGAGACCGCGGTCTTGACCTCGGGCGAGGGCGTGCGGTCGAGCTCGTACTCGCCGGTGGCGTGCCTGAGGTCCTTGGCGGCGGCGATCCGGTCCTTGAGCCTCTGGTGCTCCTCGGCGAGCACCTCCCACACCCGGTCGGTCAGCTCGGTCGATTCCTGCTCGGAGACGACGGACTGCTCAATCAGCTGCCGGGCGAACAGCTCGCGTACCGGCGGGTGCTTCTTGATCTCCTGGTACATCTCAGGCTGGGTGTAGGCGGGCTCGTCGGCCTCGTTGTGGCCGAAGCGGCGGTAGCCGATCAGGTCGATCAGCACGTCGTGCCCAAACTCCTGGCGGAACGCGAAGGCGAGCCGGACGGCGGCGATGCAGGCCGGAACATCGTCGGCGTTGACATGGATGATCGGGACGTCGAAGCCCTTGGCCAGGTCCGAAGCCCACGTGGTCGAGCGGGAGTCGTCCGGATCGGTGGTGAAACCGACTTGATTATTTTGGATTATGTGGATCGTCCCGCCAACGGTGTAGCCATCGAGCGCCTGCAGGTTGAGGGTCTCCGCGACCACACCCTGCCCCGGGAACGCGGCGTCGCCGTGCAGGATGATCGGGACCGCCGCGTTGGTCTCGCGATGGGCGTGCGGCCCCTGCCGGGTGGTCTGGGCGGCGCGAGTGGCTCCGGCGGCCACGGGGGCCACGAACTCGAGGTGGCTCGGATTGGACTCCAGGCGCACGATGATCGACTCACCGCTGGGTAGCTGGTAGGCGCCCTGGGCGCCATGGTGGTACTTGACGTCGCCGGTGCCGCCCTGGGGAATGGTGGTGATCGGCTCCAACGTCGAGGAGCCCTCGAACTCGGCGAAGATCGAGTCGTACGGGCGGCCCAGGTTGTGGGCGAGCACGTTCAACCGGCCCCGGTGGGCCATGCCGATCACGACCTCGCGCGCGCCGCGCGTGGCGGATAGCTGGATCAGCTCATCGAGCATCGGGACGGTCATGTCGAGACCCTCGATCGAGAACTGCTTCTGGCCCAGGTAGGCCTTGTGCATGAACCGCTCGAGCGCGTCGACCTCGGTCAGGCGCCGGAGCAGCGTCTTCTGCTCGTCGCCCGAGAGCGGCGGGCGGAAACGGCCCGACTCGATCGCCTCGCGCAGCCACAGGCGCTGACGGTGCGAGGCGATGTGCTCGATCTCGTAAGCAATCGGACCGCAGTAGGTCTCGCGCAGGTGGGGGAGCGCGTCGGCCAGGTTCTCGCCCTGGACATACATGCGCAGGATGTGGGCCGGGATCCGCTCCATCAGCTCGGGGCTCAGGCCGAGCGGCTGGGGATCGAGCGCCGGGTCGCCCTCGGGCTCGCGGCCGAGCGGGTCGAGCCGGGCGGCCAGGTGGCCGTGCGTGCGATGGGCCTTGAGCAGCGAGGTGGCGGCCTGCACCGCCTGCATCAGCTCCTCGTCGGGCATCGTGCCCGGCACCGGTGGCGCGGCCGCATCCGAGGCAGTCGGGGCCGCGGGTGCCGCGGCCGTCGCGGCGGCCAGACTCGCCGCGGTTATCGGCGGTGGGAGGGCGGGCAGGGCGAGCCCGAGATCGCCGAACACCCGCTCGTAGAAGCCCTCATCGCCTCCGAGCAGTCCCTCGATCCGCTGCAGGAACTGACCCGACTCGGCGCCCTGGATGATCCGGTGATCGTAGGTCGAGGTCATCGTCATGACCTTCTCGGCCCCGATCGCCTCGCCGATCGCGCCCAGGCCCGGCGGGTAGCCGATCGCGCCCGTGGCGACGATCGTGCCCTGGCCGACCATCAGCCGCGGGACCGAGGCGATCGTGCCGATCCCGCCCGGATTGGTCAGCGAGAGGTTCGCCCCGGTCAGGTCGTCGGCGGTCAGCGTGTTCGTCCGCGCCTTCTCGACGAGCTCGTTGTATGCGTCCAGGAACTCCTTGAAGCTCTTGCGGCCGGCGTCGCGGATCACCGGGACCATCAGCGTGCGGCTCCCGTCCTTCTTCTCGACGTCGACGGCCAGCCCCAGGTTGCAGGCGCCGTCGTCGATCCGGTGCGGCTTGCCGTCGATGTCGGCGAAGTGGTGCGCCATAACCGCCATGATGTCTGTGGCTACGCGCGCAATCGCGTAGGCGATCAGGTGGGTGAACGACACGCGCTGCCCGGCCTCCTTGAGCTGGGCGCGGCGGTGCGCGAGCGTGGTGACAGCGAGCGTGCGGAACGAGGTTGCGGTCGGGATCGAGCGCGACTCGTCCATGTACCGGGCCAGCGCGGCGGCGCCACCGCGGATCGGCTGGGCGCCGGCGGGTGCTGGGGCCGGGGTGGGCGCGGGAGCGGCCGGCGTGGTCGCCGTGGCGCCGTTGCCGCCGTTGGCCTTGGCCGCCAGGACGTCGGCCTTGGTGATCCGGCCGCCGCGTGCCGTGCCGGTCAATGCGGAGAGGTCGATGCCCTGCTCGGCCGCGACGCGGCGGGCAACCGGTGACGCATTCGTGCCGCCGTCGGTCAGCACTGCTCCGGCCCCCGTCGCCGCCACACCTGCTTCCGGTGCTCCGTTGCTCGTCGGGGGAAGCGCGGCGCCACTGGAGGCCTGCATCCGCGCGATCACCTGGCCGACGCTGACGGTCTCCCCGTCCTGCGCCAGGATCTCGGTGATCGTGCCGGACGCGGGCGCCGGCAGTTCCATGTCCACCTTGTCGGTCGAGATCTCGACGACCGTGTCGCCCTGCTTGACCGCGTCGCCGACCTTGACGCTCCACTCGAGGATCGTGCCCTCGGTGACCGACTCGCCACCGGTCGGGGTGACGATGTCAATGGCGAACACTTCGTGTTGGCTTGCGGGTTCGGCTGGCGCCGAACTCGGGGTGGCGGCCACGCCCTCGGCCTCGGCCAACACTTCGTGTTGGCTTGCGAGTTCGGCTGGCGCCGAACTCGGGGTGGCGGGCGGCGACTCGCCGGAGACTGGTGTCCCGCCCACCCCCCCGCCCGCCCCGGCGGGGACGGCGCCGTCGCCATTGGTCGATATCTCGGCCAGCGGGGCCCCGACGGCGACGGTGTCGCCCTCGGCGGCGTAGATCTTCACGATGCGGCCCGCGGCCGGTGACGGGACCTCGGCATCGACCTTGTCGGTCGAGATCTCGACCAGCGTTTCGTCGGCCTCGACGCTGTCGCCCTCCTGCTTGTGCCATTCGAGCACGGTGCCTTCGGCGACAGAGTCACCCATCGCCGGCATGACGACCTGGACAGTTCCGCTACTGACTGCCATCTACGGCATTCAAGGGTAGCCGGGAAACCGAGCGCTGCCTACGCCGCCGGTCCTCGATCACGAACCCGACCGACCCGGCAAACGGGCCCAGCCCGCCGAGCACGGCGACGGTGACGGCGAGCCAGTAGGGGACGATGCGCGCGCGGGCGGCGGCGATGCACACCAGCGACATCCCGATCCAGATCAGCCCGTGGGCGAGGCCCAGCACGAAGGTCTCGGGCTGCGGGTTGTGGAGCACGAAGGCGCAGATGAGCAGTGAGAGGTAGACGCAGGAGTGCGCGAAGGACACGATCTCCAGCCGGCGGAAGGTGATCACCCGCGTGAAGGCGGTCGTCCGCATCGGCTCTCAGCTCGAGACGAGGGTGGCCACATGCCGTAGAGCCGGGTCGGCCTCAGCCGGCCACCGCGCCGGATCCGCCGGCCACCAGGCGTACTCGTCGTGCTCGTGATCGGGGACGACGGTGGCGCCATCGGCCAGCCAGGCCTGGCCGACCAGCAGCACCGACTGGCCGGGGATCTGCAGGAGCGCCTCGATCCGCAGCCGCTCGGGTTCCACTGACCACTCTTCGAGCAGTTCGCGTGCCATCGTGTCGGCCGGGTTCTCGTCGACCTCGACCGAGCCGCCGGCGCCGAGCGCCCAGCGGCCGGCCCAGGTGGCCACCCACTGCGCGCGCCGGCCGGCCA
>Ga0335074_10000344_pt1 | contig 69045 bp, 59 predicted proteins | sample Lox_Sample_23_FD_206715 | JGI IMG/M metagenome (GOLD analysis project Ga0335074, IMG submission 206715) | Soil microbial communities from Loxahatchee National Wildlife Refuge, Florida, United States - Lox_Sample_2.3 | ecosystem: Environmental > Terrestrial > Soil > Wetlands | place: USA...
CGGCATTGTAATCCAAAATTACTGTAATACAAGCCCGGAAACGGAGAGTTTGGGCATCTGCTGGTTCCAGTTCTGGGGAAAGCCGTCAATGGTGACGGAGAATTTGCGCTGCTCGTGGGGAGGCAGTGGGGGGTCGGCGGGGCCGATGACGGTCTCGGTGTCGTGCATGGTCAGTTGCTTGTTGTCGACGTCCTGGTAGAAGTCGGCGGTCATGGCGAGCTGATCGACGGGGCGGTCGCCCGTGTTGGCAACGGTCCCGTTGATGTACATAAATTGTTGATTCAGGAAGTTTGAGGACTGAGACAGCTGAATATCTTTGAATTCGATATGCGGGGCATAAGCTTGCTCTGCCGGACCGAAGGCCATGGGCTTCGCCTGCGCGGGCGCGGCCACATGGGCGGATTTGCTGACGAAAATGAGGATCACGGCCACGATGCCGACGATCACCACGCCGGCGAGTAAGGCGAGAGGAAACTGCTTTCTTGCTTCGCGTGCGTTCGCGGAATCGATCATGCTTTTTCGCGCACCTTACTTAGACACCGATTTACCTGCTAAGGAAATTCTAGCAGCTTCGGCGATATAGCGCGCATCTCGGCTTGCGCTGAATGGCAGCGATTTCTGTTCTTGCCGGGCCGACGCAGCGTAAGAGCCGCGCCTTTATGGAAGATTTCAATCTTGCGGCGGGAATACGCGGTAATACTCGGCTTTACTGACGCGATGGGGACTTTCGTCGAAGCTCCAAATCATCTGCGGCGGCTGACCGGGTCGAATCAAGTCGATCGAGAGTGGCGCGGGCGGCCAAGTGCGCCCATGAAACATGATACTGACCGGCTGACCGGCGAGCGTGATGTCAAAGGGCGGCTTCGTATACCCCAGCGTGCGCATGGACCAACCATCTACATCGTCAAATAGCCAGGGCGTCTTTGACGATATGCCAGGTGGGAGCGTTCCAGCGTCAAAGGCCGTGGCGTAGGCGCCGTACTCCTGGTGCGTGGGCCTCTCAAAGCTTGTTCCGCCAGACCACTTCCAAAGTATTGGCCAATGCACCGCGTAAAAATCTCCGTCAAAGAGTTCAAGTCCCATGCATTCGGGCTGGGCACTTTTGAGGAGGTCAGGTTTGAACGTTTGTACATCCTTGTCCGTGATCTGGATGACGGCGACCTGCAAACAGGCGAGATCGTTTCGCTTGTGGTCCTGTCCCAGCTCGAAAAAGTAAGGCTCAAGTCCGTAACGCACGTAGCTCATGTGTGCACCATCACTCATTTCGTCCATGACGAGAAGAGCGCGGTCGGCGTTCCAGTACAGCACGCCTGTGCCATTGCCCCGCATCACGTAGACCTGGGGATAAAAAAGAGCAATGGCGAACGTGAGATATACGACAGCTAGACCGATGAGCACTTTTTTCAACATGCCGGATCTCCTCGCTGCGCCAAACCCAGCTTACACAATTTGGGGTAAACAGGGCGTCAACGTAGCCAGAGGGTTATCAGCGGCCGACGGAGAGGCGCATGATCAGAGGTTCGGGGAGGAGGGCTTCGAACATGCGGTTCTGGACGGCGGCGATGTCGTAGGGGATGCGCCAGAATTCGACTTTTTTCTGGTCGATATCGGCGATAGCGTAGGCGGCGCGCGGGTCGCCGTCGCGCGGCTGGCCGACTGAGCCCGGATTCAAAAGGTAGGTGGCGCCTTCTTCGACGGGCAAGCTACCGATGAGATTTCTTGGGGATGGGTCGAAGGTGATCACGCCGAGGCCGGCACCGCGCTGCATAAAGCCACCTTGCCGATGGGTATGGCCGAAGAAGGTGAGCGGGGTGGGCGCAATGCGCAGCTCTTCGATGGCTTGCGGCGGGACAAAAACGTATTCGTCCTCGTCGTGGATGGAGCCGTGGACGATGCAGAATCCGTCCACGAAAACGGGGCCCTGACGAAGCTGGCTGAGAAATTCGAGGTTCTCGGGGGTGAGGCGTTCGCGAGACCAGAGAACTGCCGTGCGCGCGATCGGATTAAACTCTTCCGCTTCGGTGAGGCCGGCGATGGCCTTGTCATGATTGCCGCGGATGGTGACGCAACCGAGTTCGCGGATTCGGTCGACGGCCTCGTTGGGATCGGGGCCGTAGCCTACGATATCGCCGAGGCAGACCGCCTGATCCCACTGCCCTTTTGAGGCTTCGAGGACGGTGTCGAGCGCAGTGATGTTGGCGTGAATGTCGCTGAAGATGAGGTATCGCATGCGCCGCCGTGAAAACGAGCAAGCCATGATAATCGAACGCTCATCAGCTTGCACACCGGACTGTGGGTATTGACCTCAGCGGATCAACATGCAGTCGCCGTAACTGTAAAAGCGATAGCCGGCGGCGACGGCGTGGCGATAGGCGGCGAGGACGTGGTCGCGTCCGGCGAAGGCGGAGACCATGGCGAGCAGGGTCGATTGCGGCAGGTGGAAATTCGTGAGGAGCTGGTCGACAACGCGAAACGGCTTGCCGGGAAGGATGAAAATGCCGGCTTCGGCTTTACCGGGGCCGATCAGGGCGATATTGGATTTTGCCGATGCATTTTTCTCGGCGGCGTCTTCGAGGGCGCGGACGACCGTGGTGCCGATGGCGAGGATGGGGCGGGAGTCGCGTCTGGCGCGATTGATCGCTTCGGCGGCGAATTCGGAGATCTCGTATGTCTCTTTGTGGATTTTGTGCTCTTCGATTTTTTCGGTGCGAACGGGCTCGAAGGTGCCGAGGCCGACGTCGAGCGTAATTTCAGCTATTTCGATCGCGCGCGAACGAAGGCGATCGAGAATCTGGGGAGTGAAGTGGAGTCCGGCGGTGGGCGCGGCGACGGCAGTTCCCTGGCGCGCAAAAACGGTCTGGTAACGCTCGCGGTCGGCGGGGCGGTCTGGGCGTTTTATATAGGGGGGCAGGGGGACGTGGCCGAGCTTTTCGACAATTTCGCGGAAACCGCTCCGTTTCGGAGTGAAACGAAGAACCCGCAGGCCGTAATCGCCGCGTCCTTCAACTGAGGCTTCCAGTTCGCCATCGCCGAAGATGATGCGTTCGCCTACGGGTACTTTGCGGCCGGGACGGACGAGGCATTCCCATGCGTTGTCGCCGAGCGAGCGAACCAGGAGAACTTCGATTGGGGCGCTGAGGAAGTGTTTATTGGCAGGGCTGTGCGGCTCGGCGTGGAGGCCTTGGCGATGGCCGAAAAGGCGAGCGGGCAGGACGCGGGCGTTGTTGAGAACGAGAAGTTCGTCACCGCGCAGCAGGCCGGGAAATTCTCGGAAGGTGAGGTCCTCGAAGGCGCCGGTTTTGCGATCGAGCAGCAAGAGGCGGGAGGCATCGCGCTCAGGCAGCGGCTCCTGGGCGATGTTTTCGGGCGGCAGGTGGTAATCGAAATCGCTTACTTTCATGGCGTTTTGCGCATACGATGGGAGCACCCGCGGCTCTATTGTAGCGAATCGTATTCGTGGATTGCCGAACGCAAGAAAAAGCCTCGGGGCTGGCGCGAACAGCGCGGCAGACCCGAACTACATGAACAGCATTTTTATGGCAACGACTCAGCCCGCAACGAAACCCGGCAAAGAGGCCTCGGCGATCATCAGCCCGCGAGGCGTTGAACGAATCCGCGCGGGGCACCTGTGGATTTATCGCAGCGACGTTCGCACGGCGGATGCGGAGCCGGGCGCGATCGTACGCCTTGCGGACGAGCGCGGGCGGTTTCAGGGACGCGCTTTCTACAGCGACAAGTCACAGATCGCCATCCGGCTGCTCACGCGAGAGGATGCGCCGGTGGGGCGGGATTTTTTCGTGCGGCGGCTGCAGCAGGCCGCGGCGTACCGGAAAATCGTGGTCGAGAACACGGAGGCGTGGCGAGTGGTTTACAGCGAGGCCGATCAGGTGCCTTCGCTGATTGTGGATCGTTACGGCGATTACCTTGTGATTCAAACGCTGAGCCAGGGGACGGAACGGCATAAGGGGCTGCTTATCGAGGTGCTGAACGAGCTTTTCTCGCCCAAGGGCATTCTGGAGCGGAATGATCCGCGAGTGCGGCTGCTGGAGGGGCTGGACCAGCGCGTGAGCGTGCTTTCGGGAGATGTGCCGGACGAGATTATGGCGCGGGAGAACGGGATTGCGTTTGCGTGCGATTTGAAGAAGGCGCAGAAGACCGGGTCATTTCTGGACCAGCGGGAAAACCATCTGGCGGCGCGCACGTATGCTGCGGGCGAGGTGCTCGACTGTTTCAGCTATCAGGGTGGGTTTGCGCTGACGATTGCGGGTCATTGCGATCACGTTGAGGCGACCGATATGGCTCCGGCGGCGATTGCGGCGGCGAAACGGAATCAGGAGCTGAACGGAATCAAGAACGTGACGTTTCGCGAGGGGAACTCGTTTGACATCCTGAAAGAGTATGACGAGGCGGACCGGCGGTTCGATATGGTGATTCTGGACCCGCCAGCGTTTGCCAAGAACCGCGACAGCATCGAGGCCGCGCATCGCGGATACAAAGAGATCAATCTGAGGGCGCTGAAGCTGCTCAAGCCGGGCGGGTTTTTGCTGACCTGCTCGTGTTCCTACCACATCAGCGAACCGCTGTTTCTTCAGATCCTGGCCGAGGCAGCTACGGACGCAAAACGGGCGGTGGCGGTTATCGACCGGCTGACCCAGGCCAAGGACCATCCGATCCTGCTCACCATGCCGGAAACGCACTATTTGAAGTGCCTCATTGTAAGGGTCCTGGAGTAGCCACCAAGCGAAGAGCCAGCCTTGCTTTCCCTGGCGGGGCGCGTGTTTGTGACGGGCTGGCGAAGCGCCTACCTTTTATTTTCAATGACTTACAATGAAAACAGTCCGACAGCCAGTGACGGGCTGACCGAGGCTATTTTTCTGCGAAAAAGGGAAAAAGGACAAGAAAATACTTGACAACACAACGCGCAGATTTTATTATCTTATTGCGCTTAAGTAGCGCAGACATTCTGACAACGAGCTTAGGAGGATTGAAGCAATGACAGCGATTACCCGTTGGGGCCGAGTCCCAAACTTTGGTGCTCTGCAGGAGCAGATGAACAAGCTTTTTGAGGGTACGTTTAACGGGAGCGGGGAAAATTCGGCGATTACCAGCTGGGCGCCGGCAGTGGACATCTATGAGACCGAGAACGAACTCGTGCTCAAGGCGGACTTGCCCGGCGTAAGCGAGAAGGACATCGATGTGCGCGTCGAGAACAACATGTTGACGGTTCGCGGCGAGCGCCAGTTTGAAAGCAAAGTGAAAGAGGACAACTACCTTCGCGTGGAGCGGACTTACGGATCGTTCAGCCGGAGCTTCGGGCTGCCGAACACGGTGAACACGGAAGCGATCAGCGCGGAGTACAAGAACGGGGTTCTTACGGTTCAACTGCCGAAGCGGGCGGAATCGAAGCCCAAGCAGGTGAAGGTGAACGTGACCGGAGGCGAAAAGAACTAAGGATTGCCGTTGAAGCGGAATTGCAGTACATGGGAGGCAAGGGCCGGTGGGGACCCATCGGCCCTTTCTTCTGTGTGGTGGAAAGTGAGAAAATCTGAATATGCTTCGCTACGATAAATTGACCGTAAAGGCGCAGGAGGCTTTGCAAGCGGCCCAGGAAATGGGCGCGCGAGGCGGACAGCAGCAGATCGAGCCCTTGCATTTGCTGTGGGCGCTGGTGGCGCAGGGGGACGGCGTGGTGCCGCCGCTGCTGGAAAAACTTGGAGTGGCTCCGGCGCGGCTGGCGGGGGAAATTGAGAAGCAGATTTCGCGGCTGCCGAAAGTGAGCGGCATTTCGCAGCAGTATTTGAGCAACGCCTCGAATGAAGTGCTGCAGAAGGCGTTCGACGAGGCGCAAGCGCTGAAGGACGAGTACGTCTCGACCGAGCATATTTTGCTCGCGATTGCGGCCGCCACAAAAGATCCGGCCGCACAGATTTTGGCGCGCGAAGGCGCGACGCACGACGCGATTTTGCAGGCGATGACGGCGATCCGCGGGAGCCATCGCGTGACTTCGGAGAACCCGGAAGCGCAATACCGCGCGCTGGAGCAATATGCGCGCGACCTGACGGATTTGGCACGACGCGGGAAACTCGATCCGGTGATCGGGCGCGACGAAGAGATCCGGCGCGTGATGCAGATCCTGGCGCGGCGGACGAAGAACAATCCGGTGCTGATCGGCGAGCCGGGCGTGGGGAAAACGGCCATTGTCGAAGGATTGGCGCAGCGAATTGCGTCGGGAGACGTGCCGGAGATTTTGAAGCCGAAGCGGCTGGTGTCGCTGGATCTGGCGGCATTGGTGGCGGGCGCGAAATACCGCGGAGAATTTGAAGACCGGCTGAAGGCGCTATTGAAGGAAGTCTCCGAGTCGAACGGGCAGATCATTCTTTTCATCGACGAACTGCACACACTGGTTGGCGCGGGCGCGGCGGAAGGCGCGATGGATGCGTCGAACATGCTGAAGCCGGCGCTGGCGCGCGGCGAACTGCGCGCAGTGGGCGCGACGACGCTGAACGAATATCGCAAATACATCGAGAAGGACCCGGCGCTCGAACGGCGATTCCAGCCGGTGATGGTGGGCGAGCCTTCGATCGAGGACACGATCTCGATTCTGCGCGGACTGAAAGAGCGGTATGAGGTGCACCACGGCGTGCGGATCAAAGACTCGGCGATTGTGGCGGCGGCGCTGCTTTCGCAGCGTTACATCACGGACCGGTTCCTGCCGGATAAGGCTATCGACCTGGTGGACGAGGCCGCGGCGGGGTTGCGCATGGAGATCGATTCCCTGCCGCAGGAGATTGACGAGATCGAGCGGCGGATCATGCAACTCGAGATCGAGCGCCAGGCGCTGCGGAAAGAGACCGATGAGAATTCGCGCAACCGGCTGGGCGAGATCGAGAAGGAGTTGGGCGGCCTGAAAGAGCGGTCCGATGCGCTGAAGGCGCGTTGGCAAACGGAAAAGGATGCGATTGGGCGGATTCGCAAACAGAAGGAAGAGATCGACCGCCTGAAGACGGAAGAGCAGCGATACGAGCGCTCGGGCGAGCTTTCGAAGGTGGCGGAGATTCGTTACGGAAAGCTGTCGGCTGCCGAAAAGGAGTTGAAGGCAGCTCAGGATAAGCTCGCGGAACTGCAGAAGAATCAACCGATGCTGAAGGAAGAGGTCGGCGAGGAAGAGATTGCAAAGATTGTGAGCAAGTGGACCGGGATTCCGACGGGGCGGCTGCTGGAAGGCGAGGTGCAGAAGCTGGTTCATATGGAGGAGCGGCTGCGGCAGCGGGTGGTGGGGCAAGACGCGGCACTCACGAGCGTGGCAAACGCGATCCGGCGCAGCCGGTCGGGATTGAGCGATCCTCACCGGCCGATCGGATCATTCCTGTTCCTGGGACCGACGGGCGTCGGGAAGACGGAGTTGGCGCGAGCGCTGGCGGAATTCTTGTTTGACGATGAGCGCGCGATGATTCGGCTGGACATGTCCGAATACATGGAAAAGCATTCGGTGGCGCGGATGATCGGGGCGCCTCCGGGATACGTGGGGTACGAAGAGGGCGGGCAGCTTACGGAACAAGTGCGGCGAAAGCCTTATTCCGTGGTGCTGCTGGACGAAATCGAGAAGGCGCATCCGGACGTCTTCAACGTGCTGCTGCAGATTCTGGAGGATGGGCGTCTAACGGATGGGAAGGGACGCACGGTCGATTTCCGCAATACCGTGATCATTATGACTTCGAACGTAGGTTCGATGGCCATTTTTGAACTGGCCGATAAGGACCCGAAGAAAGCGCGGGAAGAGGCGATGGCGGCGCTGCGCGAGCTTTTCCGGCCAGAGTTCCTGAACCGTATCGACGACATCATCATCTTCAAGCCGCTCGGCAAGGAACAGATCGACCGGATCGTGGACCTACAGATGCAGCACGTGACGAGACTGCTGGCGGAACGGCAAATCACGCTGCACTTGACGGCGAATGCGAAGGCGCTGCTCTTCCGCGAAGGATTCGATCCGGCTTACGGAGCGCGTCCGATGAAACGGGCGATTCAGAAGCTGATACAAGACCCGCTCGCGCTGCGTATTCTAGATGGGGAGGTCCACAACGGCGACGAGGTGCTGGTGGACGCGGACGCGAAGAGCGGAGAGATGACGTTCAAGCGGGAAGCGGCAAAGGCGGGCGCCGCCTGATGGATCGCGGAATCGGAAGGAATGGCTTCAGGGGCTGAAGCCCCATTGAGTGGCGCGGGTTCGGCGGGGCTGGAAGCCCGCCCTTCCGCCCAGAGGAACAAGCAAATGAAAACCTTTAAAACAGCATTTTTGCTGACGGCGCTGACGCTGCTGCTGCTTTTTATCGGGCAGGCGTTCGGCGGGCGCGGGGGCATGACGATCGCCTTGATTTTCGCGATTCTGATGAACGGCGTGGCATATTTCTTCTCGGACAAGATCGCGCTGAAATCAAGCGGGGCGCAGCCGATCAGCCGCGAGGAAGCGCCGAGGCTTTACGCGGTGATGGAACGGCTGGCGGCAAAGGCAAATCTGCCGGTGCCGAAGCTTTACATGATTCCGCAGGCGGCGCCAAACGCGTTTGCGACGGGACGCAATCCGCGGCACGCATCGGTGGCTGTGACGCAGGGATTGATGCAATTGATGAACGACGATGAGCTGGAAGGCGTGATCGCGCACGAGCTTTCGCATGTGCGCAACTACGATATTTTGACCTCGTCGATTGCGGCCACGATCGCCGGCGCGATTACGTGGATTGGTTACGCGGGCCGCTGGGGCCTGATTTTTGGCGGGATGGGCGGCGGACGCGATGACCGGGAGGGCGGCGGGATCGGCGCGTTGATCATGCTGATCGCGGCGCCGATTGCGGCGACGCTGCTGCAACTGGGAATTTCGCGGCAGCGCGAATACCAGGCGGACGCTTCAGGGGCGAGGATGGTGGGCCATCCTTATGGGCTGATCAGCGCGCTTGAGAAGCTCGAGGCGTATAACCAGCGGATACCGATGAATGTGCCGCAGACGACAGCGGCGCTCATGATCGTGGCGCCGTTTTCGCCGCGGCAGCTTTTCCGGGGACTTTTCGCCACGCACCCGCCGTTGCCGGAACGGATTGCGGCGCTGCGGAGCATGACGTTTACGCGGTAGTTTTTGGGGGGTAGGGGTTTAGGGTTTTTAAGTTTTTTGAAGCGGGGTTCGCTTTTCTTTGTGGCGCGGACCGTTCTTTTTGTTTTGCGGCCTCCGGCCGGGTGCCAATTTTGGGCTGGGATTTGGCTATTTGAATGGTAGCAGGTGGCTGAGAAAAACCTTAAGGCGCGGCGCGAGTCGGTGCGCCGTCGCTCAGAACACCCTCAGGGCGGCTGCACACTTCGCAGTCGCACTGAGCTACATGAACGGCTTGACCTGGGCTACATGACCCTGCCGCCGCATTTGTCGTGTTGCATGGGATGAGGTTGACGCGGTAAGCGGCGCGGGTCGAAAAGCGGGATCAAAAGGGCGGGTTACAAACCCGCCCTATTTTTTTGCGCGGATTATTTCAGGAAGAGCGCTTCGCGAATTTGGTCGCGGCCGACGAAGGTCTTCGAGGAACGGAAATTCTCAAACAGATCGAGGATCTCGCGGTTCTGGAAAACGCGGGTGTGGACGGCGACCGTGGGCGCCGCCACGGATTCGATGGTCTGGCCGTCGACGACGCGATAATTGTGGAAACGTTCGGTGGGGCGGCTATGGAACATGGCGAGCACGACGCCGCCGGGGTGCAAAATGTCGTAGATGCGCTGCATCACGACGGGCAGAACCTCGGGATCGAAATAGTCGCAGAAATCCCACGCGAGGATTCCGTGAAAGCTTTCGGGCGGATAGTTGAGATTGGACTCGAGAAATTTTGCGCCCAACTCGGATTTTGGAGTGCGGTCGACGGGTTCGCCAACCGGCACAGCGCGCATGCGCTCCTCTTCCTCATTGAGGAAATGCTTCCAGGTTCGAAGCATGTCTTCGGCGGAGATGCGAAAGCCCCTCTCGATGAAGAAATTGAGGGTGGATTGCGTGGCGGGGCAGAGGTCGAGAATGCGCCCCCGCTTGACGTCACTGAGGAGCCAGAGAAATTCCTTGAGGCCATTGGACGTGCGGCCCGCGGACGATTGACTCGCCTGGGCCGCGCCTGCCCCCGCTGGGCCGGGTTTGCCTGGGACTGGCGCGGGAGCAGCAGCCATGCCCCGACGGTTTGCCATCCAGCTCATCGCTTAGTCGCCCTTCGACGCCGCAAAGACGCGACGATCTTCCTTTTCGTTGGATGCGGCGGAATTGCGCGCTTCGCCGGCACGTGCGGTCTCGACGTTGCCGCGAAGACGAGCACCGTCGTCAATGCCGATGCGGGGCGTGACGATGCCACCCTGGACGCTGCCGGTGGAACCGAGCTGAACGCGATCGTCAGCCTTGAGGTTTCCCACGACGGAACCATTTACGATGATTTCGCGGGCCTCGAGATCGGCCTGAACGCGGCCGTTTGCGCCAATGGTGAGACTGCCTGAGCCGATGCGAACTTTGCCCTGAACATCGCCGTCGATGTACATGTCCGAGCTACCCGTGATTTCTCCGCGGATCTTCAATCCCGAACTGATGCGCGAATCGATATTTGCGGGCAGCGGTGCGGAGACCACGGCGGGCACGGGGGCCGGATTCGGCGCGGCGGCCATGGGCGTTGGCGGCGGAGTGACTACAACCGGCGCCGCAGGCCCCTGCGATACGACCGGAGCCGCGGATTGGGATTTGAACGGCTCGGGTTTGCTCGCATCGAGCTTGGTTGCAAGATTCTTATTTTCCTCGGGCTTAGATTGCACAGGCTTTGCAGGCACGGGTGGGGGCGTCGGAGTTTCCTGGTTCTTGCGCCACATATTTTCCTCCATTGGATTTAGGGGAGGCCGTGCCGGGGACGACCATCACCGGAAAAGAATGCAGGAACTATAGTACGCACTGCAAGGGGTGTAAACCAAGAGTCAAGCGACTTTTTTCAATGCGGCAACAGAGAGCGGAAGGAGAGGAAGCTGGAGGGGTCTTTGGCCTGCACATCGGAATGGCGAAGCTCCCACATGGCCACGATGATGCCACCAGCCTCGCCGAAGAAGATCTTCGTGCCCTGCCGGGTTCTCCACCAATTGTCCGGATCGTAGTCCGTGTCGCGGGCGGAGGCGACGATGAGAGTGGTCCCCAAAGGGAAAACGCGCGAACAGATGTAGCGGGCGCGGCGGGTGTGATAATTCGAGGTGACGAGGAGGATTCGCATCCAGCCGTGCGCGACGACGAAGCGGCCGATGTCCTGGCATTCCTCGCGTGTGTTACGAGCCGCGTGGGGGAGCTTCACGATGGCGCTTTCGGGGACGCCGCGAGCCTCGAGGTCGTGTTCTTCGAGTTCGGCGATTCCGGCGTAGGGGCGAAGGAGGCGTCCGCTGGCGACCACACGCGGCGCCCATCCTGCCTTATAAAGGGCCGCGGCCTGGGTGGCGCGATCTCCTTCGTAATTGTCATCACTCAGCATGACGATGGCGTCGGAGGCCTGAGGCTGCTCGTCGACGACCCAGAAGCCCCCGGCCAACCGGAGGAGCGGATGACGGACGATGTAAATGAAAGAGCAGAAGACGGCGAGGGACAGAAGGAAAATCAGGCGAAAGAAAATGCCGCCGCGTTGGGAATTGGGGGAGGGCGCGAAAGACCGCGTCATCGGCCGGGGTCGAGCTGGCGCAATTTTGCTGCCGCCTCTTCGGGCAGCGTGCCATTGAAATAGACTTCCTTGATGCTGTAAGACTTGCTGGTCTTTTCGACGATGGGAAGAATCTCGAAATGCCAGTGGTAGTCGCCCGCGATGGTCTTCCAGTAATCGCTCAGCTCGCCTTTGGTTTGCAGAGTACTGGGCGAAGTGTGAAGGACCATGTGGTAGCTCTTGGTGATCTGCGAAAGACGGCGCAGGGTTCGTCCGAGAAGGCCCGCGAGGTGGCGGCGATTTTCACCGGGAAGCGGCGATTCGAATTGATGATTATGGGTGCGCGGCATAAGCCAGGTTTCGTAAGGCACGCGCGAAGCATAGGGACAAAAGGCGTAGTAGTCGCCGACGTTGTCGACAATGCGGGTTTTCTGGCGGATATCCTGGCGGATAATGTCGCAGAAGACGCAGCGTTCGTGGTCCGCGTACCAGAGACGGGCGGCACGGAGTTCGTAGAGAATGCGGCGCGGGACAAAGGTGGTGGCGGTGACCTGCGAGTGGGCGTGCGGCCACTCTTCGCCGGACTGGGCGCCGACGTTTTTGAATACGGTGACATATTTGAAGCGCGCGTCGCGTTTGAGATCGGTGATGCGGGCGGCATAGGCGTCGAGGACCAGCTCGATCTCCTCATCGGGCAACCGCTCGAGAGCCACGCCATGCTCGGGCGCTTCGACGATGATCTCGTGGGCGCCAACGGACGCCATGCGGTCGTAAATGCCGTCAGCGGAACGGCCGGCGTCACCCTCGACGCGATAGATGGGACGAAAATGAGGAAAGGCGCGAACTTTCCAACGGCCCTCCTGCGGCAGCGCGAGAAGGCCTTGCGTTTCGAGACGATTTTCGGGGCAAAGCGGGCAGGGCCCGGGCCGTTCGGCAGTGCGTTCGGGATGGCCCACAGCTACCCAGCTGCGGGTGATCGGGTCCTTACGAAGCTCCATTTTTCCTCGTTAATTTGAGACGCCATCTTATACGAACTTGCGCGGGGCTGCGAGCGAAGCTTGCGCGATTGCGTTGCCACAGGCCGCGGAGAGTGGTATATGATTTCGCAAGAGCATGAGCGAGGTTCTCAATCGACGGGAGTTTCTTGCGGCGGGGGCGGCGGCCGGGATGGCAGCTTTGCCTGGGGATGCGAAGCGCGGGGCTCCGGCGCAAACTCTTGACAGAAAATTCTATTCCAATCTTGCGATTGGGCTGCTGGGGCCGTTGCATCAGTCAGTGCCCGAGACAATCGATTTGGCGGTGAAGTATGGGTTTGAGGGCGTCGATCCCAGCGCGGAGTATTTCGCTTCGCTCAGCGATGATGACCTGAAGCGTCTGCTGGACAAGATGGATGCGAATAAGCTGAAATTTGGAGCGGCTGGATTGCCGGTCGAGTTTCGCAGAGATGAAGCGTCGTTCAGCGACAGCTTGAAGAAGCTTCCCGCGACGGCAGACGCGCTGAAACGCGCGGGTGTGATGCGCGTGAGCACGTGGTTCGCGCCTGCGAGCAATCAATTGACGTACCTGCAGAACTTCCGGCAGCACGCTTACCGGATGCGCGAATGCGCGCTGATCCTGGCGGACCGCGGGCAGCGGCTGGGATTCGAGTACGTGGCGCCGCGAACGTCACGAGAGAGAGGAAAACAGCCATTCATTCACTGTATGGCCGAGATGAAGGAATTGCTTGCGGCCATTGGCACGGATAACGTCGGATTCCGGCTGGATAGCTGGCACTGGTTCAATGCGGAGGAAACGAAGCAGGACATTCTTTCGCTGCGGGGTTCGGACGTGGTCACGGTGGACCTGAACGACGCGCCGGCCGGGTTGACGCTCGATCAATATAATGACGGCCAGCGCGAATTGCCCGCGGCCACTGGCGTGATTCCCGTTAAAGAGTTCCTCGACGGCCTTGTCGAGATCGGCTATGACGGGCCCATCCAAGCTGAACCGAATAATGCCAACCTGCGTGCGATGCCAATGGATCAGGCGCTTGCGGCGACTTCGGCGGCGATCAAGAAGGCCTTTGGCGAGATTTGATCGCGCCCCTTCCGGCTAATCGGATCCCTTCCTTCAAAGAGCTGTGGTTTCCCGCTGTTCGTGCGAGACAAACCAGCGTGATTAGTCCACAATCCGTTTCCATGAGCACAGTTGCGACAGGCGCCGCGCCTTCGATGCGGGAATCGCGCAAGACGCGAAGCGCGCGCAAAATGACGCTGCTCCCGATGATCGCGGCGACGTATTTCATGGTGGCCGGCGGACCATTCGGGCTGGAAGACATTGTGCGAATGACCGGGTATCGGGCCACTTTGCTGATTCTGGTGCTTACACCACTGCTGTGGAGCGTGCCGGCCTCGATGATGGTAAGCGAGCTGGCGAGTGCAATCCCGGAAGAGGGCGGCTTCTATATCTGGGTAAAGCGCGGGCTGGGAAATTTCTGGGGCTACCAGGAAACGTGGCTCACGCTGGCGGGAAGCATTTTCGAAATGGCGCTTTATCCGAATCTCTTCGTCGATTACCTGGGGCGGATCGCGCCTCCCCTGGCGGGTGGCCATTGGCCGCTGATTCTGGGGCTTGGCATGATCGTTGTGTGCACGCTGTGGAACGTGGTGGGAGCGCGAGCGGTTGGCGAAGGTTCGATTTGGCTGAACGTGCTGTTGCTGCTGCCGTTTGCGGCGCTGGTGGGCTTCGCGATGCTGCACGCGCAAGCCCACACACGCGCGGCCATGCCTCTGAGGCGCGCCGATCTGCTGGGGGGACTGCTCATCGCGATGTGGAATTACATGGGGTGGGACAACTTGTCGACGATCGCAGGCGAAGTGGATTCGCCACAAAAAACATACACGAGAGCGATGCTGGTTGCCGTGATCTTCGTCGTGGTGAGCTACGTCGTGCCGGTGGCGGCGATTGCGCGCACCGGTATCGATCCGAACAGCTGGACGACGGGAGGATGGGTGGACGCGGGGCGACTTGTGGGAGGGGAAGTTCTTGCTTCGGCGATTGCTCTTGCCGGCGTGATCGGCGCCGTGGGTGTGTTCGGCGCGCTGATGATGTCTTTTACGCGGTTGCCGCTGGTGATGGCAGAGGAAGGCTATTTGCCGAAAATCTTTACGCGACAGACTGAGAAAAGCGGAGCGCCGTGGGTTGCGATCACCGTCTGTGCGATTTTCTGGGCGCTGTGCTACCGGCTTGGATTCGAATCCAACCTGTTTCTCGATGTGCTGCTCACGGGGCTGAGCATCATGCTCGAGTTTGCGGCGCTGATTGCGCTGCGAGTTCGCGAGCCGAATATGCCGCGGCCGTTTCGAGTTCCCGGCGGCGTGGCAGGCACCGTGCTGATTTCGATTCCACCCATGGCGCTAATGATTGCGGCAGCTTTACGAAACAAAAGTCAGTTTCTGGGAGGAACGAGCGAGTTGGCGATCGGAGCCGCGATCGTCGCAGCGGGCGTGATCTTCTACTTTGTAAGCCGGCTGTTCCAGCCGAAAGAGGCCGTTTGCGCGCCCGAGGTTGATTGAGCCGAGGCGCATAGGACGGCGCAACTTTTGCTATTCTGGCAAACCATGACGGATACGCGGAATGAAGACATCGACTTTATGCGGATGGCGCTGGAGCACGCCGGCGAAGCCGGCCGGCGCGGCGAAGTGCCGGTCGGGGCCGTAATCGTTGCGGAGGGAAAAGTGATCGCCGTGGCCGGAAACCGGACAATTTCGGATTGCGATCCGACGGCGCACGCGGAAATGGTGGCGCTGCGAGCCGCCGCGCGAGAGATCGGGAATCACCGCCTTGGACCGATGACTCTTTACGTGACGATCGAGCCGTGCGCGATGTGCGCCGGTGCGATGATTCAGGCGCGCATTGGAAGGCTTGTCTATGGCGCTGACGACCCGAAGGGCGGCGCGGTGGCATCCTGCTTCGCAGTGCTGGATCATCCGCGACTGAACCATCGAGTGGAAGTGACGGGCGGCGTGCTTGCGGATGAAGCGGCCGGATTGCTTAAGGAATTTTTCGCGGCGAAGCGTTAACGCGCGGCAGTGGATTTCGATTTTTGCGGCGCGGGTTCGGCGAGCGGGCGCTCGAAACCGATGTGCGTCTTTCCGTGAACGAAGACGCGAACGTCACGGAGCCTGGATTCGGCGACCATTTTCTGCAGCTCTTCTTCCGTATAGGCCGCCTGGACAGACGCCACGTATAAGCGCCGCATCTCGCCCGAATAGTGTTTCCCGTGCTTGCGAATATGGGAACCGTACTCGAAGCGCGCGGGCCGGCGGAGATCGCGCAGCAGGATTGCGCCGCCGGACTTTACGACGCGAGCCACCTCAGAAAATAGATTTTGCGGTTCGGCCATGTGGTGCAGCACGGAATTGCACACGACCAGATCGAAGGTTCCGTCAGGAAAATCGAGCGAATTTCCATCCGCGACGCGGAATTCGACGCGGCCCGCAACTTCGGGCACGTTTGCCTGCCCCTCGCGCGCTCGTTCGATCATCGCCGCAGAGCGATCGACACCGATAAATTTCCAGCGGGTTAACTTCGACGCAAGTTTGATTACGATTTGGCCCGGGCCTGTGCCAATGTCCAGCGCCCGGCCGCGCTCGCGGCCTTTCAGGAGCAATTGGGCATGAGCGATGAAGGTGTCGTCGATGGCGTCAAGATGAGCCTGGGCGGCGGCTGAAGCGTATGCCTCGACCTCGCCGGAATCATCCATCGCTTCCGGTTCGGGGACTCGGGCAAGTTCGAAGAAGCGACCTTCGGCGTGCTTGGGCTTGGGCGGTATTGCGGGCCGAGCGGGGCGAGAAGCAGCGGCCGGTTGCACAGCGGCGACGTGTTCAGCTTGTTCGAGAGCGCTCGCCTCGGTCGCCTGGTTCGCCGGCTCTGCTAATTCGGCGGCCTGTTCCAGCGCAGGCTGCTGCTCGGCGGTTGACTCCTGGGCGGGCGCTTCGAGCGACGCGACGTTTTGAATGGGAGCATCTTGTGTCGACTCGATTTCGTCTGCAACTGCCTGCTCTGCCGCTCGCGACTCCTCCACGACCACAGCCATTTCTTCGACCGCTGATGGTGCCGTTTCGGGCGCTTCGGTTTGGGGCGTTTCGGCGACTGTCTCTTGGGCGGCTGAAGCCTCTATTGCGGATGTATCGATCGAACCAAGTTCGTCACCTTCGCCGACGGCAGATGCAGCCACATTGGCTGGCTCCGGTTCGGCGATTGGCTGCTCGGAGTCAGGTCCAGGTTGCAGTCCGCCAGCTTGCTTTTCGGGGACCGACTCATGAACCAGCTCGACACTCGTTTCGGCCACTTGCGGCGGAGGCTCAGTCGCCGCGAGTTCGTTGGGCAGCGCAATCTCTGCCGGGGCGACAGATGCAGCTGCGGCTTCGTGCAAAATGTCGAGCTCGTCGAAAATATTTGTTCCGGCTATCCAAAGCTCACTCGATCCAGTTTCCGTTGAGGGCAGGGGGTTTTCCAGCGCGGCTCCGGCATTCAGTTCGGGGTCGCGCTGTTCGGTCCCGCCCGCGTCAGAGGCCTGGGGGGCAGCGGGCACAGCAGGAGCTATCGTCATCGAAGGCTGCTCGGCGGATTCCGGCCCGCCTTCCGTGACCGGCTTAGCGTTTTCGGTCGTTTCGGTGGCCGCCGTTGCATTTGCAGGCGCGCTTTCCGGCTCGACGACGACGGGCCCAATGGCCGGGCTTTCGGCTTGGGGGCTTGTCCACTGATCGGTGATTTCCACGACGAATGGCTCAGCGCCTACACTGGCAAAACCTGCCACCAGGATGCTCAGTTCAGAGGCGGAGGAGCGAGCTTCGACGGCAGATAAGTCCTGTGCGACGCCGTTTGAATCGTCGGTCATGGTCGCGGTCGCCGGAAGGGATTGTGCAACTTCAACGGAAGACAAAACAGGAGCCAGGGCTACCTCCGTGGCCGCGCTGCTTTGGCTTGCGCCGGCTTCAGCCGATTGGACGGCAAGAACGGCCTCCGCGGCCGTTACGATCGGAGCCTCGTCCTCCGGCAGCTTCGGAGGAGGAGGCGGCGGCAACGGATTGGGCCTGATGCGCGGGAATAGCGTGAGCATCGCACTACCTTGAACTTAAAGGTGCGATCAGTGTATCGCAGCAAGCATGGCATTTCGAGCAGGAAGGGGCGTTACGTTTTCGACAAGTCCGCCAGGCTGTGCGGCGGGAGCAGTGGGCGGCGCTGCCGGAGCAGCCATTGGCCAATCGATGGCTTTATCGATTTTGTCGAAGACGTCGGGCGATGCTTCTTCGACGACGAGGCACTGGATGCCTTCATACTTCACGTAAACGCCGCCGCCATCGGTTTGAAAGTCGAAAAAATTCGGCTGACGGAGGAGATTCTTGCGGGTGGAATATTTCATCTCGAGGGCCGAGGTGTATTGCCCAAAGAAGCGCGCGGCGTCTTGTTCGTTGTCCATATCCACCACAAACACAACCGGGAGAGTATCGTCTTTTTTGTCCTCGAATACGGCGTAACGGTCACCAACCCATCCCGGAGAAGTGAGTTTCGCGGCGTCCGCGCCGAGATACTGCTTCAGAACCTCCTGAAGGCCGAACTCTCCCATGACGTTCTCTTCGAGAAGTTTCCAATCGTCGGGAGCAATTCCCTTCCACTGCGGCAGCTTGGTCGCCATTGGCTGAACATCGGCGAGGTACTTCTCAGGGTGCATGATCTGCTGCGTGGAAACCGGCGGATGCTCAAAAATCAGGTGCAGGTCCTGCCAGCCATCGTGTGCCTTCAGGAACTGCTGCGTGAAGGTGACTCCGGCAAGATAAGGAAAAATCAGGCTGTCGCGAACATAAATTGGCGCTTTCGAGAGCAACGGATCTTTGTCCATTTGGCCGACGGCGCTGGCTTCGATCAAGCTCGAGACGTCAGGCAGGTCCCGGACGGAACGGTGAAGGTCCTCCAAATCGTAATCGACCATCGCCGCCATCGCCGACCCTTCGCTCACGGAATCGCGTGCCAATTCCGCGTCGTCGTTGGGACGCGCGGCCTTGATCCATGTGTCGATGTGAAAGGACTGGTCTTCCAGCGCATGGGTGAGTTCGTGCGCCATCACTTCTTTTTGTTCGTCAACAGGGATCCAATCGGCGATGTAAAACTCTTTGGCCTTTGGGTCGTAAAGACCGGCGATCTGATCGGTGAGCACGTCTTCCATAAAGGAATCGATCGGGAATCCCTTCGGGATCAGGCCAAAGGCTTCCATGGTTTTGTCGTCGGCATACTTCTGCGCTTGATCTTTGTCTTCCTTGTCTTGTTCGACGAGGAAGGCGCGGATCTGGTCCTTGGAGCGCAGGCTCTTCTTGAGAGGCTCTTTGATCGGAAGATCAAGCAGCTTGCTCATATTGGCCAACACTTCGTCCGCGGCCTGCAGGAAGGCTTCGTTCGTTTCACCGCTTTGGTTGATGGATCCGGAATTGCCGTTGAGGTCGCGTTGCTGTTGAGCGGAGAGCGGCCGCCGTGGGAATAAAATTGCGAGCCCGAACGCCAACAGAGAAAGAAATACGGCGATGCGCTTCATGCAGCCTCCGGTCCGAACGCGCCCCCGGACGAAAGAATAGCAGGTTTGGCGGGCGCGTGCGAAAAGCGAGAGATGTTCAAAAACGGCAGCAACCACGAAGGCCGGCGATAGGAAAGCGAAAGCCGGATATGCAGGGATTTTACCGGGCCGAAGGCACGGTGACTTCCACGTTGAGGAGCTTCCGCACGGCCGTCCAAAACTCTTCGATTCGAAACGGCTTGGGCAGCACCGTGCAGCCTGACGATCTCAATTGCTCGGCAATTTCGCCGCAGCTGGGATCGGAAGCGGTGAAGGCAACGTGCGTAGCGAGCTCGGGACGATGGTTGCCGATCCAGCAGTAGAGATCGAGCGTCGAAACATCGCCCGGCATTTTCATGTCCGCCACAAGCGCATCGATGGAAGTCCGCTTCAATATGTCGATTGCCTCGCGCGCGCTTCGGGCCGTCCTGGCGCTCAGGCCGTGCGAAATCAGGATTTCGCGTTCGAGCTGCAGGACATCTTCTTCGTCGTCTACGAGAAGCACCCTGCCGCCAGCTACTTCCGGCTCGTGGGCGGAGGGCTCGGGCAGAGATACCGATGGAGCGGATACCGGCAGATAAATCGTGAAGGTCGCGCCGCGCGGCGGAGAGTTCTTCACGTGAATTTCTCCGGAGTGCTCCTTGATGATGCCGTAGCAGATGCTGAGGCCAAGGCCCGTTCCTTTGCCCACAGGTTTCGTGGTGTAGAAGGGGTCGAAAATCTTGTGAGGGTTTTTGACGCCCGGGCCGCTGTCCGTGATCTCCACGCAGATTCGCCCATGGCTCACATTGGTGCGAATCCACACATCACCCGAATTGCTCTTTTCCTGAATCGCGTCCACAGCGTTGTTTAGAATATTGAGGAAGACCTGCTGGAGCTGATGAGGATCGGCGCCGGTGGCGGGCAGGCTGGCATCGAAATCGCGGTGCACGCGAATGTTGTTGAGCTTCATGTCGTATTCGCGGAGCGCGACGGTATCTTCCAAAATCTGGTTGATGCGAGATTGCGTTCTCTCGGGCTTATGCTGGCGTGCAACGCTCAGCAGATTTTGTACGATCCGGTGGGTCCGCATCGCCTGCTTGTAAAGCTTTTCAACGTAGTCCGCGCCGCGCGCCGTGGTGAACTCGTCAGATTTTAGAAGCTGGCTATAGCCCAGGATCGCCGTGAGGGGGTTGTTGAGTTCGTGCGCGACGCCGGAGATGAGCTGACCAACGGCGACCATTTTTTCGCTCTGCAAGAGCTGCTCCTGAGTGAGGCGCAGAGATTCGTACGCTTCGCGCGTTTCATTCAGAAGCAGCGACTTGTCGATTGTCGTCGCGATCTGATTGCCCACAGCGGCGAGCAAGTTCAGCTCTGCCGTGGAGAATTGGCGACCCTCTCTGCTGCCCACGACGAGCGCTCCCATCATTCTGCCTTTTGACCAGAGCACGACGAACTGCGAGGCCTGGATTCCTTCGTCGCGCTGCGAGCGACGAAACGCCTCAGGCAGCGCGGTTGCAGAACCGGAAATAACCGTCGCCCGGACATCTCGCATCTGCTGGATGAGAGCGGCCGAAAGCTCGATCGCGGGACTCCTGGCGACATCGGGCGAGAGATAGCCAACCGACGCAGCGAGCTTCATGAGGCGCGTGGATTCGTCCAGGAAATAGACGGCCGCGGCATCTGCGGAGAAAAGCTCGTTGACCCTGGCCAGCGCGCCGTTTAGCCCTTCCTCCAATTGTGTCGAGTTCCCAAGGACTTCCGAAATGGAATTGAGAGCCAGCAGTTCGCGGTTGCGCTGGCGGATGTCCATTTCGGCGCGCTTTTGTTCGGTAATATCGAGCAGAAATCCTTGATAGGCAACGATGGCTCCCGACGGATCGCGCGTGACGAAGCTCGATTCCTGGGCCGTGCGGATTTCGCCGTCGCGCCTGCGGAACTGAAATTCAAAGTCCGTCACTTCGCCGTATTCATGGAGCAGCCGCTTCAAGCGATCGCGGTCGGCGCCGTCAGCATAGATCTCGCCTGCGGGAATCCGGCAAAGCTCCTCGTGGCTTTCGTAGCCCAAAATGCGCATGAAGGAATCGTTGAAGTCGATGAGCGTTCCATCGGGCGTGGAAATGAACACTCCTTCGTGTCCTTTTTCGAAGAGCATGCGGTATTTATTTTCGGCCTGCCTGCGGCTCGTAAAATCCTTCAGGACGTGGATGGTCCCGAGACGCACGCCACTCGAATCGTGGAATGCCGAATCGGAAGCAAGAAAATATCCGCCAAAGGTGGGATCGGTTTCTTCGGCGCGGCCCGCAACGCCTTCGCAATAGGGGCAGCGTCTCCACGCCGTGGTTCCCTGTCGCAGGACGTCTTTCACCTGGCGGCCGATCAAAGCGGAGGGTTCGAAGCCCGCGCGCTCCGCCAACGCCCGGTTCGCGCGCAGCATTTTCCCTTCGGGCGAATGGACGAGAATCAGATCGTCGATCGAATCAAAAGTGTCGAGCCATTGCTTGCGCGACGCGGCGGCGTGCTCGAAGAGTGTGACGTTCTGCACGGTGAGACCGAGCAGATTCGCCACGTTGACGACGAATCTTGATTCGTCGCTTTGAAAGACGCGCGGCGTCGACGACGCGATTCCGAGCATTCCCAAGGGCGAATCCTTCCCTGGGATCGACACAAGCAGCAAGGCTGCAAGGCCTTCCGCTTCGATCCAGCGATTCAATCCGCTATCTCGCGAATCGCCGTAGCTTACGAAAGGGCTGTCTTGATGCAAGACGCGCCGCACCCATGGCTCTTCCGCGTCCACACGCGCGCAGAGTCTGAGTGCGCGTTCGCCGAAACCAACGGAAGCCTTCGCCACAAGCGAAATCGCGTCGCCGGAGCCCTCCGACAAAAAAACGATGCCGTGGGTTGCGCCGAGGCTTTCGGCAACGTGTTGCAGCACATTGTCCAGCGCTTCCTGCACGCGCGGGGATTGCGTGGATGCAGCTGTGATTACGGCAAGACGACGCAGCTTTTCGTTCAGATCCTCCGTGCGGATGCGAGCGGCCTCAAGCACGAGCACGGCCATGTCGACGCCGATCGATATCCCCAGCATCCCCTGGAAAGCCGTGCGGAAAATTCCAAAGGTTTGAAACGCCCAATCGGGCCGGTCAGCGGTATGCAGGCCGCGGAGAATGAGTGTTGCGGCGAGCAACTGCCAGCCGAAGCCTTTGTGGCGCTCCTGCGACCGCCAAAGGATCCATCCTGCCGCTACATAAAGGATAAACTCAAGGGAAGACTCACTCCATGCCGCCGCGACCGGCTGCTTCGCCAAAGTGTAGAGAAGGGCGACGATGACGGTCCCGATTAATCCCCAGGACCACAAATATTTGAGATGCTTTCCCTGGCTTATACACTCGACGGTGCCCGCGAAGAAAAATGACGCAGCCAGAAGCGAGAGCGACGCTTCGAGCGCCGGATGGACGCTTCCGCCACGCCATAGGAAGAATACCCGCATGTCTTCCAGGGCCGCGTAGAACGTCCAGCCCGTGAGCCAATAGCGAAAAACGCGCGCGGGAAAATCGCCAGCGAGCAGGGAGAAGACGACAAGGAGCGTCGTTGCCGCCGAAGCCTCGACGAAGGCAACGGCGAGCAACGCCGGGTTGGATACGAAATTCATCAGTTGCTAGTGGTGCGTTACGACCCGCCTGCCTGGGGCGGCCCGCAGAAAATGAGCGCCGATTACGAAGCCAAAGCGAACCTAACATGTCAGTACTTCATACGGCAACGCAGCCATTCAAAGGGTGTGCCCTGCCATATAATGGGGCCCTATGCCCAGCACCGAACATTACGAAAAGATACTTGTCGTTGATGATGAAGAAGCGATCCGCGAAGTAGTTTCCACGCTCCTGCAGGCGCAAGGCTACAACTGCACTGTATGTCCCAACGGCCGGGCGGGCCTCGATGCATTTCGCAACGACACCTTCGATCTGGTTCTGAGCGACATCGTGATGCCCGAAATGGACGGGTTGAAGCTGCTCGCCGAACTACGCACTCAGGATCCTGATGTCCCCGTAATTATGGTGACCGCGATGCACGATATTTCAATCGCGCTGGAAGCCATTCGCGCGGGCGCATACGATTACATCTTGAAGCCGTTCGAGAAAGACCAACTGCACCTAAGTGTCCGCCGCGCGCTGGAACACCGCCAGCTTGTCCTGGAAAACCGCACTTACCAAAGCGACCTCGAACATCTCGTGGCTGAGCGAACCCAACAGCTCTCGATCGCGCTGCAGGATTTGGAACAATCGTACGACTACACGCTCGAAGCGCTCGGCGGCGCGCTCGACGCGAAGGATGCCGAAACCGAGGGACATTGCCAGCGCGTTACCGCGTTCACCATAACGATCGCGAAGGCGATGGGGGTAGATAAGGGTCTGCTGCGGCACATCGCGCGGGGGGCATTTCTGCATGACATTGGAAAGATGGGGGTGCCGGATAGTATCTTGCGGAAACCCGGACCGCTGACGGACGAAGAGCGGGCGATCATGCGCAAACATTGCGAGATCGGGTATGCCGTGCTGGAGAGAATACCCTTTCTTAAGGAGGCAGCGGAGATTGTGCTGTCGCATCAGGAGTGCTACGACGGATCGGGTTATCCGCGTGGGCTGAGGGGCGAGCAGATTCCACTAGGGGCTAGAATCTTCGCGGTGGCCGATACGCTGGACGCCATGATCTCAGACCGGCCATACCGGAAGGCTTTGCCGATCTCGGTGGCGCGCGACGAAATTCGGCGCTATTCCGGACGGCAGTTCGACCCGCGAGTTGTCGACGTATTTTTGTCGAAGCCCGAGAGGCTCTGGGTCGAGCTGCACGAAAACATTGGGGATCCCTTCCGTCTGACGCAACTCGAGCACGTCTGAAAATAAAGCAGTTAGAGAGAAGGGCTATTCCTGGGAGGATGGGTCGTTGCGGCGGTATATTGTGGCGAAAATGCCACCGAATAGCCCGAGGGCCGGTATTAGCAGGATCATGATGCCGTGGCGGAGGGCGGCTTGGCCTTTTGCGCCGCTGGCTGCGGCGTTTTGGTAGCACATAGCGCAGCCTTGTGCCGCAGCATGTGGCGCAAGGAACAGCAGCGCGAGCACCGTGCAAATCGCTCCGATGATGGCTGCTCGCTTCATTGGGTTCCGTTTCCTGCTGAATATACTCCGTTTCGCCCCGTACTCAACGCTTTCATTTTGCCGAGAGCAAAAAAGCGAAAATTGCGATCCAGACGATTGTCAAGAAGTGCCAATACATCGCGGAGACGCGTGTTGCGCTGCGCAAGGTGAGTTGTTTCAGAGGCTTGAACGCGACGAGAAGCAGCCCGACAACTCCGCCGAGCAGGTGCAACGCATGGGCGCCGGTGAAGAGATAAAAGAAACTGGCGTCGGGATTCGAGGCCAAGTAAAGGCCCTGCACCGCGAGAGCTCGCCACGCTGCTAACTGCCCCGCCAAGAACGAGATGCCGAGAGCCGTTGTCACGCACCACCACTGACGGAATTTAGCGATGCTTCCAGCTCGCATTTTGCGGCGGGCAATCTCGAGAGTGGCGCTGCTGGCCAGAAGCACAGCTGTGTTGAGGCCGAGAAGAGCAGTTGGAAGAGCGATGGGGACATCTAACTGGCTTGCTGACAATCCTTTACGGACGATCCAGGCGCTGAAGAGCGCGGTGAAAAACATCAAGATTCCGCCGAGGGCGACGAGCATGCCGGTGGGATAAACGCGCTGCGGAATCGACGGCGCGAATTCGGGCTCGGCGAGGGGCGAAGCTAAGCTCATCAAAAAACTGCTTTCTTCTCGATTAGAAATCTTGTATCTGCTGATTCCAAGCAACTTACGTCAAGTTCTAATCGCGCTTTCTCGATTAGAATTTGCGCCACTTTTGCGGCCGCCAATAGCCGCGTTATGCGATTCGTCATTTTGTCTCTGCGCATATTTTATCATGCCGCGCAAATCGCAAACTTCTAGGGCCTTGCGCAACCTACGAAAAAGCAGGGGCTTAGCGGCGGATTTTTTGAGCTGCGAGATGCGAAAAATTGCGGCTTTTTTCTGGCGCCGTCACCCCGCGCCAGCCTTTCGAAGCGGCGCGGAAGCTGTCAACGGCGGGGCGGCGAGTTGGCCAGATCGGCGCCGAGAGGCCACTATTGGCGCTAAAAAGCACGCTATTTGGCGCTTAAAACGGGCTAAATGGCATGGATTGGCGCGTCGTTTTGAAGCCATTTGAGCGTTCGAGAATCGGGCAGGCGGGGCCTCGACCAAGGGTCGAGCAGATCCGATTTTTAAATAAACCACCGTGGTTTTGTATTAGGCAAGGCGACCCAATCGGCCCAACGACGCGGCAAAGCCCAAAGGCGCCCGACCGGAAGACGGGTGGACCCCTAGATTAAAAGCACAGGGCCCGATTGAGGGGCGTGGCGCCAACCGGTTGTATGCGACGACACAGAAACCGAAGGCCAAGGCAAAGGGGGCCGGGCCCTATTCGGAGCGCATGGCGGTGACCGGATCGACGCGCATGGCACGTCGTGCGGGAATATAACAGGCGAGCGCAGCGACCAAAGCGAAGAGCAGAGCTACAGCGGCTAGTGAAAGCGGGTCAGTGGGGCTGACAGCGTAAAGCAAGCCTCCCAGTAAGCGCGTGAGCGCGATCGCCGCGATCAGGCCAATCGCCACGCCCGCGACGATCATCGACAATCCTTCACGCATGACCATCTTTAGGATGTGAGCAGGCTGCGCACCAAGAGCGACGCGAATCCCGATCTCTCTGGTTCGCTGGCTGACGAAAAATGAGATCACGCCATAGATGCCGACCGCCCCAAGCAGAAACGCGATGCCGGCGAACGATGCGAAGAGCAACGTGACCGAGCGCGATGAAGAAGCGGCGCTGGAGACGAGGGCAGACATGGTTTGGATCTCGCTGACGGGTGCGTCGGCATCGAGGCGCGAAACGATATCGCGCACGGACTGCACGACGCCGGCGTCGCCATTGAAAGTGCCGACGGCAAGCGTCATTTCGGCGGGAACTCGCTTATCTTCCATGGTCGAAAGCGGACTATAAGGAAGATAGATTGTGCCCTGCATCCAATCAGGAACGTTTTGGCGAAGGTTAAACGCGCGGACGTCACCGACGACGCCGACGACGGTCCACCATTGCTGCGTTTGCGAAAGCTGCAGATGCTTGCCGACAGGATCTTCGCCGGGCCAGAAACGATGAGCTGTGGCCGCGCTGAGCATTACTACGGGAGGATTTCCCGTGGTGTCTTCGTCAGTGAAAGCTCGGCCGCGGAGGAGAGGAATCTTCATGAGGCTGAAATAGCCGGGAGAGACGATGTTTTGCCAAGTGAGGGGAAGTGATTGGTCGGTGGCGGGTTTGCCTTCGAGCTGGACCGAGCGTTTGTTGACTTCTCCGTTCAAGGGGAGCGTGTTGATGAGAGCGGCGCCGGTGACGCCGGGCAGCGCGCGGACGTTTTCGGCGACTTGACGGTAGAACTCGACGCAGCGGGCAGCATCGTCGCAGAAAGACTCGTTGGGAGTGATGCGCATCGTCAAAAGGTGTTCGCTGCCGAAGCCGGGGTTGACGTTGGAAAGGAGCCAAAGGCTGCGAATCAGCAAGCCGGCAGCGCTGACGAGCAAAACCGCGAGCGCCACTTCGCCGGTGACGAGTCCGCGGCGCGCGGCGCGGCTGGCGGAAGCGGCGACGCCGCGACCGCCCGATTTCAGGGATTCGGTGAGCTGCGTTTGGGAGCATTCGATGGATGGCGCCGAGCCTGAAATCAAGCCCGCGATGAGCGCCAAGACTAATGTGAAGAGAAAGACGCGCCAGTCGATCGCGGTGTTTGCGAGGCCGGGAGTGTCTGAAGGAAACGAAGTTTTCAATAAAGAGAGGCAGCCGGCCGCGAAGGCAATGCCGAGAGCGCTTCCGACAAAAGCGGTGACGACGCTCTCGGTGATGAGCTGGCGGACGATTCGCACGCGGCTGGCGCCGAGGGACGCACGAATCGCGATTTCCTTGGCGCGGGTCGATCCGCGGGCAAGAGCGAGATTGGCGACATTGGCGCAGGCGATCAAGAGAACGAGCATGACCGCACCGAGAAGAATCAACAAAAGCTCGCGCAGATCACCGGCCAGCATGCGCTGCAGAGGGACCGCAGCGACGCCTGCGTTCCAATCCTTGGGCATGGGCCACGGAAACATGGTGCGGACGTTTGAATCGAACTGCTGAATTTCGGCGTCGGCTTCGGCAACTGTAGCTCCCGGTTTGAGGCGTCCGATGACGGGCATATAATCGCCGGCCCAGTAGCTTGTTGCGTCGCGCGGGTCGATATTCAGAGGAACCCAGACATCAGTGAGCACGGAGGGAAAGCGGAAATCCGCGGGCATGACGCCGACGACCTGGCGAGGGACACCGTCCAAATCGATTACGTGGCCGACGATAGACGGATCGGCCTCAAAGCGATTGCGCCACAGGTGATCGCTGAGGATGACGAAGCTATCCTGACCGGCCTGATCCTGACCGGCGGAGAAAAGCCGGCCCAGTTGAGGCTGGACGCCAAGCACGGAAAAAAACTCAGCCGAGACGAGCGTCCCATTAAGCCGCACCGGATCGCCCTGGCCGGTGAGGTTGAATTGGTGGCCGTCCGAATAAGCGGCGACATCGAGGGCGTGAATGCGTTCGCGCATGGCGGCGAACCCGCCTTTGGGATACGAGCCATTTTGGAGGCCGACGAGATGACTGGAATCGTGAAATGGAAGCGGGCGAAGCAAGACGGCATTGACGAGGCTGAAAATGGCGGTGTTGGCGCCGATGCCGAGGGCCAGGGTGAGGACGGCGACGATGGTGAAACCGGGATTTTTGCGGAGCATGCGGAGGGCGAAGCGGATGTCGTGGAGGAGAGAGTCGAGACTCGGGAAGCCGCGCTGAGCGCGGACGGATTCTTTGGTTTGGTCGAGGCCGCCGAGCTGGATGAGGGCCTGGCGACGGGCTTCTTCGGGAGATAGGCCAGCGCGGAGATTGTCTTCGATGTGGAGCGCGAGATGGGAATCGAGTTCGGCGGCTAGGTCGGCGTCGCGACGAGTGCGATGGAAAAGGGCGGCGAGGCGTTTTAGGGTGGCGCGGAGTTTAGTCATGGATTTGTGGGCCTCCTCATTGGCAGCGAAAAGGCTGACCGGCCGAACGGAAAGCCGGTCGCCACCGACGGCGAAAACGAAAAACAGCGGCAAGTCAAAATCAAAGGCGCGAGTGCGGAGACGCACCCGGCGGAGTTAAAAGACGCTCAGCGAAAAGCGCCGACCGGCAGGCGCGCAAACCCCGCGCGCAACGGCGGACACCACAAGCTCAGTTCAAACACGCCCGCCGAGAACCGAGCGCCGCCGCATAAGACGATTCGCAATCCTTGCCGCCATATTGGATAACAATATATCAAGATCAATGTGGCATTTGTGCGAAGGGAAAGCAAGGGGAATGTTGCGGACGGCGCAGAGGGAATTTGAGATTGGCAATCATTTGAAATTCGAGATTTGCAAACGCAAGTGCCAACCAGTGAGCACCTGCCGCCGACAGCCAGGCGCGCAAAACGCCGCGGCAACGGCGGCGGTTACAAAGGCCCATCCGCGGGGGCGGCCACGACCCACCGCTCTTTTGATTTCGGCTCCTTATTTTGCGACGGCGGTGGTTTGCACTGTGCCGGAGCGGGTGCGCTGATTGGTGGCGTTGCGCCAGTTGACCTGCGGCATCATCATCGCCAGATCTATGCGGTCCTTGTAGCGAATCGCGATGTTCATGAGCGAATCGAGCAGCGAACTGGAGAGCAGGTGCGGCTGCAGCCCAAGGTCGATGAGTTTGGAGTGCCTGGCGTTGTAATAGTGGGCTTCGGCTTCGACGCGCGGATCCGGCAAGTGCTCGACTTGGACCTTGAGTCCCAATTGTTTCGCCGCGGATTGCACGGCCGCCGCCAAGTCGAGGACGGAAAACTGCTCGGTGAATTGATTGAATACGCGAAACTCGCCGGGAGCGGCGGGATTCAAACAGGCGATTTCGAGGCAGCGAACCGTGTCGCGGATATCGAGGAAAGCCCGCGTCTGGCCACCTTTGCCGTATACCGTGAGCGGATGCCCGATGGCCGCCTGAACGCAGAAACGATTGAGGACCGTGCCGAAAATTTCATCGTAATCGAAGCGATTGGTGAGCCGTTCGTCGAGCAGCGTCTCGTCGGTGACGGTGCCATAGACGACCCCCTGATTGAGGTCAGTGGCGCGGAGGCCCCAGATTTTGCAGGCGAAGGCGATGTTGTGGCTATCGTGAACTTTAGAGAGATGATAGAAGGAGCCGGGCTGCTTGGGAAACGGCAGGACGTCTTTGCGGCCGTTGTGTTCGATTTCGATGTAGCCCTCTTCGATATCGATGTTGGGAGTGCCGTACTCACCCATGGTGCCGAGTTTGACGAGGTGACAATCCTTGCGTAATTCGCGCAGGGCGAAGGCGAGATTGAGGGTGCCGACGACGTTGTTGACCTGCGTGCCGACGGCGTGCCTGCGGTCGATCATGGAGTAAGGGGCGGAACGCTGCTCGGCGAAGTGGATGACGGCGTCGGGCGCAAATTCAGCGATGAAATGGGCGAGGAATTCATAGTCGGTGATGTCGCCTACGTATGATTCAATCGTCTTCCCGGTCAGTTCATGCCAGGCATGCAAACGCTCAGGCAAGGAGCGGATGGGCGTGAGAGTTTGCACGCCGAGCTCGTTGTCCCAATGGCGCCGGATCAGGCTATCGACAACTGCAACGGCGTGGCCTTTCTTTGATAGATAAAGAGCAGTGGCCCAGCCGCAGTACCCGTCTCCGCCCAGCACGGCAATGTTCATGTCTCCTCCTTGAGACAGTTTGCTTCCGGTGGTCAACCGATCATATCAGCAAATTCCCGGGGAATTCGCGCCGAACCCACGGATATTTGCGGTGGGGGCATGTGATAAGCCGGCTGCTAACCCGGGCTCTCCGAAAAAGTTGCATGCGGCGCGAAGGATTTCTGTTATGCTTCGCGCACTTGATGGCGAGGAAAGGGACGCGGATCATCCCATCGTGAGCCTCTTGCGTGAGAGGCAGGGAAGACCGAGCCATCCTCAAGGGGGAAGCATGTCGAGGGGTCTGTTCGCCTGTATAGGGCTGTGCCTTACACTAACTCCGTTGCTTTATTACGGGCTCGCCGTTTTTAGTTCCTGGAAATTTTTCAAGCAGGCGAAGCCGGGCTCCAGCAGAAAACGCGAGTTTACGCCACCTGTGAGCGTGTTGAAACCGGTGAAGGGGGTCGATCCGGGCGCTTACGCCAATTTTGCGAGCCTTTGCACACAGGATTACCCGAGCTACGAGATCGTCTTCTGCATAGATGGGCCCGATGACCCAAACTATTCGGTTATACAGGAACTGAGAAACGATTTTCCGGAGACGCGGATTCGCGTCCTTTTCGGGTCACATAGCACAGCGACGAACGACAAGGTGGCGAAGCTGGCGCGGTTGAGCGAGGAGGCGGAGCACGAATACCTAGTGATCAATGACAGCGATGTGCGAGTGCGGCCCGATTACCTGCGCACGCTTGTGGCGCCGCTGGCGGACCCGAAGACGGGGGCCGTGACGTGTTTTTACCTGCAAAGCGAGGACGACACGGTTACCCAGAGCCTGCAGACGGTGAGCATGGTCTCCGACTTCTATGCGGGATGCCTAACGGACTGGAAGCTCGAGGGAGTGAAGTTCACGCTGGGCCCGACGATCGCGACGACACGAGAGCGGCTTGCGGAGTTTGGCGGGTACGAATCCATTGATGACCGTCCGGCAGACGATCTGCTCGTGGGCCAACTGATCGCGGCACAGGGTTACAAGATTGGACTGCTGCCTTACTGCATCGACGTGGTGGCTGATTACGGGTCCGTGAGCGATCTGCTGCAGAAGCGCCTGCGGTGGATCATCGAAATGCGAAGCATCCGGCCGTGGGGGCACTTCGGACTGTTCTTCACACAGGGAATTTTGTGGTGGGCTTTTGCGATAGCGATCGATCCAAGGCGGGAGATCGCCTTCGGTTATTTCGGGTTGTACCTTGTGATGCGCGTGGCGATGACGTGGGTGATCGGGATTCGGGGACTGGGCCGCACGGAGCTTTGGGGAAAGTTGTGGATGATTCCGGTGTGGGACGCAGCGGCGCTGTGCCTGTGGGTGGCGAGTTTTGTGGTGCAAAGCTTCCGCTGGCGCGGCGGCGAATATCAGATTCGCGACGGTTTTTTACTCGCTGTGAAAGCCAAGGCCGCACCGATCGAGGCCGCGGTTATGCACGAAGTGCCGACGGCCAGCGAATGATTCGCGGCTTTTGACGGGCGAAGATCGAATCTACCGGACCGGGCCATTCCACAGGGTGGCGTTGGCCAGCGGTAGATTGGTGAATAGCGATTTCCCTCCCCGGGTCGCGATCACGTACATACGCGAAGTGCCGATGATCTCCCCATAGCGGGCAATATCCTCGTCTTTCACGAAAAGATAGCGGCGTGCATTGCTTTGCCAGAGTTGGGCGAGCTGTGCGTTGTCGATGAAGACTTTTGCCGCATCCGGCGCGTTGGAGCCATATTCCAGGTTGACGCGGCCATTCTTATCGGGAGAAAGCAGGCCGTTGCGTTGCGCGTAGAAGAAAACTGAAGAGAAGTCGAAGAAATGTCCCTCGGTGATTATGGTTCCGTCCGGCGAGTGGAGGAAGGCTTCGGCAAGGTGATGGGAAGAAAGCAGGGGGTCGAACGAAATCATGGCGATGCGGGCGGCGTGGAAGAAGACGATCATCATGAGCGCCGCGGCGAGGAAAGCGCGCCGGCCGGTGGAAAAGAAAGTTCCAATCGCGCCGATCAAGAATGCGATGCCGGCGACGACGAGGGGAAGGCGCAAGTAGGCGAAGGAGTCGAGGGTCAGGTCCTCCATATGGCCGAGCGATTCCTTGTAAGCCGCGGGGTTCGAGGTGAGCGCGGAAACGATATCGCCGGGCGTGGCGACGTGGCGGACGAGGATCAGAATCGCGATCACGGCGGCGGCGGCGCAGGCCGAGATTATGCATAAGGCTCGCGAACCGCGCTTGATCCAGACGCTGCCTGAAGCCATGGCGGAGCCGAGAAGGAGCCCAAAGGCCGGGTAGCATGGCATCGAGTAATACTCTTGCGTGGTGGAAAACGTGAAGAAAATCAGGACAAAGCCGGCCCAGCAGAGGGCGAGCAGATGCGTATGCGCGGCGCGATCTTCGGGACCCTTGGGACGGTAAGCGAGCTTGAACACAGCCGGGAAATAGACGCTCCAGGGAAACAGCCAGACCAAATGGCATAGCCAAAAATAGGCGCGCGGGAACGTGTCGTAATCGTGGGGATAGCGCAGATTCAGAAAGCGCAAGACTTGCTCATTGATGAAATAAAACCAAAGAAAGCCGTGGTACATGCCCGGGCCGCTCTTGAGCGTCCAGGCCCAAAAGGGCGGATTACGAATGGCGGCAAGAATGTGCCAGGGCGCGGCAATTGCCAAGGCGATGACCGCGCCGCTGAAGGGGCGAAGGCGCTGCCAGGTGCGGCGGAGGAAAAGCTGGTGGGTCAGCGCCAAGTAGACGAGGCCGCCGCCGACGGGGATTGCGACGGCGATCATGCTTTTGGTGAGCAGACCGACTCCGAGGCTGGCTGCCAGGAGGAAGGACCAGAGCCGCGGATTTTGCTCCTCCTCGTCGAGGGCACGCTGAAAGGACCAGAAAGCGAGCGCGATGGCGAAGGTGAGCATTACATCCGGCAGAATGATGCGCGTGAAGAGGAATAGTCCGATGCACGTGGCCATGCATAAGCCCGCGTAGAAACCGGCGCGGCTTTTGAAGGCCCAGAATCCGTATGCTGTGACGAGCCAGCAAAGTGCGATTACCGAAAGCAGACTGGGGAGGCGCGCCGCCCAATCGTGCACGCCGAAGGTTTTCATGGAGAGAGCCATCGCCCAATAGACCAGCGGGGCTTTCTCGAGAAAAGCGATGCCGTCGATATGCGGAGTGACCCAGTCGTGGGTGACGACCATTTCGCGCGCGATCGAGGCCTGTACGGCATCGACGTCGTCCATGAGATACGGCGGCGCGATCATGCAGCCAAGATAAATAGCGCTGGCGATTAAAATGACAATTAGATAGAGGTGAGAACGCTTTCCGTTAACGACGGTTTGGGCGCGTAAGTCTGCGTCGTTTGAATCCGCCATCTTTTCATCCACAAAAACAGAATCATTAATCCCCACAGGTTGTACCCGAGGTTTTCCTTTCTTTCCAGATGTTTACGCACGCAAGCGTCTATCGCATCTTTGCGGAAGAGGCCGCCGTGCGCAGCGGCGCCTTCCGCGAGCGTCTGAAGCAGTAAAGGACGTAGCGAACCGCGAAACCAGTCGTGTACCGGGATATCGAAACCCGTCTTCTGGCGCGTCAGGATCGATTTTGGAAGTTTATCCTGCATCAGGCGTTTCAGGATGACTTTTTGTTGCGCGCCTTTCATTTTGAAAGACCCAGGCAGCGCGGCGGCGAATTCGACGATGCGGTGATCGAGAAACGGCGGACGGACTTCCAATGCGTGCGCCATGCTCATGCGGTCGACCTTCATGAGAATGTCGTCCGGCAAATAGTAGCGTTGATCGAACCACAGATAAGGCGCCGTGCCATCATTTCGCTGCAAACGACTTCGCAATTCGGCTAAGACGCTTGAGAGAGATTCGGGCAGGGCCTGGGAGACGAGGCCGCGTTTATCGGCGTCGTTGAACGTGCCGTTCCAAAAGACGTGGGCGCGCTCGGGAGGGATGAGGCAGCCCTCGACGAAGCGCTTCATTTTGTATTCGAGGCTGATCTTATCGTCGGAAACGGGCCAATGACGCAGAACCGCAAGGGCGAGGCGAAGCGCGGTCGCGGGCATCCAACGGGCGCGAGCGGCCAATTCGTCAGCACGATATGTGACGTAACCGGCGAATAATTCGTCGCCGGCATCGCCACTCAGCGCCACGGTGACTTGCGATTTGCTCATTTTGGAGAGGAACCAGACGGGCAAGGCGCCCGCGTCGGCGGTGGGCTCGTCTGAAAAATAGGCAAATTCTTCGATGGCGCCGATGAGATTCTTCTCTGGGTTCAGGTCGAATTCGGAGTGGTCGGTTCCGTAGTGCGCGGCCGCGGCGCGAATATACGGGGTTTCGTCAAACGTGCGGCCCGCGAAAGAGACCGAGAGCGTCTTCAGGCGCGACGGACATGCTTGCGCCGCGTAATGCAGGATCGTGGATGAATCCATACCGCCGCTAAGCCAGACACCGAGAGGAACATCGGAGAGAAGATGCTCTTTCACAGATTGCTTGAGCAAGGCGTCGAGTTCTTCGAGGGCGGATTCCATGGAGATCTTGCGCGGCTCAGGCGACGGCAGTTGCCAGTAAGAGCCGGAACGAATCGCGCCGTCTCGCCATTCGAGCCAGCAGCCGGGCGGCAGCTTTTCGATTCCCTCGACAAGAGTCCATGGGCAAGGGACGTAGTTGAGCGACAAATAGCAATCCAAACCCGCCAGGCTCAGCTGACGCGGAATTTCCGGATGGGCGAGAATGGCCTTCAGCTCGGAGCCGAAATACAGGTCTTCGCCCCGGCGCGCGATGTACAGAGGCTTGATGCCCATGCGGTCGCGAGCAAGAACCAAGCGCCTGGTCGATTCGGTCCACAGCGCGACACCAAACATCCCGCGCAGGCGCGAAAAACAGGCCGTGTCCCATTCGAGGAAGGCGTGGAGGACGGTTTCTGTGTCGCAATGCGAATGAAAGCGATGGCCTTTGGATTCGAGTTCCCGGCGGACGTCGAGGTGGTTGTAAATTTCCCCGTTAAAAACGATGGTGCAGTCGCCGTCGTCGGAGGTGATGGGCTGATTGCCGGATTCGAGGTCGAGGATCTTCAGCCGAGCTGCCGCGAGGGATGCGAAAGTCGAGCGGAAGACGCCTTGCTGATCCGGGCCGCGATGAATCAGAGTGGCGATGGCCCCTTCAATGCATGCGGGATCAGGCACATGGCTGCGATGCGTGAATCCGGCGATGCCGCACAAGCTGTGTATCCTCTATTCCTGACGCAGAGATTCGACCGGCTGAAGCCGTGCTGCTTTATTCGCCGGCAGATAACCGAAGAGAATGCCCGTTGCACAGGATACCGTAAAGGCGACGAGAACGGACAGCGGCGAAATGGGAATGACGATCGTCGGGACCTGGGCCAACTGCAGCGCGGTCTCCGCCGCAAAGCGCATCGATACGGCGATGGCGATGCCGACGGCCGCACCGATGCCGCTGATCAGGATGGCCTCGAGCAAAAATTGCCAGAGAATCTCCTTCTGGCGCGCGCCGAGCGCTTTGCGAATGCCGATTTCGCGAGTTCGCTCCGTGACGCTAACGAGCATGATGTTCATGATGCCGATGCCGCTGATCAATAGAGCCAAGGCGGCGACGAAGAGCAGCACGATCGTCATGGCGCGGGCGATGTTCTGAGCGGTTTCGAGGATCGAGGAGAGATTTTCGACTGAATAAGTTACTTCAGGGCGATGGCGGCTCTTCAGGATTTCGGCGACTTCTTTTGTGACGAGAGGAACATCCTCGCGGTTATCGGCCTGGGCGTAGAGGGTGACGATGTACTCGCTGCCTGTGTAATAGCGGATTATGGGAAAAGGCACGAGCACGGAATCCTGCCGAATCTCCGACTGGCCGAAAGTCGACTGGCGTTCACGGAACACGCCGATTACCGTGAAGCTCAAATCGCCAACGTGGAGCGTCTTTCCTACCGGGCTTCCGTCGAGCGCTTCCTGCGCGAGATGTTCGCTGACGACGCAGACCTTGCTTACGGACGCGAAATCGTCGTCGTCGAAATAGCGGCCCCGGAGGATGATGAGCCGGCGGATATCCTGGAACTGCTGCGTGACGCCGATCATGCCGACGGGAATGGCGCGATTGCCGGCGACGACGGTCATCGAAAAATCATTGGTGCCGGCGACATGGATTACTTGCGGGATTTGCTGCTGGACCGCATCCATATCCGCGAGGGAAATCTGGTCCGCGGGAGTCACGGTGGTCGCGGTGTTGCCTTGTTCGAGAGAGGCGTGGATGACGTTGGAGCCGATGGCTTCGATCTGGCCGTTGATGTAGCGGCTTCCGGTGAGCGCGACGGTGACAACCAGGACGATGCAGGCGCTGCCGATGATCACGCCGAGCATCGTGAGCGTGGCGCGCAATTTATTTGCGCGCAGCGACTCAAGCGCGAGATGCCAAATTTCGGACCAGGAAGACACGCGCCCGCGACTCTCCTTCAAGTCTATACAATATTAGAATGCGTGCTTTGATGCCTGGATTCTACTGCTGGTTTTCGTGCGCATGCCGGAATTTGGACCATTTGGGGAGCTCGCGGCGGCCAAGGAGGGCTTCGGCGGCCCAACTGCCAAGATATGACGAAAGGGCAACGCCGTGGCCGGTGTAAGCGCCGAGGACGATGGCATCGCGACTCGCCGGGTGCCAGTCGAGAACGGGAGGGAGCCAGCCTTCGCGAAAAAGGATCGGTCCGCCCCAGCGGTAGGTGAAGCGCACGTCGCGAAGTGCAGGGTGCAGTCCCCGAACGCGTTTTTCGACGGACGTGAAGAGGCGAATGGGCTCGGCATCGGCCACGTCAACTTGACGAAGATCACGCGAGGGCGGCGGATCGACGAGGCCCGCGCCCCAGACGATTGAGTTGTCGTCGCAGATACGGCCCCAGAGGTACGGGAAATCGACGGTGTAGAAAGGCTTACGCTTCGCGAGGCCGATCGCGTCGACGACATCCTCGGAAATGGGGGCGGTGGTAACAGCAAGAGTGAGCTTAGGGTATGCGTCGCCGCCGTAACCCGAAAGATCGAGTGAGAGACCGTTGGTCGCGATAAGAACTTTGCGCGTGGGAATGGCGCGGCCGTTTGATAAACAGACGCGAACGGGCTGCGACCAATCGAACCGGTCGACGCGGTGGTTTTCAAAGATTGCGACGCCGAGAGTTTCCGCTGCTTGAGCGAGCGCGGAGACCAAACCGCCGGGATCGATTGTGCCGCCGGGGACTTCGTTGACGACGCGGATCGCGCCGGAATCGTTCCACTGTATCGCCGAGTCTTTCGCTTCGCCTTTACGCGCGATTTCCCAGGCGCCATTTAGCGTAAGTTTCGCGCGGCCGGCGATTGAAAAGCCGGAGGCGGTGCTGAGTTTGGCAAGGATCGATTGGACGCCGGCGATTACGTCGCCTAAGCCCTCCTGATCGCCTGCGGCCGTTTCGCCGAGAAATTGGCCGCCCGTGCGGCCGCTCGCACCAGAGCCGATGTGGTCGGCTTCGAGGACGACGACGGTTTTATCAGGGGCGAGAAGGCGCAGCCACGCCGCAGCCGCCAAGCCCGTAAAACCGGCGCCGATGATTACAAAATCCGCGAATTCGGGAAGCGGTTGCTTGCGGGGCTGGAAATCTATCGTCCAGGGCGGAATGCCCCAGGAACCGGGCCAACGATTCGCCCGCGATTTGGGATTGGCGTGCATGGCAAGGATTGGGGCTCGTCAGCATGCGCGGCGAGCCCCGTCTGGATTAGAGGATGCTTTCGGTCCAGTTTTCGAGGACGTGACGAATCTTGGCCATGAACTGATGGGCCGCGGCGCCGTCCACAACACGGTGATCGTAAGAGATCGTGAGATAGACCATCGTGCGGATGGCGATGGCGTCATCGATCACGACCGGGCGCTTTTCGATCGCGCCCAGACCGAGAATCGCGACGTTAGGCTGGTTGATGACGGGCAAACCGAAGAGGCCGCCGAAGACGCCGGGATTGGTGATCGAGAACGTACTCTCGGCCACTTCCTCTGGTTTGAGTTTTTTGGCGCGAGCGCGCTCGGCAAGGTCGTTCGTGGCGCGAGCCAGGCCGATGAAGTTTTTCTCTTCGGCGTTCTTGATCACGGGAACGATCAGGCCCCAATCGAGCGCTACGGCAATGCCGATGTTGCACTCTTTGTGCAAGACCATATTCGTGCCATCGACGGATGCGTTCACCGTGGGAAAAGCTCGGAGAGCATCAACCGCAGCGCGGATGAAAAACGGCATGAACGTGAGCTTGGTGCCGACTTCCTGCTCGAATCTTGCCTTTGTCTTGGCGCGCAGATTGGCGATGGCGGTGACGTCCACTTCCTCGACCGAGTAGACGTGCGGAGAAACGCGTTTCGAGAGCACCATGTGCTCGGCGATCTTCTGGCGCATGGTGGACATGGGCTGCACTTCGTAATTGCCGAAGTAAAGCTTCTCGCGCGGGACAGCCAGTTCGAGCAACGCGGAGGCTTGACCGGCCCCACTTGGGGGTGGAGGTGCAGCCGGACGCGGCTGCGCGGGAGGCGGCGTGTAAGACGGTGCAGGAGGAGCTTGACGCGGCGCTTGTGCTGCGGGGGCCGCTGCTCCGCCGTTGCCGACGGCTGCCAGAATGTCGTCTTTGCTGACGCGGCCGCCAGCGCCCGTGCCGGAGACCTGGGTCAGATCGATATTGTTTTCGCGAGCGATGCGGCGAACGAGCGGCGAGCTGCGAACTTTTTCGGCGGAGGGACGTTCGGGCGGAGGCGGCGCGCCAGGACTTGTGGGGGCGGTGGGCGCGGCGCTCTTTGCGGCTGACGCTGCGGCTTTTGCCTCCGATTTCGCTGCGGCTGCAGCCGGCGCGGGAGCGGCTGCGGTTGCGGCGCCAGCCGAGTCAATCGTGGCGACAATTGTCTGCACGGGAACCGTCTGGCCCGCGCTGACTTTGATTTCCTTCAAGACGCCGGCGGCAGGCGCCGGAATTTCCGCATCGACCTTGTCGGTGGAAATTTCGAAGAGCGGTTCGTCGCGCTCGATCTTCTCGCCGGGCTTCTTGAGCCACTTTGTGATCGTGCCTTCGTGAATGCTTTCGCCCATTTGGGGCATGATGACGTCAACAGCCATGATCTTCTCCTGGATTCGTGAAACTCAGGCGGCGCGCAGGCACTCTTCGTGCCATACGCCCGGTATGCCTTCGAGCTGATAGATTTCATCCCCGCCGTGAAAGAAGCTGACCGATTGCACGGTGGCTACACGGTCCGCGTAGTCCAACTGTTCGGGTTCCAGCTCATTGTGATACTGTCCGGCTTCGAGAAACGCTTCAAGAAAGGCGCGATCCGCGACGCGGACCTGCGAACCGACTTCGAACTCCGCTACGTTGAGCCCTTTGGTTTTCCCCACTGGTTGCGCTCGCTTTCGATTATGTGCCGTGCTTTCAGTATTGTGCCAATTCCCGGGCCGCGGCGACAACTTTTTCCGCATTGGGGAGGAAGAATTCTTCGAGGGGCGGCGAGTAAGGCACGGGTGTATCCAGAGCGGTGACCCGAGCGATCGGGGCGTCAAGATCGTCGAAAGCCTTTTCGCAAATCATTGCTGCGATTTCTCCTGCAATTCCGCCGGTGCGCGTGTCTTCGTGAACCACGAGCAGGCGATTCGTTTTCTTGACGCTCGCAAGAATGGCATCGATATCGAGCGGCTGCAACGTGCGCAGGTCGATGACTTCGGCTTCGATTCCCTCTTTAGCGAGCTGATTTGCGGCTTCCAGCGCGACGTGCGCCATGGCCGCGTAACTCACGATTGTGAGGCGGTCGCCTTCGCGCCGCACGGCGGCTTCGCCGAGCGGCACAGTGTAATCGTCCGATGGAACCTCCTCTTTCGAACGACGATAAAGGAGCTTGTGTTCGAAGAAGAGCACGGGATTATTGTCGCGAATGGCCGATTTGAGCAAACCCTTCGCGTCGTGCGCCGTGGAAGGATAAACCACCTTGAGTCCCGGCGTATGCACGAAATGCATTTCGGGGTTCGCGGAATGAAATGCGGCGCCGTGAACTCCGCCTCCTGAAGGGCCGCGAATGACGATGGGGACGGGAGCGCCCCACAGGTAATGAGATTTGGCGATGTAGTTCGTCACCATGTCAAAACAATTGGCGATGAAGTCGATGAATTGGAGTTCGGCGACGGGGCGAAGGCCGAGATAGCTCATGCCGCAGGCTGCGCCGACGATGGCCGTCTCGCTGATCGGCGTATCGATCACGCGCTCAGGGCCGAAGCGAGCGTAGAGACCGTCCGTGACTTTGAAGGCGCCACCATAGACGCCGATGTCTTCGCCGATGGCGACGATGGCGGGATCGCGGTCCATTTCCTCGAAGAGGGCCTGGCGAATCGCTTCAAGCATCGTCACTTCGGGCATCAGCGCTTTCCCTTGCCATGCTTGCGATGATCGTGGCGATTCTGGTGCTGGGGCTTTTGCCCGCGATGGCTATGCTCATGAGTTGGTGGCTGGGGCTGTTCCTGCAAGGCGGAGCGATCTTTCGGGCCACGGCCGAAAGGAACGCGAAGCGGCGTCTCTTCGCCGGTTTTTTGTGGGCCCGCTTGCTCGTCGCGCGGCATGCCGTGTGGCGGCTTTTGCGGACAATGTGTGTTATCGCGTTGATGCCGGTGCGCGTTTGGCGTGTGAGCTTGATGTGCCTTTTCGGTTCGTGTTTCCGCGCGCTCCGGTGCAGCGTTTTCGATGAAGGGGCCGTAATCGACAACCTTCCAGGCAGCTTGTGCTGTGGTCGCGGGCGGCGTGACTTCTTTTGGGGGGCGCTGCCAATCGGGTGTGATGGTGTGGCAACCTTCGCAATAGACGCCCTGCGCGGCGGATGCGGCTTTGGGGAATGGAGATTCCTCGGCGAATTTTTGGTCGGCGTCGAGTTCGCGTTCGATGCGCGCATTGGTTTCAGATTTTTGCGTTTCGTCGAACAAGCCGCGTTCCGCTAGAAATTTTGTATAGCGCTCGATCGGATCCCGCGCTCTCCAATAGTCGAACATTTCTTTCGGGACGTAATCGGCCGCGTCGTGTTGCGCGTGACCTTTCATGCGCATCGTTTTCGCTTCGATCAGCCAGGGACCGCGTCCGGCGCGGCATTCGGCGACGGCTTCGCGCACTTTTTCGTAGACGGCAAGAACATCATTGCCATCGACGATCGAGCTGCGAATTCCGTAGGCTCTGGCGCGTTCGGCGAAATCGCGGAGCGGAACCTGGCGCGACGACGGAGTGGAGTAAGCCCACTGATTATTCTCCAGGACCACGACGACCGGGGCGCGTTGAGAAGCCGCGAGGTTCATTCCTTCGTGAAAAGCGCCGGTGGAGCTGCCGCCATCGCCAATGAAGGTGAGGGCCACGATATTTTGGCCCAGATAGCGGCCGGCCATCGCAACGCCGGTAAGAACTGGAATCAGGTCGCCGAGCATCGAGGTGGGCGCGGCGATGTGGCGATTCTTCAGATCGGCGATGTGGCTGGTGGCGTCGCGGCCGCGAGTTGGAGACGTTTCGCGAGCCATGTGCTGGGTAAATATATCCCGTGGCGGGACGCCTTTGACGAGGAGGGCGCCAATGTTGCGAATCATCGGCGCGAGCCAATCTTTCGATTCGAGCGCGTAGGCGGCGCCGACCGAGATAGCCTCCTGGCCGAGGCTGGAGTAGAGGCCGCCGACGATTTTGCCCTGGCGGAAGAGGCGCTCCAGGCGCGTTTCGAGTTGGCGGTTCAGTTGAAGGAAGTAATAAATTTCGCGGAATTGGACGTCAGTGAGACCGCCGGGAGGCTGAGATTGCTGACGAGAAAAACCGGCATTTTTCTCGATTAGAATCGGCACTGGCGCTTTGTTTTCAGTCATTTACGCGCCTTTCTAATCGCTCTTTCTCGATTAGAATCTTGGAGGTCAGAACGTGGAGATTGTAACTTGGAGAACGGCCGGCGCGACGTTGACCGAATTTTCATGATTTCGTTTTACACACTATTTTATCATGGCGCGCAAATCGAGATTCTCACGCTGCGCTCGTAATTCATTGGTTTTGGGGCGGTTGCGGTGGTGAGTTCGTGCTTCGAGAGCTGCGAAATTGGCACGGATTCCGGCGTTGGGCGCAATAGCGCAGAGAGAGAGTGGGCACACGGGCGGAACACCCGAGCGCTTCGGGCAAAGTTCAGGTCAATGCACTCACCGCAGAGACGCCCAATACGCAGAGAGGCAAACGCGGAGATAAGGGGGATCGGTTACTGAGGTTCGATTTGGGTGGCGAGGATGGAGTCGCCACGCTGCTGGACCTCGATGGCGATGGGAGGGCGAACGGCGGAGCCGCGGACCATTTCGCCTCGGACTTCGTCGTTCATTGGGCCGCCGTAATGGAGTAGGTCGAACAGGGTGTCGCTGCAGGGGTCCACGACGAGCGGGTGATCAGCGGGATAATCGTATGTCTTTGCGAGCTTTTGAAGATCGGTGACGTATTCGAGGCGGCAGGTGCCATAGGGCTCGATTAAAGAAAATGCCCAGTAAGCGCCACTCGGCAAGCGGACCACCATCGCGGGAACGTATTGCGACGTGACCTGATCGTGAAAAATGAATTTCTTGGCGGCCCAAGGCTGAGAGAGTTCCGCGGTCGTTGCGATCACGCCGGGGGCGACCGGTTCGCCGCCATGGCCGGGCACGGCGCCGGCGTCCGAAGCGGAAGCGGGTGCGGGCTCGGCTGCGTTGTCCGCTGCGCTGGGCCGCGATTTCCACACCCAATTCGCAATCAAGAGCAACGCGAGAACGCCGGCGGCAATCGCGATCGGTTTCTTGTAATTCTTTGCGTTCGCGGCCAGTGATGCCGGCGGCGCGACCGTCTCTTTTGCGGAGCCTGCCACGGCTGGCGGCGTTTGCGGAGCTTTCGGCTGGGAAATCGTGGGCGCGCCGCTGCTCGGCGGGCGCACGACGGTCGGCATCGTTGTACGGACGAGGTCTTCGCCAAGAGTCGGCTTGGCGGCGCTGGGGCGCTTCAGCCGCTGCGAGACGCCTTCCAGCGCGTTCAAGATTTGCTCCATATTCTGATAACGCCGTTCGACGTCTTTCGACAACATTCGATCGACTACCGCCTCGAGCGCCGGGCCGCAATCGGGAACGAGCGCCCTGATGCACGGCGGAAGAACATCACCCTTGGAAATATTCAGGACGAGCGCGGCCTGATTGGCGCCATCGAATGGGCGCTGAAAAGTAAGCAATTCATAGAGCATCACGCCGGTGGCCCAGATGTCGCTGCGCTCGTCGGCGCGTTCCCCGCAAATCTGCTGCGGAGACATGTAGGCGAGGGTGCCAATGATCGCGTCCGTCTGCGTGACCTTTGAGTCGATCTGGCGGGCGATGCCGAAATCAACGACTTTGACGCGGCCCTCTCTGGTGATCATCACGTTTGCAGGCTTGATATCGCGGTGAATCACGCCGCGCTTATGCGCGAAATTGAGCGCGCGGCAAACGGGAATGACGTAGCCGACCTTTTCCGCGATGGGGAGAACGGGGCGGCGTTCGATCAGGCCCTCCAGGCTTTCACCTTCGAGAAATTCCATTGCGATGAAGGGCGTTTCGCCCTCTTGACCCAATTCGTAGATCGTGACGATGTTGGGATGCTGCAGAGTGCCGGCGGAGCGCGCCTCCTGATGGAAGCGTTCGAGCAGATCGGGGCGGCCGGCGAGGCCGTTGGTGATGGTCTTAAGCGCTACGAGGCGACCGATCAGAGGATCCTGAGCTTTGTAGACTTCGCCCATGCCTCCGCGGCCGATGATTTCGATTAGCTCGTATTTGCCGAGTTTCTTGAGCACGTTTCGCCTGCCAGCCGCGAGCTTTGCTCTTTGTTCGCTGAACAGCGTGGCCTGAGACTAGGTTGGGGCGCACGAAAGAGAAAGGCAAGATTACGCGGGCGAATGAGTCAATACGGGCGCGCTCGGAAGCGAGGCTCGCGCGATCGAGCTAATCGATGTGGCGAACGACGGGGGCTGATTTCTTTCCGGGGGTTCGCGCGCCGTGAGCTTTTAGGATTGAGGCGGCCTGATTGGCAGCGTTTTCGTTAGGGACGCGGACGACGACCACGACACCGCCCTGCTTTACGTGGCTGGTATAGAATTCCTGCTCGCCGATGTAATTGGGCATTTCACCGGCCTCGTCGCGAACGTCGGGACGAGATTTGTGGAGAGCGTCGAACAGGCGAGCGAGTTTGCTGGGGTGCGATTCGGGCGTTCTGGTGGACCTTTCGCCAGGGGTATTTTCGGTGCGGGCATCCTCGTCAACGTCGGTGATGACTTCCACCTGCTCGCCAACAATACCGGCTTGTTCCAATTCCTGAATGGCATTTTCTGCTTCGCCATACCTGCCTAGGATTCCGACGACCATGTAGTGCATGTGCGTGACCTCGTGGAGTGACATTCTGAGAATTTTTGCGCCCGTTGGCAAGGATGGATTTTTGTATTGGACAAAGCGCCTGAGGTTCTATTCGAGTGCCTTCCGCAAATGGTTCATAGATACGCCCTTGCCATCGGCGTGAAAGATTTCGGTGAAGTGGGCGGCGAGGCGGGCACGGGCCTCGTCGAGGGAGACGGGACGGCCGAGGGCGCGCTCGAGAGAAGTGGCGCGTTTGTCTTTTATGCCGCACGGGATGATTAAGTCGAAATAGCGCAGGTCAGTGGAGACGTTGAAGGCAAAGCCGTGGGAGGTGACCCAGCGGCTGAGGTGCACGCCTAGAGCGGCGAGCTTTTCTTCACCCTCCGGCGCATCGATCCAGATGCCGTGGCGGCAGAGGATGCGGCGGGCGGCGAGGCCGTAGTCCGCGGCGGTGCGGATCATGACTTCTTCGAGCTGCTCGACGTACCAGCGGACGTCGCGCCGGTGCTGCGTGAGGTCAAGGATCGGGTAGCCGACGATTTGGCCAGGGCCATGATAGGTGATGTCGCCGCCGCGGTCGGTTTCATGGAACTCGACGTTCATTTGGCGCAGGACATTTTCACCGGCCAGGAGATTTTGCGTTTGGCCGTTGCGGCCCAGGGTGATGACGTGCGGGTGCTCGCAGAAAAGGAGCACATCAGGCACGGCGCCCGATTTGCGCGCGGAGACGATTTCGCGCTGGAGGTCAAAGGCAGGGCCATAGGCGATGCCCCCGGCGTTGATGATCCAGAGCGGCTTTGTTTCTGATTGCACGGGGTCTAAAGCCTTCGCCTGATTCGATGACGGGATACTATTTCGCGCTCCAACGATTCGGCGTGACATCCTTTGCGCATTCCAACACGTCGAACGCGAGAGGATTCAGTTGGCTGAAAACTCCCGTTCAATACGCGAAACGCAGCCTAGAAGTTAATTGTGAGGCCGCGGACGGAGTTGAAGGCGTCGCCCATGGCTTCCCAGACGGTGGGATGCGCGTGGATGGTGGCCATCATGTCGTCGATGGTGCCTTCGAGGCTCAGCACGGCGGTCGGCTCGGCCAGGATTTCGGTGGCTAGCGGGCCGATTGCATGGACGCCGAGGACTTCGCCGTATTTGGCGTCGGCGACCACTTTGATGAAGCCTTCGTGGTGCCCAAGGATCGTCGCCTTGCTATTGCCGAGGAACGGAAACTTGCCTGTCTTCACGTCGTAGCCAGCGTCACGCGCGGCCTTTTCCGTTAGGCCGACGCTGCCGATTTGCGGTTCGCAATAGGTCGCGTTGGGGCAGCGCAGGCGGTTGAACGGCGGCACTTCCTTCCCTGCCATGCGTGTGACGGCGATGATGCCTTCCATCGACGCGGCGTGCGCAAGCTGGGGCAGGCCGGCGACGATGTCGCCGATCGCGTAAAGCTTGGGCTCAGCCGTCTCGAGATGGCCGTTGGTATGAACGAAGCCGCGCTCGACTTTGGCTTTCGTTTTTTCAAGGCCGATATTTTCAGTGAGGGGACGGCGGCCCACGGCGATCAGAACCTTTTCGGCGTTGAGCGTGACCGATTTGCCGGTCTTGTCTTTGAAAACGACGGTGCCTGTTTTGCCGTCGGACTTCACGCTTTCGACTTTCGCCCCGGTTTCGATATTGATGCCTTTTTTCTTGAAGGCTTTTTCGAGCTCGGGCGATATCTCTTCGTCTTCGAGAGGCACGATGCGCGGCAAAGCCTCAAGAATGGTGACGTCGCTGCCGAAAGTGCGGAAGATCGAGGCAAATTCGACGCCAACCGCGCCCGCGCCAACCACGACGAGCGATTTCGGGATCGTTGGGAGCTGGAGGATTTCGCGGTTGGTGAGAGTGACCTTGCCGTCGATTTCGACACCGGGAAGCGTACGGGCTTCCGAGCCGGTGGCGAGCATAGTGTAATTCGTTTCGAATTCAGTGATTTTGCCGTCCTTTTCGACAGCGACGCGGCCGGGACCGGCGATCTTGCCCCAGCCGGTGATGGACTCGACTTTATTCTTCTTGAAAAGGAGGCCGATGCCGCCCGCGTGTTTTTTGACGATGCGATCCTTGCGGGCGAGCATGGCGGGCCAGTTCACCGTGACGTCTTTTACATCGAAGCCGAATTCCTGGGCGTGCTGGAAATTGTCGTAAATATCGGCGTGGTGGAGAAAAACCTTCGTCGGGATGCAGCCCACGTGGAGGCAGGTGCCGCCGAGGAATGGGTCTTTCTCGACGACGGCGGTTTTCAATCCCAATTGCCCGGCGCGAATGGCGGCGACATAGCCGCCGGGTCCGCTGCCAATGATGACGAGGTCGTATTTAGCCAAAAAAGTTCTCCCTTGCGAAGTTTGATTTGATTGCCGGTTCAGGCGTGGAAGGGGAATCTACTTCCGTCAGCGCCGGGAGCCGATTTTATCAGGCGGCGCTGACTCGCCGCAACGGGGAGGCCCGACCGGAACGGACGAGCCTGCCGGAATGCGGGAACGTCTGATTTATGGTGCGTTACGGTTGGGTTAGATGCGCGAGAGAGGTGGAGGAATCCTTTCGGCGGCATGCAGCATCTATGATTCGCGCTGATGACGCGCAGGCCGAGCGACGAAACGGGCGCGCTCGGGGTTCCTGGAACTGCAGACAGCGTTATGGAGCCGTAAGTGATTTGCTGTAGCGAAGTTGCAAACGGATGTTTGCGGGACCTGATTTGACAAGAGGAGGCGGCGTCGCTAGAATTTGCTGTTTTTAAACGAGCTTGACGCCGCACTGCGGGTGGGTGGTATGGACAAGAAGCGACTTGAAGTTTACAAAAAGAAATTGACGCAGCGCCGCGAAGAATTGGCGCGCGGCATTCTGCGGACGGAGCAGGAAGGGCGCGAAGCCGACGACGATCCTACCGTGGATCTGGCGGACAAGGCGGCAAACTCCTACACCAAGGAGTTCCTCTTCGGTCAGACGCACAATGACCGGTCGCAATTGCAACTGGTGGACGATGCGTTGCAGAGGATCAAGAACGAAGAGTTCGGCGAATGCGTCTCCTGCCATCAGGAACTGCAGCAGAAGCGGCTGGACGCGGTGCCGTGGACGCGCTACTGCATCACCTGCCAGGAAAAAAAGGAACAAGGGCTGCTGTAGAGCGGTTTTTGACGCGAATAGGACCGTGCTGTGTGGCGCGCAATCGGCCTGCAGCACGGTCTTCCTGCTTTATGACTGCGGTTGTGCGGCGATTTGTGCCGCTGCGCGAATTTCCAGGTCGACAGTATCGCTGACGCGAAGGATGAGGGTGTTTGGGCTCTTCAGTCCCCATTTGATATAAGGAATGGGAAAGCTGCTGGAGATTTCCAGCCGGCCATTTCCTTCATTCTGAACCGCGAGATCGAGCCTCACGTTGTGATCCGCGCCGTGCAAGCGGAAAACTCCGTCGGCTTGCACCTGAGTAATTCCCTTCTGAGTTAGCGTTTCCCGCAAAGTGTGGCCCGGCTGCGGGGTGAGCTGGGCTGGCGAGAAGCTTATATCCGGATACTTATCGCTCTCCAGAATCTCCTTGTGCATTTTGTGGTCGCGCGAGGAGTCGCCGCTATCGCCGCTGGTGGCATCGACCACGATGGAGCCGTTTGCCTTGCCTGAAGCGGGATCGACGCGAATTTCGCCGCTCTTCAATTTGAATGTGCCATGGACGGTGTGCAGAGTGCCGCCGAGCGTGAAATCGACGGTGGTGCCTGCCGGGTCGAGTTTGACGGCGAAATCCTGGGCACGCGAGACCGGGAGGCAGAAAAAGAAAAGCAGAACGGCAAAAGTCCAGGGCCAAGACGCAAAACTCGCCGAGGTTTTATGCACGAAGGACTCGCCAGCCGAGGCCGAAGATGCGCTGGAGCCCGAAAGAATCGGATTCGGTGATTCCGGCGTGGATGGACATCATGTTGGCGAACAAGGCGGGCTTGGCGGCGAACATGCGCAGCGTCTTTTTGCGAATCCAGGGATAACGGGCCATCAGGAGCATCAGGCGGGTGATGCGGACAGGCGTGCGAGTGATGGCGCGATGAGCGGAGGCATAGGAGCGAAGGTCTTCGCGGGCGAGAGCAGCGGCCAAATGGCCGGCGGCGTGGAAGGCTAGATTCAGGCCCTGGCCCGCGATGCCGTCCAAGGAGCAGGAGGCGTCGCCGACGAGGGCGATGTTACCGCGGGCGACGAAGCGCGCTTTTGAAAGCGCGGTCCGCGCGCCCGATTCGGCGGAGGCGGGACGCGCCCCCGCGAGGCGGCGCGCCAAGCCGGGAAATTGCCCGAGGGCGCTGTCGATGCGCTGGCGATGATCTCGCGTGAAGAGCGCGAGGCAGACTTCTTCGGGGCCCGTGGGTGTGACGATCATCTGGCAGTCCGCGCCCCAGTGAACTTCGACGAGATCCGTCCAGGGCGCGACAGAAAAATGGCGGCGGAAGGCGAAGCGGCCGCGACCACGGGCGATTGGATTAAGGCCGGCGCTTTTGCGAATGGGGGAATTCATGCCGTCCGCCGCGATCAGCCAGCGAAAGAAGATGCGCTGGCCGTCGACGTCAGCGGCTAGGGAATCGTGGTGGACGAGGCGCGCGCCCCAGTGCAGGTCGACTCCCGCGGATTGGGCACGTTGAACGAGAAGGCGATGCAGGAGGGTGCGGCGGACGCCGTAAGCGCTCGCGCGGCCGAATCGCGCGGAAGCGGAGGAAGCCGAATCCGAAAAGCGAACCCCGGTGAAGCGGTAATTGGCACAGCTTTCGAGGTCGACGCCGAGGGTACGCAACGACGCTGCCGCTTCCGGCAGCAAGCCTTCGCCGCAAGGCTTATCAATGGGAGGCCGTCGCGAATCAACCAGGCTGACGCTGAAGCCTTTGGCGCGGGCAGCGATGGCTACAGCGAGGCCGGCGGGACCTCCGCCGACGACTAGCACATCTGAATGCATAGTGGACCACTCCAGCAGTGGCAGACGAGAACGTTCGCGCTACCAGCGGAGCAGAACGAGCTCCGAACAGAAGCCCGGCCCCATGGCAGCAAGAATGCTGAGCGAGCCAGGAGCAGGTCGGCGGCGCGAGTAAAAGTCTTCCAGTACAAGGAGCACGGACGTGGAAGAAAGGTTGCCCACTTTGCGCAGGCATTCCCAGGATGCTTCGAGGTCTTTTTCGGTGAGGCCGAGAGCGCAGGCGGTGGCCTCAAGAACCTTTGGCCCGCCGGTGTGCATGATCCAGCTGTGGATGTTTTTGCGGGTGAGGCTTTGTTCCGCGAGAAAAGCGTCGACATCTTTGCCGAGGTGTTTGGTGACCATCTCGGGCACTTCGGGAGCAAGGACGATCTTGAAACCTTTTTCGGAGATGTCCCAGCCCATGACGCGTTCGGTATTGGGATAGAAGACGGATTTCGTGGCGAGAATCTCCGGGCCAGCGGACTCGAGTTCTGAGCCGAAGATGACAGTGGCTGCGGCGCCGTCACCGAAGAGCAAGGCGGAGATGAGGTGCGCCATCGAGAGGTCTTCGCGCTGGAGCGTGAGCGAACACAATTCGACGGAAAGCAGCGCGGCGGCCTGGCCGGGGTAACCGCGCACGTAGTCCGCGGCGCGCGAAATTCCCGCTGCGCCAGCGACACAGCCGAGGCCGAAAATCGGGATACGCTTGATGTTCGGAGACAGGCCCATGCGGTTCACGAGACGTGCGTCAAGCGAAGGCGCGGCGATGCCGGTGACCGATGTGACGAAGATCGCGCTGAGATTTTTCGGCTTCAGGCCGGCGTCCTGCAGGGCGCGACAGAGAGCTTCTTCGCCGAGTTCGAGGGCGGCATCGATCCAGGCGTCGTTCGCCTGGCCCCACGTTTCGAGACCTTCATAGAATTCGATGGGGCGGACGAGGTAACGGCCGTCGACCTTCATGCTTTCGTCAAGACGATCGAGGATGTCCGGATTGGGGAGGCGGTGACGCCAATCGTTCTTCAGGGCCTCGACCAGGACCTCCTGTGGGTAGTAGTCTCTGGGGAAAGCACTCGCTACGCTGGCAATCCTCGTCATTTCGGCCGGCTCCTTGGCGCCCAAGAACGGAATCAGAGAAGGTATCTTGAGTCGGGCGGCTGCGCAACGAATTTCGCGCGGGTAGGCAAATTTCTACGCGGGAATCACCTGACGGCGGGGGTCGCCCAAGGGAGAAGCGGCGGGGCTTGCCAAAAAGGAGAACCCCGGATTCGCTGGGGGAGGCGAACCCGGGGTCGGGGGGCTGAGAGGGCTAGGGGCCGAGGAAAAATCCGTTAGTAGCTCAAATGGCGCAGGAGCTGCGCGGCCCGGAAGGCGATCTGCATTCCGAGAACGATGAGCGTGTCGCGCAGGATCGAGAGCTTTTCGCGCATGGGGATGACCTCCATGGCCGCGTCATAGGGGATGGCGACCGCGACGGCGGCGTATCCCGGGTACCCGCGACGTCCTGTGTGTGCTCTCATGCGTTCTCCTTCTTTTCGCGCTGGAGCCTGTTCGCTTGAGGCTCCAAGTGATTGAGCTAGTTGACCATGCACACCGCGTTGTCGTGCTCGATGCCTACAACCATCGACTTGAAAATATCCACGTCCCAGCAATCGGCGATGCGAAGCCGAACCACCTCTTTCGTTTCCGAAAGCATTTTGCCGCGCAAGGGGACCTTCAGGTCGCCCGTCATGACTCGAAGAACCACCGGCTGCCCCATCCAAACCGCGTAACCACGTTCCATGCCCGATTGCCTCCTCGGAAGTCTTGCTCGAACAGTCGCAGTTTCGCGGGCGGGGCCGATCTGGCCAATGGTACAGGGGACTAATTCGGTTGGGAGGAAGGTACTAGTGGGATTCGAGGGCCTCGGCAAGGGTTTTGAGGCGGCTTTTTCTGCTATTGTGGAATGGAGACTCGCCGGGAAGCCCGGCATTGCGCTTAGGCGAATTTAAAGCGAATACGGGTACCCAAGATGGACGCTCTGAAAAACCTGATCGAACAGCTCTATAACGTACGGGGACTGATTGAATGGGGCGGGACGCTGCTCGTCTGCACGGTGGTGTTCGTCGAGACAGGCATGTTTGTCGGGTTCTTTTTACCGGGCGACTCCCTGCTGGTGACGGCCGGAGTGTTTGCAGGAGCGGGGCAATTGAAGATTGCCGAACTGCTCACGTTTGTGACGGTTTGCGCAATCGCGGGCGATCAGATGGGCTACTGGATCGGGAGACGGGCCGGGCAGAGGCTTTATCAACGGCAAGATTCGCGGTTTTTCAAACGGCGGCATCTGGAACGCGCACACGAGTTTTACGAAGAGTACGGCGGGAAGACCATTATCATGGCGCGTTTTGTGCCGATTATCCGGACATTTTGCCCTCCGGTGGCTGGCGCGGCGGAGATGAGCTATTTGCGTTATCTGGCGTACGACGTGGTGGGCGGATTTTTGTGGGTCTGGGGAATGATCCTGCTCGGGTTCACGCTCGGACGGACTATCCCCAACATTGACAAGAAAATTCATATCGTGATTGCTGCCGTGATCGTTGCATCGTTTATTCCAGCCATTTACCACGCGTGGAAAGCCCGCGCGAGGAAGCCCGCGAGCACCCGTCCGCTGGAGAGCCCGGATTTAGAGCAGGAATAGCCGCGACCGCGCGCGAGCCTTGCCCGCCAGACAGAATCTCGCTTTCGTTGCACGCCTCGAATGTGGTTTGATTCCTTTTCACACGCACCGGAGGAAATTCATGGCTGGAAATGCGAACAATCGCTCTGTAAAAAAATGGGCGGGCAAATGGGCACTGGTTACGGGCGCGAGCGCGGGGATCGGACTGGAGCTGGCGCGGCAGCTTGCGGCTGCCGGCGCACATCTTGTGGTGACAGCAAGGCGCACGGACAGGCTCGAATCACTGGCGAGCGAACTTACGGCCAAACACCGCGTGAAAATCGAGGTTTGCGCGGCCGATCTCGCCGAGCCGGGCGCGCCCGACGAAATTCATGCATTTACCACGGAACGCGGAATAGAGGTCGAGATTTTGGTCAATAACGCAGGCTTTGGCGCGTTTGGATATATTCACAAAATCCCCGTGCAGCGGGCGGCGGAGATGATCCAGGTGAACTGCACGGCGGTGGTCGCGCTGACGCAGCTTTACGTGCCGGCGATGATTGCGCGACAACGCGGGGACGTGATGATCGTCTCATCGGTGGCAGCATTTCAGCCGGTGCCTTTCAATTCGGCCTATGCCGCGACGAAGGCGTTTGATCTGCTCTTTTCCGAGGGGATTGCTGAGGAATTGAGACCGTTTGGTGTGAATGTGTGCGCACTGTGCCCAGGGTCGACGACAACTGAATTTCAATCAGTGGCCGAGCAGCCGGATCGGACTTTTCGTTCAGCGGAGACGGCCGAGAAGGTGGCGCGCGTCGGGTTGGAGGGGATGGCCCGGGGCGAGACGTGCGTGATCTCCGGCGGGAAGAATTGGCTCATGGTGGAACTCGAACGGCTCGCGCCGCGGCGCTTCGTGGCGAAGATGGCGGCAAAGATGATGCAACCGGACGAGAGCGGGAAGCAAGGACGGCTGGATGTTTGAGCGCTACACAGAGAAAGCGCGACGCGTGATCTTTTTTGCCCGCTATTACGCAAGCGAGTTTGGAAGCAGCCATATCGATACTGAACATCTGCTACTGGGAATCCTCAAAGAAGACCGAACGCTGGCGAGCCGGTTGGTTCACAAATTTGGCGAATCCAAGTCAATTCGCGACGAGATCGCCGATAGAATCGAACGCGGCGAACGCATTGCGACAACCGTGGAAATTCCTTTGTCGCAGCAATCGAAGCAAGCTCTGATTTATGCCGCTGAAGAAGCGGATCAGCTGGGACATGAGCGCATCGGCTCAGAACATCTGCTGCTGGGGCTCTTGCGAACGGAAAATACAAGAGCGGCGCAGATCCTGAGAGAGCACGAGATCGACATGAGTGCCGTTCGCGGAATCCTTGGAGAGGCTGGGACGGAGGGTGCTCCAGGAAGCGAGAGGAACCTCGCGTTGGTCATTGTGCCTTTTCAGGTCGCGCTGGAACGCGTGATGGCTGCCTGGAAAGCAAAGGATGTACCGACACTCGCACAATGCTTTCGGGAAAATGGGCATTTGTGGAATCTGGACGGAGAAATTTCAGTTGGCCGAGCCAAAATCGAAGAGGAACTCCGCCGGTTTCTGGGGCTGATCGAACTCTACGCCGAGCCGCATGTGATCGACACGATGCCGCTGAGAGGCGTCATGCTTTCGATTTTGGAGTGGAAACCGGCCGTTGCGACCGCGAATGCACAGCAGGCTGCGTTTAGGATTCTGCTGCTGATGGAGCGACCCGCCTCGCTTGTCGTCAGCGCCCATTTGATCCGGCTAACGCCAGGACCGGACCTTTCGCAATAATCCATAGACATACTGTTTTTACCCGACTGGAGGCGATAGGCGAAGCTGCCGATATGTCTCGTGGGGGAGAACTGCATGGATGCGCAGATTCTAATTGTTGACGACGATGTTGCTTCTTGCGATTTCATGAAAGAAGTCTTAGTTCAGGCTACGGGGATGGGAGTGCTGGCGGTGACGGACAGCCGGGCGGCGCTAGCGCATCTGGCAAAAGAGAAATTCGTGGTGATTCTGCTCGATTACCAGATGCCGTCGCCGGATGGGCCCGAGTTGGCGCGGATCACGCGCAATTCGGGCCTCAACCAGATGACACCGATCATCATGGTGAGCGACGACCAGAGCACGGCGGCTATTTCGCACGGGTTCGCGGCGGGCGCGCATTTCTTCCTTTATAAGCCCGTGGACAAGGCGCGGCTGCTGCGGCTGGTGCGGGCAATGCAGGGCGCGGTGGAACATGAAAAGCGGCGCTTCCGGCGCGTTCCGCTGCACACGCGCGTCCGGCTGCAACTGGATCATTCGGAAATCGAGGGCGAGACGATCGACGTGAGCCTCAACGGAATGCTCGTGCGCGTGCCCGAACCGATCCCGACGACATCAATTGTGCGCGTGAGTCTGTACACTACAAACAACGGCGGAATGCCCATCACGGGTTCGGGTTCCGTGGTGCGCATGCTGAGCGGAAATCGATGCGGGATTCAGCTCAACCGGCTTGCACCCATCGAGAGCAGCCGACTGCAGGAATTTCTGCTGCCGATGATCATGAATGAGGGCAAGGAAGCTCCGATACAGACGATGATGAAAGCGTAGCGCGTAAGCAGCGAACAGCAGGAAGAAACCAACGATTGATACGATGGATGGTCGCCAAAGCAACCGAGGTCAGCGGCACGCCCGGGAAATGCGTGGCGCCCGGCCAGCATCGCCTTTCTTTTCTAGCGCGAGGCGCGCTGTGCAAGGGCTGACATACGCACAGGCAAGGGGCGCATGCGCTGCGGAACAATCGCCGGCTCGCTGCCGACGCGCAGGAGGCGATGGTCACAACCCGGAGCGGGATTGGCCTGGACGGCTGCAGGTTGCGAACAGTTCTCTTCGGGCAAAAGGACGTCTGCGGCTTTGCGCATAAGACCGACGCGGCTTTGAACATTAAACTTTTCAAACAGCGCCGAAACATGAAATTTCACCGTGCGCACGGAGATATTGAGCTTGCAGGCGATTTCCTTGTTGGAGCTGTCTTGCATGAGAACGCGCAGGACTTCGCGCTGGCGCTGGCTGAGATGGACCGGCGCGTGATTCTCGGTGCAGGCTTGCACGAGCCTGCGGGCCACCGGCAATAGACCGTCGAGTAGATCGTCTTCCGGGGCAACCATGACGCCAAAGTCCTTCGGGGACTTGCCCCGGACGAAACAATGAATGGCCATCAGACTGGCGGCCTGGTCGACGGGAAGACGTCCGTCGGGCTCGGCTCTGACTTCGAACCTTTCGGTGCCCGTTGCTTTGTCATAGAAGACGAAACGCTTGGGCTGAACCAAAAACTGGCCTTGCTGCAGCAGCGCGGTGCGAGTGCTCTCGTCCATCGGATCCCTCCCCGGGGGTGCGACGAAATTTCCCTCACATAGGCCAATCGGCGTACCTGCTGGTTAACTTTAGCCAATACGGGAAAGACCAGTGGGAAGATGTGAGCGGCCACATTAGAAAATTACAAAAATCGCGCGCGCAGCGTTCATTAGGATTCAGCGAAGCAATATCAGTTTCTTCTCGCGGATCATGAATTTGCGATCGCGCCAGTGAATTCGCCGCGGGAAAAAGCTCACCAGCCAAACGAAAAAAGCGAAAGCGTCACGCAGGGGCAGCAACCATCCCTTGCGGCGAACGAGCTGGTCGCCCATGCCGCGCGCGCCCACGCTGAGGGCAGCGTCCGTGCGAAGAAGGGCGTAGGCAGTCGGATAAGCATACGCGAGCCACCCGGGCGCGATGGCGGTAGCGACTATCGTCCAGAAAAGGCCCTGGGTGAAAATCAGACCGAGGTGCCCCGCGGGGCGCGAGAACCGGATGCTCAAATTCCAGCGTAGCTGATGGCGAAACGCTTCCGAAATCGACTGATGGGGATAGACGATCGAAACGGTGTGGCGACAAAGCTCAACGCGAAAGCCGCGACGCGCGAGGAGATTGCCGAGCTCGTAATCGTCGCAAAAATAGTCGGCGATGGCTTCGAATCCACCGATTTTTGCCAGATTCTGCTTCGTGGTGGCCATGACGGCGCCGAGCATAAAATCGATTTTTTTGCCACCGAGCATCCAGGCCGCGAGAACGCCAGGAGCGAAATCGGCGCTGTTACCAAGGGCTTCGAGGTCTGCGGCCAAAGAGCCATCCGTGAGGCCGCGATAGAGGCAAGTGACGCCGCCCACTTGCGGATCGGCGAACGGGGCCGCAACCGAGTGCAGGAAACGAGGATCGAGGCGAACGTCACTATCGCTCACAAGAAGGAGTTCGTAACGAGCCTCACGGGCCATGCGGCAGAGTTTATTCACTTTGTCGCTCACGCCGACTGGCTCTGAGCCGACAAGCAGGCGAATCGAACGCTGCGGGAACGCAGCGATGATTTTTTCGATAACGGGAATGGCCGGGTCAGTTTCGTCAGTTACACAAAAGAGGATTTCGAATTCGGGATAGTCTTGCGCGCAAAAGCTTGCATAGTTTTCGTACGTTTCGCGATCGAGGCCGCGAATAGGTTTGAGAATGCTTACGGGCGGCGCAAAGTGCGCGGCCGAAGGAGTTGGCGAGGCGCCAGGCTCGTCACGGAAGAACCGGGCGGCGGCGACGCTGGCAAGGACGTAGTAGACGTAAGGCGCGAGCGCGAGGAGCAACAGCACATCGCGAACCGCCGTCCACGGCGTCATGAGGTTAGCCTTTGCCGAGAACCACGAGCACCACACCGACACAGACGATCGTGACGCCCAGCCAGCGCTGCGCCGTGACGCGTTCTTTCAGGAAAAATTTGCCGCCGATGGCGCCCACCGCGTAATTGAGCGCCGTCGCGGGGAACACCAGGCTGGCATTGGCCATGGAAAGCATGCCCATCAGGGCAAAAAAGGCTGCCGCCATCATGCTGATGCCGAGCCACAACCAGGGCACTTTTACAACAGCGAGCACGTGCCGCGCAATGGCGTGCGGACGAAAATCATGGACTTCGCCGATTTCTTTCGTGGCGCGGGAGATGCACATTTCGCCGCCGGTGCCGACAACGACGACAATGAAATACAAAATGACGATCGTGGTCACGGGGCAAGGTCCTCGAAAGATCTTACGTGAGTGCGGCCCACGATAAAGACGCCGGAGCAGATGATGATCACACCCAACCAACGCAGGGGCGTGACAACCTCATGCAGAAAGTATTTCGCGAGAATCGCGACGATCAAATAGGAGAGGGAGGCGGCCGGCTGAACGTAACTGTAATCGGCCCACGAAAGCACCACGAGGAAAGCGACGAAGTAGGCCAGAAGCAGGCCGATGCCTATCCAGATCGTCCCGTTCGTGAATCCCTGAATGAAAAAGTGAAGGATGCTATGCAGAGACCAGCCCTGCCATCCGACCTGCTTCATGCCCTTGCTGACAAAGGTGTAGCCGACAGGAGAAGAGCAGACGATGATGATCATCATCACCAGCGTTTTGAGGCGCCGGGCCGGCTGATTGCTCATGCGCCGTGTGTTTCGCTGGCGGTGCGGGCCTCAGATGAGGCGTGCATGGCAGGAACGGAAACCATTGCCTTCTTTTCGACGCCGCCTCGGTCACGCGACACCTTGATGCGGTCGGCACGGAGGCGGAGGAAGTCAACGGCTTCGTGGTAGAGGCGCTTGCGCTCGTTGGAGTCCCAGAGGGCGTCGCGGACGATGCGCCAAACGACTCTCGGGCGGAAGTAATAGCTATCGTAGAAACGGTTCACGGCCTCGACCATGTATTCCTTGGTGAGACCGGGATATTCCAAGTGCGGAAGCTGATGGCCGCCATCGTCAGTGATTGCCTCGCCATGGAGGAAGCCTTCACGGACGCCCTGATCGTAAAGCTCGGTGCCTGGATAAGCGTGAGCGAGAGAAACCTGAATGGTTTCGCAGTCGAGTTCTTTGGCGTAGTCGATCGTTTTTTCGATGGTTTCCTTGGTCTCGCCCGGGAGACCGATGATGAAGTCGCCGTGGACCTTGATGCCGACTTTTTTGCAATTTTGGACGAACTTGCGCCCCATTTCGACGGTGGCGCCCTTCTTGATGCTCTTGAGAATTTGCGGGTCGGATGATTCGAAGCCCACGATGAGCAGGCGACAGCCGGCGTCAGCCATGGCGCTTAGCGTGTCATAGTCGCTGTGGCAGCGCGCCGTGCAGGACCACTGGAAGCCAACCGGCTGGAATTCCTTACAAAGCGCGAGGACGCGATCTTTGCGAATATTGAAGGTATCGTCGTCGAAGAAAAATTCCTTGGCTTGCGGGAACATCTTGTGCGCCTGGCGAAATTCGCGCGCGACGCTTTCGACCGAGCGCGTGCGCCATGCGTGTCCCGAGAGCGTTTGCGGCCAGAGGCAGAAGGTGCAGAGAGCGGGACAGCCGCGCGAAGTGTAAAACGAAATAAAGGGATGGAGCAGAAAGGGAACGTTGTAATTTTCGATTGTCAGGTTCTGTTTGTATACGTCGGTCGCAAAGGGCAGCTCATCAAGTTCCGCGGTTTGCAGCAGGGGGCGCGATTCATTGTGAACCACTTTGCCGTCTTTCACATAGCTCGCATTGCGGATTTCCGCGAGCGGCTTGCCCTCGGCATATTCGACCACGGCGTGATCGAACTCGCCGCGCACGACGAAATCTATATCCTGGCTTGCGAGCAAGCTTTCCGCAGGCTTGATCTGCACGTGGGGGCCGACAAAAGCGATCTTGAGGTCAGGCTTGCGCTCTTTCATGGCGCGGGCCATGCGGAGATCGCTGTTGAACCCGACGGTCGATGTGAAAAGAACCACAAATTCGTAATCGAGCGCGGTTTGTATCGCTTCGGCGGGCTTGATGTGGCGCGGGGGCGCATCGAGAAGACGGCTGCCGGGCAGCATCCCGGCGGGATAGGAAAGCCACACCGGATACCAGTAGGATTCGATTTCGCGCGTTGCCGGCCAGCGCGACCCGGCGCCTCCGTCGAATTTTTCGAAACTCGGCGGATTCAGGAAGAGCGTCTTCATCGCAGACGGCATTTACGAGTCCCCCTCAGGAACACGAGCGTGAGATCCAACGGAACGATTGTACTTGAATTAAGGAATCGGCCAAAGACAAGGTTTCATGTAGTTTACGGGAAAAGCTTTGCCAACTGGCCGGTGGCCTGGAGCAGAGCGATCTGGGCCTTTTGCTCGGCGAAGTTGGCGTCGAGGAACTCGACAAACTTTTCGCTTTCATCGAGTTGCGCTTGCTCGACGTCACCGAGAGTAGCCTGGCCCTGCTGAAGCTTCGATTGCTGGAGCTCGAGCGTTTGCTGGGCAAGCTTCAGAGCCCAGTTCGCCACGTCGCGGCTGGCTTCGAGCTCGCGGAGATTCTGCCACTGCTCCTCGGCGCCGCTCCGAACCTGTTCGCGTTTGGTTGTGAGATTCGCTTCAGAGGCTTCGAGCTGGCTTTTGGCCAGCGCAACGTTGGCAGAAGTCTTGGCGGCAAAAAGCGGGATCGTGATCTGCGCGCCCACATTCACGTTGTTGCGCTGAAACGTTTTGTAGAACTCGTCGTAATTATTGAATTTGCTGAGGATGCTGTACTGGCCGACCAGATCTATGGTGGGCCAATAGCTCAGCCTGGCGCCGCGCAGCAACTCCCGTTTGGCCGCTTCGTCACGCTCGGCTTCGGCGATGCCTTTGTCGTTTTGCACCACGAGGCCGACGATTTGCCCGTCCGATTCCTGCGCGAAGTCATCGGCAAAATTCGCCTGATCCTGTTGCTCCACTTCGAGAGGAGCGTCGTCAGGCAGGCCGGTCAGGTCGCGAATCTGCCGGCTGAGCACGGCGTCGCGCCCTTGCAGCTTGATCAGACTCTCATTTACCTGAGCCAGCGAAAGCTGGTCCTTCGTTTCTTCGATGGGCAATTCTTGATTTGCGGCGATCCGTTCCTGCGTCACCTGGAGGACTTTTTCGGCGCTTGCCTGCTCCTGAGCAAGCAGCTGAAGCGAGTGGCGAACTTCAGCAAGCTCCAGATAAGCCGTAGCAGTGCGAGCGATCACGTCGCTTTGTATCCGATCGATTTCGAGCTTTTCGCTTTTGGCTCGCTCTTCCGCGGCGTGCTGTTCCGCTTTGAGTTCGGGATTGAAAAGCGATTGCGTGTAATCGAGTTGGAAAACCGCGGGGGCATTTCCGCCAGGCAGGGATGGAAATCCATACGTGTATGCGGCGCCGGAGCCGGTGTAGAGATTGGGGAGGAACGAGGCGCGATCGACGCCTGCTTCCCGGAGCGCCACGTTATATTGCATGCGCGCAAGTTTCAGATCGGAGCTATTTTGTTCGGCGAGAGCGACGGCCTGCTGAAGCGTCAGCGTCGAAGAGTTAGCGCCGGCGTCAGACTGTGCCCATGCGTTCGTCGCGCCCGCCGCGGCGAAACATCCGGTCAAAAATAGGGCGGCGCGGAAGAGCGAACGGCGGCTTGAAAGCGTCACTGCGATTCCTTTTCGAGTTTGCTGAGCCTCGTGCGGGCTTCCTTCTGGTTGGGGTCAAGCTGGAGCGCCGCGCGGTACTGTTCGGCGGCAACGCCGGGTTTGCCCTGGCCCTCGTACAGGCGGCCCAGCCATACGCGAGCCGCTGCGTGCGACGGCCAATTGCTGTGGTCCGCGGTGCTCGCGATATAGGACTTCAGATAGCGTTCGGCATTGTCGGCGTCGCCGCCGGAGAGAATCAGCTCGACGCCACGGTAGAAATCGAGGCGCGGATCGTTGGGCGAAGCGGCGGATGCAGCAGTTATCGCGGAATTCAAGTCGTCCGGCTTATTTTCGTTAATGAAAAAATTTGCGGCCTGCAGGTAGGGATCGACATCGGTGGATTTCGAATTGACCACCGCGTGATATTCGGCGGCTGCGTCGGCCGGCTTTTTCAGAGCTTCATTGTCGTAAACAGCTCGCGCAACGTGGCCCTCGACGGGATTCAGCGTTGCGATGGCGTCGACCTGCGCAAGAGCCTCGTCCTTATTACCGCCCGCGATCCACGGAGCGTCGATGCAATATTCCTCCAGATCGCGGCGCGCTTCGATGTTAGAAGGGTCGAGATGAACGGCGTCTTCGAACTCCGCCTTCACTTTTTTCGCCACAAAGAAGCTGTGTTCGCGGTCGGCCTTGCCCCCGTAGGCGCGTCCCAGCCAATCCGCGTAAACGGAGTTCTTGGGAGCGAGCGCCACTGCCTTTTCCTCGGCAGCAACCGAATTATCGTAATCGTGGAGCTCGTAATAGCTTCGACCCAGCCAATAATATGCCACCGCATCCGAAGGGTCTTGCGAGAGGGCAGACTGCAGTGTCGCGATGGCGCCACGGTAATCGCCCGAAATCACCTTTCGCTCGGCGTCTGCGACCACGGGCGAATCGGCCGCGTAAACAGCCCGCAGCCCCAGAAGAAGAACGAACATCGAAGCAAAGACGCCGGCGAGCACTCGCATCCTTCTCGCAAATCTCACGAACCCTCCGTCATGGGGCGGACGCTCATTCCGTCATGCAGCGTGCGATCCTGCGGCACGGCAACGCGATCGCCCGCCTCTAAGCCGGAGAGCACTTCGTAGTTAGACGGGTTGGACACACCGAGAATGACGTTTTGGCGCCTTACGGCGCCGTCCTTGAATACGTAAACATAACGTTGGCCATTGTCGTCGCGCACGGCGCCGCGCGGAATAACCAGTGCGTTTTTGGCTTCGCGCACGAGTATGCGGACATCGACGTTGGTGTTGGGAACCAGTTCGAGTTGATCGTTATCCACCGCGCAAAGCACCTCGGCCACACTGCGCATGCCGTATTTCACGACCTCCTTGGGCACTTCGCCCGTTTTACCGGTCCACATGTGCCCAGGAAGCGCGTCCCACGTTACCTCAACGGTCTGGCCAGGGGCGAGCATGCCCATGTCCGGTTCGTCTACGTATACCCGAACGCGGACTCTATGCAAATCGGCCATATCCGCCAGCTCATCGCCGACCTTCACGTAGTCTCCGACTTGCACGGGAAGAGCATAAAGCGTTCCATCCAGGGGAGATGTAACGGTAGCTGAACGCAGCTTGTCTTCCAGCGAGCTGATTTGATCCTGATCCTGATGCAGGCGCAGCTCAGCTTGCTCGACGTTTGTGCCGGATTCCTCCTTCATCGCATTCTGGCGATCCTGAAGCGACTGGAGATGCGCCTTGGCCTTGGCCAGTGCCGTGGCGTTGTTCTCCAGCTGATCTTTGGTCGCGGCTTGCTCCGACAAGAGGTTTTCGAGCGCGGTTTGGGAGCGCTCCAGATTGGCGACGTCGGCTTTAGCGGATGCCAGATCGCTCTGCAACTCCGCTACTACGGCGGGCGGCCCTCCTGCCTTTGCATTGCGCAAGGCCGTCTGGGCCGCAATTAGGTCGGCGCGCGATTGCGCCAGTTGCGTTTGGATGTCGGAAGCATCGAGCGTAAGGATCAGCTGCCCGCGATGGACCGTCTGCCCCTCGGTCGCCGCGACCTTGGAAACGAAGGTCGGAAACTGGGCGCGCGCGACATAAGGATCGATCGGCTCGATTCTGCCGTTGCTGGTGATCGTCTGGCTCACGTCCGCACGCGTCACGCGGACCATAGGCACGCCCGGGGGCGGCCGCCGAACCGCAACCAAAACCAGCGTGACGACGATCGCCGCAATCACGCCTCCAATTATCGACTTTTGTCTCTTAGTCGTTGCCGCCATCCCAATCGTGGGTCGCGTTGGAGCACGCTAACCCGCCCGGAATGATGAAATTGTAGCAGAGCCTTTCGGCGCCTGCCCCACAAGACGATGAAAATCTTCAAAGGGATGCCTGAATAGCACCTGAATAGCCCGGTCCGTTGACCCACCTTACGAGATGCTTCGGCGGGCGCATTGGCTTCACGCATGATCCACGCGCGCCCGGCGGCCGGCTTTCCACTACAATGGAGCCGCGGCCATGAAAATTTACAACGAGCAGATCGCCCTGCAATCACAAAAGCCGCGCGAGGTCTTCAACATCACAACCCGGGTGAAAGCGGCCGCGGAAAAAAGCGGCGCCCGCGAGGGCATTGCCGTCGTCTCCTCATTGCATTCCAATACAGCCGTGATCGTGAATGAAGACGAGCCGGGTTTGCTGGAGGATCTGGCGGAATGGCTGCAGGAGGTTTCGCCCGTGCGCGACAACTACAGGCACCTTGGCCGGTTTGACAGCGCGGCAAACGTACATTTTCAAGGCTTGCTTCTGCACCACCAGGTGGTTGTCCCGATCACTGAAGGACGGCTCGATCTTGGAAGCGGGCAGGCGGTCCTGTTCGTGGAACTGGACGGCCTTCGCCCGCGGCGCATCGTTGTGAAAATCGTAGGGGAGTAGCGATAGACTTTTCATGTCCATGGAACCGGACCCTCTCATTCAGCTCAACGAACTCAGCAAGCAGTTCCGCAGCTTTCACCGGCGCGAGGGGCTGTGGGGATCGATTCAAAACCTGTTCGTGCGAGAGTACCGCACCGTAACGGCCGTGGACCGCGTGAGCTTTTCGATCAACCGCGGCGAAATGGTCGGCTATATTGGACCGAACGGGGCCGGCAAATCGACCACGATCAAGATGATCTCCGGCATACTGGTGCCGACCAGCGGCGAAATCCGCGTGAACGGGTTCGTTCCCTACCGGCAGCGGCGGCAGTACGTGAAGACGATCGGAGTGGTTTTCGGCCAGCGAACGCAGCTCTGGTGGGATATCGCCGTAGTCGAATCGTTCAAGCTGTTGCGGCGAATTTATGACGTGCCGCAGCGCGAATTCGATGAACGCATGGCGCGCTTCAACGAGCTGCTCGGCATCAACGACTACCTGCACACGCCGGTTCGGAAACTGTCTCTTGGTGAACGCATGCGCTGCGATCTTGCCGCCGCGATGCTTCACAATCCCCCGCTGCTCTTTTTGGACGAGCCGACGATCGGGCTGGACGTGGTGGCGAAGGATCACATTCGCAAGCTCTTGCGCGCCATCAACCGCGAATTCCATACCACCGTGCTGCTGACGACGCACGATCTCGACGATATCGAAGAACTTTGCCGCAGGATCATGATCATCGACCACGGGCGCGTGCTCTACGATGGCCAGCTTGAGGAATTGAAGCTGCGGCTGCTGCGAACCAAGCAGGTGAAATTCGTGCTCAAAGACGGCCTGGACGCGGCGCGCATCGCGGCGATTGCCCGCGACGGCTGCGAGATCGAGCGCGTGGACCAGCTGACTCATCGGATTCGATTCGACCGCACGCAAATCGCCATCGCCGACCTGATCCGGCAAATCCTCGCGACGGTGGAGGTGCGCGACCTGCTGATCGAAGATGAATCGATCGAAGAGATCGTGAAGCGCATCTATGCCGGCGAGGCTTCGCTTGAGATTCCCGCATAGACGCAGGCGCCGCGACGCGGCGCGAAATCTCCGGTAGAATAAAAAGCTGCACGTATGTCGAACCCAACTTCAGTTGACCCAAACGCAGTTCCAGTTGTTCCTGAGTCCAGCGTCGGCGGAGAACCTCCTATTGCAGTGCAGACAATCGAGCTGACGCGCCAATACGAAGACCTGGTTGCCGTAAACCATCTTTCTTTTTCGGCGCGCACCGGCACGATCTTTGGGCTGCTCGGTCCGAATGGCGCCGGCAAGAGCACGTTAATCAAGATGCTGACGACGCTGCTGCCGCCGACTTCCGGAACGGCGCTGATCGACGGCTTCGATATCGTTCGGCAACCACGGCAGGTGCGGCGGCGCATTGGTTATGTTTCGCAGATGCTCTCCGCTGACGGCGACCTGACCGGCTATGAAAACCTGCTGATTTCCGCGAAGCTTTACGGCATTCCACGGCAGGAACGCGGTCAGCGCATAGCGCAATCGCTCGAGTTCATGGAGCTTTCACACGCGGCGCAAAAGTCGGTGCGGCATTATTCGGGCGGGATGATCCGTCGGCTGGAAATCGCGCAATCGATGTTGCATCGTCCCGTGGTGCTGTTCCTCGATGAACCGACTGTCGGGCTCGATCCAGTCGCCAAACGGTCAGTGTGGGCGCGAATTCAGGCGCTGCGCGGTGAATTCGATACGACGATCTTTATGACGACCCACGATATGGGCGAGGCCAATCATCTCTGCGACATCGTCGCGTTCATGCACTCAGGAAAAATTCTGGCGCAGGATTCGCCCGCCAACCTGAAGGCTCGCCTCGGCCCCACGGCTACCCTCGGCGACGTTTTCATCCATTACGCCGGCACGGCGATTTCGCCGACGGTCGAGGAAGGAGATTGGCGCAATGTCTCAAGCACACGTGGCACCGCACGCCGCCTGGGGTGAACACACCGGCCCGATCGACTTTCTGCGGCAGGTGGAGGCCGTAGCCGAGGCGGACATTCGCAAGCTGATTCACGATCCCATCGAGCTTTTCACGCGAATGATCCAGCCCGTGCTTTGGCTGGGAATTTTCGGCGAAGTCTTTTCTCGCGCTCGCGCAATTCCAACCGGCGGGCTGCGTTATCTGGATTTCATGACGCCGGGCGTGCTGGCGCAAAGCGTCCTTTTCGGCGCGATTTTCTACGGCATTTCGCTGATTTGGGAACGCGACCTCGGCATCGTGCACAAATTCCTGGCGAGCCCCACGCCGCGGTCGGCACTCGTTCTCGGGCGCTCGGTTTCGTCGATGGCGCGGGCCGTGTGCCAGATGGTGCTCGTCTACGTGTTGGCCGCGCTGCTCGGGGTGAAGCTGCACATCGGATTTCTCGAAGTCCTGGGCGTGACGGTTGCCGTGATGCTGGGCGCTGCGATTTTCTCCACGTTTTCGCTGATCGCGGCTTGCGTCGTGAAATCGCGCGAAAGATTCATGGGCATCGGACAGGTGCTCACCATGCCTCTCTTTTTTGCCAGCAATGCGATTTATCCGCTCAGCATGATGCCGAGATGGCTGCGCGCGATCTCCGTGGTGAATCCATTGACCTATCAGGTGGATGCGCTGCGCGGACTGATGGTGACGGGCGGCGTGAGCCTTTTCGGCTTCGCGCACGATTTCGGCGCGCTGGTGGCCGCTTTCGCGGTGCTGGTGGGCATTGCGACGACGCTGTACCCCAAAATCATCACGTAGATTCGGCCGCGCCTACCGATACACTTGCGAACGCTGCGAGGTTTCCCGGCATTTGCTTGACGCGATTTTGAAACCGCACTACCTTTAATTTGTTGTGGCTGCGATCACGCTTAAAGTCAACGGCAGCACTCACACGATCGACCTCGACCCGACTACGCCGCTTCTCTACGCGCTGAGCGACGATCTCGCGTTGCGCGGCCCGAAATTCGGCTGCGGCCTTGGGCAGTGCGGCGCCTGCACCGTAATTATCAATGGCGAGGCGATTCGGTCGTGCATCACGCCGGTGCAGACGGTCGCCGGGGCCGAAATCACCACGCTCGAAGGCATCGGCACGCCGGAAAAACCGCATCCGCTGCAGAAAGCGTTCATCGAAGAGCAGGCCGCGCAATGCGGTTTCTGCCTCAACGCAGTGATTATGACCGCGAAGGCATTCCTCGATAAGAATCCAAAACCCACAGACGCAGAGTTGCAGCAGGCGCTTTCAAACGTGCTGTGCCGCTGCTTCACGCACGTGCGCATGTACCGCGCGATCCAGCGCGCTTCAAAAGAGATGGCGCGATGACCGCGACAGCCGAACCGCGCACCGCTCTACCGCTGGCGATGACGCCCGATGCTCGCGCCGCCTTTGAACGCACGCGACTTTCGCGCCGCGGATTCCTGAAGGCGTCCGGCGCGCTGACGGTCGGGTTCTGTTGCTGGAGCGCGGCCTCGAGCGTCGATCCCGTGCTTGCGCAGTTCGGCGTGGGACTTACGGAGGGCTCACCGCCGGCCGATCAAGTGGATTCGTGGATTTCCGTTGCCGCGGATGGCTCGGTGACCGGCTACACCGGGAAACAGGAGCTTGGCCAAGGGATCGTGACCGCGCAGACGCAGCTTGTTGCGGAAGAGTTGTGCGTTCCTTTTGCCCGCGTCACCATGATCGCCGCAGACACGGCAAAAACGCCGGATGAGGGTTACACGTCCGGCAGCCAATCGCACCCGACCAATTTCAATCATGCAAATCTCGCGCAGGCCGCCGCCACGGCGCGGCAGGCGTTGATTCAGCTCGCCTCGCAGCACTTGGGCGTACCGACTGCTCAATTGACCGCACGCGACGGCGCGATTTTCGTCGCCAGCAATCCTGCAAAGAAAATCTCTTACGGCGAACTCGTCGGAGGCAAAAAGTTCAGTCTCGCGCTCGACTCCTCCGCGCCGCGGAAACCCTATTCCGAATGGACAATTCTCGGGAAACCGATTCCGCGCATCGATATTCCCGCGCTCGCCACCGGCACTTTTGAATTTGTCCACAATGTAAAAGTGCCGGGCATGTTGCATGGGAAAGTGGTTCGGCCGCCGGTTGTCGGCGCCACCGTAAACCGCGTGGATGAAAGCTCCGTCGCCGGAATGCCAGGGCTCGTGAAGGTGGTGGTGAAGAGGAATTTCGTCGGAGTCGTGGCCGAAAAGCCATGGCAGGCGATCCAAATTGCTAACAAATTAAAAGTGGATTGGACCTCCGGCGCCGGTCTGCCCAAGCAAGCCGATTACTACGACTATTTGCGGAAGCAATCGCCTTCGCGCGACGCATTCCTGATCAATTCGGGCGCTGTGGATCAGACGCTCGCTTCCGCCGCGACCGTATTGAAAGCGACGTATCTGCATCCGTTTCAGATGCACGGCTCGATGGGGAGCTCGTGCGCCGTGGCAGACGTGGCAAACGGCAAAGCGACGATCTGGTCTGCGACGCAAGGCGTGTGGCAGCAGCGCGGGTCGGCCGCGATCCTGCTCGGCATGAATCCGGAAGACGTGCACGTGATTTTTGTGCGCGGCTCGGGCTGCTATGGCCACAATGGGGCGGACACAGTGTCCTATGACGCCGCGCTTCTTTCGCAAGCCGTCGGCAAGCCTGTGCGCGTGCAGCTTTCTCGCAAAGACGAGATGGCTTGGGAAAATTACGGCAATTCGTACGTGCTTGATTGCCGCGCGGGCCTCGACGCGAAGGGCAACATTATCGTGTGGGACCACGAAACGTGGTCTCCGGTCCTGGGCAATCGTCCGGGCGCCGAGCGGCCGGGCAACGTGATCACCGGATTTCTCGCAGGCTTTGAACCCGAGCCGTTCCACGCGCAATCGCCGCCTTCGCAGCCGCGCGGATTCAACAACGGCAGCAACGCGATTCCCTCTTACGTGGCCGGCTGCGTCGACGATCGATGCGGCGGCGCGGGCTCGATCAGAAGCGAGCGTGTTCTCACGCACAACGTGGTTTCGCCATTTTGGACCGGGCCGCTGCGTTCGCCGTCGCGGCTGCAAAATACATTCGCGCACGAATCTTTCATGGACGAGATCGCCGCGCACATCAAAACCGATCCCGTCGCGCTGAGGCTGAAATATCTCACAAACCAACGCGTGGCCGGCGTGCTCCAGGCTGCCGCGCACGCGTTCGGATGGGACGCGCGCCCTTCGCCGAAATGGCAGCGCGCAGAGGGCGTGGTGGCCGGCCGCGGTGTTTCCTGCGTCGCCTACGAAGGCGCAAACGGCTATTCGGCTATGGTGATCGAGGCGGAGGCCGATACCAATTCAGGCGTCGTCGCCGTAAAGCGCATCGTGGTCGCTGTCGATTGCGGGCCGATTTCAAATCCCGACGGCTTGCGCAATCAGTCCGAAGGCGGCGCATTGCAAGGCGTGAGCCGCGCGCTTGGCGAGGAGGTCACCTGGGACGATCACAAAGTGACTTCGGTGGACTGGCGCAGCTACCACTCGCTGCCGCTCGGTTTCGCGATTCCGCAGATCGAAGTCGTGCTCGTGAATAATCCCGGCGAACGCGCGGACGGCGCGGGCGAACTTGCGATCACGCTTTCCGCCGGCGCGCT
>Ga0335074_10000345_pt1 | contig 68752 bp, 59 predicted proteins | sample Lox_Sample_23_FD_206715 | JGI IMG/M metagenome (GOLD analysis project Ga0335074, IMG submission 206715) | Soil microbial communities from Loxahatchee National Wildlife Refuge, Florida, United States - Lox_Sample_2.3 | ecosystem: Environmental > Terrestrial > Soil > Wetlands | place: USA...
CGGTCGGGCCGGTGTCCGTGCCGACGGGATTCAGCTTGCGATAAACCACCCCCGTCGCCACGGCGCTGGCGGCGAGGACACCGGCGCGGATGAAATTCCGGCGGTTGAAATAAACCGACGACGGCGTGATTTCACGCGCGGAAATTTTGTTCGACCCCTTCATTGGCTGCAATGGTTTGACTGCCCCAATAACTTAATGGTTCAAACCGGAATTGCAACCGTCTAGACCGGCAATTCAGCCAAAGGCGGGCGGATTTTTATTTCGGTTCCGGCCTTTGCGTCACTTGCGCGAGGTCACCGGGGCGGTTCCATTTGGCATAAACGTTTTGCACGTCGGCTGTGGTGAACTGCGTGTAATTCTTCCGGCGTGAACGCGTTCGTCCAGCGGCAGGTCGCGCATCCGCGCGGCCTCGATGCGCAGGACGACTCCCAGATTTTCGGCGGTCATAAATTTTAATGAAGCAAACAATAAACTTGCGCCGTTCAAGTGCGAACGGAAAACTAAATTCCAGCGCGATTTTTTGCTGGTTTGCGCGATGGTGCGAGGTTAATGTTGGCATACACAATCAAACCATTCAACCCATTCGGCCTATGGACATCATTTTTAACTGCCCCAATTGCGAGCAGGAGCTGGCTGTGGATAGCGCCGGCGCGGGCACGGAAATCGAGTGTCCCTCCTGCGGCGAAACCATCACCATTCCGATGGAGTCCACGAAGCCCGCGCCCGCCAACGGGCCGGCCGACGCATCCGCTCCCGGTCTTGCGCCGAGCGCCATTTCCACTTCCGCCGCAGCCAAGGTGGAGATGCATCTTAAAGTGCCGATGAGCGACAAGTCCGGCACAAGTCTTATCAAAAAGCCGGCTGTGCCGCTTGCGGTCGCGGCCAAGGGCGGTGCCACGCAAATCCGCGTCCGCACCATCCGCCGCGCCAGTTGCATCGAGGCCGGCCACGACAAGTTTGATGAGAAGGTCTCGGAATTTTTGAACGAGGTCACGGAGGCTGCCGTCGTCAGCGTTCACACGATTAGTTACACCTATTTCGACGTCGGCACACAGAAAATTTTGAACGACTATGGCCTGGTGGTGATTTACCGGGGATGAACGGTTGGAAGTCGCAGATTGTCGTTGCCCGGAAATCCTGCAACTTTCAACTTGCAACCATTTTTCGCATCGTTACTTTCGCCGCATGAATTGTCGGATTATTTTGCTGTTTGCTGCCACCGCGTGTGTGGCGTTGGTTCCATTCCGCTCGCCCGCGCCGCTGATTTATTATCCCGGCGAGGGTTGGTATTACGAGCCCGCCGGTGAAACAGCGGATTGGGTGCGGCCAAATGCCGAGGCACAATTACAGGTGGCGGACCAGGCGTTCACCAACCGCAATTATTCCCTCACGCTCCGCGCGGCGCACCGCGTCGTGCGCGTGTGGCCGCTGTCGGATTACGCGCCACACGCGGAATATCTGGTCGGCCGCTGCCTCGAAGTGTCGGGCAGGGACGAGGCGGCGTTCAACGCATACCAGACCATCGTCGAAAAATATCCGCACAGCCCAGACTACGAGGACGTGCTTTGGCGCCAATATAAAATTGCCAACCGCTTTCTCGACGGTGAATGGTTCCGGCTGTGGAACACCGTCCCGCTTTACCGCTCGATGGACAAGACGGCAGATATGTTCACCAAAATTGTCCAGAACGGTCCTTACAGCGACGTGGCGCCGCACGCACAATTGCGGATCGGCGCGGCGCGGGAGAAGCAGGAGGATTATGACGACGCAGTGAAGGCTTATGAGACTGCGGCCGACCGTTATCACGACCAGCCGGCCATTGCCGCTGACGCATTGTTCAACGAAGGCGTCGCGTGGCAGAAACAGGCAGCGACCGCCCAATACGACCAAAGCGCCGCCCAGCAGGCGATTGCGGCCTATACCGATTTTAAAACACTTTACCCAAACGACCAGCGTGTGCCCGAGGCACAAAACGCCATCGCCACGCTTAAAGCCGTTCAGGTTCGCGGCAATTTTGAAATCGCGCAGTTTTATGAAAAGAGCAAAACCTTGAACGCCCAGCAACGGCGGGATGGCGCCATCGTCTATTACAACGAAGTGTTGCAACTCAACCCGAATTCACCCTATGCTGCGGAGGCGCGCGCGCGCCTCGAAGCGCTCAAACCGCACGCGCCAACCCCGCCGGCGAGTTGAGATGCGCCCGCTGATTTTTTTTGCCGGTTGTGCGGCGCTGGCGTTGCTTGCCGGCTGCGCTGGTTATCATTTTGGTCCGGTCACGGGTGAGGACGCCGGCGAAAAGACCGTCGAAGTTTTGCCCTTTAACAGCCAGGCGCTTCAGCCGCGGCTCGGCGAAGCGGTGACACAAGCGTTGCGCGAGCGTTTGCAGGCCGACGCCACTTATCGGCTTGCCACGCACGGGCCGGGCGACATCGTTGTCACCGGCGACATCACGAGCTACAACCGCGAAGGTTTGAGTTATTTGAACAGCGACGTCACGACGACGGAAGATTACCGCATCGGCATCGTCGCGCATGTCGTTGCGCGCGAACGCGACACCGGCAAGGTGCTGTTCGATCAGAACGTGAACGGCTACGCGCTGGTGCACGTCGGGACGGATTTGGCGAGCGCCGAGCGGCAGTCAGCGCCGTTACTGGCGGAAGATTTGGCCCAAAACATCGCGGAATTGCTGACCGAAGGCGCATGGTGATAAATGTGTTGCATTTGTTGAAACCAGTTTCCATTCTTTGTCGTCTCTCAAACTGAACCGTTAAACCCAACAACTGATTATGAAAAGAAACCTCCTGAAAATCACAGCCGGCGCTTTATTTGCGGCGGCTATTGTTGCCACACCGGCATTGTCCCGCGCGCAAGACGCCACGACCAACGCGCCCGCAATCAAACTCTCCAAACACCTGATGTTTCGCGGCACGGTCAGCGCGATTGACACGAACGCGATGACCCTGACGGTCGAAACCCGCACGTTTGCCATCACCTCCGAAACTAAAATCACCAAGGACGGCCAGCCCGCCACATTAGACGAAGGTACTGTGGGTGAACCCGTTTCTGGCGCTTACAAGAAGGCTGACGATGGCACACTGAACGCGACGACCATTCACTTCGGGGCCAAAGCGGGCAAGAAAAAGAAGGAAACCACGGCAGGCAACTAAAGTGCCAGTTGTTTTGATAATTCAAGGCGGACGATGTCGTCCGCCTTTTTCATTTTACTGCCGTTTCCACCAACTGGTCATGCCTTTGGGTTTATTCGGCGATTGCGGTGATTGCGATTGCTGCCGCAGGAGCAGGCTCCGCGCGGCTTCCAATGCCATGATAAAATCTTCGTAGCTCAAAAACCGGTCAGCGGGGTTTTTCGCGAGAGAGCGGACCAGCGCATCGCTCGTCGGCTGCGTGATTTCGGGCGTAACACCTTCAACCAGATTGGGCGGCGTCAACGGCGTTTGCACCTGGGCGATGATGACTTCCTCGACCGTCGGCGCGTCAAACGGCACATGGCCGGTCAGCGCGTGATACAGCGTCGCACCGAGGCTATACATGTCCGAAAGGAAAGTTTCGCGCTCACGTTTGATTTTCTCGGGTGCGACGTAATACGGCGTTCCTTCGGTGACTTCGCTTGATTCCTCCTCCACATCAGCTTTGCGCGCGAGGCCGAAATCAATCAGCTTCGGCTCGTGATCCACGTTGAACAAAATGTTTCCCGGCTTGATGTCGCGGTGCAGCAAATCGTATTTGAGCGCCATGTCGAGTGCGGAGGCGATTTTCGTGCCGATGTCGAGCACGTCGAGTTCCGGCAGCGTGTGCAGTTTTTCGATGCGCTCGTCGAGGCTGCCGCGGTCCGCCAGTTCCATCACGAGGTATTGCTGGCCTTCCCATTCGTCGAACGTGTAAATGTGGACAATGTTCGTGTGATTGAGCCGGGCGCAGGCGCGGGCTTCACGGTAAAAATTTTCCAACGCCCGCGGGTCTTCGAGCAGTTCCTTCTTCATCAACTTCACCGCCACCATGCGCTCCAGCGTCGTGTCCCAGCCGCGATACACCGTGCCGTTGCCGCCCGACGCGATGACGCTGCGCAACTCGAATTGCCGCAGCCGCATCGGCATCATGATGGGATGTCCGCATTTCGTGCAGGGGACGGTGCCGAGCGGGGGTAAATCGCCGGGAATGAAAACTTTCGTCTCGCACCAGCCACACGTCACCATTCGTAAAGGTTTGTCGCTCATGCCTGAAGTCAATTTAGCACCGCGCCGGAATCCGACAACGCAATTCTCGCGCAAAAATCCTTTTGACAAACGGGCGGAGATGATGTTTATTGCGCGCGGTTAAGGACAAAAAAGTGAAAACCACGTTTGTAAAACTGATGAAGCACGTGCCGGTCAATGGCTGGATGGCCATTTGCCAGCGCGACTCCCGTCCTTTTGGCATCGTGGGAACGAAATTCTGATTTAGCAAAACAATTTTCAAGAACCCGCGATTGCCAGTCAATCGCGGGTTTTTTGCATTTTTGACGCTAAACCAAAATGAAAGGAAAAAACATGAACACAAACAAAACACGGGTGCTGACGAGGTTTGCCCCGGAAACGCGGTTTGAGCTGCGGCCCGCGCCGACAGCGCCGTTCCGCGCCGTCCAGGAAACCGAGTTCGAACGGCTCAAAAACAAACTGCTCGCGGAACAATTGGCCGAAGTGGTGCCGGAATTGAACGTTCCGCTGCGCCGCGCGGCCAACGAAGCCGCCGCGCTCGCTTGGGCGACAATCTTCCCATTGCTGGTTTTTCCTGCATTGTTCGAGGAAAAGATCGCCGCCGCCGCGCGGCAGGCCGAACGCCAGGCGCGCATTTACGCCAACAGCCGCGAACTCGTTGCCGTATGAAAACGCGAATGACAAAACCCGCCTCATGCTCGTCGTCGTCCTCGTCCTCGAAAAAGTAATTTCGGGAACGAGAACGGCGCCGAGGATGTCGGTGGGGATAATTGGAGCGCGGACGGACTTTTGCGCCGGACTTTTGGATTTGGCCGGCGCAAACCGTCTGCGCTCCTTACGCAAACATAGTTGCTGACATTTTTCACAAGTGGAAATAGTGCCAGTAAACGGGAAGGGTGTATTCGGAAAAGACCACAGTGGCCAGAAAAATCATTGCGCAACCAACCAACAACAAAACTTTTCTAGTTTTCTTGAGGTGGCTAAATTCACGCTCAAATTTGAGGCCGTGCTTCCGACTGACCAAGAAATAATAATTTACCAAATAGAACACCAAGAAAATAGCGCTGTTCACCAAGCGGTTGGAGTCGAAGGAAAATCTTTTTCCAATGGAAATTTCAATCCAATCCTGAATAAGTCGTATAATTACTAACTCGATTAGCGACACAGCGGCAATACCTTTTCCAGCGTCTACGATAGGCCCCCAGCCACCACCCAATCGCTCTGGAGCTCTAAGTCTGAAGGCGATAGCGAATCCGGTAAGGTAAAGTTCTTTGAAAAATTGAATCATTTTTCCTCAACGCGCTGAATCCGCGCGCCGAGCTTCCGCAATTTTGCATCCATCTTTTCGTAGCCGCGATCCAGATGATAAATGCGGTTCACCTGCGTCGCGCCTTTCGCCGCCAGCCCGGCAATCACCAGCGCCGCGCTCGCGCGCAAATCGCTCGCCATCACCGGCGCGCCGCTCAACGGCCGGCCACCTTTCACAATCGCGCTCGGCCCTTCGATTTCAATGTCCGCGCCGAGCCGCGCCAGTTCGCTCACATGCATGAAGCGCGATTCAAAAATCCGCTCCGTGATGATGCTGATGCCTGGCGCCAGCGCCAGCAGCGACATCATCTGCGCCTGCACGTCCGTCGGAAAACCGGAATAAGGCAGCGTCGTCACATCCACTGAATTTAATTTTTTGCCGCGACGGACAATCAAATTTCCGCCGTGCGATTGAATTGAAACTCCCGCGTCAATCAATTTGTCCAAAACCGCGTGCAAATGATCGGCGCGGCAATTCTTAATTGTCACTTCGCCGTTGGTCGCGGCGGCGGCGATGGCAAACGTCGCCGTCTCAATCCGGTCGGGAATGACTTCATGCTCCGCGCCGTGCAATTTCTCGACGCCGGAAATGGTGATGGTCGGACTGCCCGCGCCGGAAATGTTCGCGCCCATCGCGTTGAGGAATTTTGCAAGGTCAACGATTTCCGGCTCGCACGCCGCGCTTTCAATGACCGTCACACCGTCGGCCAAGGTTGCGGCCGTCATCACGTTTGCGGTTCCCAAAACTGTCGAGCCGGCGCGCCCGCCGAGAAACATGGTTGAACCGGCGAGTTTTTTTGACGTTGCGTCAATGTAACCACCTTCGATTTTAATTTTTGCGCCCAGTGCCGCAAAACCCTTCAAGTGCAGATTGATTGGCCGCGCGCCGATGACACAGCCGCCGGGCAAAGAAATTCGCGCCTTGCGCAACCGCGACAGCAACGGCCCGGCGATGCAAATGGAGCCGCGCATTTTGCGGACGAGTTCGTAGTCGGCGTAGCCGCGGATTTTTTTCGCGCGGACGGTGAGCGTGCCATCTTCAAATTTCGTTTCCGCGCCGAGCGATTGAAGGATTTGCGCCATGAACCGCGTGTCGCTCAAATCCGGCACTCGCCGGATGACGCACGGCTCGTCCGTGAGCAGCGCCGCCGCCATGATGGGCAACGCGGCGTTTTTGCTGCCGCAGATGGCGACTTCACCGTGCAACGGCACGCCGCCTTTGATTAAAAAACTTTCCATGTGAAATTAAATTATTCATCAGCCACAGATGCGCACAGATTGACACAGATAAAAATTTCACGACGAAACTCTTTTAAAAATCTGCGTTTCATTTGTGTCCATCTGTGGCTAAAAATCAGCGCCGAGCGACCAGAATCCGGGCGCGCTGACTGTAATCTTCCTTCACCGCTTCGACAATCCACTTTTCAGTTTCAAAGATTTTGCGAATTGCTTCCGACTGTCCGTCGCCGAATTCCAGCATGATTTTTCCGTCCGGCTTCAGGAAAGGTTTCGCTTGCGCGGCGAACATCCGGTAAAAATTCAAACCGTCTGCGCCGCCGTCCAAGGCCGCGCGCGGATCGAAATCGCGAACCTCTGGCTGGAGCGTTTCGATTTCCGCCGAGGGAATGTAGGGCGGATTGCTGATGATTAAATCGAATTTTGCTTCAGCTTTTAGCGCTGCCAATCCGTCGCCTAGCAAAAACTCGATTCGTTCCGTGGCGCTATTTCGCGCCGCGTTCTCTTTGGCCAACGCGAGCGTTTCCGGTGAAACGTCCAGCGCGATGATTTTTGCGTTTGGACATTTGACCGCGAGCGCGATGGCGATGCAGCCGGTGCCAGTGCCGAAATCAAGAGCAGTGACGAGTGACGGGTGACGAGTGGCGAGAAATTGCCAGCCTTCTTCGGCGAGTAATTCCGTTTCCGGTCGCGGCACGAGCGCGTGGCGATTGACGGCGATTTCGAACCCGTAAAACGAAACCGAGCCGGTGATGTGTTGGAGTGGCTCGCGCTGGCCGCGGCGTTTGATCAATTCGCGCAACGCGTCCGTTTCCGCCGTCGTGAGCGCGCGCTCGAAGTTCAGATACAAATTCATGCGCGGCATTTTGAGCAAATGTGCGAGGAGCAGTTCGGTTTGCAGGCGCGGCGATTCCACGCCTTTTTTGGCGAGAAAATCGGCGCTCTTCTGAATCGCTTCGAGGACGGTCACGGAAAGAAATCTAAACGGGAATCACCCGGTTCAAAACTTTTTTTGACCGGATTCGCTTTTATCACGGCTGTGGATGAACAGGCCGGTTTGATAAACGATGTAATAACCGATTGTCAGCCCGATGATGAAAAAAGTCAGCGGACTTTGCATCGGCGGCGGAGAATTCTGCGCGCTTGAAATGTCACGGAAAATCCAGAAACGATAAGCGATGCGCCCGACCAATAGCAGCGAAAGTGCAACGCCGATGTGTGTGCTGGGCGTGTAAAAATGGCCTTCGCCGTTCGTTTCAAATCGCGTGAGCCGCAGTCCGACAAATCCCAGCAGTGCGCCGAGCAACAGACCGCCGCCGAAACCAAGCAGCAAGTTCGTGTTTTTCAGTGACGTTCCAACAATCAACAAGCTGACGAGGGAAAGAACGACGATGGACCGAATGGCGCGACTTGGATTTAATTTTTGCCTGCCGATGTTGCGTCGCACACGGCGATAGATGCTCCAGGCGAAAAGGCCGACCAGCAAAATGGGAACTAAATGCGCTGATGACATGAGGGGCAGGTTAAATTTTCAGTTCTGATTGTCGAGAGGAATCACTTTCCTTCAACGCCCATGAGGTATGAAAAAATCAGTTCCGGCAAATCGCGGCTGTAACCGCCTTCGAGCAGGCTGAAAAACGGAATTTTCAACGCGCGCAATTCCTGGCCGAGCCAGTGAAAGTCTTCCGCGAGCAAAGTGCCGTCGGCGAGCGGGTCACGCGCGTAACCGTCGAAGCCGGCGGAAACGGCGACGAGTTCGGGCCGGAAGTTTTTCAGATCGCCGAGCGCGCGGGCGAACGCGGCGCGCCAGGTTTCGCGCGGCGCGGACGGCGCGACAGGATAATTGAAACAATTTTCGCCGACGTTTTTTTCGCCCGTGCCGGGGAAACACGGAAATTGGTGGACGGAAAAAAACGCGGCGCCGGCGCGGTTTAGCAAAATGTCCTCCGTGCCGTTGCCGTGATGGACGTCGAAATCGAATACGGCGACTCGATTTGTTCCAGTTGCGAAAGCTTCGAGGACGGCAATGGCGATGTTGTTCAAATAGCAGAAGCCCATCGCGCGGTTGCGCGTGGCGTGATGGCCGGGCGGGCGCATGAGGCTGAAAACATTTTCGCCGGTGCGGGCGAGTTTCAGCGCGTCGAGCGCGGCGGCGACAGACGCGCGGGCGTAACCGGAGAAGTTTTCGTAAAACGGCGTGTCGGCGTCAAAGTCCTGCGGAATTTTCAAGCGCGCAAGGAGTTCCGGCGCGTGGGCGCGGAGGATTTGTTCTTCGGTTGCCTTCGTCGGAGCCATCCATTCGATGGGCAGCGTGTTTTGGTTTTTCAACCGCTCAACGGCGGCCGTGATTCGCGCGGGGCGTTCGGGATGTCCCTGGCGCGAATAGCCGGCGCATTTTTCGTCGGTAATGATGGTCACGAAAAAATTTAACCACGAATTCACACAAAACGTCACTAATTTTGTCGGCAAACAAGATTGCTTTGTTAAGCTCCAGCGATATGAAGCGAAAATTTCTTGCGGTCGCAGTCGTGCTGGCCGCGTTTGCCTTTAACGCCGGGGCGTGGGATTACGAAGGTCATCACGCGATCAATGAACTGGCGCTGGCGTCGCTGCCGGCGGATTTTGGCATTCAATTGACACCGGCGCTCAAGGGCCGGATTGAATTTCTGGCGGGCGAGCCGGACCGCTGGCGCAACAGCACCGATCTGCCGTTGAAAAATTCCAACGACCCGGACCATTACTTTGATTTCGAGGATTTGCCGCTTTATGGGTTGACGCCGGACACGTTGCCCCTGGCCCGCTACGATTTCATGGCTGACATTGCCCGGGCACGCGCAGAGCATCCGGAAAAATTTCCGCCGATTGACCCGGCCAAGGACACCGATCACACACGCGCACTCGACGGATTTTTGCCGTGGGCCATCACGGAGAATTATGAAAAGCTGAAATCGGATTTCAGCGTGCTCAAGACGCTGCGGCAATACGACGGCACGCCGGAGGAAATCGCCAATGCGCAGGCGGACATCGTTTATGTGATGGGCGTGATGGGGCATTACGTCGGCGACGGTTCGCAGCCGTTGCACACGTCGAAGTATTTCAACGGCTGGGACCCGGCCAACAATCCGAAGGGTTACACGACGCGGACGACGTTTCACGCGTGGATTGACGGCGGTTATTTCAGAAAAATCGGCGGGATAAAAGTGAACGAATTAATCGGGCAAATCCAGCCGGCGACGGAAATTCCAGACGCGGACAATCCTCAGGTGTTTTTTCATTACGTCGTCAATTATCTCGTCGAACAAAATAAGCTCGTCGAGCCGCTTTATGAATTGGACAAGGAAGGCGGACTGACCGGCGAGGGCGACAAAGGCCTGGAGGGTGCGCCGTTTCTGGAAGGTCAACTGGTCAAGGCCGGTCAGATGCTTGGCAACCTTTGGCTGACCGCGTGGCTCCAAGCGCCGGAGGACACTTATCTCGAACAGCAATTGCAGGAGCGCAACTCGGCAGACTCGTCGGCAAATTAAAACTGGGCCCGCCCGGATTTGAACGGCAATCAAGCGATTATGAGCTTTTACTTTGGAAATTCAATACTTTCCACTTCTCTCCACTTTTATCCAATAAACGCAGGGGTTTTTGTGTGACGCCCAAGCTCGAACGGGTAACGTTTGATAAGACTCACTTGGAGTATGCCTCTTTATCCACCGTTGGCGGGAAATCAACTTTTAGACTCCAGAAGTTTATCTATGGCGTCTTTAATGGCGAGGAGATGGGTCGGCTTTTCAATAACCACGTCAATCGAAGAACAATCATTGGGCGGATTACCGGTGCACATTACGACGGGCGTGGCCGGGGAGCGCAGCTTGATGATGTGCGCCATTTCTTCGCCGGTCATGCCGGGCATGGAATTGTCGGTCAATACCAGATCGTGAAGCAAGGGGTTGAACCGGGCAAGCGCCTCAATTGCGCCATTTGCAGAATCCACCTCATAGCCGAAATTGTTGAGAAACATTTTGGTCAATAGACGGGTATCGCCATCGTCATCAACTACCAACACAGTTCTTAAGGATTGTGGCACTAAATTTGTTTCCAAAATGTTATTGTCAGCGAGCGTTTAAACTGCGTCCCAAATATTCCGGCAGACTGGCCCCGCACTCACCAGTTTGACCGATTTTCCCATACCATGACTGGATAAAACAGCACTTAATTCTTTAATTGGTCACTTCCGCCGCAAAAATGAACCCCCTACCTCCATTAATAAAATCAACCAAACCGCCATCCAAAACATTTCACAATTGCTTGTTTCCAAAAACGCATCGCAAAATGTCACCCACGTTTGAGTAAACTTTATTTGGCCTTTTAACAGACTTCTATACGAATTTGAGACATGTTATATCAGAATGAAGACATGTGAATTGTCACTCCTCCGCCGAAGGCTGGATTTGATGTTTGATATTAATTGTGAACATCTTGCTGCTGCGACCCGACTTCCGACCCAACGGGCCATAGGCAGGGTGAGGCGTCTTGGGTCACATAACCTCCCCGGCAGAGATACAGATTTTATAATGTTTTTTAGTTCAATTAGCTTGTGTGTCGCCGGTCGGGGCGTAGAATTTGTAAAATTTTAGTAACATGACAAGGCGTATTGAGAAAAGAGTTGAGGATAAGAAAAGACGGCTGTTTCTGGTGGAAGATCACCCGGTTTTTCGCGACGGTCTGAAAAAGTTGCTCGACGCCGAGCCCGATTTAACTGTGTGCGGTGATGCGGGTGATACTGATGAGGCCCTTAAATCAATTATCAAACTCAAGCCGGATTTGGCAGTGGTGGATCTGGGTCTGCCGGGGAAGGGAGGGCTGGAATTGATTAAGAGAATTCGGGCTAGGAAACTTGGGATCAAGTTGCTGGTGCTCTCCATGTTTGACGAGGCTCTCTACGCCCAGCGCGTTTTACGGGCGGGTGGGGACGGCTACGTCATGAAACAAGAAGATCCCGATGAGATAATTCTTGCCATACGGGACGTGCTGGGCGGACACATCTATGTCGGCGAAGAAGTTTTTTCCCGGAGTTCAAAGAAAAAATCTTCTGAAAAGAAGATCGGCGAGCTTGACCTGCTCACGGATTCCGAACTCGAAGTTCTGGAGATGCTCGGGCAGGGCAAAAGCGCCGAGGAACAATCCGTTCAACTTGGTTTGTCCGGCGAAGAAGTCAGCGCCCACGCGGAAAGCATCCGCCGCAAGCTTAAGTTGAAAAGTCTGAACGCCCTCATTCGTTATGCGGTGTGCTGGGTGGAGGATAGCTGCCACAAATAATCTCCCAGATTCAATCCGGCCACCGTTTTCATCCCCGGGTGCTGCCGAGCCCGTTTAGTCTGGCAGCGCCTTTTCCCTGTTTGAATGCGACCCCGGTTTGGTCGTTGTCACCGGCACGCGCACGACGACACGGGTTCCCCGTCCGGGCGTGGATTTTATTTCGCAGGTGCCTCCCAGCGACAAAGCCCGCTCCCGCATATTGGTGAGGCCCAGACCATGCCGTACTTTTTTTCGCGACCGGGCGGTTTCACCGTCAAACCCCTCACCATCATCCTGAATTTCCAGAACGACTGAATCAGCTTGGAATCGCAATTTCAGTTTGACCAGCTTGGCCCTAGCGTGCTTTTCAACGTTGTTGATGGCCTCCTGCATGATACGAAAAAGGTTCAGTTCGAAATTGTGCGGCAAGCGTTGGGCGGGCGAAGATATGCGGCATTGGAGCCGCAAATTAGTTCTCGTTTGGAACTCCCTGCAGAAACTGCTGCACGCAGCGGTCAACCCCAGATGGTCCAGATCGGTTGGCCGGAGGTTGTGCGCAATCTGACGATTTTCCTCCAGGACTTTTACGAGCAGCCGGTCGCAGCGGGCGAGGATTTCCCGGGTGGCCGGCCTCAGGTCCGGCAGACTTGCTTCCACCTTGCGGAGCCGCATTTTTACCGAGGCGACGAGCTGATTGATGCCATCGTGCAATTCCTGTGCGATGCGGGAGCGTTCGGCTTCCTGGGCCTTTATGATGCGCTGGGGCAGGGAACGCAATTCGGTCTCGGCGTGCTTGCGCTGGGTGATGTCGCGAATATACAGGGTGAACATCGGCTGGCCCGTCAGCGGGATGCGGGTGATTGTAAATTCGGCGGAGAATTTGCTGCCGTCGGCGCGAAGCGCCGGCATCTCAATCCGGCTGCCCAGACTCGGACCTTTGTCACCGACAAAACAATTAGCCAGACCATTTTGAAACCACGATCTAAATGATCCGGGAATAACTTCGATGACACTTTCCCCGATGAGCTTGGAGCGGTTATGGGCAAGAATTTTCTCGGCTGCCGGATTCAATTCAATCATCCGGCCTTCCTGGTCTATGGTGATGATGCCGTCCAGCGCCGCCTGCATTATGGCGCGTTTGCGGGCTTCGCTTTCACCCAGGGCGTCCCAGTCGTGTTTCCGCTTGCTGACATCGTCGGCGATGCCGACGATCCGGTAGATTTTCCCGGACCCATCCTGGATGGGGAAGGCGCGGTCCTGAATCCACCGGATTGAGCCATCGGGCCGGACGATGCGGAAGACCTCATCATATTCGCCGGTGACCTGTTTGGCCGCAGTGCTCTCCATGACACGCTTTCGGTCATCAGGATGGATGGCTGCAAACCAGTTCTGGGGAGAGTCGTAAAGGCTTTGACAGGACTGCCCCCAAATTTCTGTGTAGGCCGGACTGACGTAAATGATCTTGCTCCGGTCGGCATTGCTGATCCAGAAAACTTCGCGGACATGGTCTGCAAGCTGCCGGAAGCGTTCTTCACTGGCCTGCAAGCTCTCTTGGTTTTTTTTGCGTTCGGTGATATCGCGCACCACACTTAGCAGACCGGTTGACTTGCCATTGATGCCGAGCGAAATAGTTGCGCTCAATTCAACTTGGAATGAAGTCCCGTTCATTTTCAACAGGGTGTATTCGACATTCCGAATGATGCCGGTCTTCTGGGCGGCAATGAAGTCAGCCTTGATCCGTTCGTGTTCTTCTGCCGGGGCGAAATCGAAGATGGTTTTGAGCAGCAGTTCATCGGCGTTGGAACAACCCAGCATGCCTGCCGCCTGCGCATTCGCCGACAAGAAGCGGCCCTTCGGGTGAATCAGGAGAACTGCATCCGGCAGGATGTCAATGAGCCTGCGATGATGCTCTTCACTGTTGCGGAGCGCGGCGGTGGTATTGCGGAGCCGCACCAGCGCCTTTACCCGTGCCAGCAATTCCTGTAGACCGAGCGGCTTGACGAGATATTCATCCGCGCCGCTTTGAAAGCCGTCCACCTTGTGATCGTCGCTCATGGCCTCCCCGGAACACAGGGCGACGAAGACATCTTTCAGTGCCGGGTCATTTTTGATTTGTCGGCAGATTTCCATGCCGCTGACGTCGGGCAGTCCGACATCCAATAGCACCAAGTCGGGCAGACTCGTCCGGGTCAACCGGAGTCCCTCCAGGCCGGCCGCCGCCTCCAGCACGTTGTAGCCTTCTTCGCGCAGGCAGCCGGAAAACAATTGGCGGAGATCGTTGTCATCATCCACCAACAGTATTGAACTGACATTTTTCATCCCTTTTTTGGATCGTCTGCCAAATTTCCATATACAACACAAAGCCTGCGGCTAAAAGAAATAAATTTGCAATTTGAAGCAGCTCATACCTTGGCGAAAATGACTGTAGGATCGGAAAGCGCCGCCATCACAACTCTCAAATCGTGCGTGCCCAAAAGGCTCACATGCTCCCAAACCGGCCGCTTGTAACGGTTATTGACCGGCAATCCGCTGACCCTGTGGAATTCCAAAAATCCAATATGTCCCAAACATGTATAAAGCTGCCACAAATGTGTATAGACATTTGGACAGGTTTGCTTCTTACTGTTAAAGTGTGGTTGCGATTATCGGCAATGTCTAATCAAGGTATTGTCGCACAAGGAGTTTGCGCGGCTTCTTAATTGTGGGAACAGATGTTGATGAGCGGCGCAACTGGTTTGACTGCAAGAATGAAAAGGAGGCTGTTGGAATCATGAAGTTATCTTGGATGCAGCGTCGTGCCGTGTATTGGATCTGGCTCTTGCAAGCTTTGCAGAAATGGCGGCCTGTATTTAATAAATAATATGGGGGCGCCTTTTGAATAAACAAGACGATCTGGCGCTAAGTTTGTCCCGTTTGAAATCCACCGAGGAAATGGAGCAAACCGGGGAGGGGTTGGTATTTGTTTTTTGCAAGGGCGGAACTGGCCAATATTCCAATCAGCTGGCAACCCATCGTCTTTCGGCGGGAGATGTTCTTGTTTTTAGCCGAGCCGCCGGCTCGAAAATTTCCGTTTATGATAAGAAGGGGGAATTTCTTTTTTGGAGTTTTTCAGTTTCTTTCGAAAAGTTACTGCCGTTGTTTGCCAGCAAAGAAATCAGTCTGCTCCAAAACATCACCGAAGGGTTCAAGGCCCCCAAAATTTACCCGGCCGGCAGCCCCCTGACGGCGGAATGTCAGAACCTGCTGAAGACGATCCCTCCCCAGTTTAATTTGGATCATCGCGGCCAGCTAATCCGCATTGTCGCCACCATTTTGTCCGTGGAGTTCGATAAGCTGCAGACTCAACGGAGCGGCTTCGCCACGACGGGAGACCATATGATCCAGGTTTTTGAAAGACTTTCAGCTTCCGAACTGATCAATCTTTCCGTGGGAGAATTGGCGGGAAGGTTCAGTTGCAGCCGGCGTCATCTCAACCGCCTTTTTCACCAGCATTTTGGAGTTTCCGTGGCTGCCTTGAGAATGGAGATGCGTTTATTGAAAGCCATATCCCTGTTGCGGGATGCCCATGCCAAAATCATCAACGTGGCCGAGCAGTGCGGATTCAATCATCTGGGACTGTTTAACACTTGCTTTAAGCGGAGATTTGGCACCAGCCCCGGCCAATGGCGCAAATCAACGTTCCAGGCTGAGAGTGCTCCAGCCGGCAACTCCCGGCATCCGCCGTATCCATTGAACAGCCGGTTTGAAATCACACCTCCGCCGGTGATGACAACCATCGCCTGCAAAATCACGAACGGCACAAGCGTCTTGGAAGACCTGAAACGCAGGGATTTGGTGTCGGTGGGGAGAATTCCAGCGAAGATTGTCGAACACAATTTGGCTGAAACCAGGTCGGGCAAATGAAGGAAGCAACTGAAAATGTGCCTCACAAATCGCAGCGTAAACTTGCAAAATCATCAGGTTTATCTTTATGACATTTAAGGATCTCAAATTCAATATATCTGCCCGGAGTTGTGTTTCGCGGCGGGCTCCGATTTTAAAAAACAAGCTGGCTCCTGCCCCCGCCGGCACTTTTAGTTCTGGCAGGGCGGTTGTTGTCTTTGTTCCGCTGCAGTTAAATATCTTTTAAAAATATGGAAAGCCTTCTCCGCACCAATCGCCGCCAACGCACGAGCGCGGTCACCCGTCTGCTCACCCAATGGCATCGCTACAAAAAGCTTTTGCTTGCCCGTTGGTGGATTTTATTGGTCACCCTCTTGTTGAGTTTGGGAATTCAATGGCTGTGGTTGCGCCAGCGTCCGCCCAGCTTTGTGTCCACCGGGCAGATGATCGTGAATGTCAAACTCGACATACCCAGTGAAAATACTTATTCGGAGGAACTCGACAATTTCTACGGGACGCAGGTGGCGTTGATGCAAAGTGAGTCCGTCGCCAGCCTCGCCAATCAACTTCTGAACGAGGAATATCCGGGATTGCATCGGGCGCCCGTTGGCGTTCAAGTGACTGTGGAGCCCAAAACCAGCATTTTCGACCTCCAAGCCGTCGGGAAGGATCCTCGTTATACAAAGGCGTATTTGCAGGCGACCATGGACGGATACATTAACCTCAAAAAGGACCTGCTGGCCAACGCTTCTTCCGCCGCGAAAGCCAACATCCGGGATGAGCTGGCTCAACTGGGTTTGAAATTGCAAAAGAGCAAAGAGGATCTTCTCAATTTCCAAGCCAGCAACAGCGTCGTTTTGTTGCAGGAGAATGGCGGAAATAGCGCCGCTGACTATCTCGCAAGTTTGAACAAACAACTGGCGGAACGGCAGTCAGAGCTGCAATTGCTCAAGTCGTTGTCCCTGGATGAAGACCTGCAACTTCAACAGGGCGCTTTTGTGCCGGCCGGCTCCGCGCCGCCCGTCGCCGACCCGCCCGGTCCCCAAGGCGCGGGGACGCCGTCTTCCAATCCTGCCGTCACCGCGGGAGATAATGCGCTGCCCGACAATATTCCGGCCTCCCTAGGCGGGTTTGAGAATGACTACCTGCAAACCAAACGGCAGATCATCCTTTTGAAAGCCAAGCGGGATGAGTTGATCAAGCTGGCACCGAAGGCGTTTCAATTGGCTGACCTCGATGAGGAAATTACCAATCAGGAATTAACCCTGGAAATATACGAGGAACAAAGCCAAGAACAGTTGAGCAGCCAGAAACACATGCTTGAGGTGCAAATTCAGAATCTGAAGGACCAGGTGAACGAGTGGAATGCAAAGGCCCTGGACGCCAGCAAACAGCTGTCGATTTTCGAGGTGCTCAAGGAAAACAACCAGCACCTACAAACCATGTATGACCAATTACTGGCGACCCTGCAGACCCTGGATGCCGACAAGGGAACCAGTCAGGAAAGCGTGGCTATTTTGGAACCGGCGACCCTAGCAGCGCCCATACCGCCCGGCACGTCAAAACACATGATCATGGCGGCGCTCATCGGCCTGGTCGCCGGCTTTGGCATATTAATGCTCCTGGAACGGCTGGATGACCGGCCGGCCTCATTTTCTGAATTGGAAGCCCTTTTTGACCAGCCGGTCCTGGCGCAATTTCCCCTGGTAAAGACCATTGATAAAAAAAATGGCGCGCCAATTCTCCAACTGGAGGATGACCGCCACATGGTGGTGGAAGCTTATCAAAATTTGCGTTCGGCTTTGATTTACAAGGACACCCCCGCGAATCATCCCCGGAGAATTGTCATAACCAGTGCCAGTGCGCGCGATGGCAAATCAATGGTATCCGCCAATTTCGCAATCACGCTTGCCCAGTCGGGATCCCGTGTGCTGTTGGTGGACGCGGATTTGCGGCGCGGCACTTTGCACCGGCATTTCTCGGTCTCCGGCGAACCGGGTCTTGGCGATGTCTTTGCGCAGAAATGCGGCTGGTCCGAGGCCGTTGTTCCAACGTCAATTCCGAACCTTTTTCTGCTGCCTTCCGGAACCTGCCCGCGGAGTCCTGGCAGCATGTTCGCCATGCAGGCCGGCAAGTTCCTGGCTGACATCGCCGGCCATTATGATTACTACCTGTTCGATACCGCGCCGATCATGGCGGCGGATGACGTGTCAAATCTGGCCCCGCTCGTGGATGGTACAATCATGGTCATCCGTGCCGGATGCACTTCCGCTCGCATCGCTCAAGCGGCCTTGGACCTGCTTCAGTTGCGCAAGGTCAATGTGATTGGCTTGGTTTTTAATGCCGTGCAAGCCAACGGCGGCGAATACTACTATTATCGGGACAAAAACTATTATCCCGGTCAGCCGGCCAGTTGAATGCCGGTCACCTTGTGGGTGAAGTTCCCGGGAAGCAATTATGGCTCACTCAACCACCCGCCTGCCTTTTTTGCGGTTGTGGTATTGTTCGTGAATCCACTTGTAAGTCGCTGCCAGCCCTGTGTCCAGACTCGTGTCCGGCTCCCATCCCAGCACTTTTCTAATAAAAGTGTTGTCGCTGTTGCGGCCGGCCACGCCGCGCGGCGCGGTCAAATCATAATTGCGCTTGAGTTTGACCCCGGCGATTTTCTCAATCTTGGAGAGCAGTTCATTGATGGAAACCAATTCGCTTGAACCCAGGTTGATGGGTGTGGCAATCAATTCATCACAGTGAGTGATTGTCTCGATGCCTTTCACACAATCATCAATGTACATGAAGCTGCGGGTCTGATGGCCGTCGCCCCAGATTAGAATTTCATGATCTCCGGTGTCCATCGCTTCAACTACTTTGCGGCACAACGCGGCGGGCGCTTTTTCGCGGCCACCGTCCCAGGTTCCGTTCGGCCCATAAACATTGTGGAACCGCGCGATGAACGTCTTCATTCCGCGCTCATGCCAGTATTCCTCGCAGAACATTTCCGAAACCAGTTTCTCCCAGCCATAGCCGCGTTCGGCCATCGCGGGATAGGCGTCCGTTTCCTTCAACGCGCGGACATTCGGGTCCTTTTGCAACAACGTATTGTAGACGCAGGCGGACGAGGAAAAGAAATACCGGCGCGCGCCCGCCCGGTAAGCCGCTTCCACCATGTGCGTGTTGATGAGGATGCTGCGAAGGCATTCGACCCGGAAACGTTCGATGAAACCCATGCCGCCCATGTCCGCCGCAAGGTTGTAAACTTCCACGGCGCCTTCGCAAACCCGATGGCAGTTGGCTTCCTGGCTGACATCCAGGCAGATGTTCTCAACGCCCGGCACGGGGAAATACCAGTCGTAAAGCGGTTTTTTATCCACCGCGCGGATGTTGGTGAAACCTTTCTTCTTGAAGTGGTGGGCCAGATTCCCGCCAATGAATCCTCCACCGCCAGTTATGACGATCAAGTCGTCCTTTTTTATGTCCGGGTCCTTGTCAATCAGTTTTTTTTTATTTTTCATAATCACCTTTCTTTCTGCCAAAACACCCAAGCCAGCCATCTTATTTTCACCGGCCATTCGCGTGGCCTGTGCTCAAGTTGGATTTTTCAAACTTCGGTCGTTTCCGATGAAACCGACCATGGAAATCAAATCGAAATGAACAATCACGCTTCGCCACCCCGTATCTGAAGGGTCGGCGGATTCTCCCGGTAACGGATCATCATCGGCACCAGCTTGCCCGCCTTCCAATAGCGCGGTATAAACTTCCTCGGCTCGGACAGGCAGCGGCACAGCCAGCCGAGAAAATACCGGTCCGCCCACGGCGGAATTCCAGCCTGGTTGCCCGACAGGAAACCAATGGCCGCGCCGATGCAATGGATGCCCGGCCGGAAATCGCAACTGCGCTTCAACATCAATCCCACCCGCTCCTGGGTGCCGCCGCCCAGACAGACCACGATGTGTTTGGGTCGCCGCTGTCTCACCAGGTTCACCAGGGTTTCATCCACGATGGGACCGCCGGGATAATGCGGGGCGAGGTAGCAGTCATCGTTCGTGAAATCGTGGCCCTGCGAACGCAGCCACGTCAGGTTCTGGTCCCGCGCCGCCGCGTTGGGCATGATCCACAACACCGTTTCGCGGGGCTGCAGCGCCTTCATTTCCACCAGCAGCCGGAGGTAGGTCAGCCCCGACACGCGCGGAATTTTTTCTCCCGTCAAAAACCGCCATAACAGGACCATGAAGGCGCTGTCCGTGATGGCCAGATCCGCGTTGAAGACGGCTTCGCGGTAGAATTCATTCGTTTGCAATTCCACCAGCGCCGGGGCCGCCGGCACGACCACCAGGCCGCCCTGCAAACCGATCCGCACCGCCGCCTCCGCGCTGCCCGTGAAAAAGCGGATGCCTAAAATATTTTGGTAGGACATATTGAAAAAGGGGACAAGGAAAGGTAGAAAGCAAAAAAAACAGAGCTATATTTTAACCCTCCCGGTTTTACCCTCGGCTTTGTGTTCCCTGCTTTTGAATTTGAATTTCATTTTGCGGCGGACAGCTCATCCTTTTCTCCCGCATTTTGATGCGGATTAAGAACTCGTAATAGGCCAGATTGGCGCAATAAACAAAACCAGGCCGCCCTTCCAGAAAGCCGAGGTTCAAAATGTAAGTAATCACGAACCGCATCAATGGCCAACCCGGCATGCGGCTGACGATTGGCTTAAAAGCTTTGTTGCGCCTTGATCCGTGAGTCGATAGCACATCGCGCCATATTATCGGTGCGGACAAACGCTCCGCCGCCTCCAGCGTCGCATATCGGTTATGCCGGTCCAGCCAGTGACCGATGCCTTTGCTTAAACCATGGTGATCATAGGGAACCGGGAGATACTCGATGGCCCCCTGCACGTCCGCTTCTTTTTGACCGTGGCCGAAATCAGTGAACCGGGCGTGGCCTTTGCGCATCAGGCGGAACTGCCATTTGGGAAACAAGTCGCAACGTTTCAACCAGCGGCCATCATAAATCATTTTCCAACAGCAATAAAACCCGGCCACGGAACTGGAAGCCCCGGCTACGGCGTTACGCATGGCTTCCACAAACGGCTCATTGGCTACTTCATCGGCATCCAGAAACAGTATCCAAGGATGTTTTATCGCACAATGATCCAGGGCCCAGTTGCGCTGGATTCCAAATGTTGCAAAAGGATGTTCCTGAATCTTCGCACCGTGCTTCCGGGCAATGCCGACGGTTTCGTCCCGACTGCCCGAATCCACCAGATGCACATCATCACACCACTGGAGCGACTCCAGGCATCGAGGCAGGTCTTGCTCCTCGTTTTTGGTCAGGATGATTACCGAGATCATTTGAATCCTCGTAACATCAAATGCATCACTTCAAAGGCGGCCCAACTGGCCAGCAGTCCGGACCAGCCCCAAAAAATATCCCACTCATCGGCCACGCGTGTGGGAATCCAAATCTGGATGATTTCCATTGCCGCGACGAGAATGGCCAGTGAGGTGGTCACGCAGGCCCGCTCCAGCCGGCCCGGCGCAACCATCAGGAACGGGATTGACAGCATTGAATAAGCTACAAAATTGTCAGATTGTCCATGGCGATCAGCCCACGCCGTGATGAAGCGCGGCAGCCACCGGACCGCGTTCATGCTGGGAGATGGTTTTAACGACAGGTAAATGGCCAGACCGACACCAAACAGGCCCACCCCAATTATGCCAAGGCGAAAGCATACAGCGCCGAACAGCTTTATTTTTCCTGGCTGGTTCATGCAAAGGTCGGAAGCTGGAAGGTGACACCTCACTTTGGCCTCTCGACAAACGAAGTGGAATGTGTGCGCTTTTTGACTGGTTTTGCCGGATTGCCGGCGACGATGGTCCACGGTTCGACATTTTTTACCACGACCGCCCGCGCGCCGACTATTGCCCCCTCGCCGACCGTCACTCCGGGGCCGATAAAGGCATCGGCGCATATCCACGCCTGATCCCGAATCACAATCGGTGGCTTGAGCAGAGGCAGGTCTGGTTGCTTGTAATCATGTGTGCCGGCGCAAAGCTGCGCCCGATGCGAGATGGTCACTTTTTCCCCAATCGTGACTGGGCCGAGATTATAAATAAACGCCTGCTCGCCCATCGCGCTCCAGTCGCCGACGGTAAGGTTCCAGGGAAAGTAAATCCACGTGGAAGGGTAGGTGTTGACGTGCGCGCCGATTCTGGCGCCAAAACAACGCAGTACAAAACGCCGCCAGCCAAAACAAGGGCGCGGGCTGAAGCGAAAGACGAGTCTGCCGAAGCTCCACATCACCCGGCGGATCAATACCCCCGCAGAATGTTTTTTTGCGCGGCGGTTGGCGGCAATGTCCAGATTCATTTTGGCTTTCGTGCTATGGCAATCATGGACTTTGCCAACGGTGGAATCCGGCCAACACGAAGAAATTTAACATCTTGGAATCCTGCTTCGGCAAGGAGTTGTCCAAGAGTCTTGGTTGACCAAAATTTGATATGGCCATTGTCCCACAAAGCTGTGTGATGCCAGTCACTTTTATTCAGCAAGGCGATGGCCAGGTTTTTCCAATAGCCATGGTAGGGAGTCGAAATGACGGCTATTCTGCCAGGTTCAAGCAAGTCAAAAACGCGCGCTGCAAATTGACGTGGTGCATAGACGTGTTCAACCACTTCAAGGCTTGTGACCGCTTGAAATTTGCCAAAGCGTCCCGCCAAATCTTCTTCAGTGGATCCCATGTCAAAACTAATCTCTGGATAAGCTTTGCGCGCAATTTCGATTCCCGACAATGAGGGATCAACGCCGTGAACTTCAAAACCTTGAGCTGCAAGCTTGTTCGCAAATGCACCAGACCCACATCCTAAGTCGAACACCCGGCGTGGTTGCGAATTACCAAACGAAGAGAGCAAGACTTGTAATGTCGGTCCCCAAAGATAGGCGTGCGTGTGGCTCGCCTCAGGACTGGTGTAGGAATAGCGGGATGCGTCCATTGGAATTCTTATTTCGATTATTCTAAACTTGATTGGCAGTTAGCGGCAATGTCCAGCATTGAAGGAGTCATTTTATTAAAGTGGAAAATCGAAATTAAAAATCATAAGGTGAAATCAAGGGGTTACGCCCCGTGCCCGACAGCTTGAATGTCCTCACACATTTTTAAAAATCATTTCTGCCGGGCGCGAGTGCTTTGTCAAGTCCTCCACAGTGGCCAGGAGTTTCTTCGCGGCAGAGACGATGTGGAAACGGTCGTCATAACAGGACCGGGCCGCTTGTTTCATCCCGGCCCGCTCCGCCGGCGACAGGTTTTGCCATTGGTGAAACAACCGTTCCACGCCGGCGAGCGTGTCATTGTCCGCCAGCCCGGCCTTGTCCTCCGCGATTTCCCGCCAGATGTTGATTTGGTTCGAGATCAAGACCGGTGTTCCGCACGCCAGCGCTTCCACCACGGCAATGCCGAAATTCTCCTGATGACTTGGCAGCACGAACGCCTCGGCCCAATACAAGGCGCCCCACTTGGCGTCGCCCGTCAGCATCCCCGGCCAGAAAATGCAGGGTCGGGAGTTGGGAGTTGAGAGTTGAGAGTTGGGCGGACAAAGTTCCGCCGCCAGCTTTTGCATTTGTTTTCCGTAAGGTGTGTCCAGACCGGGACCGGCAATCACCAGATTTGGAGTTCGGAGTTCGGAGTTCGGAGTTCGGCATATAGCGGCGTAAGCCTTGATTAAAAGGTCAACTCCTTTCTTGGGATGGATGCGGCTGAGAAAGAGAAAATAGGGCCGGCCTTTCAGACCGGGACATTTCTGGGCAAAGGCGGCGGCCATGCCGTCGTGATATTCCGGAGACGGCGGGGTGCCAAAACCCACCACAATTTCCCGTTTGGGCCGATAGGGGCGGAATGATTCGCGTGCCAGCCGCATCTCCTCGTCGCAGGTGAACAAGACCGCCTCGGCATTGTGAATGACCCGTTCTTCAATGAGTTTCCAGTAAAACCAGTTCCGGATGGCCTTGAGACGGCGCCCTCGCGCGCGTTGAAACCACGGATCTAACATCCCATGGGGAAACACAAAATAAGGCGGCGAATTCGGTTGTTGCGCCGCTCTTGACAGCGCATAGGCGGGATATTGCCAAAGCCCGTTGAGAATGACCGCATCGAAACGCGGCAGGTTTTCATTCAGCCAGGGTCGCAAGGCGGGATGATAACTCCACGCTCCCCGGCCCTTACCCAGGGCATGGATACAAAGACGGTCCTTGGACAGATATTCAGCCGCCGGATCATCCAGGCAAACCACTTCCAGTTGATGTCCCTGTTCTTGCATATACGGTGTCAGGTTGCGGACACCCTGGCACGGGCCGCCGGTGCGCGGATCCATGCTGGCGATGAGGTGCATGTAATTCATGAAGCTAAAGTGAGCTGTTAAAAATTGAGTTCGGGCGGCAGAGAACAGACACTCATTTCACGAATTGGCACGAATCAAAGGCATATTTCATTAGCAAGCGCGGATGGCGACTGTGGAATGGGAAAAAGGGGAAACCCATCGTGGTAAGTTCAATTTGCTCTGTAGAAAAGATTGCCAATGGGTGTTTTGCCCCCTCATCTGTCCTACGGACACCTTCTCCCCCATTGGGGGAGAAGGCCGGGTTGAGGGGTGCAAGCCTTGTCCGGCGCTCCCGTTGGCACGCGGTTCACTTGTTTTCTGCAAAGCAAGTTCAATTCAATTTCTGAAAACCGTGCTCTCATGTTTTACTCCACTTTCTGCCCCCTGACTTCCGGTTTCCGACCTCTCCTTTCCATTTTGCTCCAGCACCCGCTGATAAATCTGCTCGTAAGCGTCCAACGCCGTCGCTGTATCAAACCGGCTGGCGTTCCTTTTGCCTTTCTCCAAGAGAATTGTCCGGTGGGTTTCATTCATGCTTGTCACTTCATTCAAGATTATGGCGGCGGATTTTGCCCAAGTCTTCTGTCCGGCCGCATCCGGAGGCATTCGCGGGATCAATTCCGCTACGTCACCGGCCACTTCCGTCATTGGAGCCGCATTCGTGGTGATGACCGGACAGCCACAAGCCATCGCTTCTGCGATAGGCCAGCCAAAGCCCTCCTCCAGGCTGGGAAACAACAAAACCCGCGCGTGCGAGTAGGCCGCATTCACCTGTTCGTTGGAAAATCCGGACAGAAAATGCACTTCACCCGGAGGTGGGATTGACGCGGCCAGTTTCAACAATTCATCCGTGGGTTTGGTTCCAATCATCCAAAGTGCCGGAGGCTGCGGATCAGCCGCCGCATAGGCCCGGTAGATTTCCAAAACTCCACGCCGGTTCTTATACCATTGATTTCCTCCCACATGCAGGATGAAGCCCTGTCTGGGAATTTTAATGCCGGCCTTTTCCAGCAAGGCAATTCGTTCCGCGGGTTCCATGGGCCGGAAAGGATGATTCAAGCCGTTATGAACCACCTCGGATATTTCAGGAACACCCGGCAAGAAACGGTGCAAATCCTCCCGGGTTTTTCCTGAAACGGAAATGAACGCCCGCCCGCGCGAAAATCCATTCCGTATCAAACGCTGGTATTGCCGGCCGGACCAACCGGTCAAATGTTCCGGAAATTCACCGAGGGCAGAGCGCAAGGCCAGAAAATCGTGGCAATGGATGACGTGCGGCCGGTGGGCCAGATGCGGGACCCACATACCGAGGGCTTGGTCGGTGATTACAAACAATGTATTATCAGGCTGTTGATTGAGGCGCTTGCGCAAGGTGACCGGATAAATCAGAAACTGGTCCGCATAGCCGAGCCATTTGCGGATAAAGGCCAATCTGACCGGCAGATTTCCAAATTTTTGCGGTGAGGTCCACACTTCCACTTCATGTCCGCGTTTCGCCATCGCGCGGCTGATTAAGCCGGCAAAGCGCGGCATGCTTTCGGAATCGAACGAAGCTGGATGAGTCAAAAGCACCAGCCGCATCTTGGCCGGCGATTCGTTTGAACCTGATTTTCCCATTTTGACGACACATCCACTGCCGGGACTCGCGACGCGCGCCATGCGGTCTGTGTTCCCGTCGGTGGACAAAACCTGCGTCGGCATTTTCATGGATGGCTCACGATTTTCCGCGAAGACATTCCTGATTTCATTTGGAAGTCCGGCTTCAAAACGGATTTTCGATTTTGTGTCTCGTTGAATTCATGCAAAAAACAGAAGTTATGCACATGACAAACAATGACGCTTTGAATCCGCAGATTTCACAGATTCACGCAGATTTTTTTATCCGCGAAATCCGCGTCATCTGCGGATAAAACAAACCCTCTATCGGTGAGTGCATAATCCCGCAAAAAGCAGCGCAATCACATTTCCAGCTCGGATTCATTCGCGGCATTGTCATCGGCTGCCGCCGCCAGGGCCAGCCCGCCGGCAATCACAGCCGCGCCAAGGGTGGTGGCCTGTCCCCATTGACCAATAAGCAAAGTCAAAAAGCCGGCGGAGAGGAAAAGGAAACTGTTCGGTAAGCGCCGCCGCCACGTCCGCAAAGATATCCAGGCAATCGAACCGGCCAGCGCGACGCGATAACCAATCAGGAGCCCGCCCAGAAAAAATCCATTATCACAGAGCAGCCGTCCCCATTCGGCCTCGGAAGCGCCGAATCCAAGGTGAGACGTCAGCAATTTTTGTCCGACATTGGTGGAGAAACCGGTTCCCAAGCCGAGATAGCTTACTTGGTCAAACGAACCAAACAAGCCGTCCACGACCCGATCCACAATGGCTTTCTGAAATCCGCCTGAATCAGTAGTTGAGTTTTGCCAGCGTTGTCCGAACGCGGCCATGCCATCTCTGAAGGCGGGAATGTGAGAGGCCAGGACCGGAATTATAATGGCCGCCAAAGCAATCTGAACCAGCGTCTGAATGGAAAATCTTCCCCCGAGTAACATCGCCGCAATTCCGGCCAGAGCCACGATTCCTACACTCAAGAACAACCCTCGGCTGATGGACACCGGAACTGCGACCAGAATGGCCAGCCCGGAGGCCGTCATCAGCCAGACCGGCAGTTTGCGTGCCAATAGAAGCACGAACCAGCAGGCGGTGAACAGCGGATATAGTTCCGCCGGGCCGGTAATAAAACTAAAGGTTCCGGGGGGGCGAAAGTGACCCTCCGCTCCGCTGAATCCGGCGCCGGTGAGACTGTCGCCGAGGCCGCGATTGACCCAGGCGCTTTGCGGCTGATAGAACTGCGTAACCAGCAAGGCTGTATAGGGGATGACCAGCCAGACCGCCGCCTTGGCCACGGCGAGCACGTCCTTTTGCCGCAAAACCCGGCCCATGATGAAAATGAGCGGCACGTGCAGAAAATCGCAGCGCACCCCGTAGAGCGCCACTATCAGATTCCCATGTCCCACCATCAATGCACTGGCCAAAGCGAGAAAGGCCAGAACCGCGCCGGTAAAAATGAAGCCGTTGGTTGGAAACAGATTTCTTGACCAGGCGAGGAAATAGATAACGATTACCACGGGATCGCGGACCAGCAACAAGGGCGTGGTCAGGCCGGGCAGAAACCAGCGCCGCAATCCGCCCTCAATGAGCCAAAGAACCAGATAGAGCCAGATTAAGTGCCGGATCAGGCGCGCGTCCTCCTCAAAAACCAGCGCCTGCGCGGAATCCAACCGGCTGGAGGTACGGGCCAATGAACTCTGCATTTCCACAGGAGTCGCGTTTTTCATTCCAAAATCAATTCAGTTAAGGACCGCGTTCACAATGGTCCGTCCATAATCTTCCCAGGTCAACTGGCGGGCTTTGGTTTGAGCAGCGCGCGACATTTCCGGCAGAGCCTCCCAATGGTCGGCAAACCAGTCAATCTTGTCAGCAATCTTGTCCGGTTGGCGTATGGGGATGAGAAAGCCAGTTTCCCCTCCGTCAATCAAGTCCTCTCCACCGGTGTTTGGCGTAATGATCAGGGGCAACCCCTGGCTCATGGCCTCCTGCATCACCAGCGCCCGGCCTTCCACAATGGACGGCAGACAAAACATATCACAGGTTCGCATCAACTCCAGCACCTGGGCATGAGGGCGGACCGGCTCATAAGTGAATCCAGAAAATTCTTTCCGGTAAAATTCCATTGGAACTTGCGGCGAACCCATCACCACCAGTTCCACGTCGTTGCGCTTTAACCGCCGCATTGCCGCAAACAAGTCGCCCAGACCTTTGCGCTGGGTCATGGAACCGGCAAACAACACCCGCAACTTTTTGGCCGTGGAAGGAGCAAAGTTTTTGACAGGCGCTGAAGGAGGCGATCCAAAGGGAGCCACGACTACCTTTTTGCTTCGTGCCATTTTCGGCAGCGAGTTGGCAACGAACTGGCTTGGGCATATTACCACCTCGGCCAGTTCCAGTTCCTCGGTCTTCCGCGCCAGTTTGGCGGCGGAGTCCCGTGTGCCGCCCAAGGTCGGCTCCCACGCCGGCAGCCGTCCGGCCTCCTCGTGCAGCAATCGTTGTGCAGTTTCCCAATAGGCAATCGGTAGATCATAAAAGCGGCGGATACCCCGTTCACGCGCCGCTCGAAATGTCTCCAGTGCGCCGTCCTCATAGCAATAAACACCGAACGGACGCTTCGCGTTCCTTAATAGTTGCGCACTTACAGCGCGATCCAAGTCGCGATAAACCGCATCAATACTGGCCCATCCGGTTTCATGGCGTGTGAGAAGCCTGAAGCGGGTTTTATTCGCGGCCAGGCGGATGATCTCCCGAAAGGGACGACTCTTGAACTTTGAAGCTGGCACAGGAAAATGGCGCTTTTGTAACAGATTATTCTGCCGGGAAGCAGCCACGCCATCGGCGACGCCGACAGAAGTATGAAATGATTCCAATTCACCGGCATTTTCCAATGCCGCCAGCACGGCGCGCACATTCGCGTTCCCCGTCGGATGAGAGAGAAGAATCATTGGGCTCTTTTGAACAGCACCGACTTGCTCCAGCCTTTGGCGGACACCATTAAATTTGATGGAAACTGAAACAAGGGGGCGAGCGGCGTGTGAACCCACCGAAACTTCCAACGCAGGGCATATGAGTCTCCTAACTGGCAGAGCGCTCCTCTCAATTCACTCCGCTCGGTTTCGCTGAATTGATTTGACCGCAAACATTCCGTATGTCTCAAAGCCAGCCGTCGGCGCGATTTTTGAATGGGTTTCAGGCTCCAATTACGGCGGGCGAACGCGGGAACCAGACTGTCCTCAATCACCCGGCGACAGCCCTCCACTTCCGCCAGTTTGCGCCGGCTTCTTATGGGCGTATCCCAGACACGATAGTTAGCCAGGACTTCATTCACATAGACGTTGCCCCAGCCCGCATCCGCCAACCGAACCGCCAGGTCCCAATCGTCCGCAAAGCTCAAATCGTTTCGGTAATAATCCACCTGTTGAAGTGCAATCCGCCGGAACATACAGATATTGGCCGCAACCCGATACCCCAAAACGCATGCGTGCAAACTGTCCTCGGCACTCTGGCATCCAGGATTGCGGGCCAGGAAACGTATCCTTTGTTTCCCACCCTGGCCATCTATTTCCTGCACCGCCGCATGGGCATAACCGGCTGAAGGATTAACTTTCAAGACTTGCAACAACTTTTCAACATAATCCGGGGACAGCTCATCGTCAGAATCCAGCTTGACGATATACTCAGTGTCGGGTTGCTGAACAATCCACCTTGGATTTCCAGACATACCCAGATTTTGCTTCTGTCTGACATGCTTGATTTGCGGATACTCTTGAAGCATTCGCGCCATGACCGCTGGCGTCTCATCCGTGCTGGCATCATCAGAAACCCAGACTTCGCTGGGATGCGCTTGCGCCAGCGCACTCCGCACGGCCCCCTCCAAATAAGGGGACTGATTATAAGTCGGAATACAAATGGCAACGGAAGGAATGCTCATGCGATGGTGGTAATCACGGCTTCGGTATATGCGCGATCGGACCAAGTAACGCAGAACTCATGGCCTGCCTCACAACGACAAAATCCGCGTGCGATGTGTTTGCACGGAGCACAGGGCGCGGATGTTTGGACGATTGATCCATCGAATGCCGGATGAATCGTTCTGGGCGGCACTTGTTCCGTCAGCATCACGGTGGTGGAAGCCGTGTAACTCTGGGCAATATGAGAAGGAAAACTGTCAGTTACGAGAATCCATCTTGCTGCGGCGACAAGGAAAAGCAGCTCCTCCGTTGAGTTGAAATGTTGGGTCTGTAATCCCATCGCCTCGAATTCCAGCTTGAACGGATCACTTTCAAAAAAAGCGAATGTTGCCTTGGGCAGATATGATTTGGCCCAAGCTGGCGGCATTATTTGGTGTGCGGACCCGCCTGGAAACACGAGGGCATCAAATTGGAACTGCTTGCGTTTAGGCCACCGGCAGCGCAGCCGCGTTCGAATTTCCAACAAATCCTGCTTCATCTGCGTAATGAATTCTGGATATGAAACTCGTAATTCTTTGAACATGGAAAGTTCATGAAAGCCCTGATAGGTTTGGACGCTGGAAACAGTGGGCTGCCTGATTCTCCGCGTGGCACCCGCCAGCGTGAACAAAGTGTCATTAACAACATCCTTTAGCTTTGTCTGTTTGCGTTCAGTTTGCATGATGCGGATAAAGGGACAGACAAAACGTTCACCTTTTAGAATTTTTGGCAACAGATGGCGCAATCCAAGATGGCTGAACTGGTATGCTCCCTTGAGCGGAATCGTGACGAGTTCAAGGCGGTCGGGAAAAGCAATATTTGCCGTGGCCTGCAGATGTTCGGGAATTTTAATTCTTATGATGACATTGGGATTAAGCGCAGCCAGCGAGTAAAGCGCAGTTAATCGCATCCAAACATCGCCCAGCCCGCCCACGGTTGAATCCAGGGCAAGTTCTTTCAAGTCCATTTCAACTTTTAATAAAGCCAATACTTACAACACGTTTGTGGCTCCCGAGGGCGGCTTAATTGCTTTTCCAGTAGATCAATGGGGTTCCCGCAATTCTCCGCAAATCACGCCCCAGCTTCCTCCATTCAGCAACAAATTTTATGACACCGGGATGAAGCCGGTCACAGTCATGCCACAGAAACACACCCTTTCCACCACACAACGCGAAGCATTTTTCCGAATCGCTTTTGCAATATTCGTAAGTATGAGCGCCATCAATGAAGAAGAAGGTGGGTTTTCCGGCTTCAGCAAAATTCCAATTTGCGCTGTCTCCAAAATGTTGATTGATGCGCATTGCACAGGGTTGTTCCTGAAACTCACGTCCCACCTTGCGGCGTGCTACCAAATGAAGGTCGTCTTTCGGCATGGACTTGTCAGGATCGCTGTCGGGCGAAAACGATTCCGGAAGATCAACGGTGTGAATGACGGAATTCGGCAAATTTTCCGCGAGCTGACGAGTGGTGTGCCCCATATAGGTGCCTATTTCCAGAACCTCATTCGGATTCTCAGCAACCGCTATCGCCACGACACACAGCGCCTGATCGTCAGGAAGCCGCCCATCTTCATGACTCTTAACTGAAAGCTTGATTTGGCTTATTCGATCCCCAAGTATTTCTCCAAGTGTGATTTCAGGAATTTCAGGAATATAAGTCCATGCGCCGACAAAGCCCTTCCAGCAAGCATTCATCCAGGCACCCGGCCCCGAAGTAAACAGATGGAAGAAGGATATAATATTTAATCCTAAAAGTATCTTAATGAACCGATTCATAATGATATTACTTTGTGAAATGAACCGTTAAGGATGCACTGTTTGCCTTGGCCCTATAACCACCTTTTCAAAGATTTGAATTAAATTTGCCAGCGTAGGAGCCGCCCCAACAGTCACTTTCGAAAGGCAAACTGATCTCAAAAAAACTGACACAGAATTATTGTTTGAAAATTGTAGCACGGGAGGAACGCTGCTTTGTAAATCAATTGAATCAAGCTCCCCATCCGCCAGCACCACGGGCAATCCATGTTCCCGCATGGCCGCAAAGGTGCCGCTTTTACCGAGAAATTCCGGCGAGCCGGTGTTGATCCCGAAATCGGCAAATTGCAGCACTTGCGAAATGGTTGCTTCCGGTTGTTCACCAAGTGAAACCACTTCAACAGCGTCGGGCAACGCACTGACCAGTTGTTTGGCCAGAACCTCTGCTCCCGGCCCACCCCGCCCAATCATACTTAAGAGCACAGGTCGGGAAGTCCGGCTTCGTAACTCCGCCAGCCACCGGATTAACGGCGCGACATTGAAGTTGGGATGGACGGTGCCAAAAAAAATTCCGTTTAGAAATGTATTCCGCGGCTGTTGAACCAATTTGCAGCCGGCTTCCCGCAAGAGTTCGTGAATTCGCTCGTCGTTGTGCGAAGCAATGGGAATGTTCCCGAAAAGCGGCAGCACCCTCGCCATGATCCCGATGCGGGACAGTCTTTGCTGAAACGAGGTCATGCTCGTGGTGACAATATCCGGGCGAAAGTGCCGGTGCAAATTGTGGATAATCCATTGCTGAACCATGCCAAGCAACTGACGATGCCAAGGTGGCGGGTCAATCCATAGTTCATGAAACATCAAATGCCGATGTCTGGCCATGCTGCCTAATTCCGCAAAAAGCCGATTCCAGCGCCAGGCCAGCCCCTTGGGATGATACCCATAGCACACATATTGCAGGCTCACCCAATCCGGGTTGAAATCCTCCAGCCATTGGCGGGCCAGCTCCACGCGTTCCGTCCACCCCAGCGCCCCCGGCAGCCGCAGACATTCCACGTTCGTTCCCTCGCTCCGCTGCGTCTCCAAGAGATGGGAGATAGAGGATGGAAGATGGAAGTTCCGTTGCCGACCCTCACCCCCTTCATCTAGTTCGCCCTTCTGCCTTCTGCCTTCTGCCTTTTCGCTGCCAGCCTCTGGTTTATATTTGTCGTTCAATGCTAAAATAATACTCGGATGCCCCTGCCGGATCAATTCACCTGCCAGCCGCCGCGTGTAATCCCCCACGCCGTCTCGGCCCGGTTCCAACGAACCGCAAAGAAATGCGAGGCGCATTTTAAAAAGCTCAAATTTGAAAGTTGAAAAGCTAAAAATTAACTTTGAATTTCTGGATACTAAAGCTCATTTCAGCCTTCAGCCTTTCCAATTTCAGCTATTCTGAACCACCTGTTTCCTGCCTTCAATTTGCCAATGAATTCCCCCATCCATTGGCGCAAAAAGGTTCTTAAAACCGGGTAGCGTTCTTCCGTCAGTTTGGACAATCCAGCGATAATTAACAACGTCACAGACATTGCTGCAAGGACGGCTAAAGGATTATGTGGATCATATTTGGTGATGGCCCGAAGAAACAGCAGGATTGGCAAATGATAAAGATAGAGGGAAAACGTGTGGCTGGCCAGCCACCGGATCAATTTAACCGTCCGGTGGGATTCAAGGTTTTCCTTGAGATGCTTTGAGAAAAGTGCACCGTAGAAAAAATTCATGGCCACAAGACCAGCAAAAATATTGTCACCCCAATAATTGGAGGAGTAATATAATGGAGCCATACCGGCTTTGCCATTATTCAAGCCCAGCTGGTTTTCAAACAACAATGCCAGCACCGCAGCCAGTCCGGTTATGATAAAGAGCAACAGGCTGCTGCGATAGGAGCGTGACCGGGCTTTGCTGGCGTGAAACGCCACGGCTCCTGCTGCCCAAGCCGGCAGGAGCAGCAGGATTTTGGGGCCGATAAAAAGCGCGATAAGCAACAACAATAGCAGCTTTGATCGTTTTGACCCGACAAAAATCCATACGCAAAAGAGGACATAATACCAGAATTCATAACCCAGAGACCAAAACGGCTTATTGGAGGATGGATTGACACAAAGAAACCAGATTTGCTGACAGTAGAGGAAATTCACCAGCAGCCGGACTGGCTGCCAATGTGGACTGATGGACGAATAAATTTCCGGGGTCACTCTCGATCCGATGGCATCCAAGAGGTAGGTGAGTAACAGTGCGGGGACCACCACCGATGAGAGTCTGGCAAAACGGTCGGCACCATAATTTGCCAGTGTCCGGTCTGGTCTGGCGGCGCTGGCGGCAATCACATACCCGGAAATCACAAAGAAGATGATCACCACTTTATGATTAAAATATATGTCAGGCAAAACTCCGGAGGAAACTGGGGAGTTTCCCGCGTGCCATAGAAAAACGGCCATGGCGGCGAGAAAACGAAGCACATCCAAATAAATTGAGACAAATCCTTTCATGCCCAAGTTCCTTTGAATTCCAAGATCTTTGTGAACCGATTATTTGAATTGCCTCATCCGTTACACCGTAAGACAACTGACGATAAACGCGATCTTCATCTAAAAGCCAAAGCTGATATTCGGAAATGCTTAAAGCTGAAACCATCAAAACAAATACGGAAAGCTGAAACTCTGAAATTTTTTTTGTTTTGGAATTCGGATCTCAGCTTTCAGCTTTTCCAAGGTCAGTCTTTCAGAATCTTCCTCCATCCATCCTTCATCTCCTCTAACTCCTATCTTCGATCTGCTATCCCCCACCTGCCATCTCCTTTTCACAATTTTACTTAAAATGTGGGCGGCAGACAATGCCAGAGAGAGGTTGAACACCATCTGCCGCCCTGATGCCGGCGGATTTCTCCCCGCCGGCAAAGTTCCCTCACCCGAGCTGCGATTATCCTTTCTCAATCAGATTGGGAGAGGGACAGGGTGAGGGCCGGCACTTCAGGTGGCCATGAGGGAGACGGGGTTGCTCCAGACGCTCGACCCAGTGCTGCCGCCGATATCATGCGCCTTGCGCAACTGTTACGCCGGGAGCCACGCATATCCGCCCACCCCCTTGATCGCCGGTGGCAGATCTGTGACGATTTAAATGATTGCCACAGCAGTCAAATCAGCAATTGTCATCGAGGGAACGCAAGAAAATTTTGCCCGTTATGACAATTCTCCAATACTGGTTCATTCTCGAAGCGATAATTCATTTCCTTGAGAATGCGAATGGCGCGCTGCGACGATTTAAAATATTCAGAACTGATCTCCAGATAGATTACAGGATGAAATTTCATCAAGATATTGCGTGCTCCTAACAAAACCGAATCCTCAAACCCTTCCGTATCAATTTTTAAAAAGTCCAGACGCGTTAAAACCGAACCAAGATAGTTATCTAAAACAACAATTTGAACATCCTGCGTCTCCCTCACCCGATATGGCAGGTCGTCGCGCAATCGCAACGATGAATTGCCCGATGATTCGGTAACACTTAATTTCATAATTGCGGGCGCTTCTCCACAACCGACGTTGTGAGGGTTCACATTCTTTAACCCATTAACCTCAATGACCTCAAGGAGTTTAAGATAAGTTACTGGCGAAGGCTCAAAACTGTGAACACAGCCCTCCAATCCGACCATTTGGCTCAATAAAGTTGTTAGAAAACCCAAATTAGCACCTACATCAATCACAACTCCTCCGGGTTTGACGTAAGCGGATAAAATACGCTTTTCATTTTTCCACCACGAAACACCATCTAAGTGATAATAAAGCTCCTGCTGGTCTCGATCCCCATGAAATGGCAGTTTCATCCATCCGTAGTCTGTCCAAAACGAATGGCTGGCCAACATATATTGCAAATTCAGTTGGGATCTTTTTATAAAAAGGCGGCTTCGTGAATGAACGGCCTTGATTATGTGCATTAATGATTTCATCGATTGAACCATGCTATGGACACAGGACAGTTAGAATAGTTTCCAATGATAGTGGAAGGGCGGAACACTTTATAGCATCAAACTTAAAGAAAATGTCCAGTTCCAATGTGCATAAGCTCGCGATTTGAACTTGATGCGGCTAAGACCGCCCCAGCCGCTTTGTTCTTTCCGGCCGAGGTCAAAGTCAAGCGTTCCCGCAACCTGACCGAAGGCATGGTCAAAAATTTTTACCCTCTGCGGACGATCCAGAGCCGATATGTTCTGTGCAACATGGCCAGGTTTCGGGGTGAAGGTTCAAACGCATAAACCTCGTTGAGCGGATTCGCCGCCGCCCAGATGCAACTGAAATAACCGGCGTTCGCACCTACATCCACCAGGCATCCGCCCGTTTTGGCCAGCGACGAAATCCGGCGGCTCAAATCCAACTCATAAAAACCGCACCAGGCAATTTGTCGGTGGCCACAATCGGTTGGCAGAAGCGCCTTCATTCTGACTGGCGCAAATTCCAAATTACCCCCACCCGGTGTTTTGAGAGAGGAGTTACGGGCAATCACATGAAAATAAATTTTCTCACGCAGCCAGAGCGGATGGATTGTTCGAAGTATTTTCATTCGTCATTTCTTTCCGCTTGAAGCAGGCCGAAGTCTTTGCCGGTAAGTTTGCAGTCCCGAACCTTGAAACTCAGTTGTGTCACACGAGTTTTGAGTTCGGCAAGGGTATAGCCCGCCCACAAATGAAATTCCATCGTCAAGTAGCGAACATTTTGCCAAGTGACATCATCCTTTAAAATGTCCCATTCGGCACCCTCGCAGTCCAGTTTTACCAAATCCACCACCCCATTTAACCGCGAAACCGCCTTGGCAAAACTGACACATTGAATTTTGCCCTGTTCACTTCGATGTGCCCGGGTTTGCACCGAATCCACCGACGGATCAAGCGACATTCTTCCCTCCACGAGATCGACCGCTTCGCCAAAAAATGTAAAGCGACCGGTTTCAGATTGTTTTGCCAAGAAGGGCAGCATCTGCGGATTGGGCTCATAGGCGTGAATTACCGCATTTGGGAAATGAAGTCGCGCCGCGAGGCTGAATAAACCGGCATGAGCACCGATATCCAAAGTGCTTTTCAAATTGCTGGGAAGTTTTCGCAACTGATAACAATCATCCAAAAGCACGTCTATAAATGCCGTCTGCGTGCCTTCGTCACCTGGCAGATTCAGAGTAAAATATCGTGAATCCATCCGAATCTCGGTAGGCAGGCTGAAGCCGGCAGCACGTCGGAAATTAAATCCCAGACGTCTGGCAGATTGTCTGCGTTGGTATAATCTATGAAGTCGTGTGAGGGCTTGAATCATAATTTAAGCTCGCGTCTGATTGGCAGCCTATGTGTTGCGCATGAAACGTCCCAGAAAACTGGCGGCTGATACCCCGCAGCGTTTGAATGTTAATAGCGCGGGCGAGTAAAGCCGTATCGGGCATTCAACATTTTTGAAATACATCTTGTCGGCGCATGACGGTGATGCAGCCCGGCGGAAAACCGACCGCACGAAGGCCTTGTTCCACGGCTTGCTGCTGCCAATGGCGTGCGACATTACATAACCGCCGCCGCCGTGCTGAAAATCCATGCCGTCCTGACCTATTGGACTAATTTGCGATTCACACGTCATGGCCGCAATGTTCAATGCGTCCTGGTCCGGTATGTAGAACAGGCTCGAACGTCCAGCGACAATCATTTTCTCCAAACCGCCGACTGCCTCCCCAATAAATTCTATAATTTTTTTCCACCGTATTAGAAAATTTTGATCGTCACGCGAGACACTCACAAAGCCCCCGTTAAAATAGATGTCAATCTCCCGTCGTAATAGAATCCCGTGTGATATGCAGAATTGCTTCCACGCGTGACGAATCGGATGGTTGGCAGGCATGGATGGATTGACATCAGCGCATAATCCAACTCCTGCCTCCACCCATTCCTCAAAAAAAGCCCAGCGGCATTTGATGGTAATGTCGGGGTCAAAATAAAATAGCGCTGTGGCCTCGGGGCAATATTTCTCCCAAACGTGCAGCATGAAATCCGGTTTGTAATTTGTGAAGTGGGTTTTTGTTGTGAGCGAAATGAACCGCAACGTCAATCCCTCCGCCGGACTGAATTCCATGTAGCCCTCGGATTCTGCTTTCTGCTTCCTGGTTTTTAATTTCCCGTTTTTCCCTATCCACGGCGGCAACGGCCCACGATAGCCGGCATAAATCGTCCCGCGAAAACCATGCGCATAGAGCGAGTTGGCCAGAGCGCCCACACCGTAGTGGTAGTCGCCTTCAAACAAGGTGCAAATGGCTGATTTCGCACTCCCGCTTTGAACATCAAGAGCGGACATAGCAAGCAAGCATTGAAAATCCAGTTAGTTTCCGATCAACCGTCATTCGCCGAATCATCGCGGCGGGATAATTGGCAAAACGCAGGCAACGTTCAATGGTTGCATTACTTAGCCTGCCCTCTTCACGGCGAACACGATAATACCGGCTTGACTTTACAATCCACCACAAGGCGGTTCGGAACGACAATGGCTCCGTTTGAAAACGAATCATTCGCCATCCATTTTTAAGGCCAATCTGCTCAAGTGAAGTTTGACTCCATCGCGTCATGTGGTGGGGGGGCTGGTCAAGAAAATCAGTAATCCCCCGTTGCCTAGTCGGACGCAGACAGGATGGCACTGCGATCCAAAGTTGTGCGTCGGAGGCGGCGACCTGTAGTGCCTGCTCATACAGCAGACGAGGCTGCTCCAGATGTTCCAAAACATGAAACGCCATTATCTGACTGGCACTTTGTCCGGTTGTTGCCGGCAACGGACTACCGATTTCAAATATAAATGCATCAAGACCTTTTTGAACACACTGGTCAACTGCGTCAGGCGAAAAATCCACGCCTCTCGCTTTAATTTTTTTTGCGTGGCAATGTTCCAGAAAAGCACCCGAACCGCATCCAAATTCAAAAACTTCATCACTGGGGCCAAGCGCATTGAGACAGGTCTGGAATTCCCAGCGCGCTTGAGGATAGAGCGCCAGCGTTTGGTAAGCGAGCGCATACCAACTGGCATTCGGTGAGCGCATGGGGTCGGCAAACTCAAGCCCGCAATTAGCGCAGCACAACATCTGGTATGAGGGGGCCGACTTTTCTGCTTCATCAGTAAGCCGTCGGCAGACCTCCGGGTTAGCGGGGGCGTACTTTTGGTGCTGCTCTGCGATATTGATTTTCTCCAGAGGCTTTTGTTCACCACCCCCGCAGCCACAGCCCGGGCATTGTGCCTTTACACTCATGTTAATGTGCTACTGAATGTACCTAGGCTAATCCCGTATGGTTTTATGCCGAGTCAATGAATTCAGCCCTTTCATGCCGACTAAAAAGTTAATCAAAGTTGGAATGACTGGTGCCAGCACGCCGATCAACAAAATACCGCGCACCGTCGAAAGATCGAAACAGAAGCACAGAACCACTTGATTGATGATATCCACAGGGACAACTATGGCAGCAGGCGGAATCCAGCCTTTGTTGACGTTTAAGGAATAAAGCAATCCTGCCAAAGATCCGGTTCCGGTTGCCAGCACGGCCAGCCAGACCAATCCGCCCAACTGGTCATACTTTGGCCCCAGCAACCAGAGCAACGGGCCGGGCAGCCACCAGCTAAAGAGTGTGCCCAATAATACAATGCCGCTAAAACCCAGGAGAATCTGAAAATATCGGGAACGCAATCGGGTCGGATCCTGGCAGCGGGCAAAGCGGGGAACGACCAGCGCGGAAGTGGTGGAAATCAGGATTAAAAAAATCATCCCAATCCGGCCCAATGCGCCCACCTCGGCCACATGCTGGACGTTGCCAAAGATGCTGATGAGCCAGATGCCAATCTGCCCTTGCAGACAAAAGTAAATGGTCAAAGGTGCCTGCCGTTTGACGATGGACAGGATGTCCCGGCGAAATTCCCGGTCTGGCGGCGCGTTCGAGACGATTTGCGGTTTGACCCAGCGTTTCAACAGCCAGAATTGACCGGCGAGCGCTACTGTGCCGGCGGCGACGGTCAGCGGCGCATTCAACAGTCCCAGAGCCGCCAACAAGGCAATCAGCGCCAGCCGGGGCAGGACGCCAGAAAAGGCGAGCCATTGCATCCGCCCCACCTGCTGCCGCAAGCTGATGACCACACTGAGCACACCGGTGTTCAGTTGAAAGAAAACGCCGACCAGCGTGATGGGTACCAGCCACGCGATGGCTGCAGGCGAAGCCTGATTACGCCACAGTATCCAGATGAGCACGGGGGTGATGGCCAGAACACTGATTACAACCAATCGTCTTCTCAAAATCATCGCCGTCCTGACCAAGCTGCCCATGCGCACGTCATCCTGCCAAAATCTGCCGCCAATGGCGGACAGACTGTTGGTGACGCCGTTGTCCGATAGCATGTTCATGACCGGGCCGATGGTGTTGACGATCATAAACCAGGCGTAATCCTCCTTGGGCAGCGCCCGCACCACCATGATGCCGGCTAGAAAGCCCAGTCCTTGGACCATCACTTGTACGAAGGAATAACCTGCGAACAAGCGACACAACTCAATCAAGCGACGATATTTATAAAAACTTGATCTTTCCGGCAGCAGCGGCGGGCATCCTGCCTGCCCTAGAACCGGAGTTCCCAGCCCTCCGGGAAAATCTCCACCACTTCGTGGTATCCGTAGTTTTTGTGAGTCGCTGATCATTCGGAAATTCTTTTGCGGGTGGCAAGATGCCGCCTACAATGGCAACCGTGATGGCAGTCGCATATCTTCAGAAAGCCTCTTAAAGCGTGGCAAGAGCAAGTTTACATTGAATCTAATTGGAAACTGGTTCCACTTCGAGTCCAGTGGGAGGGGGCAGCGAGTTTGTAGCCGGAGCCATAACTGTGGCATTATCCAAAAAAATGGCCTGAACGGTTGCATTTGCTCCACCCGTGGCGTTGGCCGTCAAGGTAACATTTCCCCGAAAGAGGAATTGAAACGTGTGTGATAGGCCGGGATTGTCATTCACAGTGTAGTTCGCCGAAGCTCCATTGGTGGAGGTAAGCGTCAAAGTGAATTGCCTAGGATTGTTAAATATAGCCGGGCTAATCACGGTTAGATAGTGAAAATTAGTGTCAGCCACGCCAAGGCTGATTGACCCGACGGGATTTGCGACCAGCCCATAAGCTAATGTGCCATACCCCGGAGTGGGATTGATTGCTCCCAATATACCAACTATGCCATCTGAAGCTGGAGAACTGGCTTCCGTCGGATTTTCCGTCCCGCAAATCTTATACTGTCTTCCAAGATTGTCATTGTCCGCCCAGCCTGACCCAACAGTAACAGTGAATGGCGGCAAAACTTGGACCAGATTTGAGCCGGGACCGCCCCAGTCAAAAAGCGCATAACCTTTGGCGCCGACATTTTCATCCATGAGGCTCCCGAAACCGTAATTACACAAGTCATCAAGCCCCAACATTCCAGTCAGATGTTCATTTCCAACATACGAAGGATACCCTAAGGCGGGTGCGTTGGAATCCACATCAATTACCGGTGTCCATTGTCCGCCTTCGGTCAATGATCCCGCGTCTAAAACTGTTTGGCTGGTGTCAAAAGGCGTCACCGCCGCCTGCTCGGAAGGGATGCTTTCGCTTCCACCCGTGATGGCCGTGACCGCAAAATAATAGGTGGTTCCGTTGGTCAATCCGTCTATGACACAGTTGGTGGAGGCGGTTTGGTCCACGAGAGCTTGATAAGGGCCCCCATTCATGAGTGAATAATAGATTTTATACAAAGAGGCGTTTGTGACCGGCAACCAAGACAGGTTGACGGACTGGTTTCCCGGCTGGCCGGTGACGCCGACAGGATAGGAGACTGGCTGGTTCGTCAAGGTAATCGTGCCACCCAAGGTTCCGCTGCCGGCCTGTTCACGAATATTTCTGGTATTGACCAAATGCCAGCGTTGCGGACCGTAGGCACTTTCGTCATTGTCCCAGACATAATAATCACCAGTGGACGTTTTTATCAGGTTAGGGCAATGCGCATTGCCCGCAAACCCCGGCACCACGCCTTCGTAGGCTGAATGCCCCGGACTGGCCTCGCCATATTGTCCAACAAACAATCCATCGTCGTAGAAGTGCATATGCTGGCTGGCTTGTCCCTCGCTGCGGAAGAATTCACCGTGGTAACCGTAAATGATGTTACGATCCACTGCCTGAACCGTGTTGCCGGCGTAGGTGACTCCATTGGAGATTTCATAATTTCCCAGGCCGTTCAAATCCCCGGCGGGAGAGACCTTCCAGAGCCACTCGGTTGTGCCTAACTTGATTCCGCCCAAGTGATAGCCATTGTTCAAGGATTGATCGAACGAAATTAGAATGTTGTTGGTTGTTATCGGGACGTTTATATTCCCGAAACTACAACAACGAGGCACCGGGTCACCCGGCCCATCCGGGGCAGTAGCCAAAAGAACGTCCGGGTTGTAAATGGGATTGTTGCTGGCGTCAAAGCCATTTAATGTTGCCTCATACCACATAGGACTACCGATTACTGCCTTTCTGATTGAACCGTCGGAGGCGATAGACACCCAGGATGATCCTTCTGACACGAGATTGGTCAATTCTGGAACATCTCCTGTAAATCGAAGTCCATTCGTGGTTAATTCGCAGATTTCAAATGGCGCAAACTGATAATTGGTATTGGCCACCAAACCGTAGGTTCGCCCATTGGTAAAGTCGGTCACATCCCAAAGACCTTCATTCCAAGTAATATAATTTCCCGCCAAGTTGGCCCCCCAATTATCCACTAAAGCCCACGATTGTTGCAGGGGTTTGGTGTAGTCCACGTTGAATTCGAGAAACTGGTTGAATACACGGGAGGGATTGTTTGGATCCACTGTTGTGGCGTAGGAATGTGGCTGATACATGATTTGCTCAAGATAGTTGCCGGGCACGGAAAAGTGCATGACCCGGTGATTGCCGCCGTCGCCCACCCAGAACGTTCCATCCGGCTGGAATGTAAGGAAAGTCATTGGGGTCATTTCCATGTCCCAGGAAAACCAAAATTTGTTTGTCGTCACCGCCGGCCCATTTGCTTGGTATCCGCCTGCCATTCCGTAAGTCCAAAGGGAGGCACCTGTTCTGTCAATTGCCTTGATTTGCTGGCTGCTTCCACCATCCGCCACGAGAATGAGGTTCGCGTTTGTTGGAGAAACCGCCACTGCCAATGGCCGGGTGAACCCGGTGACTTTCAACGCCAAGGCCGGGCTTGAATTGACGTTTGTATAGCAACTAACGCTCGTTCCGGAAACAACCCACAAGTCGCCATTGGTATCAAAGGAAAGTCTTCCGGGATTTGCCACCGAAAAACTGGACACCAAAGCACCAGATGTTTTATCCAACAAATAAATCGCGTTGTCTGGCGCGACAGATACCGCCAGCAGATTACTGTTTAACTGCACCGCCATACCGCTGAGTCCGGCTTGCGTGCCGACATAAACCCCATTGGGATAAGAATATCCTCCATTGGTGATTGCCACCCCATTCAAAAAAGCGGTTGCTGCCTTGTTGCCGTATTGGGTGGCAACCACAAAACCCGGGTAATTGTTCATTGTCGTATTTGTCGGATTGCTAGACACCGGGGTGGCGAAATAAACCCGATCAGCGTCGGCTGCGGCAAAATCCCAAGACCGGTCATAGATGTCTGCCCCATTTCCGGTGCCGTTTGCATTCCAGCGTTGGAACACGGTTTGCGGATCAGCAGTTGAAAAGGCGGCAAAGTCATATTTACCTTCATTATAGCCTGTGACATAGAATGCGTTGGTTCCGGCAATGGCCAAGTCATGCATGGTGTAAAATGCTGAATGCACCGTGGGGCCGGACAATGCCGCCGAGGTGTTGCCAATGGCGCCATCCCGGACGTATTCCACGTTGTTCTCAAGCAACCGAATCTGATAAACGCCGGGAGCCACCGCGTTTCCGCTGTCATCGAGGCCGTCCCAATTAGAAGTATAGGTTCCGGCGGAATAATAACGCACCTTGCTCCAGAGCGTGCGGACCAGGGTGCCGTCTGGCAAATAAACGCCCGCGCTGGTTTTGCATGGCTCGTCCAGCGTGAACGTGAATGTGGTGTTGGTTTGCCCCATCGCGCCGACGCAGGAACACAGCATCCAAAACAGCGCCAGCCACCAAGCCAGGGGGCCGGGCAGAAAGCGCAAATTGACGGGCAAATTTTTTTCAAATTCAAGATTCTCCAGCCACGTCAAGGTAGCTCTCCTCGGTCGGTTCATTTTTTTTTCAATTCGACCAAAGTTCAGGCCGATTCTACTACAGCTCAAATTTGTCTTTTGCGGCCCATTTTCACGAATGGGACCAGTCCATTCCGCAAGCTACTAGCAACAATCAGGCCAACGTCCGGTTCAGGCAAATTCAGGTGGGATTATGCACTTCGCAAACAAGGCGTTTGTTTTAACCGCAGATGACGCGGATTTCGCCGATAAAAATTAAGAACGTCTGCGCCCATCTGTGAAATCTGTGGATTCAATGCGTAAAAGTTTGTCAACTGTAGCGCAGGCTTTCGAGCCTGCGAGTTGAGGCGGCTTTTCAGCCGCCAGACTTTGCGGGACAGGAATGTTCCGCCCACCCGCAGACCGGGAGAGGTCTGCGCCACGGCCTTTTGCCTCTTTCACCTTTTAGCATGAAGTTTTCAATAAGCGGTTGGCGGCGGAAACAGCACCTGCGCACCCGTCCGGAGAATAATCCAGCAATCCATCATGAACGACCAGTTCTCAAGATAATGAATGTCGCTTTCCACGCGATTGATTAGCTGCGCAGTAGTTCGGGTCTCGCCCCGGAACCCGCGCACCTGGGCCAGGCCGGTAATTCCCGGCTTGACGTTCCCGCGCACGGGATAGTTCACCAACACTTGCGCGAACTGATCGTTGTGCTCCAGCAGATGCGGCCGCGGCCCCACGATGCTCATGTCGCCCCGCAGGACGTTGAGAAATTGCGGCAGTTCATCAATGCTGAACTTCCTCAGCCAGCGGCCGCCGGGAAAAACCCGGGGGTCTCCCTTGGTCGCCTGCCGGGATGTGTCTGGATTGTCCACATACATGGTGCGGAATTTGTAGAGGGCGAACGGCATGTTTTGCAGCCCGGAACGGAGCTGGCGAATGAGAACTGGGCCGGGCGCGTATCGCCATTGCAAAATGGCCACCGCCAGGGTGGCGAATGGCAGGATGAGCACCACCACCGGCAGCGCCACCGCCAGATCCAGACACCGCTTGCTGAACCGGCCAAACGGATCTTCGAGCGGCTCGTCCCGCAAGGCGATAAAGCGTATGCCCTCGTCTTCAAACATCGTGACCGGATGCCGCAACTTCCGTTCGAAATCGCAGACCACCATCAGCCTGACCCCGTGCCGTTCACAAATCACGGTGTAATGGGCCAGAAAATTTTGGAACATGGGAAATTCCGCCAGGATAACCTGGGTGATGTCCTGATCCAGAATAATGCCCTCCAGATCATCCAGCGTGCCCAATATCCTGACACCATTCAGCATTCCCGCGGACCGGTCATGACAGACCACGCCCGCGATGGCATAACCGTGCCGTTCCTTGCTTTGCAGCCAGCCCTGCAGTTTCGGCACATTGCCGGAACTGCCCGCCAGCAGAACGCGCTGAATCCGAATGCCGCCAAAACTCAATTTTTGCAACAGGGGCGGTAAAAACCGGTGGGTCGCGATGAGGATGACATAAAGGATGGGCAGAAAGGTGAACAGGAACACCCGGGAGATGGTCTTGTCCTTTTCCCCAATCAGCAAAAGAATCATCAACCCGGCCGCGAAGACAGTCTGCCGGGTGGCCGGCCGCTGGCAATGGAAAAAGGAACGTTGATTGAACCATGCGTTGTTGGCTGCGGTAATGTAGGCGACGGCAATTCCAATCACCAGCACCGCATTGTAAAAAGCATATTGCGACAGATCCAGACTCCAGACTTCCCAGGTTCGTTGTGACAACGGCAGCCACAGCCAAAAAGCCAGTGTGACGGCCAGGCACTGGCAGACCACGCAGATTTTGGCGAGTCCTTTGGTCCGGGAGGAGATCATTGGAAAGATTCCGGTGAAAGCTATTGCCGACGCCAGCCATTCCAGCGACGGCCTGAACCCGGGCGCACCGACGAAAATCGGAGGGCGCCCCGAACCGTGGTAATCGGAACAAAACCCAGCCGGTTTTCAGCGGCAATCTTGACAAAGATTCTTTGTTTCATGTCGCGATCTCAACGGGAGTTCTCATTTCGAGGCAATCGGCGGCAGTGATTGCCACGCCACCCGGACGGGGCGCAGAAACACATAAAGCCAGCGGAGCAGACGGGGCAGGCGAATCCATTTTCGATCCGCGTCGCTGGGCTGAAAAATCCACGAAGCCAGATAACCCAGATAAACGAGTTTTTCATGCCATCGCTCCTTGGTGCGGATGTGAAACCAGTCCTTGCTCCAACCCACTGGCGCATGATGGGAATCACTTCTGGCTGCAAACATCTGTTTCTCCAGCGTCACGGCCATCGAAACCGCGACCTTGTCCCTCTGGATGGCTGCCCACACGCTGTCGGGAACGGACGCCTTTAACAGCGTCTTTGCCAGGTGCAGTCCGATAAAGAGTGTCCGCTGGCAGCCGGAACGTTCGGCCTGTGCCAGCAGCGCCTCCCAATCCCATTCCGATCGGGTTCGCAGGGCTTCAGCCACGTCCACCGACCAGCACAGCCGGCTCCATTGATGTTTCGCACCGTGGGCGCACAAATAAAGGAGTGTGATATCCCAAGGCAGAACCAACACCCGCTCCTGACCGACCTTTACAGTCTGCGTTGTGGCCCAAATTGCATCCAGATCCATGTGAAACCCCAGCCACTTCTGGATGAATGACCAGTGCATTTCCAATAACACCCGGCCATCTTGACGGATGTGGTTGCAACCAAGTTGAGATTTGAGATCACTCTCCGTAAGCGGGCCGTCATGGGCGATAAGCGGCCGGTAACCCCGGGTGGCCAGCAGTTCGCGAGCACGATGGAAATCTTTTTTTTGAACCAAAATATCCAGATCCAGAAACTCCCGCAGGGCCACATTGTCATACGCGGTGATGGCCAGAAGTGGGCCTTTGAAGGGAATGACCGCAATCCCGTTTTCTCGAAATATCCGGACCAGCGAACCCAGTTCCTGCGTCAGGAAGAGGTTGCGGCACGCATTGGCTTTGAAACGAGCTTGAAGAATTTCCCGGATTTTCTTGGGAACCAAATCGGGCGCGTTTGCCTCCAGAGTGAAGCACACCAATGAACTGACTCCGTGCGCATGGCAGGCTTCGACGACATAAGCCCAGTCCCGGCATTCGCCTGCCAGATGCCGGAGAGTCACGCGCCGGTCTTCCGTCACAACCGTGGCCGCGCAAGCCAGAATCAAGCTATTTTCAACCTGATGCGGTGCTTGAGTATATGCCGGGGTTTCCATGGCGAAAGCGGCGGGATGCTTCAGCGATAGCTGGCCGCCTGGGTGTTGTAAAGGTCGGCGTAATCCGTGCCCCGCCGGACCAGTTCGTCGTGAGTGCCGTGCTCGGCGATCCGCCCGTGGTTCAACACATAAATCCGGTCCGCCATCTTCACGGTGGACAGCCGGTGGCTGATCAGCAACGTCGAGCGGCCCGCGGCCAGTTGGCGAAATTTCTCGAACACTTCGAACTCGGATTTGGGGTCGAGCGCGCTGGTCGGTTCGTCGAGGATGATGATTTCCGAGGTGCGCAGGAACGCGCGCGCCAGGGCAATCTTCTGCCATTGGCCGACGCTCAATTCCTCCCCGCCCTCAAAGAGATTTCCCAGGGTCGTGTCATAGCCCGCGCCGAGCTTCCGGATGAAGGCATCCGCCCCGGCGGCGCGCGCGGAACGGACGATGGCTTCATGGTCCGCCGGCAGGCTTATGTTGCCAAGCCAGATGTTGTCACGGGCCGGGAGCTGGTATTGGACGAAGTCCTGAAACACGACGCTGATGGCCCGGCGCAATTCCTCCTTGTTGAACTGACGGATATCGGTTCCGTCAATCGTGATGCGCCCGTCCGTCGGGTCATACATCCGGCACAGCAGCTTGATGAGCGTGGATTTCCCGGCCCCGTTTTCGCCGACCAGGGCCACCACCTCGCCCGGTTCAATGACCAGGGACACATCCTCAAGGCAGGGACGGCTCGACCCACGATACTGAAAGCGCACGTTCTCAAAATAAATTCCCCGGCGAATGGGGCGCGGCACAGGACGCGGAAAAGGCGCTTCGGGCAGGGCGGCATCCAGGTCCAGAAAAGCATAGACGTTGCGCACAAAAAGGTTGTTTTCGTAAAGGCCGGCCACCGCCGACAGAAACTCCTGGAAATAGCCAAGCCCGCGTTGAAATGCCTGATAAAACATGACCAGTGAACCGATGGAGAGAGTGCCTGAGCCCGTCTGGTAAGCCAGGACCCCAAACGCGCCGAACAGCACCAGCGCACCAGTGGATTGGGTGAGAAATTCACCGGCGGCGCGGTGAATGGTGAACCGCAATTTTCGGTGGCTCAGCCCGCGCCGCAATTCCGCCGCCCGGGTTCGCAGGATGTGGCCGATGTTATAGAGCCGGTTTTCCTTGGCGTGATGGCTGCCGGTCAACATCCAGTTGTAATAATCCAGCCGGCGTTCCACCGGCGTCCGCTCGACCTGCCAGTCAAACATTCTTCTGGCCTGCTGGAGGCGCACCCATAATCCCGGCAACGCAACCAGAATAAAAATCAAGGCATACGCCCAGTGAATGGAAAACAACACCAGGCCGGAAATCGCCAGCAGCGACAGGCCGCTTTGCACCAGTTGCGCCAGGCCAAAAACGATCCGGGTTGGACGATAGGGCGCTTCCTGCTGCGCCCGATGAAAGGTGTTCTTAAATTCCGGCGTTTCATAATATTCGAGGTCCACTTCAACCGATTTGCGATGAAGCAAATCCTCCATATGCTCCGTCACCTTTTCCGCCTGGGCTTCGCTGACCACCTGGGTTGCCGACCGGGCCAGTGCGGCCATCAACTGGATCAACAAGGCGCCGGCGAGCAACCAAAGCAACCGGTGAAACAGCTCCGATGTCAGCGAGCTTTTTCCGGCGGCAACCACCGTGTTGATGATCGCCTTCAGCAGGAATAGCCCGGCAACGGGCAGAACGGCCTGGACGACGGACAAGCCAAGGCTAAGGGCCGTCCAACGTGGAGCGCCAGCCCACACCAGGCGCACTGCCCGCCACATGTCTGTGGCACCCTGCCAGCTTCGGTGAATGGATTTGGTGAAATTCACCGGTGGGCGTATCGTGTTTGAACGGACGTGTTCATAAGTTTTGAGACGTCTATTCTCTATAAAAAAGATTGCCAATGGATGTTTTGCCCCCTCATCCGTCCGCGGACACCTTCTCCCCCGTTGGGGGAGAAGGCCGGGTTGAGGGGGTGCAAGCCACGTCCGGCGCTCTTGTCAGCAGTCGGTTCACTTGATTTCTATAAAGCAAGACCTTTGCAAAAGCCCGCGACGCGCGGTGTAGTGTCCGGCCTGTGGCCGGAAACGCGGCGATTCTTGACAAACTGGTCGAGGCACAGCCTCGACACCACATCTTTTGCAGGGGTCTCATTTTGTCAAGTTATGCGGCCAAACCCTGAACGAGATTCATTCAGCGGTTGCGCTCAATCCAATTGACCGCGAACGCCATGAATTATTGAACTGTTAGACCAGTTGTGCTCTTATTAGTGGGGTTTTGGCTTTTTTCCCCAAGAAAATGTGGAGCAGTCCAAGTTGTCTTCTCCAGTATATTCCAACTTGGATTCAGTCAACTCTTGCACTGTTCCATGGCAGGTGATTTCCGGTTTCTTGTAGTCTTTTTTTGAGTGTTCTTTATTCATACGATTTATTTTTTTAACAAGTTTCTACCATGCAAAGTATCTGCGAACGCCGGGCAACGATCCCGGCGATCTGGACGGTGGCTGTTGGATCAGCGGGCTTCCAAAACCATTTCCGTTTCCGCCTCCCGCTCAATGGCCCCGATGTCCTGTTTGACCAGCTCAACAATGCTGCCCAGCGCGCCGAGATCTTTGGGGCGTTTCAGAGAGCTTACTGGCACCTGTTCAGCAAGTTGGGCGCATTGCCAAAAGTTTCTTTCCATGCTGCCAAGCGACTTCATGATCCGGCAAAGGTAGGAGTGTCGCACCAGCGCCAGCAAGGCCGCCGTGGGTGTCATCGGAATGGACTCCAGTTGTTCCCCCCGATCCAGGACGTAGAGGCGTCGCAGCGGCAATGGTTCCCCGATGTGCCTGATGGTTGCCGACCGCTCCCTTTTTTCGATTCGCGAATGCAATCGCATCAGAGTCTCTGGGTCGTCGCCAAACGATGCCACCGCCGCTTCCGGCCAGAGCTTGAAATGGGGTGGTCCGGGTTGAACCATGAGGGTTCCGTCCCTCCCCAGTATGACCGCCAGAATGTCATCCGTCACCAAGGCGTGACCTTTGGCGTTGAACGCCGCCGCCGTGGTGGATTTGCCCCAGCCTTTTTCCCCCATGAACCCGACCGCGTAACCATGGATGCTCACCACGCTGGCGTGCAGCACCAAGACACCGCGTTGATGCAGCAAGATGGCCAGCACCGAGCCAAGCAGGATTAACCGGATGATTGACTCTTCCACACCGGCCTCGGGCTCGACCATGATTTCGCAACCCTTCCGAACGAGAAATGTGCCCGCCCCACACCAATGAACGCAAAACCCGTCCGGGGTGATTGCGAAACGGCTGCCAGTCTCGGGTTTCTCAAATGTTCTGTCCACGGGACAAAGTCGGATGATTGCTTCCGGAGGCATTTCAGACAACGGCATGCCTGAAATCTCAAATTCAGATTCAATGGTCAGTCCATATGCAAAAAATCGCATCATACATTAGAGAGTATTACCGCAACACTCAGGAGTTCACATACAACCATATCAAATGATCCGCAAACAAAACCGATGGTGGTAATCTTATAAAAGGCTTTGCCGAAAAAGCTAATCGCCATGAAACCATTATCTTCTCGACCAGCATGCAAGCGTCAGAACCGATATTTGAAAAGGGCGGAGCAAGGGTGTTCCGGGCGGAATTCCCCCCTTGCTCCGCTTTGAAGACTCCTGGTATTTTATACACTAGAATAAGCCGTGTTTGGAGTTCCTGATGGTGAATCCGAATTGTTCAGGTCGGATTGCTGCGTGATAATCTCGACATCTCCGTGGACTATCAGCACGGGGGACGCATATGTTTTCTTTTCTTTCATTTTATTTCACCTCCTTTGGTTCTCGAATCCGTGGTTTAGAGCTAACATGTCGGTTTCCTAACCACAGAGCTAAGTTCAGCGTGGTCCAGAGAACAATGATATCGTTATTGGTGCCCACGCTGTTTTGGAAGCGGTCATTGCACTCCTTGATTCGCCCCAAATTCAAATAAGCCGCCAGTCGGTCGGCCTCATGAAGAATAATTTTCGCCACATTTTTGCGCTCAAACTTAAATAAACCCTTTTCGAAGCTGGGGCCGAGATTGGACTTGCCGCCTCGCTTTCTGATTTTATCCGGCAGGACGCCCTTCAAGGCCTGATGCATTACAAACCGCGTATATCCGCCTTGTAACTTCTGGTCAGAAGGCAAGGACAGACAATATTCAATCAGCCGAACATCCATGAATGGGAGCCGCACTTCGACATTAAACGCGGCCGAGCTATGGCCCATCAATTCGACGGATTTCGTCATAAGTTCCCGTTCGAGGAGGCGAAGATGACGCTCCCTTTCCGACCGGGGACGAGGTGTGGGATTTTGTAAAATTTCCCTAAATTTGAGCCTCTGTGACAGATCAGGATTTAGAAAATCTATTAAGGCTACAGCTGAAATTTTTGGTGGCTGCGGCCCCCTAACGCGGCGCATGGCCCCAGACCAAAGCCGGTTCACACGTCGCGCCACCGGATGGTGATTCGAAATCCAACTCCACCAACAACCCAGCCAGAACTCTCCTCCAATATTTCTGGCGCCACGGAACAATTCGGCGCCAAGAGCCAGCCATCTTTGGGAACCCGCAAGTTCTGTAAGGCGGCCCAACCCATGTGACACGGTAGTGTCACCATCAAACCCGTCAAGAATCACTCTTACTCCGAGCTCTTGAGCCTTGAAGTAGGCGCTGGAACACAAGTATAGATTTGCGGCCTGTAAAGGTTCATCCAGGTGCCACATCGTTGATTCGACGCCATGGAGTGGACTTAGACTGTCGAGCACGATGAAGTTTGGCTTGCAATGCCCTTGGTCAAGGACAGTCTTTATGTAGGGGCGTTCATCGCATTCCCTGACTTCGTCAAATACCGCTGAAAACGTTTGCAATTCTGGTTTTCCCTGCGCTTTCAACCAATCCCGGGCGACACAGGTGATTGACGACGAGTCCATTCCTCCGCTCAACATGGATCCGACGGGATGGCTGCTTCGCATCCGGCACTGCACGGCGCGTGAGAAATGTTCGTAAAACCCGTCGGCGTATTCTTGGTCAGAACTCAAACGCAATTCCCGCTCCGGATTCAACTGCCAGTAACGGCGCGTTGAAAGAGTCTTGTTCTTCAATGACAGAGTGTGTGCGGCGGGCAATCGCAGGACTTGAGAATAATAAGTTGAAACCGGACTATTAATAAGGTGGACAAAGGCGTCGGCGATTCTCTCATCGTTCACGGTGTCGGCGATTCCCGGAACGCCAAGAACCGCCTTGATCTCGCTGCCGAACACAAAATGTCGGCCCGGAAGAAACGAATAATAAAATGGCTTCACCCCCATGTGGTCGCGGGCGCAAAAAAGCTTTTGCGAATTGCCATCCCAGATGGCAAAGGCAAAATCACCCAGCAGATGTTCAACGCAGTCTTCACCCCATTTTTCATATGCTGCTGTGATCAAAATGCCGTCCGGAGTGGCATCCGAGATTCGATGGCTCCGGCCGAGCGATGACAAAAGGTCCTCCCGATTATCCAACCGGACATCTCCGGTAAACACCAACCAGCCCGGCGACTCGATGGGAAATGCCTCCAATGAGGCTTCCGGCGTCGTCCACAGCGCCAGATAAACCAAGCCAACGGGGCCATGAGTCCACAAACCTTTACCATCGGGACCCCGGTGCGCGAGGCGCGCCATCACGGCCTCCAATAATTCCGGTTCAACCGGACGATCATCCAAATTTACGATTCCAGCGATCGCGCTCATTTAATTTTAACAAAACCAAAGCTTCGGAACGACCTGCCGCACAAATCCAAGCCGATTTCCAGCGTGGCAAATAATCCGCTCACATTTCAGCAGGCGAATAATCATTCGGGTCACTTTTGCAGCCGCACGAACCGGTCAAATCCTTCGACTACGCCACCCTTGACGATGCGACCCTTTAATTCAACCCAGGCATGGGCTTCAAATGTCCCGTCAAGTTTGCGGGCCACGCCCAGGTGCAAATCCGAAGGCTGGCCCATACGCCCCAATAATATTTGGGTTGTCATTCCTTGCGTGAGACATGTGGCTCCGGGAATACGTCGCGCTGCCGCCTCAACGGCCCAGGTTACCTGACCCACGGTGCGGCGATCCAATTCGCGTTCGCTGCTGACGGGCTTGCGGAGCTTGTCCACCCAGCTCTGGGTGAACTTGAAGGGCAGGAGCCATAAAGCGCCCCGGATGGCTGCGGCGAGGAACAGGGCGCGGAAAAACAATCTTCGTTCGATTGCGCTCAGTTGCCTATATCTGGTGATCAGGCGCATGATTAATTTCCACCAATTCGTGCTGTGCCAGTTCGGTGATCAACGCCAGCAAATCCTGCTCACAACGTGAGGGCTCCACTGTATATTCTTCCAAAATGGAATCGCGGATTTCTTTAAGTGTCCGGGGTTCTTTAAGCAGTTCCCATATTCGGGAACCCACTTCGTTCAAGCCATAATAGGTGCCAGTCTTGACGTTTAGTATGGCTGACTCACCGCCCAGATCAGCCGTCATCTGTTCTTCGCACCTTTTGACGCGTGTGTTCAAGTCAATATGATTGGATTTTAATGGCTGGCTCATGTGCCGTCTTCCCTGTTATTCAGCCAGGAGTTTTTGTTAAATTGTAATTCTTCATCCATCTATATCTGATAACTAATGTCGCAATTTGCAGTTTCAACATCCCGACTTCTGAACCGTGTCACCGACTGATTGAGGATGCCTTCAGCAAGTGTGTTGACGCAGGCAGGCTCCACAACGGAATTTCCTGCCGCAGTTCTTCGGAGAAACCAGCGTGCACTCGCGTCTGCAAGGCCTCCTGATATTTTCGCGCAATTACCTTCCAATCCGCGTATCGCTGATACCATGTCCGACCGGCAGTCGCGATTCGTTCTAGTTCTCCCCCCGTGACCATCCGCTCAAATCGTTCCACGCTGGAGGGAGAATCATCGGAAGCAATAAAGTGTCTGTTTTCTTGCAGAGGAGCCGTGTTCCGGCCATCACACAGGATCGCCGGGCAGCCCGCCGCCAGCGCGGCCATGAACGCTCCCGATTTACAGGCGATCTCCCCGCCGTAGGGCGAAAGGAACAAATCCGCACGGCTCAAATACATGGAAACATCCTCGGGACTCAATTCCCCGCGAACTTCGATTCGCCCTGCTGAAACTGTGCGTTGCAGGAGGGCAACGTCCTCTTGAAGTGATCCGGCCTCTTGGCGGCCTCTTTCCATGAGTATTGCGCCGGCCAGCCGGTTCGTTTTATCCAACGCGCGAAGCAGGTTGGTGTGTGCTCTTATTGTCTGGGAACGTGGCCCATGCTGGCCAAGGATCGCGACCCGCAATTGTGCGCCCTGGCCGGCTTTCGGCGTAATTCGTTCAGTAATCGGCAGGCTGCTTGGAACCGGTAGCAACAGGGTCTTTTGCGGTTCGATGGCGTCCAGCAGTGTCTGCCGATGCTGGGTGTTGGTGATTGAAAGTTGCGACCGGCGATGCAATTTTTTTACCAACCGCTTCTGCAGTATTTGCAGGTAAAACCTGCGGCGCCATGGTTTCGCTGATGTCCCCCACAATTCATGAAAAACGGTGGAGAACTGCTTGTGGCATTGGGCCGGTCCGCAGTTACGCTCGGTGAGCCACGACTTAATGCCCTGATACAACCAGGTAGGAACACCATGTTTGTGATAGCCGTAGCCATCGTAGTGCAATAGCACCGCTGGCTTGCTTTTTATGGAAGCCAGCAAGCTCCAAAGACCAGCCTCGTTCGGGAAACGCAAACGCCGGACGGGGAAGCCATCCATCCGGGCCGGCCCGTTCCATTTAGGGTCACAAAGTATGAACTGGCTGTTTATATCGTGCTGGTCTCGCAACTGGCAAGCCAGGTCCAACGCATATTTACCCATGTCGGTAGTTTGCGGTGGAAGTGTCGGCACCACATGTGTCAGAAAATTTGTTTTCATATGTTTTTTTAACAGATATGTTTGAGAGCAATTTACCGGTGAAAAATGTTAACCATAAACGGCTGTCTCCTTTCATTCATCGAACAATTTTTTTACTTCGGGTGTTTCTAAAATTTTTAAATTTCTCCAACCCTCCATCTTCGAGGTCGAAAGGCTGCTTCCAGGTAAATGACGCAGTTTAAACCGTTGGCGTCCGACATGGGCAGGGCTCCGCCCGTGGTCGCACAATAAATCTTGCCCTAATTTTGCCCTTGGCGACTTTTCCAAGGATCCCGCCTCCTTTTCTTCCTCGTATAACACTTAAACGCGGCAAAGCGGATGATATGCAGCCGGACTGCACTGCTCGATGGTCACATTGTGGATGCTCAATTCCACCGCCGTCATGCGGCCAAGAAATTCCAACAGCGCCCGCACGCGCTGCCTGGCTGGCTGGACAAGTTGCACCACTGCCAGCAGGTCGCGAAATGCCCCGCTTAAAATCCTCACGGTATCTCCGATTGCGGGCTGGGGAGCGAAAACCAACAGGTTGTTGTCACCAAAAATGGCCCGCAATTCGTTCATTTGAAAATCAGGAACACTTGGATAGACCGAGTTAAATTGCACCACTTTTGTGATGCCAGGGGAATAGCGAACCGTGTCGAGCCCGGTTTGAAGGTTGAATCGCGCGAATATGTAGCGGGGAAACACAGATTCGGTAAACCAGACGGATCCTCGTCTCGTGGCCCGGCGGAATTTCATCTGCGGGTTAAAGACTTCAATTCTTCCAGCCTTGGCGAGGCACCCGGCAGCTATGTGTTCATGTTTGGAGCGTGTTTGAACACAAAACCAATAACTTTGGTTACAGCCCTCTTCGTTAGAATATTCTGTATTTATCACGGTGCTGTAAATCTCTGTTAAAAATTTAGCTCCTTGTTTATTTAATTAACCACCCTTATTCAATGCATCCTAACAAAACAATTATGACAAGTACTATAACCCCATCGCGTTTGCTATCCCGTTTTGGGACGTGATGATTCGGTTTTGGGACATATTCATTTGAAATGATATTTTTGGCGCGGTTCGCGGCATGGTCGAGGAGTTGCGTCACCCTGGATTTGAAGGAACTTGGCAAACTTGGAGGCGGCACAATCAAGGGCAAGGTGGAAATTGACGTGGGCGGAATTTTTTTGGTCTTCAAGATTGGGAGGAATCGGGTTTCCGGCCAGGATATGCACAAGCCGGACCGGTTTTCACAGGCATCGGATGTTCTTCTGTTTCACCTCGTATCCGAACACCGACCAGATCCACAAAATTGCCCGAGCGCCTGGAAGAGGATTGAAGATTCGGGCGCAAAAATGATTCTGCTGATGGGGAATTTGGACAGCGGCCCCGCAAATGAGCGCGAGAATCAAGGTGATTGCCAATAACCGCGGTTTGTGAATAAACCCGTCACGATTGAATAGCCTCACCGAGGTTGAAATCACGGTTCGACGGAATTTTTGACAAGCCTCGTCGGCGCCCGGTTTTGAACGTTGACGAACAGGATGGAATTCAGCAGTCTGATTTTCACCGGGCCTGTAGCTCAATTGGTTAGAGCAGAGCACTCATAATGCTTTGGTTCTCGGTTCAAGTCCGAGCAGGCCCACCAATTGGCCATAGGTCCCAGCCGTTCTTCGTCGTGCATAGGCTGGCAGGGCTGGCCCGATATTCAGCGGTTGTTTTCTTCCTCAGAATGCGCCCGGCCTATTTCCGCTCCAATAGAAAAGTGGTTTCCGATTTCTGTCCCAACACGGATTGGATGTCCAGCAGTTTGGGATAATCCTCCGGCTCAATAATGGCCGGCACCGTTTCAAATTCGTCGGTGATCTCGCACCTGCCGTCCGCGCCGCTTTGCATGACGCGAACTTGCGAGCCGCCGGGCGCGGCGAGATTTTCACTCTTTGGCGCGATGTCTGTCTGGCGGAAACCAGCGGGCAATTCAATTTCCGCGCGGAGAATTTTTTCATTTCCATCGGAAATGAACAGCGGCAGCGAGCGCTGGTCGGCGGCGGCGGTGAAGAATGACGGCGTGAACGGCAGACCGAAGTAAAGATATTTCCCATCTACGACCCCGTAATCGTCCAGTTCCACGGTAAATTCTTCAAGGCCGGGGTAAGTGTCAAATTGAGTCGCCAAACCGCCGACGGCTTTTGCACCTTGCGCCACCTGGGACACGGCTTCTTGAAAATAAAGGTTCCGCTCTTCCGGCGGCAATTCGGCGAAAAACTTATGCTGCTGGTTGTAATCTTCGCCGTAAAAATGCGTTGAAATTTTAATCCGCGCCTTGCCGTCGGCGGAAAGCGAGACCGCGTAATCCGTCTCTGTTTTGTTGTCGCAATTTTTGGCAGCATGGATGGTTTCCAATTTTTGATTGGCCAGCGCAAGACCAAGCTTGTCGTCGAAGGTGGTGGTGCCCAATTGCGAATACTGGTCACCGTCGTTCAAATAATAATCCTGGCCGTCCACGGAAATTTTGACCAGCGGTGTTTGAAAATCGTCCGGCAACGGAAATGATTTGGCGATGTGATTGATGCCGGCGACCGGCGGCAAACCGGATGCCATAATCAATTCTGGTTGAAAGCCGGCGGCGTGCAGCATCGCGTAAAATAAAATGGCGCGGTCAGCGGCATGGCCGTAACCGTCGGCCAGCGTCGTGTCGGCGTCTGAAAGTTCGCGCAGCGGCAAATCGGTGAACGACGGCCCGGCTTCGCGGATATTTTTGGCGATGAAATCGCGAATCGCCTTCACCGCGTCTAATTTGGTCCTGGCGGAAGCGGTCAATTGCCGCGCGAGCGCCGCGGCATTGGTGGAATTTTTGGCATGCGCAAGCATCGCGTCGTTCAACTCCTTCCAATAACCTCCGATGTTGCCGACGAAATAATCCACCCCCGCGTCGTAATTCCATTCCGGCGGCAATTGCTGCTCCGACGGCAGCGCTTCGACGTTTGTCGCCTGCCAGTCATAAATCCGGACGCCGTTTGCTGTTTTGTCCTGCTCCCTGACGATGTTCTTCTCCCCGCTGACGAGCTTGTGGATGGGCAAATCCGCCGGCGCGGTCAGTTCAAAAGATTTTTCATCCAGCGCATCGGGAAATTGAAATGATTCGAAGTCGGACAAAAATGGCATGTCGTGCATTGTGACTTCGTATTCCACGTCAATCGTCGAACCGATTTCAACACCGGGCAGACTGGCGACAAGCACTTTTCCGCCGGTGTAGCGTTTGGCGCCGGCATCCCAGTCCTGGTCCATCACGTTGATTTCGTCGGGCGAAATTTCCTGACGCTCGCCGGTCTTGGAAATCACCACGGCATGAAGGATTTTCGCTTCTTCGCAGGCGGGATTGTAGGGGATTTGCACCTCGGATTCGCGGATTTTGCCGTCGTAAGTCAAAATGAGCTTGGAGTATTTCACGCGGTAAATCGCCGTGTGCGCGTCCTTGACCACCAGTGTTTTCTGGCTTCGCAAAATTTTTGCGTTTGATTCCACCGGCGGCTCGGCGGAGTAGTTTGCCTTCGGCATCGCCTCTGCAATTCCGCTGGATTTGAGCGCCAGAATGAGGCTCTTGCGGCGGTCATAGTCCTTGTCTTTGAGCGTTTGCCTGAGCTGTAAATATTGCGCGGGCGAAAATTCAACGGTCTTCAATAGGAATTCGCGCGAGCAATCCAGCGTATCGTTGGTGAACGCAACGCTTTCGTCGTAGGTGACGGCGGCGTCACTGATCGAAATGAATTTGGGAATGGACAGCGGCGCGCCAAATCCGCCGGTCAGCTTGAGTAACATGTCCTCGCGCACACCGCACGTCACCTCGGTGTCGAGCGGATATTTTCGGTTTTGCAGGCCGACGGAGCCGATGAGGATACGGTTGGCGACGCCCAAGTCGTTCGCAATCCACGGCAGGCTGACGACGGATTTGTCGCCGCCGGTGGCGGTCAAGCCGGTGGCGGTATATTTCAATTCCGCGTGCAGCGGCTCGGAAGTGTCGAGGATGTTTTCCGGCGTGATGGTGAGCGAGGTCAATTTAAGGCCGGGAATGGCTTCCTTGAGACGGCCTTCAAGAAAATGTTTCCGTTCATCCGGCCGCAATTGTGCGAACGCGTTCCGATACGCGTCATCGTTCACGCCTTCGAACGAAAATTCCGAAGTGGCTTTGAGCACGCCGTCGGCGTCGAGCGTGCCGGTGGTTTTCACAAGCAGCATATGCTCTTTCACCGGCGGCACCGGACTGACGCGCAGCGTTTCGCCTTCCGGCCGGCAGACAAGATAGCTGCGATTGCAATCATACGACGGCAGCAAATCGCGCGTGTTTTCGTCCGTCGGATCCATCAACGTGTATTGTCCCGGCGTTAATTCCACGCAAACAATCGCGTGGTCGAAATCCGGCTGCGGCACTTTCGGGTCGCGCTTGGCGCCGATGTTGATGAGCACCGGATACGCCTTGAATCCCGCCAGCCGCAGCATTTCGACAAGCAAACCGGCCTTGTCGCGGCAAACACCATATTTTTTTTCAAACGTGATGCAAACGTCGTGCGGCTCGAAACCCGGGCGGTTCGTTTCCATCGTTACTCCCGTGTAACGGATGTTGTTTGAGACGTAATAAAACAGCGCCTTGACCTTGTCCAAATCCGTCGGCTGGTTCGTCGTCAATTCGGCGACGGTTTGTTTCATTGCCGGCGTCGTCATTTCCAGATGCGGCAGGCTCAAGTTCCAATACCATTTGGAAACGTCCTGCCACGTCGGCACCGTGCTGACAAAGAGCCGCTGCAACACCTGGTCATACGGCGGCATGCCCGGTTCGTCGAACATGCGCGGCACATCGTTGATTTCCCAATCATAGACAATTTGGTCGCCGTTGGTTTGCGCCATCGTCGAAACGGTTCCGGGAATTTCATCTCGCAAGCCGATGCTGGCCAGCGGCAGATTTGTCGGCGCGTGAACGACGTAAGACCAATGACGGATGTAGCTCGCGCCTTCAAAAATATTTTCATCGTCGAATTCGTCCGGCATGATCGAACGTTGGATGACCTCGCGCGCGACGACGTGAACGATGTCGCCGACATTTAACTGCGGAATATTCACGGTCAAAATACGGTCGTTCTGATCATAGATATTTTCAGCCATTTGGCTGGTATCAATGGACACTTTGGAATTCGCCGGCACATCCACCGGAATCGTTTTGCCATCCGGCTGGATGATTTCCAATTTCGGCACGGAGACGGTCCAATATGGCAGCATGAAGAAGAGGGAGATTTGCCGGTTCTCGCGCTTGCCTTTTTCGGTGAGCACTTTCGTGAACGTTTCGTCCTGCTCTTCGCCGGTGCCGTCGGCGCGGTAATCGCGGACGCTGTTTTCCTTGACGATGGCCGCGTCGCAATTCGGATATTTCTCTGGCGTGATTTCCGCCGCTGCGGCCATGACTTTTTGCGGATTAACAAAATCCCATTCCGCGCCGGCAAAGTTGGTATCGTCGGCAAAAACCGGCAGCGCCGCAAAGGCCAGCACAGACAAAAGCCAGCGCGGCGTTGTGAATAACATTTTCGTCTTCATTAAATCAGGAAATAAAATCCATGCTATCTCAATTGCCGACCGCAGCCAGATAATTTTCTTCAAAGAAATTAAAACACCCCAATCAATCATCAAATTTCAAACTGACCCGCTTCCCTGATTGCGGCAAGACGGCGAGAATGACACTGGATTTCCTTGTGCCGGGGATGAGGATGTGACGGATGAGGCCAAATGTTCAGCGAAATTGAAATGAAACACTTGCCGCAATAAACGAGCGGCGAGCCAACATTGACATTAGCGTCTCGCGGAACTGGATTTTATTTTATCCGTAAGCCTGCCACGCTTTGGCGGCAGTTTGGTTGAGCGCGCTGGCGGCAATCAATTGGATATTGTTGTCCCCGTGCTGGACTTTCTGGCCGCGAATGCCGCCGACCGCGTTGATGGTGTCCTGCGCCTGTTTGTAAACGTTGACCAAACGCGGATTGTTGTCGGGGTCATGACTGGCGGCGCTGTTGCCGCCGAGCGGAAGCATGATGTGTTTGTTCGCGTGATAGTCAATGGCGACCGGGTCGTGGCCGGCCAGCAAAATATTTTGGCGGCTGGTGATGCTGGGCGGATAGCCGACGCAACCGCTGACATAATATTTGCCCACCGTCATCGAACCGTAGCTGACCCAGATGCAATCCAAGATGTTGAGATCGGGAACGCGCACATCGGTCCACATCTTGGCGCATTGCGAGCCGAGGTCAACATAATGGCGTTTGGCGGAGGTGCCGTCAGACATGGAAAGTGTGCCATAAACAATCTTCAACGCACCGGTCATTCCGATGTCACCGCTGTGGTCTTTGAGCACGGCGCAATGGATGAGCTTGAGGTTCTGGGCGTAAGCCGACCCGGTCCAGCGGCCTTCTTTCAACTCGATGCGGTTGCCGTTGGCGGTGGTAAAACACGGATAGGAGACACATTGCGTGCCTAATTCACCGACCCGGCGATAGCCGTTGGTTTTGTGGTCGTCATCGGCAATCCAAGTGTCGGCGTGCGGATCCATCAGGAAGGAACTGACCGGCTTGCCCGCAAAGACCGTTCCGACAAGATAATCAATTGTCAGCAAATGCTCCTGTTCGGCATTGACCATGACCTTGCCCTCCAGTTCCGGGAACGGCTTGTATTCGGTTTTATTGACGTCGCAGTGCATGCCGTCAAAGGAAGCGGGACGGTTCTGGCCGTTTTCAAAAATCACCACTTCGCCTTTGAAACCATCGGGGTGCTGAAGAATTCGATGAATCAGGCCGCGCAACATGTCGGTGTTCGTGCCGCCGCGGCATTTCCACTGGGCGTTGACCTTGAGGATTACAACATCATCGGCGGCAATCAGGCCGTTGGGACCGGTCAACTCGCCGCTTTTGCCGGTTTTGTAGAATTTGTTGCCGTTGGCGGAGAGCAGTTGCAGCAGGGCGTCCACACCCACGTGACGCAATTGACCGTCGTGAACCGGGCAGTTGTCCACCCGGAAAACCGGGGACTTGGTGCTGGCACTTTGCCCGAAGGCGTCGTTGATGGTCAGACTGCCGAGGAACGGCAGGGCCACGGTGCCGACGGCGGTCGTGCGGATGAAGCTGCGGCGCGAGAGTTTTTCACATTCGAACATCGGGAGTTTTTTTTTCATAGGTGTTTTATTGAAGTCATTATTGGTTAACATCATCGTCCAAAGAACGGGCCGGCTGCATACTACGGTAGAATCCAGTTTCATCCTCAAAACCAACAGGCACTTGGGATTCAATCAAACGCTCCAACCACTCACTTAAGACCGCCGAAGTGGACCTGCGAAGCGATAACGGTTTAAGGGTGCGACCACTTTGCTCCAGTTGCATGATGTCAGGCATACTGCACTTTCGGTGGTCAAGCGGCGGACTTCTTTCCATATTTTGGCAATTCCTAAACATAAATTGCGCAAAATAGGGCGGTTGAAGCTTTGGTTTAATGTAATTTGATTGTCATTCAGCCCGCCCCACCTTCATTTTCCGTGTTGCAATTCCAGGCTGTTGGCCTATAAAAGGGCAAAATTAAAAATCAATTTTACATTTCTTAACCGGCATCATTGATGGAATACGAAGCGGTCATCGGACTCGAAACGCACGTCCAGCTCAAAACCAAATCCAAGATGTGGTGCGGTTGCGCGAATCATTACGGCGCGGAACCCAACACCAATGTCTGCCCCGTCTGCCTCGGAATGCCCGGCGTGCTGCCGGTGCCGAACGACGAGGCGCTGCGGCTCACCGCGCTTACCGGCCTGCTTTTGAATTGCGAAATCCCGCCGCGCGCCAAGTTCGACCGGAAAAATTATTTCTATCCCGACGTCGCCAAAAATTATCAAATCACGCAATACGACCAGCCTTCGACCAAAAACGGCTGGTTGGAATTTGAATTCAACGGCGGCATTTCCCGCGTCCGCATCACCCGCGCGCATCTGGAGGAAGACGTCGGCAAAAATTTTCATTTCGAGCGCAACAGCGGCGTGGATTTCAACCGCGCCGGCGTGCCGCTGCTGGAAATTGTTTCCGAACCGGACCTCACCAGCGCCGACCAGGCTTATGAATATCTCAACGCGCTCAAGGACATTTTGATTTATGGCGGCATCAGCGATTGCGACATGGAAAAGGGCATGGTCCGCTGCGACGTGAACGTGAGCGTGCGGCCGATTGGCTCCAATGAACTCGGCGCGAAAATCGAAATCAAGAACATGAACAGCTTTTCCGGCGTCCGCCGCGCGCTGGAATATGAAATCCCGCGCCAGATTGAAGTGGTCAAAAGCGGCGGCAAGCTGATTCAATCCACGCGCCGCTGGGACGATGTGGCCGGCGTAACCGAGGAAATGCGAACGAAGGAGCACGCGCACGATTACCGCTACTTTCCTGAACCCGATTTGATGCCGTTCGCGCCGACGGAAAAATGGCTGGCAGAAGTTTCGTCGCGCGTGGTGGAATTGCCGCTGGCGCGCAAGCAACGCTTCATGCGCGATTATCAGTTGCCGGCGGGCGACGCGGAAGTTTTTAAAAACAATGTTAAACTCGGTGACGCATTTGAAAAAGCAGTCAAAGAAATTTTAAACGAAATTAGTGGCGACAAGAGAACAAAACTGATTAAGACGACGGCTAATTTGATTATTAACAATTTGCATACAAAACTTGTCGGCGAACAGGAGCAACCACTCGAATTACTTTTTGATGGACCTAAAGCATTTCCAATAACAGAAATGATAAGTTTATCGGCGTTGATTCAAAACAATACGATAAACGTTTCAACAGCACAGCAGGTGGTGCTTCCTGAAATGGTTAAAACTCGTAAATCGCCTGCCGCGATTGTTCAAGAAAAAGGGCTTGCGCAGGTCAGCGACACGGGCGCAATTGAAAAATTCTGCGACGACGCGATTGCGGCCAATCCAAATTCCGTAGCCGATTACAAATTCGGCAAAACCGCTGCGCTGAATTTTCTCAAAGGCCAGGTGATGAAATTGAGCAAGGGCAAGGCGAATCCAAATCTCGTCGGCGAAATTCTGGAACGAAAGTTGAGGTAGCACCCGCCTCCGGCGGGTTCAATCCGGCGTCCCGCCGAATTGCGAGCGACGAGGCGCGTTCAATTGGGAAAACCATTCAATCGCAATTTGGTCTTCCGTAATCTGTTTCGGGCGCGACGTCCGAAACCACCCTCGCGACGCGGGTGCTACAACAGATTGCGAAGAAAACTTTGCGCCTTGGCGGCTTCGTGGTTTAATTCCGTTTCATGTTTTCATCGGAAATTAAGTTGGTTCATTTCATCGGCATTGGCGGCACGGCGATGGCTTCTGCCGCCGCCGCGATGTTCGACAAAGGCTTTGCCGTCACCGGTTCGGATCAGAATGTTTACGAGCCGATGGCGTCGTTTCTCGCCGGGAAAAAAATCGCCGTGATGAACGGCTACGACGAAAAAAACCTTTCGCCCAAGCCGGATTTGGTCGTCATCGGCAACGCCATTTCGCGCGGTAATCCCGAAGCTGAATTTGTCCTCGACCACAAATTGCGCTATTGCTCGCTGCCGGCATTGCTGGCGGAATTTTTCATCCGCGGCAAGCGTTCGATTGTTGTTTCGGGAACGCACGGCAAGACCACGACGACTTCGCTGCTGACCTGGGTGTTTGAGCACAATGGATTGAACCCGAGTTTTCTTATCGGCGGCATTCCAAATAATTTTTCGCAAGGTGCGCGTTTCACGGACAGCGACTGGTTCATCATCGAGGGCGACGAATACGACACGGCGTTTTTCGACAAGCGCAGCAAGTTCGTCCATTACCTGCCGGAAATCGCCATCGTCAACAATCTGGAGTTCGATCACGCGGACATTTTTGAAAATCTCGAAGCGATAATAAAATCCTTTTCACATTTCATCCGGCTGGTGCCGCGCAACGGCCTTCTGCTTGGCAACGGCGACGACCAAAATCTCGCGCCGCTTTTGGGGGCTACACATTGTCCCGTGAAAAAATTCGGCCTCGGCGAAAATAATTCGGTTCAAGCATTCAACATTCGTTATGGCCCGACGGCGACGGAATTTGAAATTCCGAGTTTCAAATTTCATTTGAATCTCGTCGGCGAATTGAACACGCGCAATGCGCTTGCCGTCGTCGCCTGCGCGAAACATTGCGGCTTGTCGAACAAACAAATTCAAAGCGCGTTCGACACGTTTCGCGGCATCAAACGGCGGATGGAAGTGCGCGGCATCGCCGGCGGCGTGACGGTGATTGACGACTTCGGCCATCATCCGACGGCCATTCGCGAAACGCTCAAGGCGTTGCGCCTGAAATATCCGCGCGAAAAAATCTGGGCGATCTTTGAACCGCGCAGCAACACGACGCGTCGAAATGTTTTTCAAAATGAGTTGGCCGCAGCTTTTGCCGATGCGGACGCGATTGTCATTTCCGAAGTCGCGCGATTGGAACAGCTCGCCGCCGCCGAACGATTGAACCCGGAAAAGTTGATGCAGGATTTGAAATCGTCCGGCAAAAACGCGGCTTACCTGCCGGACGTGAATTCCATTCTTGCGCACGTTGCCCAAAAAGTTGAAGGTGGCGATGTGGTCTGCGTTTTCAGCAACGGTGGGTTTGGTGGGATTCACGAGAAATTGTTGGCGCGGCTCGGCAAAAAATGACGCAAATTCTTGGCACATGAATTGCAGCAAAATTCTTATGGCTAGAAAAATGAATTCGTTGAAACTTGCGCCGGAAGTTCACGGCGGCGTCACGAGCGCCAATCGCCGGGTGGAGCTTCCAATCACCGCGCTTTATTTGATGCGATCGCGACCGGCGGCGTTGAAGGTTTCGCCGCCGAGGCGGCGGCTGCAGGTGACTGATGACGCCGAGTCCCTCGCCGACGTTCCGCAGCCGGTGAAAATCATCCATGCTGGCTGATTTTTGGGCAGTGTCCCGGCGAAGGTATTTTCTCAACGAAATTCCACCTGTTCGAACCCCGACTGCCGCAGGAACAATTCCAACTCCAGCTTTGCGCGGCTGCTTGCATCAGCCATAATTCCCTCCTTGATTGCTGCGTCGCGGATGTCACTTACTGCGTCGGCGCGCGCGGTCTGCTCCAGGTTCTTGTCAAATTCACGCAACAGCCCTGTCGTGTTGTCAATGACCTTGGTTTGCGAGTCGTCGAGGTAGGCGTCGGTGATTTGCGGCGGCGGCAATTTGATGGAGATGGTTTTGTCCGTGATCGTCACGTCCTCCGGCTTGATTTGTTTCAAATTGATTCCCGCCTTCACAATTCCGTGCGCGAGCAACAACACGCGGTTTTCGCCATACCATTTGTCATCCCGGAGGTCGACGACTTTTTCAATGACGTATTTGACCGTGACCAGATCCGAAAGCGTCTGCACCCGATCCACGACCGTGGCGGTGGTTTCCTCGTGCAACCCGCCGCCGACTTTCGACCAGTGCGAGGTCGTGAAACCGAGCCAGATGCCGCCGGCGAAAATGATCAAAACCAGCGCCACCAGAAAAATTTCCTTCAATTCCCGCATGACGGCAATTTAGCCTATGCACACATTTTGCAAAGCCTGAACGCGCCGAACTTTCCGCTTTGAACTTTGTGATTTGAAATTAGAATAGTCTCGTGAATTTACACGTCGGACAATTTCCAGATTATCGCCCGCGTCGGCTGCGGCAATCGGCGGCGCTGCGGAAACTCGTTTGCGAAACGCGCTTGAACGTCGAACAATTGGTTTTGCCGCTGTTCGTCCGCCTCGGCAAAAAATTACGCCGCGAAATCAGCGCGATGCCCGGCGTCTTCCAATTTTCGCCCGATGAACTTTTGCGCGAAGCCGCGCGCGCCCACCAGCTTGGCGTTCCGGCCATTTTGCTTTTCGGCATTCCCGACCAAAAGGATGCCAAGGCTTCCGGCGCGTTTGCGAAAAATGGAATCGTCCAGCAAGCCGTCCGGCTGTTGAAAAAGGAATTGCCGTCGCTGCTCGTCATCACGGACGTTTGCCTGTGCGAATACATGGAGCACGGACATTGCGGCATTGTTTCGCACGGAAAAATCTTGAACGACCCGACTCTGAAAATCCTTGCGCAAACGGCGTTGAGCCACGCCGAGGCGGGCGCGGACATCGTCGCGCCGAGCGACATGATGGACGGCCGCGTGGCCGCCATTCGTGTCGCGCTGGATAAAAATGGATTTTCCGAAGCGCCGATTATGAGTTACGCGGCGAAATTTGCATCGGCATTTTATGGCCCGTTTCGCGAAGCCGCCGAATCCGCGCCGAAATTCGGCGACCGGCGCAGTTATCAAATGGACGCGGCGAATGCGCGCGAGGCGTTGCGCGAGGTGGCGCTGGACATTCAAGAGGGCGCGGACATCGTGATGATCAAGCCGGCGCTCGCGTATCTGGATTTGATTCATCGTGTGAAAACAGAATTTGGTTATCCGACGGCGGCGTATTCGGTCAGCGCGGAATACGCGATGATCAAGGCAGCTGCCGACAAGGATTGGATTGACGAGCGTGCTGTCACTTTGGAAAGTTTGCTGGCGATGCGGCGGGCGGGTGCGGACATTTTGATCACTTACGCGGCGGCAGACGTGGCGCGCTGGCTGAAGACAGGTTGAATTTGTCGTGAATCTGGATTGGGAGAAATTGCGCGCACTGGCGTCGTCGGAAATCGAGGCGACGATGATGCATTTGCCGAAACCGTTGCGCAAACGGGCGAAGGAATTGCCGGTGACGTTTGAGCGCCAGCCCAACGCGGATTTGCAGGCGGATGGAATTGAAGCGGACACTTTGGGCTTGTTCGCTGGCCCCGAATTTTCAGACGAAGGAAATGTCCCGATGCCGCCGCAGATTATTTTATTTCTGGAAAATCTTTGGGGCTATGCGGGCGGCGACGAGAAAACTTTCCGCGAGGAAACACGGACGACTTTTTTGCATGAACTGGGACACTATTTGGGTTTGGACGAGGGCGATTTGATGGAGCGAGGCTTGGATTAGCCTCTTGAACAAAGGGAATTTTCCACATTTTGGCTGCTCTAAAAAAATAAAAAAAACTCTTGCGTTGGATTCTGCAACTGATAAATTTATGTGCCCTTCGCGATGTGAAGGCGTTGGCTGAAAAGCCAATTGACAAGTGGCGCGGGTTTGGTAAATTGCACGCCCTCGAAACTCGAATCTGATTGCCGAGCAAAAAGTTGTGATTCGGCAGTTGGGTTTTTTTATCCCCCAAATGGGAAATGGAAGCGGGCGGGTTTCGGAAAAATTTTAGGCGGAAACGCCTGTTGCTCTTTGAAAATTGATTTGTGCGATTAGTGAGAGCCCCTTTAAGGATGGCGAGTTAGTTCGCTGTCCAAGAAGGTTTTAACCAATTAAGCCCTTCAATTTTACGATTGAAGGCGAATCAACTAACGTTTTTTTACGGAGAGTTTGATTCTGGCTCAGAACGAACGCTGGCGGCGTGGATAAGACATGCAAGTCGAGCGCTGATTTGGAGGTAGCAATATTTTCAAGTCGGAGCGGCGCAAGGGTGCGTAACACGTGGATCATCTGCCGTGAAGTCTGGAATAACTTGCTGAAAGGCGAGCTAATACCGGATGTGAACGCAAGTTCAAAGTTGGGGACCGCAAGGCCTGACGCTTCACGATGAGT